>CENF01129195.1_pt1 | contig 48190 bp, 36 predicted proteins | sample 361291 | NCBI WGS metagenome assembly CENF01 (sample SAMEA2619399, study PRJEB7988) | marine metagenome | isolation source: saline water (ENVO:00002010), including | reverse complement strand
AAAGAGGGTTTTGCAGGAGTTACATTTGCTAAATTAGAAATCATTATTCCGCCTGTTTCTGTCTGCCACCAAGTATCTACAATAGGACAATTATCTTTCCCAATTTCTTTATTGTACCAATGCCAAGCATCTTCATTTATTGGCTCCCCAACTGTTCCCAAAACCTTCAATGATGATAAATCATAAGGAGTTACAAATTCCATTCCCTTCGCTTCTAATGCACGAATAGCAGTTGGTGCGGTGTAAAAAATATTGATTTGATTTTCTTCAATAATTTTCCAAAAACGTCCGGCATCTGGATAAGAAGGGGTTCCCTCAAACATTACAGTTGTTGCTCCTGCTAGAAGAGGCCCATAAACAATGTAAGAGTGCCCTGTTATCCATCCAATATCTGCAGTACACCAATAAATATCCCCATCTTCATATTGGAAAACGTTTCTGAAAGAATATTCAGTATATATCATGTAACCAGCAGTGGAGTGCTGTATTCCTTTAGGTTTTCCGGTTGACCCAGAGGTGTATAAAATAAAAAGAGGGTCTTCAGAATCCATTATTTCAATTGGACAATCAGAATTAGAATTTTCCATCTGCTCATGCCACCAAAAATCTCTGTTCTTTTGCATATTGACATTACTCTTTGTTCTTTTCAAAACAATGCATCTTTCAATAGATGGAGTGCTTTTCATGGCCTCATCAGAAATTTCTTTTAGAGGGGTTGTTTTATCTCCTCTAAATCCTCCATCAGCAGTTATTAATAATTTGCAAGTGGCATCATTAATTCTGTCAGATAATGATTTTGCAGAAAATCCAGCAAAGACAACAGAATGCACTGCCCCAATCCTTGCGCATGCTAAAACAGCAATAGCTAATTCAGGAACCATTGGCATGTAAAGACATATTCTGTCTCCCTTTTTTACTCCATTTTTTCTTAAAACATTTGCACATTTGCAAACTTGCGTATAAAGATCTTTGTAGCTTAGGTTTATATTTTTCTCTTGAGGATCATTAGCAATCCATTTAATGGCTGTTTGATTTCCTTTTTTTTCTAAATGTCGGTCTAAACAATTTTCTGTAATATTAAGTTTTCCTCCTTCAAACCATTTTATTTTTGGTTTTGTAAAATCCCATGAAAGGACATTTCTCCATCTCTTTCTCCAACTAAAATTTCGAGCTTTTTCCTCCCAAAAATCTTCCGGATGCTTAATACTTCTTTCATATTCTTTTTTGTATTTCTCAAATGATTTAATATTTTTTTGCATGTCTATTTCAGTATTTTTTTTTACAGATAATCGTAATTTAAACTTTTATTAACATAAGTTATAATATATGATAGTTTTTGTAGCTTAGCACCAATTAAATTAAAATTTAAAAATATGAAAAAAATTCTACTAATACTAGCTGTAATTTTGACAGCTAATTTGAATGCTCAAGTAGCCCCTTGTTCTGATTTATTTATTTCAGAATATGTTGAAGGGCCTGCTAATAATAATGCAATTGAGATATATAATCCAACATTAAATTCAATTGATTTGTCTGGTTATACTGTTAACAGGTATAGTAACGGAGCTAGTTCTGGCCCGGAAGTTTGGCAATTATCTGGAGCAATTGCTGCAGGAGAAGTTGTAGTAGTTGGTAATGGCCAAGTTGATTCAGTTTGGGTATCAACTTACTGGTCACTTCCTGTAGACTCTGTTTTTTATAATTTGTTAGATGATTATTGTAATGGAGATTATGACGCGAATTCAACTTTTTATTTTAATGGAGATGATGCAATGACATTAGAGTACAACGGGAATTCTGTTGATATTTTTGGTAAAGTGGGAGAAGATCCTGGCTACGCATGGACTGATGATATAAGTGCAGGCTATACTGATGCAAATGGAGGTACATGGTGGACAAAAAGACAAACATTAATTAGAAAGCCTACGGTACAAATAGGCGTTAAACAAAATCCTATTTTATTTGATCCAACACTAGAATATGATTCTTTGCCAGATGCTACATATTCTAATCTAGGGTCACATAATTGTGATTGTTCAGGGGCTTCTAATATCAATGAGAATAAAGATGTTTCTTATGTTATCTATCCTAATCCTGCAAATAGAGGGGCTGAGGTATCTATTAATGCAACCCCTCGTGTTAAAAATGTTTTTTTAACCAATACCTTAGGAGAGCAAGTAAGATTTGGTCAATCAATTAATACAAGTGGGCTAGCAAAAGGAACTTATATCATAGATATTGAATTTTACAGTGGAAATTTTGCACAAAACAAACTCATTATAGAGTAGTAATATCAAAAAGAAATTAAAATACTGATGGAAACATCAGTATTTTTTTAGTAGAAAAAAATGAAAAAAACAGCCATTTTATTTTTTGGATTAATTATTAGTTTTGGGTCTTTTGCTCAAACTAAAATAACTGGAAAAGTTACTGATGCTAATACAGGAGAAGCATTAATTGGCGCTACAGTGATATATGGGAAAGGCCAGGGAACTGCTACGGACTTTAATGGTGATTATACTTTTAGTATTCAAGAAGGAGAAAGGAGCATTCAGGTTTCTTATGTTGGATATAAAGAAATCAACCAATTAGTTGTTGTCAAAGGAAGCTCTCAAGTATTAGATTTCAAATTAAAAACAGTTCTTTTAAATGAGGTTCAAGTGGTGGCTGATATTGCTATAGATAGAGAAACACCTGTTGCTTTTTCTACTATTCCTATGAAGCAAATTAGCGAAGAGTTAGCCTCACAAGACATCCCAATGGTGCTTAACTCAACTCCTGGAGTGTATGCAACCCAAAGCGGAGGAGGAGATGGAGATGCAAGAATTACAATTAGAGGTTTTAACCAACGTAATGTTGCCGTAATGATTGATGGAATCCCAGTAAATGATATGGAAAATGGTTGGGTATATTGGTCTAATTGGTTTGGATTAGATGCGGTAACATCAAATATTCAGGTTCAAAGAGGCTTGGGGGCTTCTAAAATTGCGATACCTTCAGTTGGAGGAACTATGAATATTTTAACAAAAGGAACTAGAAATAAAGCAGGGGGGACTGTTAAACAATCTGTTGGAAGCTTTGGGAAACTTAGAACTTCATTAGGGTATAATTCTGGAAAATTAAAAAATGGTTGGGGCTATACTTTGGCAGGATCTTATAAAAGGGGAAATGGGTTCGTAGATGAAACTTGGAGCGAAGGGTTCTTCTATTATGCAAAAATTCAGAAAGAATTAGGAAATCATATATTGAGTTTCTCTGCAATGGGGGCGCCACAAAAACACGGTCAAAGATCTTATAAAAGTGACATAGCAACTTATGACACTACTTTTGCTCGTTCTCTTGGAGATACTTCTGATTTTTCTGAAAGAATTGTAAATAAAGGGATTTCCTTTAACAAACATTGGGGCTATTTAGACAGATGGATTTCAGATAGTAATGGAGATACTATTCATAACAGAGAAATTTTAAATACAAAACAGAATTACTATCATAAACCTCAGTTTTCATTGAGAGATTTTTGGACAATAAATGAAAATTTTTATGTGTCTAATATTTTATATGCATCAATTGGCAATGGAGGGGGGACAGGCTTAAGCGGCAATACAAATAATTATGATGCGACTGGACAATATAATTTACAAGAAGCTTATAATGCAAATTCTAATAATATTGATGCACTTTATTCATTAGATGAAAATAAAGCAGGAACTTATTTAAGAAGCTCTATCAATAATCATTTCTGGTATGGCGGACTTTCTACTTTTAATTATCAGCCTTCAAATGAAGTTGTAATTTCAGGAGGATTAGATATGCGCTATTATAAAGGCGAACATTATAGAGAGGTCTATGATTTGTTAGGGGCTGATTATGCATTAGATGCAGCAAATGGGTTACAAGATTCTGAAATAAAAAAACTTGGTGATAAAGTAGGTTATCACAATGATGGTATTGTAAAATGGAGTGGTGTTTTTTATCAAGTTGAACATAAAAATGATATTATTAGTACATTTTGTAATATAACGGCTTCTAACTCTGCTTATAAAAGGGTCGATTTTTTTCGTAAAAAAGATTTAGTATTATCTGACACTACTTATGTAGAAGCATTAGGAACTTCTGTCGCAACTGAATTGGAATTTGATAATGATGGAAATCTTATTGGTGCGAATAAAACGATGATTGAGGATACTATTTGGCATAATGGAACTGCTTATACTATGAATTCAGATGAAGCAAAATTAGCTGAAACAGACTGGAAATGGATTAGAGGATTTACTATTAAGTCTGGCGCAAATATTAATCTTGATGAGTTTAATAATGTTTTTTTTAATTTAGGGTATATTTCAAAAGCGCCTAGATTTAATAATGTATACTACTATGATAACACCTTGTTTAGAGACATTAAAAATGAAATTGTAAAAGCTATTGAAGGAGGGTATTCATTTAGATCATCTTTATTCTCGTCTAATGTTAATGCTTATTATACTCTTTGGGAAAATAAGCCATCTAATGGAGGGGTGACAGTGATGGTTGACGACATCCCTTATAGGGCAAATATTAATGGCATGAATGCTTTACATAAGGGACTTGAAATGGATTTCGCATATAAAATATTACACAATTTGAGTTTAGAGGGGTTAATTTCATTAGGAGATTGGACTTGGACATCAGCAGACACAGTAAGATTTTTAGATGATAATAATAATCCAATTACAGATGATTTTGGAAATGAGATAATTGCTAGTTTTGATGCAGATGGAGTTCATGTTGGTGATGCTGCTCAAACTCAATATGGATTAAGTATCAGATATGAACCAACAGTTAATTCTTATATAAAATTACGAGGAACATTTTTTGATAATTATTATTCTGATTTTGATCCATTATCATTAAACGGGAGTAATGCTGGTAGAGAAAGTTGGAAAATTCCTGCCTATAATTTGATAGATTTACATGCAGGATATAAATTTAGAATTACAGAGAAAACAAAACTAGCTTTGAAATTCAGTATACTTAATTTGCTAGACGAAATGTATATTTCGGATGCCCAAAATAATGATCCCTATAACGCAAATTATCAAGATTTTGATGCTAAATCAGCGGGAGTATTTTTTGGTCTTGGAAGAAGGTTTAACTTATCAGCTCAATTCACTTTTTAATTATATAAAATCACAAAAATAAAACATGAAAAAAACAATAATTTTTATCTTTTCGGCTTTAGTTAGTATTACAGGATTTTCACAAGCAAATATTGCAGCCGCTAGAGTTATGGGAGTAGGAGCAACAGTTACGATCACTGGCGTTATCACAAATGGAGATGAACTTGGCCCAATCCGCTATATTGAAGATTCAACAGCAGGGATGGCGCTTTACGATCCAACTGTTCTGGCTGGAACAGTTAGAGGAGAGGAAGTGACCGTAACAGGAGTGCTTGTTGATTATAATGGATTAATGGAGATGCAACCCGTTAATTCTATTACAGTAAACTCAGCTGGGAATTTTACTGCCCCTCAACTGATCACTCCTTTACAAGTTGGCGAAAGTACAGAAGGTGAGCTGATCCAAATAGATAATGTGATTTTCAACAATGGCGGCTCTATATTTAATGTAGGCACTCATGATTTTGATGCAAATGGTGAAACAGGTAAAATTTATATTAAAGCTGGCAGCCCATTAGAAAATTCTATGATTCCAATGGGTTTAGTTACATTAATTGGGATTTCATCACAGTATACTTTTTCAATGCCTGCAAATGATGGATACCAAATTTTACCAAGAGACTCTGCTGATATTATACAAACAGGAGCTTTGATATTTACATCTTCTGTAATGCAATCAAATATTACAACAACTTCCTTTGATTTAAGCTGGAGTGTTTCAGATTCTTCATCAACTAATTGTAATTATGGCACAACTAATTCATTAGGCTCTTCTATGAACAATGGAGGAAATAGTTTGACTCATACAATAAGCCTGACAGGCCTTGATCCAGCTACTTTTTATTATGTTGAGTGTTTTTCTATGAATGGAACTGATACTGCATTTTCATCAGTTGGACTATATTCAACTGCTTCAAATTCCTCTGGGCTTATTCGTCCGTATTTTAATCATTCAGTAGACAATTCATTTTCAAATGGTGTAGACGCTCAAAATATCACTACTTTTTTTAATGATACTATAGCTGCATATATGAATCTAGCCGACTCAACATTAGACATCTGTGTATACAACGCTTCAGATGCAACAATTGCTGCAGCAATAAATGATGCTTATAATAGAGGTGTAGCTGTGCGTTATATTGCAGATGATGATGTTGTGAATTCCATGTTATCTTCACTAGATCCAAATATTCCTGTTCTTTATCGGGACCCTGCTCCAGCAGGAATAATGCATAATAAATTTATTATTATTGATGCTCATTCTACTGATAACTCTTGGGTAATGGGAGGCTCTACAAATTGGACAAATCCAAACAATTTATTTAATGACTATAATAATATTATTTTTATTCAAGATGAGGCAATTGCAAAAGCATATACCATTGAGTTTGATGAAATGTGGGGAGGGGTCTTTGGGACTCATAAGGTAGATAATACACCACATAAATTTATCGTAGGAGGATCTGAAGTTGAGGTGTACTTTTCTCCTTCTGATCAAACTACCAATCAAATTAATAAGGTAATTGAGAGTGTTGATTATACTTTTGAATTTGGGCTTCTAAGTTTTACACGAGATGATTTGGCACAAACAATAATCGATAGAGATGCTCAATTTGGAGTGAATATTAGAGGTATTATTGAAGATGAAAATTCTACAGGAAGTGAGTTTGCAAATCTTCAGAGTAATGGTGTCAATATGAGGTCTCATATGGGTGTTTCAAATTCATTTCATCATAAATATGCAATTGCAGATGCAAATATTGCAGGTTCTGATCCCATAATTCTTACTGGGTCTCATAACTGGAGTAATAATGCTGAAAACAACTCTGATGAGAATACACTTATTATTCATGATGGGACTATAGCAAATATTTATCTGCAGGAATTTGAAAAAAGATGGGCAGAGTTAGGAGGGCCTCCAAATTCTCTTGACGAGTTAATTGACATTGAGTTATTAGTTTTTCCAAATCCATCATTTGGAAAGGTAACAGTAAAAAGCAATTTAAAAATCTCTAAAATTAATCTTTATGCGGTTGATGGAAAATTGCTTTCTGCTTATGATTCCACTAATATTGATATCAATTCCCCAGGAATCTATTTTATAAAAATCATTACTGAAAAAGGAGCTTTGATTAAAAAGATTATTATTGAATAATTTATTATAGAATTACTAGACTGGTCATTCTATTTTTAGTTCGTCTACAAAAAGCCAGGTTTCCCCACCTGCTCCTAAATGCCACTCAGGGCAATAACCATAATTTATAGCTTTGATTTTAATATATTGTGCTTTCTTTTTGGGAACTTCTATCGTGTAGTCATTAATAAAGCTGCCCTCCAAACTATCAGAGAAAGTAGTATTTATTGATCCTAGATACTTAAAATTAATGCCATTTGTAGATGAAAAATATTCTACTCTTTTTGGGAAGAATATCCAAGATTTGATATCTTGCATACATCCTAAACTAATAGAAGAGACGTGTTTTTCTTTGCCTAAATCAATGGTTGCGATTAAATCTTCTCTATATCCCTGCCAATTTCCAGTGCGATAATTTTCGCCTCCCCTTAAATGATCAATAAGTGTTTTTTCTCCTGCTGCTGCATATTGATTTGCATATTTGCTTTCTATTTTTATAGACTTTGTATTATCAGTTTTGTAATATTTGGCAGAAACTCTGTTACTCCAGTTTCCGTCTTTTTTAATTCGCGAACTTATATTAGCATCACTAGTTATTACAATAGGGCTAGTATATAGTTCCTCATTTCCACCATTAATACGATAATAGATTTCTCCTCCTTCTACTGATCCTAATATTACATTTAGTTTATTAGTAAATGTTTGGCTTTTAGCTTTAAAGAAGGGTACGGGAACGATTTTATTTTTAGTAATAGCAGAATACGGAATGCTCTTTGAGGCCCATGTGGAAGGGTTCTTCCCCATTTTAAAAATCAACTCACCTCCTTCCATTATTTCCGTATGCTTTATAAAACTATGATTAAAGGGCTGCCCATTTAAAGTAGCTGATTGGATATAGATATTCTTATCTGATATATTCTCTGCTATAATTTTAAAAGTTTTTCCATTTTCTAAATTGACGTTAGTTTTGTTAAAAAGTGGTGTTCCAATGGTATAATAATCAAGTCCTGGAGTTACTGAGTAAAATCCCATTGCACTTAAAACATACCAAGCAGACATTTGCCCGCAATCCTCATTTCCTGACAGCCCATCAGGAAGATTTGTATATTGGTTGTTTAATATTTCGCTTACTATCTTTTGTGTTTTGTGCGGTTTTCCTATATAATTGTATAAATATGCCATATGATGGCTAGGTTCATTGCCATGAGCATATTGGCCAATTAAGCCAGTTATATCAGGTTGATCTCTTCCAGAAGTTTCAGTTTTAGCATTAAACATATTATCTAAATGCTCTTCATATCTCTCTGGGCCATTCATGAGTTTGATATGTCCACTAATATCTTGAGGAACAAATAAAGAATATTGCCATGCATTAGCTTCAGTATAGTTAAAGTTTACTTCTTCAGGTCTAAATGGAGCAAACCAAGTATGACTCTTTTTGGCTCTAAAAAATCTAGTTGATGGGTCAAATAAATTTTTGTAGAATTGGCCTCTTTGATAAAAATTAGATGCAATTTCTGCTTCACCTAAAGAGTCTGCAATTAAAGCAATACACCAATCATCATAAGAATATTCTAGATGTTTTGAAACAGATTCGGGCTCATCAGATGCTGTAATAAATCCATTCTCTCTATATGCTTTTAACCCCAGGTGATCTTGCATAGCTGAATTCACCATTGCTTTTAATGCCAACTTAGCATCATAATCTCTAAGACCTTTCATGTAAGCATCTACAATTACTGGAATAGCATGATAGCCAATCATACAGCCTGTATAGTTAGCAGCTAGCTCCCATATAGGCAATTGTCCGCCATCGGTGTATTGTCGAAGTAGTGTACGAATAAACTCATTAGTTCTTTTTTGTTGTATAATTGTGAATAAAGGATGGGTTGCCCTAAAAGTATCCCAAAGTGAAAAGATCGTGTAGTGCCTGTCTTTTGTAATATGGCTTTTCAAATCAGTGCCATTATAACTGCCGTCTACATCAACATATAGATTGGGATTGAGTAAAGAATGATAAAGAGCAGTATAGAAAATCTCTTTTTTTAGTTCTGATTTGCCTTCTACTATAATTTTGTTAAGCTCTTTCTCCCATAGCTCATTAGTTTCAGTTTTTGTTTTTTCAAAATCCCAATGGGGGATTTCAGTTTGTAGATTTTCTTTTGCTCCTTTATTACTTATAGCGGAAATCCCTACTTTTATCAGTAAAGGTTCTTCTAACTTGCCAAAAGAAATACCCGCAATTGATCGCTTTTTATTAAACTTTATATCTTCAAAAGATTTAGAAAACTGAATATAAAAATGCACTTTTTGTTTTCTTGCCCAATTGTCAGAATATCGGATTCCTTGTATTGAGTTACTGTCTAGGCTTTCAATTTTGTAATCTAATAATTTATCCCTATGCTCTAAATCAAGTACTACTTGCGCCAAACTATTTTCAGCAAAAGTATATTTGTGAAATCCAGCTCTTTGGCTTGTTGTCAGCTCTACATTGACAGAATAATCTTCCAAGAAGACTTGATAGAAACCTGCTTGAGCTGTTTCATTTTCATGTGAAAACTTTGAACTATAACCAGGATTTCCATTAGCACCATTCGTTAATAACAACTCTCCTGTTGTGGGCATAAGTAAAACATCTCCATAGTCCGAAACTCCAGTGCCGCTTAGGTGGGTGTGTGAAAAGCCATATAATATAGAATCAGAGTAATGATATCCGCCACAACCATCCCAGCCTTCCAACCGACTATCTGGGCTAAGCTGCATCATACCAAAAGGGGCGCTTGCTCCTGGATAAGTATGACCATGCCCACCCGTGCCAATAAATGGGTTTACGTATTCAGTCAGATATTTTTTCTCCTTTTGACAAGATGCAAGTACTAGCAGAATTAAAGGAAATATTTTTCTCATGATTACAAGATCTAATTTATAATTATTTCATCTACAAAAAGCCAAGCATCGGAACCCGCAGCAGGATGTTCTTCAGGAAGTTTGCCAATTGTTTTAGCAATTACTTTTAGGTATTGAGCTTTTATATTTTCTTTTTCAAAAAGAAAAGAATGTTTAAACTTCCCTTCTTGCATAATTGGAGTTTTATTTATAATACTTTTAATTTCTTCAAAATTTTCTCCATCTTCAGAGACATAATAACTTATAGAGGCTGGCAAGATAATCCAAGACAAATAGTATTGGAAAAATGTAGTTTGAATTGTTGAAAATGTTGTGATTTTATCTAAATCAATGATTACTTCCATATCTGTACCTGAGAACCCTTGGTAGTAACCATCTCTGAAATTCTCTGCGCTTCCTAATAAGCCATCTGTCAAATTACGGTCTCCATTCCCTTGATAACTTTTATCGTAAGGGATAGTATAATGTATTTTTTTGCCAGTAGCTTTATGTTTTATAAGTTCTTGCTCAAACTCTCCATATGGATTTTTGTTTTTAAATCCTTTGGCTTTTAAATTGCTAGTTGAATCTATACTAAAAGGGGAGACATATTTTTTCCAAGGCTCATTATTTATACTGTATTCTAACTTCATATTAGGACTCCCTTTAATGAGAGAAACAGTAAAAATATTGTTGTTAAAGACAACTTTTGATGTTATAGGCACACTTTCAAATCCATAATTTACCCCTAGAAAATCTAACTTAGGATAATGTTTTTGCACACGAGAATAGAAATCATCATAATCTTTTTCGAAGTCACTCCACAGCACTTCACACATTGCTAAAATTCTTGGAAACACTTTGTTGTCTACTAATTCTTGGGGAGCTCTTTCGCTCCACATGTTACATTCTCCACCTAAAATATGCTTAGCTTCATCTTTTGTTAATTCTACTGGAATTGGCTCATAATAATAAACCTCTTTTAAATCTGTTGCGTCTAAACCATAATCAAAATAGCAATGTGAGGTTGGTGACATAATCGCGTCATGCCCACTTTTGGCTGCAGTAATCCCACCCTCTTCTCCTCTCCATGATTGCACTGTGGCTGATGGAGCTAATCCTCCTTCTAATATTTCATCCCAACCAATAAGTTTTCTTCCGTTTTTGTTTAATAATTTTTCAATTCTTGTAATAAAATAGGATTGCAATTCGTGCGCATCATGCAAATTTTCTTCTTTGATTCTTTTTTGACATTTTTCGCAATGTTCCCATCTATATTTTGGAGCCTCATCTCCTCCAATATGAATGTATTTTGATGGGAATAATTCCATCACCTCCATTAATACATCTTCCATAAAAGTAAAAACACTATCATTTCCTGCACAATAGATATCTTTATAAACGCCCCATTCCGCACCTACATTTATACTATCCCCTGTACATGAAAGGTAAGGGTAGGAGGCAATTGCCGCAACACTATGTCCTGGAAATTCAATTTCAGGAACTATCGTAACATGTCTCTTTTTAGCATAATCTAAAACTTCTTTAATGTCCTCTTTAGTATAAAAACCACCATAATTACTGCCATCTTTTTCTGTGCGCCAAGCCCCTATTTCTGTTAGTTTTGGATATTTATCAATTTCAATCCTCCACCCTTGATCTTCAGTAAGGTGCCAATGCAAAACATTCATTTTATGATACGCTAGCAGGTCGATATAACGCATTACAAATTCTTTCTCCATAAAATGACGGCAACAATCTAGCAGCATTCCTCTCCAAGAAAATCTTGGATAATCATGGATGCTTACGCAAGGGATCTTTGTTGTTACTACATTTGTTTTAGTTGGAAGCAATTGTCTCAAAGTTTGCACTCCTCGCATTATTCCTGTTGGGGTAGAGGCTTCTAGTTTTAATGTTTCTTTAGTAATATTTAGAAAAAACTCTTCTTCTTGCAAGCCTTCTTTTTTTAATAACTCAATTGTATTATTTTTTCCGTTTAATTTAAGATTGAGAAGCTCTTTCAAGTAATTTGCCTCTTGATGGAATAGACTATCAAAAATTAAATTAGTATTAAAATTTAATGAGAATACGCCATCTTTTATCTCTATTTTTTGTGGCTTTGGGATAAGATTCACCTCTTTTAAAGTTGGCTTTGCACAAGCAATTGTTAAACATAATATACCTGTCCAATATTTCATTATGTTAAATAAGAAAAGGCATCAATCATACGATTTTCACCTCCTTGATGCAAAGCATAATTAAACCAGGGATGTACTGCATAAGCGCCATGCTCTCCTTTTTTATTAATGGCCAAATAACCAATTTGCATATCCTTATAATTTTGATTTTTTACAATCCGAGCAATCCCTTCTTCACAAGCCTCTTGAGGGCTGGCGCCTTGTCGCATAAGCTCAACAATTAAAAAAGACCCTAGAGTTTTAAGTACAGCCTCCCCAACTCCTGTGGCGCAACATCCACCTACTTCATTATCTACAAACATCCCTGCGCCAATTACTGGAGAATCTCCAACTCTCCCATGCATTTTCCAGGAAAGACCTGATGTAGTACAAGCTCCAGAAATATCGCCATTTTTGTCCAATGCTAATAATCCAATAGTATCATGGTTCTCAACATTTATTATTGGTTTATATTCTGATTCTTTCAACCATTCTTTCCATCTTTTTTCTGCTTTTTCAGTTAGTAGATCTTCTTTAGGGAATCCTTTTTCTAATGCAAATTTTAGTGCGCCTTCTCCTGCTAGCATAACATGAGGGGTTTCATCCATTATTTTTCTAGCTACTGAGATTGGGTGTTTGATATGTTGTAAAAAACTAACTGAACCACAATTACCTGTTTCATCCATAATGCAAGCGTCAAGTGTGACTTTTCCTTCTCTATCAGGTAATCCGCCTAATCCAACTGACATAGATTCTGGATCAGCTTCAGGTATTTTCACTCCATTTTCTACGGCATCAATTGCCTTCCCCCCATTTCGCAGCACTTTCATTGCAGCAACATTGGCTGCCATTCCATGCTCCCAAGTAGAAATGACCATTGGGAACCCTTTTTGAGAATTTGGATTTGTTTTACTTGTTTTTGTAGAAATTAATTTTGGGATAATTGTTGCCCCAATAGCTCCTAAAACCCCCCCTTTTATAAAACTTCTTCTGTTTGACATAAGTTTAATTTTTATTCAAATCGTATAGCGACCAAATTACTAAATTATTTGGGTTAAATATAGTAGCTCCAATTTCTATTATTTTTTCTTCACCAGGCAATAAGGTAAAGAAATTATCTGAGAAATTCCCTTCTCCACCATGTAGATAAACCTGAAAGGATGGTATATCAGTACTGATTTTTAGTTGACCTCCTATATACTGATATTGAATATTTGGTTTTTGGAATTCATAATTTTTAATCGTTTTTGTAAAGCCAACTTTTGATTGCACTTTTTGATGTTGTAATTCACAAATGATAAATTCATCATCTTTACAAAAAGGGATGGAATCAATGAGTTGTGATTTGGCTTTAATTTTGACAAACCGCTTACTGTAAGAAATCAATTTTCCTTCTAAGGAATAAGTACTAACAAGCAAAGTGTCAGTACAATTTGTAGTATCAGATATTGCCCAGATATTAAAATTATTGGTTTTAGTTTTTTCTAAAGAAAGAGAGATTGGCGCAAAAACATCTTGCGCAGTGTAGTGAAGCGCTTTCCAATTCCCAAAATAATCTCGGCTACTCCAGGAAGCAACAGGCCAGCAATCATTTAGTTGCCAATATAAAGTCCCCATGCAATAGGGTTGATTTCTTCTGTGCGCTTCCATTCCTATTCGCATGCCTTCAGCTTGTAAAATTTGACTTGCATAAATGAATTTTTTAAAATCTTTTGGCACATTGAATTCTCTTTCCATATATTCAGTGATAAGATAATTCCCTCTTGGATGTTTTTGATGACTTTTCATTGCATCTGAGTCTAAAGTCCAGTCAGTAGAATCTGAGAAGGCAGCTATAGTTGAAATTTGAGGAAAAGATTGAAAGCCAAACTCACTCATAAATCTAGGTATTTTTTTTTCAAAATTCTCAAATGGTTCGGCATCATGCCATACGCCCCAATAATGAGCATCTCCTTCAAATTGATGTTGAGTATTTCCTCTCCCAAACTTTGGTGAGCTTTCCCAATAAGCAGATTGAGAATATGTTTTGGTTATTTTAGGTAAAATCTCTTGAAATACTTTTTTATATCCAATCCAGATTGCTTCTTTTTGTTCTTTTGTATAAGAATCTTGCCATCCCCATCTTTCCCATCCTTCCGAATTTTCATTATTCCCACACCAAAGTGCAATAGATGGGTGATGACGTAATCGTTTGATGTTGTAAATTGCTTCCTGCTGAACATTTTCTAAAAACAAAGAATCAAAAGGGTACATAGCACAGGCAAACATAAAATCTTGCCAAACTAATATGCCAATAGAATCGCATAATTCATAAAAAATATTTTCTTCATAGATTCCTCCTCCCCAAACTCTAAGCATATTCATATTTGCATTCTTAACATCAATTAGCAATTTTCTATAATGATTTGGACTCACCCTATTTTGTAAATTGTCTTGAGGTATATAATTTGCACCTTTCATAAAGATAGGAATACCATTTACTTTAAAATAAAAACTTTCTCCAATTTCATCACTATTAGTAATTAACTCTATTTTTCTTAACCCTATTTTTTTTGTTTTACTATCAATAGTTTCTTTTTTGTCTAAAATAGAGACTACTATATTATATAATTTTTGATCTCCAAACCCATTTGGCCACCATAGTTCTGGGTTTTGAATTTTAATATCTATAGAAAGGTTGTTTTTGCCTTTTTTTAGTTTGAAATTTTCTAAAATACTATCATGAGCTTTAATAGTGATTTCTTTTTGATTTGTAGATTCAATTTCGAGACTAACTGTTAGAGAGGCTTCAATATCTGTTAAGTTATTTTGGGTAATATTAATAGTGTTAATTATACATTCATCCCAAGCAGTTAAATTTACTTTTCTCCAAATCCCAGAAGAAGTGATTTTTGCCCCCCAGTCCCAGCCATAATGAAACCCTGCTTTTCGTGTAAACACTCTCCCTCCTCCAGGCAGACTATATCCTAAAATGCTTTCTTTTTCTTTTTCAATTTTGTTAGGAGGAAAAAATTTTACTATTAGTGTGTTTTCTTTTCTGACTATCCCATTTACATCTATCTCCCATGCGATAAACATGTTATTTGCTTCTAATATAAGTGAATCATTTAGAAAAACTTTTGCGTAAGTATCTAATCCATTAAAAACTAGTCTATGATTTTTTTTTGCCAGTATAGTTTCAGATAGCTGAAAATTTGAGCGATATGTCCATTCTTTTTCAAATATCCATTGTATACTATCTTCATTATTTGCATAAAATGGATTGGAAATCAGTTTATGATTTAATAAATCAGAAACATTGTTACCAGGGACTTTGGCATCATACCACTTCCCCTCATGTTTAAACTCCCAGCCGCGTATTTCTTCAAAAATAATTTCTTGCTTTTCATTAATACATGCAGAAAAGATCCATAATCCGATTAAGAAATATTTATACAATGGGGATTAGTTTGGTTTTTAATTTTTCAATGTTTGTTGTTTTTGTTTCCAGAATGCCATCTTTGCCTCTTTCACTCCCTGAAAGATGAAAATTACGAATGCCAATTTTATATAATATTTCTACATTTTCATGATTTACGCCACTTCCAGCTAATATTTGGATGCGATTATTGGCCAGTTTGATTATTTTTTTCAGATTTGAGATGCCATCCATCACATTAGAACTTTGTCCTGCAGTTAAAAGACTGTTACAACCACAGGAAATCACATCTTCTAAATTTTGTCTTAGATTATTTGCCTTGTCAAAAGCTCTGTGAAAAGTAATGTGCATAGGCTTGGCTGCTTTTACCATCATTTCTGTTTGCTCTATATTGATAGAGTGATCTTTATTTAGTGTACCAATAACAACTCCTTCACAGCCTATTGATTTGCAAAACTTAATATTTGATATCATTTCCAACAATTCTTTTTTAGAGAAAAGAAAATTGCCGCTTCGAGGACGAATTAATATTCGAACAGGAATATTTAATATTTTCAAGGTTTTCTTTATTTCTTCTTTACTTGGAGTCAATCCTCCAAGTTCTAAATTGCGACAAAGCTCGATTCTATTTGCCCCACCAGTCTGTCCATTTATTGCTGATTGAAATGAGTTTGCGCAACATTCAATTGAAAAAAAATTCATGGGTTAAATGTATGTAAAATAAAAAAAGGAAATGGAGAGGTTTTTCTGTTATATTTCAAATGTTTCCATAAACTTAGTTGTATAGCTCCCTTTTCGGAATTTTTCATCTTTCATCAGTTTTTGATGAAATGGAATAGTGGTTTTAATTCCTTCAATAATGAACTCCTCTAACGCTCTTTCCATTTTTGCAATTGCCTCTTCTCTTGTCTGTGCAACCGTAATCAGTTTTGCAATCATAGAATCATAAAATGGAGGAATCATATAATTTGCATATGCATGAGTGTCTACTCTAATCCCATGACCTCCTGGAGCATGAAAATTAGTAATCATGCCTGGGGATGGCCTGAAATCATTTTCAGGATCTTCTGCATTTATTCTGCATTCGATGGCATGTAATTGAGGAGAGTAATTTTTCCCAGATATTTTAGTTCCTGCAGCAACTTTAATTTGCTCTCGGATTAGATCATAATCAACAACTTCTTCTGTAATTGGATGCTCAACTTGAATACGGGTATTCATTTCCATAAAGTAGAAATTTCTGTGTTTGTCAACTAAAAACTCTACAGTTCCAACTCCTTCATATTTAACTGATTCAGCAGCTTTAATAGCAGCCATACCCATATCCTCTCTTAATTTTTTAGTCATAAACGGAGATGGAGTTTCTTCTACTAATTTTTGATGTCTTCTTTGTATAGAACAATCTCTTTCTGATAAGTGAGCTGCTTTACCTGTCTTATCTCCAATAATTTGGATTTCAATATGTCTTGGATTTTCAATAAATTTCTCCATGTACATTCCATCATTTCCAAATGCTGCTTTTGACTCCTGTCTTGCACTATTCCAAGCGTCTTCTAAATCTTCTTCCTCCCAAACTAATCTCATCCCTTTTCCGCCACCACCAGCTGTTGCTTTAAGCATTATTGGATATCCAACTACATCAGAGGCTAATTTTTTGCATTCTCGAAAATCTTTTATTAAACCATCTGATCCAGGAATTGTTGGCACTCCTGCTTTTTTCATTGTTTCTTTTGCAGCTGCTTTATCGCCCATTCCATCAATCATTTCTGCAGATGCACCAATAAATTTGATGTTATTTTCATCACAAATTTTTGAAAAGGTTGAATTCTCAGCTAAGAAGCCATATCCTGGATGAATTGCATCAGCATTTGTAATCTCAGCTGCTGCAATAATATTTGCTATTTTTAAGTAGGAATCTGAACTTGCAGCAGGCCCAATACAAACTGCTTCATCAGCAAATCTAACATGTAAACTTTCAGCATCAGCTTTTGAATACACAGCTACTGTTTGTATTCCCATTTCTTTGCAAGTACGGATAATTCTTAATGCAATTTCACCTCTGTTGGCGATTAGAATTTTTTTAAACATAAGTATTAATCTAGATATATTAAGAAGGGTCTACCAGAAAAAGAGGCTGATCAAATTCAATAGGAGTAGTATCATCCACAAGTACTTTTATTATTTTCCCTGATATTTCAGATTCAATTTCATTAAAAAGTTTCATAGCTTCAATAATGCAGATCGTGTCACCTTCTTTAATGGAATCGCCCACACTCACAAACGGAGGGGCTTCAGGAGATGATGAGCGATAAAAAGTCCCAATCATAGATGCCTTTATAGTGATGTAATTTGTTTCATCAGTAGAGTCTTCTTGTTTTGCATTAGACAACAATTCGGTTGTTGACTTCTCAGTAATCGGTATTGATACTGCCTCTGGCGTAGTTGTTTGTTGAGTTACTATTTGTTGAGGAATTTGCTGAACAATCGTTTTAACTTCATCTTCTGCGCCTCTTCTTTTTTTAGCTGGTGATTTTATAGAAATTTTTATATTATCTATTTCCAAATCTACCTCTGTAGCTCCTGACTTTGCAACAAATTTTATTAATTCTTGAATATCTTTTAAATTCATTCCATTTAGTTTAATAATTATTTAACAAGTACAAAAGTAACTATTTATTTGAATCATAAGCCCACTTCAGATAGATTGACCCCCAAGTAAACCCCCCTCCAAACGCTGCTAAAATTAAATTGTCCCCTTTTTTTAGTTGATTTTCCCATTCCCATAAGCATAAAGGAATAGTCCCATTTGTAGTATTTCCATACTTTTCAATATTTATCATCACTTTTTCTTTTCCTACTCCCATTCTTTTTGCTGTTGCATCAATAATTCTTTGATTTGCTTGATGAGGAACAAGCCATGCAACATCTTCAGGAGACAAGCTATTTCTTTTCATGATTTCCTCAGAGACATCTGCCATTGATGTTACTGCTGACTTGAAAACTGTTTGCCCGTCTTGCCAAACATGATGTTCTCGTGCATCTACTGTTGCATGACTTGCAGGTTTAGCAGAGCCTCCCGCTTTCATATGTAAGAATTCACTGCCAGACCCATCACTTTTTAGGATAGCATCTTGCACCCCTAAACCTTCTTTGGATTGTTCTAACATTACAGCCCCTGCACCATCTCCAAAAATAATGCAAGTTGCTCTATCTTGATAATCAACAATAGAAGACATTTTATCTGCTCCAACTACAATTACCTTTTTATAAGTACCTGTCTCTATAAATTTTGATGCGGTTGAAATTGCGTATAAAAACCCTGAACAAGCCGCCATTAAATCGTAAGCAAAGGCATTAGTTGCCCCTACTTTGTCAGCTATTATACAAGCTGTTGAAGGAAAAATCATATCAGGAGTTGCAGTTGCACAAATAATCAAATCTACTTCTTGAGCATCAATATTTATTTTCTTTAAAAGACCCCGTACTGCTTCAATTCCTAGAACAGAAGTCCCTTTCCCTTCCCCTTTTAGAATTCTCCTTTCCTTTATGCCAGTCCTACTACGAATCCACTCATCATTGGTTTCCACCATTGTTTCTAATTCTTTGTTAGTCAGTATATAATTTGGAACATACCCCTGTACGCCTGTTATTGCAGCTGTTATTTTTTTCATTAGTTAAAGTGGTTTTTTATTTTATTTGCTAAATCTGCCTCTATCACATCTTTAGTAAGTATAATCATATTTTTAATAGCGATCTCATTAGAAATCCCATGACCAATAATTACAGTTTTATTTAAGCCTAAGATAGGAGTTCCGCCGTAATTCTCATAATTAAATCGTTTGAAGTAATCATCAAGAAGTCCTCTTTTTTTCATAATAGCATAAATTCCTTCGGCTTCTTTTAAGACGATATTTCCTGTAAACCCATCACAAACAATAACATCGCTCTCCGAGTTAAAAATATCTCTTCCTTCACAATTGCCAATAAATGAGTAGTCAGGATTATCCTTCATTAATGTGTATGTTGCCTGAGTAAGTAAATTCCCTTTTGTTTGCTCTTCCCCTAGGTTGAGTAGACTTACTTTTGGGGTTTTAATCTCACAAACATGTTGAGAGAATAAAGATCCCAAAACACCAAATTGGTATAAAACATCTGGTTTGCAGTCAGCATTTGCCCCTACATCAAGCAAGACTGTAACTCCACCATTTTCTCTAGGAACTAGTGCAACAAGAGGAGGCCTTAAGATTCCAGGTATAGTTTTTACAGCATAAAAACCTCCTACGAACATGGCTCCTGTATTTCCCGCAGAAGCCAATCCATCAATTTTTCCTTTTGCTAAATATTCAAATCCTTTTGCAATGCTTGAATTTGGTTTTGCTCTGAATGCTTTTGTAGCATGCTCATCCATGCTAATAACATCAGAACAATCAATAATTTCAAGTTTTTTTGGGTTAAAATTATGATTTTTCAGTTCATAAAGGATTTTATTTTCCTTTCCGAATAAGACTATAGTTGTGTTTTTTGGAAGTTCTTTAAGAGCAAGAATTGTTCCCTGAAGAGTTTTTTTGGGAGCATAGTCACCTCCCATTATATCTATACCAATTCTCATAAATAAGTTGTAGTTTTAGATATGGTAAAACTACAAAAATCTATTTAGGAGCTTCTGAAGAAACTAATTTTCCTCTGTAGTAGAGCTTTCCTTCATGCTCATGTGCATGATGGTATAAATGAGCTTCTCCAGTTTCTTGACAAATTTTAATTGTTTGCGTACTGGCTTTATAATGGGTTCTTCTTTTATCTCTTCTTGTTTTGGAAATCTTTCTTTTAGGATGTGCCATCTTTTTCTTTTACTATTTTAGTTCAATTTTTTTTAATGCATCCCACCTATCGTCTGATGCTTTTTCTTGTATTTGAGTGTATTTATTTACTAAATCTATCATTTCTTTATTGCAGGTACTATTTCCTTGTCTGTCCAAAGCGTGTTGCTGTTTCTTAGGAGCATTTAAAACTATTAATTCAAAAATTAAGTGCTTTAAATCTATTTGATTTTCACTTCTTTTAATGTAAAATATTTCATCAGTTGAGATTAACTCTTCATTAGTTGTTTTAATGATGATATTTGTCTCTCCTGAGATTTCTACAGATAATTCATCAGTACAAATATCACAAGCTAATTGATTTATCTGCCCCTTAATCATTAAATTCAGTTTAATGTTCTCTCCATCTTTATCTAGTTTTGCTCTAGCAGAAATATCTACATGCTTAATATCTGAAAAAGCAAACGCTTCAAAGAACGCATCCTTAATCTCAAAAGAAAAGGATTTTCCCCCAGTATCACTAGTTATTGAACCTAATTTTACTGTAAAATCATTCATTCCTCTCAATTTTAAAGGGCTGCAAACATACAAATTTATTACTATTTAACGCAATAAGCTGTTGTTTAGGACTTAAAAGCTAAGGGATCTTCATTTAATAGCTTAAATTCGGTTCTTTTTTTATGAATTTCACAAGCCATAAATACAGCTTCTCTAAATGACTGCTCATTTGCAAGGCCCTTTCCCGCAATTTCATATGCGGTACCATGTACGGGTGATGTTCTGATTATGTTTAATCCAGCTGTAAAGTTTACTCCGTCATAAAAAGATAATGTTTTAAAAGCTGTTAATCCTTGATCGTGATACATTGAAAGTATTCCATCAAAATTTCCCAAATTTTTGCTAGTAAAGAAACTGTCTGCAGGGTAAGGTCCAAAAGACATGATGCCTTCTTTTTTTAGTTCTTTAATTGCAGGAATAATGCATTTGTTTTCCTCTTCACCAAGCAATCCATTTTCTCCGGCATGAGGATTAAGCCCTAGAATAGCGATTTTTGGCATTCTAACACCAAAATCTTCAATTAAGGAAGTGTTTAATTTTTTAGTTTTTAAAATTATATTTTTAGTAGTAATGGCTTTTTTTACTTCTGTTAAGGGAATGTGTCCTGTTACAAATGCAATTTTCATTTTCTCACTTGCCATTATCATTAAAGATTCTCCCTCAAAATTACCTTGTAAAAATTCAGTATGACCAATAAAATTAGTTATCTTATCTTGAATTGATGCTTTGTTAATTGGCGCAGTAACAAGCACATCAATTTCTTTGTTTTTTAATGCATCTGAAGATTTCTTTAAGGAATTGAACGAAAGCTCTCCTGATTTAGTAGTTGCTTTACCAAAGTTAATTTCTATATCTTCATTCAAGATATTTAGTAAATTCACTCTTTTATGATTAGCATCTTTTATGTTATTAATGAGATTAAAATTAAAGTCCTGCATTAGAATTGCTTTTCTGTGGATAGAAGCAACTTTTGATGACCCAAATACAATTGGAGTGCAAAAATCCATCATTCTAATATCTTTAAAAGTCTTTATGATTATTTCTAATCCAATCCCATTTAAATCTCCAATTGAAATACCTACCTTTATTTTTGACATTATGCTCTGTTCTTAATGAATTGATACAGTATTCTCACTCCCATACCTGTAGCCCCTTTGCCTCTGTAACCATATTTTGTTTTTGTATATGATGGTCCTGCAATATCTAAGTGAATCCAAGGATAATCGGCAAAATGAGCTAGAAATTTTCCTGCTGTAATTGCTCCAGCATGGGGCCCTCCTAAGTTTTTAATATCAGCAATGTCTGATTTAATCAGTTCATCATAATCTGACCAAAATGGCATTTCAGCTAAACGCTCATGAGTATAGTCTCCGGCTTTTTTTAGTTCTGCATGTTCTTTTTCTGCTCCTTCATGCATACTTACAATCCCGTAATGTCCAATAGCAGCTACTGCCGCTCCTGTTAGCGTAGCTAGGTCAATTACTAATTCTGGCTTGTATTGTTTTGCAAAACTAAGAGCATCGGCAAGAATTAACCTCCCTTCGGCGTCAGTATTAAGCACTTCAACGGTTGTCCCATCATACATATTAATTACATCTCCTGGCGCATACGCATTTCCCGAAGGCCTGTTGTCGGTTGCCGGCGTTAACGCAATTACATTTATTGGTAATTTATTGCTAGCAATTGCTTGCATAGCTCCAATTACAGTGCCAGCACCCCCCATATCTGTTTTCATTAAATCCATAGAATTTGCAGTTGGTTTTAAACTTAGCCCTCCAGTATCAAAGACGATGCCCTTTCCTATTAAAACAATTGGCTGGTTGTTTTTAGCATTATTTGGTTTCCATTCCATGATTGTAAACGTAGGCTCATCAATAGAACCTTTATTTACTGCTAGCAGACCCCCCATTTTTAAGGATTCAATCTTTTTTTTGTTTAATACTGTAATTTTAATTCCATTTTCTGCACCTGATTTTATGGCTGCACTTGCTAGATCTTTTGCTGTAAGATGAGAAAAAGGCTCATTAATTAAGTTTCTAGTAAGATATACGGCATTAATAATATTTTGTAACTCAGTAATATTTTTTTTGTTAGATTTTTTACATAAATAAATTGTCTCTAATTTATTTGGCGTTTTTTCTGTTTTATGTTTTGTAAACGTATAATTTGACAGGGCTATTCCTTCTGTAATTTGCATAGCTTCGGCTTGATTTCCTTTAACATCAACAATTAAAACAGTTTTCTCATTTTTCAATTTTTGAGCCAGTTTATCTCCAAGCATTCTGCAAGCTTCAGCATGTTTGTTTGCATTTTCTTCTTTTTTAGGAAGGATTACAAAAATGTGTCGTTGATATTGATTTATTGCAATAATTTCTTTGTTTTCTTTTTTAATATAATCTAACTCTTTTTTAGATAGTTTAAATTCAGAAAGCTTGCTTTTTGAATTACATAAAAGGATTAAATTATCTGTATTAGAAATTGTTGTTTTCTTTTTGATTAGCATCTTCATAAAATGTGTAATTTTGGAGATACAAAACTAAGTAAATTTATGCATAGTAAGCAATTGCTTGAAAGAGCATTGAAAAATGAATTTTTATCAGCAGAGGAAGGCCAATTCTTATTTAAAAACACTCCAACTGCCGAGCTGATGTTTGTTGCAAATGAATTAAGAAAAATGAAAATTCCAGGCAATGTGGTTACTTGGCAGATTGATCGTAATGTCAATACGACTAATGCCTGCACAGCTAATTGTAAATTCTGTAATTTTTTTCGACATCCTAAGCATGAGGACGTGTATATTACAGATATTGAAACCTATAAATTAAAAATTAACGAAACTATAAATTATGGTGGCGATCAGTTGTTATTACAAGGAGGTCATCACCCTTCTTTGGGGCTAGATTATTACGTTAAGTTGTTTCGAGAGTTAAAGGAACTTTATCCGCAGATAAAATTACATGCTCTTGGGCCCCCTGAAGTTGCTCATATTTGTAAAATTGGAGGACATACTCACTTGGAAGCTCTTACTGCACTTAGAAATGCTGGAATGGACAGTATGCCAGGTGCTGGAGCAGAGATTTTAAGTGATCGAGTAAGAAGATTAATTTCTAAAGGCAAATGTTCAGGGCAGGAGTGGTTGGACATCATGAAAGTTGCACATCAGATTGGTTTAACTACATCAGCCACTATGATGTTTGGTCATATTGAAACTATTGAGGAGCGTTTTGATCATTTAGTTAGAATAAGAGAAGTGCAAGCTCAAAAACCTAATAAAGAAAATGGTTTCTTAGCATTTATTGCGTGGCCATTTATGGATGACGGGACGCTTTTGCAAAGAGTAAAAGGCATTAATAATAACGTAAACCCTGATGAGTATTTAAAAATGATTGCCATCTCTAGAATTATGCTTCCTAATATTAAAAATATACAAACTTCTTGGCTTACAGTTGGAGCAAATACAGCACAACTCACATTACATGGGGGGGCAAATGATATGGGATCTATTATGATTGAAGAAAATGTAGTTTCGGCTGCAGGAGCCCCTCATCGATTTACCGCAGATAGTATACAAAGGTGTATTGCAGAAGCCGGTTTTACTCCTAAATTAAGGGATCAGTTGTATGAGGAAAGAAAAATGCCAGAAATGGTTGAACAAGTAATAAATTATTGATAGATGTTTACAGGAATAATAGAGGAAATAGCAGAAATAGTCTCTTTTAAGGAAGAAGGGGGTAATTTGCATTTCGCATTAAAGTCTAGAATAACTAATGAACTTAAGATTGATCAATCGATAGCGCATAATGGAGTATGTTTAACAGTAGTTGATATTGATGAAGAAGTATATACGGTTACTGCAATAAATGAGACTTTGCAAAAAAGCAATCTTGGTAGTTTGAAAATAGGCAGTAAAGTGAATTTAGAAAGAAGTGTTCAAGTGGGAGCCAGACTTGATGGCCATATGGTTCAGGGACATGTAGATCAAACTGCAATATGCATTAAAGCAAAAGAAGATCAAGGCTCCTATATTTATACGTTTCAGTATAAAGATTCAGACAATATAACAGTAGAGAAAGGATCTATTTGTGTAAATGGCGTCAGTCTTACTGTTATAGATTCTAAAGACAATGTCTTTTCCGTTGCTATCATACCGTATACTTTTGAGCACACAAATTTACATACAGTTAAAGTAGGCACGATAGTAAATTTAGAATTTGATATTTTAGGCAAGTATATTTCAAAAATGAGAATTAAAAATTTATAAAGCATGAAACCAACATTATTAATTTTAGCAGCAGGAATGGGTAGTCGTTATGGAGGCTTAAAGCAAATAGATGGTATTGGGCCAAATCAAGAACCAATAATTGAGTATTCAATATATGATGCTGTAAATTCAGGATTTGGGAAAATTGTATTTGTTATTAGAAAAGAATTTGAAGAAGCATTTCGTGATCGTTTTGATCAGTTTACTAATCGCATTCAAATAGAATATGCATATCAAGAGGTAAATATAAAAGTACAGGGGATTTCTATTGTAGAAAGAAAAAAGCCTTGGGGAACTTCGCATGCAGTACTGGTTGCTAAGGATCTAATTAATGAGCCATTTGCCGTAATTAATGCTGATGATTATTATGGCTCAGGTTCTTTTAAGCTTATTGCTGATTTTCTAACTAATGAGTGTTCCTCATCGTTAATGTCTATGATAGGATATACTTTGCATAACACTTTGTCTGATCATGGCACAGTAAATAGAGGAGTGTGTGAGGTGGATGCAGTAAATAATCTTATTGAGGTTGTAGAGCGTACAAAAATTGCAGATCAGAACGGAATAGTACAGTATAATATTGGCTCTGCTCAACCATTAGGCATTTTGGATGGAAACGCAAGTGTTTCTATGAATTATTGGGGTTTTCATCCATCTATATTTTTAGAAATAGAGAAAGGGCTACATAATTTTATTAGTAAAAATCATGATAATCCAACTGCGGAGTATTATATACCTAATATTGTCACTGATATGATTGTAAGTGGACAAATGACTGTGCGTGTAATCCCAACAAATGATAATTGGTTTGGAGTAACTTATAGGCAAGATAAACCTATGGCAATAGATGCAATAAGCAAGTGTATTGCCGATGGAGTTTATCCAAAAAAACTTTGGAGTCAAGATGAGAAATAAGATACTTTTATTAGGTTCAGGAGAGTTAGGAAAAGAATTAGTAATTGCCATGCAAAGGCTCGGGCAATATGTTATTGCAGTGGATAATTATGAAAATGCCCCTGCAATGCAAGTAGCACATGAATTTGAAGTAATAAACATGCTAGATGGTGATGCATTAGATAAAATAGTTGAAAAACACAACCCCGATTTTATAGTTCCTGAAGTAGAGAGTATCCGGACAGAACGTTTTTTTGATTATGAAAAGAGGGGATATAAGGTAATTCCTTCTGCAAAAGCAGCTAACTTTACTATGAATCGCAAGGCTATTCGTGATTTAGCATCTGTAGATTTAGGGGTAAAAACAGCAAAATATAAATATGCTACATCATATGAGGAGTTAAAAGAAGGAGTGGTATCTACAGGTATGCCTTGTGTTGTAAAGCCTTTAATGTCTAGCTCGGGAAAAGGTCAGTCAGTAATAAAAACCGAAGCTGATATTGAAACAGCATGGAGTTATGCTTTAGAAGGCTCAAGAGGAGATTTAATGGAGGTAATAGTTGAAGCGTTTATTGATTTTGATTATGAAATAACATTGCTTACACTTACTCAAAATAACGGTAATACACTTTTTTGTCCTCCAATAGGCCATAGGCAAGAGAGAGGTGATTACCAAGAAAGTTGGCAGCCTATGCAGATGTTAGACATTCATTTAACAGAAGCACAAGAGATGGCTGAAAAAGTTACTAGAGCACTCGGAGGAAGTGGAATTTGGGGGGTAGAATTTTTTATCAGCAAGAATGGAGTTTATTTTTCTGAGTTATCGCCACGGCCACATGACACAGGCATGGTGACACTTGCAGGAACACAAAATTTCACAGAATTTGAATTACATGCTCGTGCTATTTTAGGCATTCCTGTTTTTGACATATCTTTTATAAGAAATGGAGCATCTGCTGTGGTATTAGCTGATAATAATAGAACTAATTTTCCTAACTATACAGGATTAGAAGAGGCAGCAAGCTTTAAAAACACTGACTTCAGGATATTTGGCAAACCAAGCACAAGAAAATTTAGAAGAATGGCAGTAGCTTTAGCATATGGGGATGAAAGTGTTGAGGACTTAGTCTTAAGGGCAAAAAAGATTGCGGATAAAATTAAGATAGTTTAGATTTTTTGTTATTCATTTTTTCTAAATAGCTTTAATTTTTTTGTGTTTATTTTTTTTCCACCCAATCTCCATGTGATTTAATAAGATTGATTAGTGCTTTTACAGCTTCTTTTTCTGGGATATTTTTTTCTACAACTTCTTGCTCTTTGTAGAGAGTTATTTTCCCTGGTCCTGTACCTACATAACCATAGTCAGCATCTGCCATTTCCCCAGGGCCATTCACTATACAACCCATAATACCTATTTTCACTCCTTTTAGGTGATCAGTTTCTTTTCGGATTTTTGCAGTGGTTTCTTCTAAATCAAAAAGGGTTCTTCCACAAGATGGACATGAGATGTATTCTGTTTTAGAAATTCTTGTTCTAGCAGCCTGAAGTATCCCAAAAGATAAATTATTAATCATTTGGTCTGAACCACAATTTTTTGCATAAATAAAGATGCCATCACCTAAACCATCTAATAGTAAGGCTCCGATATCTGATGCTGCAGAAAGTTGTAATTGTTCCTGTGATAAATCTGTATATCCTCTTCCAATAATTACAGGGGTCTTAATTTGATTATTAATCAGTTCTACAAACAATCTCCTCTGTTCTGCAATCCCATTTTTATTATGGGTATCTATTAATAATACGGCTGTTTTATCTTCTTTCAGTTTATTCTTAACCTCTTTAGATAAATCTGAAAAGCAAGCATGAACTATATTTATTTTATTAGATTGGATCTCCTCGGTTAAATATTCTTTTATGTTTAAGCAAGGATATCCTTTTTTATGTTTTTTCCATGTTTTATAATTATAAATAACTCCTAAAGTTCCCGGGACTTTAAAGTCAAGATCATGATCTCCAATAAATACATAATCTGCTGCCATATCAGAGATGTGCCACTTGTCTAAGGAAATAGAATAATTATATCCTAATGCAAAAAAGGATGCAGGAGTTATTTTCTTTTTTAAAGAAAAATCGGCTCCTACTACTGGAACATTTTTACTTCCAATATTTAAAACGGTATTTGTATCTCTCTTCTTATATTCAAAAGAAGATAATGGGTTTTGCTGTATTGTATCTATCTGATCATGATCTTTTATCTGATTAAAATGATTCAATAGCATCTGAGCTACTGGCATTTCAAATTCAGGAGCTTCAGTTAATGAGACTCTTATTGTATCTCCAATTCCATCTGCCAAAAGAGTTCCAATTCCTACTGCTGACTTAATCCTTCCGTCTTCCCCTTCTCCTGCTTCTGTTACTCCTAGATGAAGCGGATAATTCATGCTTTCTTTTATCATTTGAGCAACTAATAGCCTATATGCCTGAACCATTACCCTTGTGTTAGAAGCCTTCATAGAAAGGATAACATCATGATAATCCTCATCCCGACAAATACGTAAAAATTCCATTGCAGATTCTACCATTCCTTTTGGAGTGTCTCCATACCTGCTTAAAATTCTATCAGATAAGGATCCGTGATTTGTGCCAATCCGCATAGCTGTTCCATGTTTTTTACAAATCTTTACAAGCGGGGCAAACTTTTTTCTTATTCTGTTAATCTCAGCATTGTAAGTTGCATCCGTATAATCAATGTTTTCAAATTTTTTCTTATCAGCATAGTTGCCTGGGTTTATTCTCACTTTAGCAATTATCTCAGCTGCAATTTCAGCAGCATTTGGAGTGTAATGTATATCTGCAATTAATGGATTATGATAGCCTTTTTTTACAAGCCCTTCTTTTATGTTTTTTAGATTCTCAGCATCCTTTTTACTAGGCGCTGTGATTCGTACAAGTTCACATCCGTATTCTATCATTCTTATAGCCTCTGCTATAGTCGCTTCGGTATCCATTGTATTTGTAGTAGTCATGGATTGAATGCGAATAGGATTTTCTCCTCCAAGAGTAACATTCCCTACATTTACTTCTCGTGTTTTAAAGCGAGAATAATTGGTTAATGAGTTGCAATATTTCATCTATTGTTTTACTACTTTCTTTTTAGTTTTAGTATCATCAAGAGATATGAAATAAATTCCTTTAGATAAATTTCTAACATCAATTTTATGAGTAGAAATGTTTCTGTTGATATTTGTAATATTTACAACCCTACCAATATTATCGCTTAAAATAATTTTGGAGGAATTCTTTAAGTTGCCAATTACAAAAATCTCATCATTTGTGGGATTTGGAAAGATGACGATATTCATATCAGTAATTTCAGAGCTTGATGAAGCATCTTCTACTCTAAATTCATGATGAATAGATCTCCCAAAATCACCATCAAAAGATTTTAACCAACTAGCTCCTATTTCTCGAAAGCGTGCCATTCCACCACCATCATTGTTGGCCCAAAAATCAATTCCATCATCATCCGTATCGGTGACTTTAAAGACATAACAACCACTATTAAATGTTAGTGTATCTCTATACTGTGTGTTGGCAATTAAATCACCACTAGCATATATTGAGTTCCCATTATTATCAAAGAACTCCCAAGAAGATTCAGAAATCTGATTCAACGTATTTATTACTCCGTTATTTGTCTGAAACCATAATGCAAAGGTATTTGGATAGATAGGTGCAGATTCAAAAGTAGAATTCATAATATTATTATAATAATACTGGTCGGACGTGTTATTGGGCAAGGAAATTTCAACATAAAACACATTATTATTTGCTGCTATATTATGCCATAATGTATTAGGATCGGGCAGTTCAATAGTTTCTTTTTCTAGAAAATTTAGATTTCCACTCCACTGGTATATTTCATGTGATGCAGCACCATTAATCCAATATTCTATTTGCAATGAGGTCAATGGAGTGTCTCCAGTGTTTTGTATTGTAATTTTAGGCTTTGAACATAGAGGATTAGTTCGCACATGTAATATTTGATTAGTAGGAGAAAGAATATCAATAATTGCAGCATCTAAAGAGTGGTTTGGCGTTCCGTAACTAACTAGCTGACTACTTACCCAATAATTTGATGTCCCTGATGCATTTGTTACGCCATAATCAATATTATGCGTCTGTCCTGGGGTTACTAAATCAGTAATATCGTCTTCTCTTAAGTCAGAAGCTTGACCTGGGCACCAGCCCGCTCGATCATAAATCCAAGTGCCCCCTTGCGGATAAATAGGATTCTCTGCACATTCTGTCCAAACCGGCCAAATATACTCTTGTGTCCCCCCATCGATATTTAGATAATGATTTTGTGGAATAAATTCTCCCTCTTGACCGTGACCTGTAATTGTAGTTCTTAATTTATATGCTGATGCATTTGGATGCATTAAAACATCTCTTGGTTCAAAGGCGTTATTAGCAATAATTGTTCCATACCCTTTTGATTGTGGCCTCCAAACTTGCTGCATTTCTAATACATCTCTAGTAGGAGTGCCTACAACAAATAGAAACTTGAGATCTATATCTTCTTGCCATTGCCCTCCGCCACTCATTGTAATTTGTTTATTCCCTTTTAATATAGGGGCGAAATCAGTTACATCAAAATACCAAGTTTTTCCATCTGCCCCAAAATCTACTCCCATGCCGTAAGGGGTAACAAAAGACATGATTTGAAAAGCCATTGGGTAACGTCTATAATAGGTCAAATTATTGATAGAGATTGATCCATCAATGTTTGTGGTATCTACATTTAAGATATTTCCATTTTCATCAAATAAATAAGATAATGAATGCCAGTAAGTATTAGTAGCAACAATAGCAATGCTGTCATGTACTAAAGTTCCATAATTAGGGATTATTGTATATTCTGTAATAGTATTTCCACTAGCTATTAATGAATCTAAAACAGTATCATTAGACAACGTTATCGAGTATTGACCTTGGTAGAAATTTATATTTGGCCGATAATTTACTTCTGTAAAAAACTGATTTATTTCATTTCCTCTAGTATATTCCCAGTTAACATTTCCATTAAAAGTTGCAACTTGTTGATTGTTTGTATTATTTAAAGAGATTACTCCTTGACCTTCATTGAAAGGATAATGAGCAACTAAATTTGAATAGTCAGGATGAGAATAGTCAATTCTTTTGTTCATCCAGTTATTTATAGTAGCTGCAGAAAGCTCTTTGTCAAAGATTCTTAACTCTTTAATGTATCCATTCCAAAAATATCCATTACCATTAGCATGGCTTGCTAATTTTAATGTTTGTATATCTATTGTTCGTGTATGCCCAGTCCCACTATGCCATAGCACTCCATTTCTATAAATTTTTAGATCTCCAGTATTTGCATTTTTTGTAAATGACCAGTGACTCCATTCGTCTGTATACTCATTCAATAAAGCTGCTTTATCAATTCTATCATAAGCAGAAGTTCCACTATTTCCACAATCCCAATATATTCTGCCATTACTCCAAGGGAAGTGAATGTTTAATGTTCTATAATTGTTTGTATCATAGCCTTCAATTATTGTAGTATTCTGAGGTAATACATTCGCATTCCCATTTATCCAGAATGAAACAGTGACTTCATTAGAAATGCTTCCCATGTTAGAAGTTGGCAGATCAATACTTTCTGCAGAGTTTACAGTTATATGATTTGCATCATTTGAAAACAAACCTAAAATATCAATTGTTTGCCCCCCTTCAATTAAACTTTCTAGTCCATTCGTAGAGTTTGTTATTGAGAATTCAACTATTATATTAGAAACTGAATCCCAAATGAATTCATGTGTAAATTGGAATTTGTTTACTCCATTATTCAGAAGTGTATTTGCATTATAAACTTCTGTAAATCCATTTGTATGAGGAGTTATATTACTTAGCACACTGTCAGCGGTGTGTTTTAATTTGATTGTTAAGAAATTTGCTATTTGGCTATTACTAAGTATATTTAATGAAATTCCATGTATTGTATCATCTGTTAATCCTAATGTCGCTAATTCACTGGCATGATATAAGAATTGAGATTTATGCGCATTTCTTTCTGTTGCAATTACAAAATCAAGAGAATCTGTACCAATACCTACGGAAGCAGTGTCCTCTGAAAGAATTGAATCTACGATGGCTATTTGTTGTGGATATTGATAAAAGTTATAAATAGGTGTTATGGAATAATTATAGTTGTTCCCTGTAAAAGAAGAGATAGAATGGCTTACTTGATATGATAAAATAGAATCAATTCTTGTTGAATCGTGTATATATGTATGGCAGCTATAGTCCCATGCTCCACAACCTACTCTTGAGTTCCCACCGGGATTATTATTATTATTATCCTTGCATCTCATATTATAGGCCATGATTATCTTTCCAAATGTTAAATTAGAGTTATTAGGGAAGTACCCTATAGTATCTCTTGGAGCAGATACTGAAATTGTAGTGTTGCCATTTCCGTCATTCCAAGCATCATGCACAAAAGTTTGGATTACTATTGTGTCTCCTGGGTTCTGTGCTGAACTTTGGAGAACAAATAATATACAGGTTATTATAAAAGATAGTTTTTTCATATTATTTTTCTTCAGAAGAAGGATTAAATTCTGCCACCCCCCCCGAAACAATTAATTTCATTATTTCACTAGATGGAGCGTCTATTGGGGTTATATATTTTTTTTCAACTACAAATAAATTCCCGGAGAAATTATATGAATGAGGAATATATACTAGAACCCGGTTATTATTAATGTTTAATTCAGCCAAATCTTTATTGGTAATAAAGCCAATTCTTTCAATAGTAGAATTTTCAAATATTTTTACAAATACAGCTTCTTGGAACCCTTTCTTTTTCCCAACAAATGTATTCATTAGGTCTTTCACTGAAGAATAAATAGTTTCTAAAAGAGGGGCTTTCTTTAGTAAGTTTTGAAAAAAAGAGTTTATTGGTCTAGCAATCACTGTCGACCCTAAAATCCCAATTATAGTTATCAGTATAATGACTATAACTACACCTAATCCAGGGAATAGCCCAGGGATAATTTTGTCAATTTTATTAAAAGCCCATACTACAAACGCTCCCGTTGCCGTTATAGGTACTATATATAATAACCCTTGTAAAAAATAATTTATAAATTTTTTCATATCTTTAAACCAGTGATAATTTTGAAGTTATAAAAATACTAATCTTAAAAATAATAACAATGAAAAACTCATTTTTTAGTAAAATATTAGTTGTAACCTTCTTATTTGGAGGATTATCTGCAAATGCACAAGTTAGGGTAAAAACAAATACAAATAACAATAATAAGAAAGTTGTTGTTAAAAAGGATCGCTCAAATTATTATAATAATAGAAGCAGAGTAAGAGTAAAAAATAATAGAAATAGAGTTGTAGTAAATAAGCCTAATAGACCACATAGGGTCATAAAAAGACCTACTTTTAATAGGCCAGGTTATATCTGGATAGAAGGATATTGGAAGTGGAACGCTTTTTTTGGTCGATATACTTGGCAAAAAGCAAGATGGATGAAAATTAAAAGAAATCATTATTGGGTGCCCGGATTCTGGGAAATTACCCCAGGTGGGTTTTTTTGGGTTAAAGGATATTGGCAGTTAGAATACTAAAAGTAGGTTGATTTTTTAAAAAGCACATTATATGATGTGCTTTTTTTGTTCTCTGTATTTAATCTTTTGCTGTTGAAAAGTATTTATTGCATTCGGATACTAAGCCTCCTTTTTTGTAATTTTGATACAGATAAAAATACATAACTCATGCAAAAATCAATTTTATACCTAGTGTCATCTTTAGTGATATTTAGTTCGTGCGTAACTCCTAAAATTCATAATGCTTTAATTGCTGAAAATGAAGGAGCGCAATCTGCTTTGCGTACTCAGGAAATAAGGAATCTAAAGTTACAGTCAGAAGCGGAAGAATTATCAGCGAAAATTAATTATTTGAAAGCTAGGATTATTAATTTAAGAAATGATTCTACACAAAATGGAGGAGCGTTGATTATTTTACAAGAAAAATATAACGCTTTAAGTGATTCCTATGATTTGCTTGCCTCAAAAAATAGTAGAGAGATGGCTGAAAAGGCTAAAGAAACAAAGCAACTTTTGGAGCAGTTAGAAGAAGTTCAATCAGATCTTTTTGCAAAAGAAGATGAATTAAGTAAGCTGTCATTATCATTAGAAGCAAAAGAAGAAGAACTTAAGTTGGCACAAGAGAATCTAGAATCAAGATCTACTAGAGTTGTTGAATTAGAATCTATTATTAATAAAAAGGACAGTATAGTTACTGCCTTAAAAAAGTCTATTGCAAAAGCACTTATAGGTCTTGAGGGTGAAGGATTAACTATAGAAAAAAGAAATGGAAAAGTATATGTTTCTTTAGAAGAAGCTTTACTTTTTGCTTCAGGTAAGTATGAGGTTAATAGCAGAGGTGTTGTAGCGCTTAATAAATTAGCAAATGCTTTAGCTTATCAAAATGATTTAAAGATCTTAGTAGAGGGGCATACGGACAGCATTCCATTTAATAGTAGAGGATTAGTGAAGGACAACTGGGATTTGAGTGTTATGAGAGCAACCAATGTGGTAAAAGTACTTACTCAAAATCCAGATTTAGACCCTATACAGCTAACGGCTGCGGGAAGATCAGAGTTTATGCCAATTGCTAGCAATACAAGCGCAGAAGGAAGAAGTGTTAATAGAAGAATCGAGATAATACTTTCCCCTAATTTAGATGATTTATTCAAATTATTAGAAGAATAAGATGAAAAATTTACCTTTAATTTTATTGTGTGTAGTAGCATTCTTTTTTATAAAGAAAAGGTTTTTTGACAATACAGATTATAGAAATATGCTGTCTAATGGAGGTATAATTATTGATGTTCGTTCGGAAGGAGAATTTTATTCAGGGCATATTGAGAACTCTTTAAATATTCCATTAGGAGATTTAGCCTCAAAACTTGATCAGTTTGAGGATAAAGATCAGCCTATTATTACCTGCTGCGCTTCAGGAATGAGAAGCGCAGGAGCTGCAAAAATGTTATCGGCTAAGGGGTATACAAATGTTGTAAATGGAGGAGGATGGTCAAGCCTCGATCGTAAGATAAAAAACTAATTTTTTAATTAGTTTTTAGAGTATTTACTATGTCAGTTTTTCAATTTAAAAAGTTCTCAATTGAACAAAAAAAATCAGCTATGAAAGTTGGTACTGATGGAGTATTATTGGGAAGTTGGGTTTCTTGTAAAGAATCAGATTTCATTTTAGATATTGGCTGTGGTACGGGGTTAATTTCTTTAATGCTTGCTCAAAGGAGTTTAGCTAGTACTATTGTAGGCATTGAAATTGACACATTAGCTAGTCAAGAGGCACAATTAAATATTAGTAATTCTACTTGGACTGAACGTATCAATATTTATAATACGTCGTTACAGGATTTTAATTCTAAGAAGAAATTTGACCTTATTGTTAGTAATCCCCCATTCTTCCCCTCGGTTAAGTTAGATCAACCTAGAGATATTGCTAGACATAGTAATAAATTGTCATTTGAAGAATTACTTAAATACACATCCATTCTTTTATCAGAAAAAGGTATTTTTTCTACAATAATACCAGTTGATTATGAAGACTGTTTTTTTCAAATAGCTAAGAAATACGGATTTTTTTGTAATAGAGCTTGCTATATAAAGGGCAATGAAATGGTCAAGATAAAGAGGCTTATGTTAGAGTTCTCATTTACTAATTCTCAGATTAAGAAAGAGCATCTAACTATTGAAAAATCAAGACACAATTATACGGATAGATATATTGCATTATGTAAGGATTTTTATCTAAGTATGTAGAAATATACAATACTTATTTTAGAACTTAGTGCCTAGATAAATGTGCAATTGATGAAACACCTATCAAAAAAGTGCCGCTTTTTACTAACTCATCTGCCACCCCGACTTCTTTATAGCTTAATGCCCTACTCATTACTAATTTTTTACTTGATGTGTGATATTAGCTTACATATGTTAATAATTTAACTATTTTTGTAATAAATCATAAATCATAAATCATAAATCATGAAAAAGATAATTTATTTAGTATTGGCAGTATCATTTATATTTACTGCATGTAAAAAAGAAGAAGGGTGTACTGACCCGATTGCTACAAATTACAATGGAGATGCAGAAGAAGATGATGGGTCATGTATTTTTGGAATTGTCGGAGTTTGGACTCCTTATGAAATGACGGTCGAAGCTAATGTAATAGTTACAATAGCAGGGGCAACTATTCAATCTTTTGACACAAGTTATACTCAGACAGCATTAGAAGCAGGAATAGAAGGGAATATTGAGTTTACAAATTCTGGAACAATTATAACAACAAATGAAATGGGAGCATTAGAAACAGATAATTACACTACCTCTGGAAATACTGTAACTATAACAAATAGTGATGATGGCGAAACAGATGTTGCAACATATACTGTTACAAAAACAAATCTTTCATTTACAATTTCTGATACTGATATAGAAAATGAGATGGGGATGACTACCACTTCTACTTATGATATGACAATTAATTCTACTAGACAATAAAGATTGACACTGTATATAAGTTATATAAAAAAATGCGGTGAGGAAGGGATTCGAACCCCCGAAACAGTTTCCCGTTTACACGCTTTCCAAGCGTGCGCCTTAAGCCACTCGGCCACCTCACCAAAATTTGCGCAAATCTAAAAATTAGTTACTAATTTCTCCTCTTAAATCTTTTTGTAATTGTGTTTTTATTTCTTCATTACTTAACCCTTGCCCTAACAGGAACATTAACTTAGTAATTGCTGCCTCAGTTGTCATATCCTTACCACAGATTACACCTGCTTTTTCAAAAGGCTCATTTGTTTCATATTGTCCTCTTACGGCCTCTCCATGCAAACACTGGCTAATATTTATTATAATTTTCCCTTCATACATAGCCTTACTGAGTAATGCTGTAAACTTAGGGTTAGTTGATGCATTTCCTGCTCCAAAGCTCTCAATTACTATTCCTTTAGCACTTTTAATAATAGCTTCTATGGTTGTTAGTTTTATTCCTGGGAAGAGTTTTAGTATAGCTACATCATCTGAATAATTTTTATGAACTACCAGCTCTTGATTTCCCTTTTTTTGTAGTATTGATCTGTATTTAATATTTACACCAGCTTCACCCAAAATTGGATAATTAGGAGATTCAAAAGCTTCAAAATGTTCTGTATTTACTTTTACTGTACGGTTTCCTTTGTATAATTGATCTTCAAAATAAATACATACTTCATTTACTTTACCGCTTGCAGCAATCTCCACTGCTGTGATGAGGTTCTCTTTAGCATCAGTTCTTCTTGCTCCAATGGGAATTTGTGAGCCTGTAAGAATTATGGCCTTATTCAGATTTTCTAACATAAAACTCAATGCAGATGCCGTATAGGCCATAGTATCAGTACCATGCAGAACAACAATCCCATCATAAAAGCTATATTTATCTTCTATCATATTTGCAATTTCAATCCAATTATCTGGGTTCATATTACTTGAATCAATAGGGTTTTTTGTGCTTATATTATCTAGATCTAATTCATCACTTTTTAGTTCTGGGATTGCTTTTAATAACTCATCAAAATTAAAAGGGATAAGAGTATTCTTTTTTTTATCCTTTACCATACCAATTGTGCCTCCTGTATAAATGAGTAATATTTTCTTGTTCATATTTTGAAAAGATTTTGTGCGTTCTTTGTAGTAATTTCTGCCACTTTTTCAACACTAATATTATGTACTTCTGCTAGTTTTCTAGCAATCTCTATAATATACTTACTCTCATTTCTTTTTCCTCTATAAGGAGCAGGAGTAAGGTAAGGAGCGTCCGTTTCTAAAATTAGGGATTCTAAATCTATTTTAGCTATTGTTTTATCAAGTCCTGAGTTTTTAAATGTTAATACTCCCCCAATTCCAAGATAAAAGCCCCCTAGAAGAGTTATTCTTTTAGCATCTTTAGCATCTCCAGTAAAGCAATGAAAAACACCTCTTAGATTCTTATCATTTAAGCTTTCAATTATTTCAATAGCCTCATTAAATGAATCTCTGACATGGATTGCAATAGGCAATTGATATCTCTTTGCTAATTCCACTTGATATATAAATGCTTTCTTCTGAATTTCAAGCGTGCTCTTATCCCAATACAAATCTAGTCCAATTTCCCCAACTCCAATGTAATTTCTTGTAGCTAATTGTTCTTCTACATGAGCAATCTCTACTTCATAATTTTTTTCCGTTACATCACAAGGGTGTAATCCCATCATTGGATAACAGTTATTTGGGAATTCATTACAGAGAGCAAGCATCTTTTTAGTATAATTACTTGATATATTTGGAAGTAAAATAGTTTCAATCCCTAGAGCTATAGCTTCAGTAACGACTTCCGATCTATCATCTTTAAACTTTTCGCTGTATAAATGGCTGTGTGTATCAATAAATTTCATTAGTGCAAAATTAGGATAAATTATATAATTTTACGCTGTGTCTAGAAACCCTAAGATATTAGTTATAAGATTTAGTTCTATTGGTGATATAATATTGACTACTCCACTTATAAGATGCCTAAAGCATCAAATAGATGCAGAAATAGATTTTTTAACAAAGAGTAACTATCAGGATCTTATTATTTCTAACCCTAATATAAGCGAGGTTATCACTTTTAGCACGTTTCCAAAAACAATAGATGTTTTAAAATCTAAGAAATATGATTTTGTAATAGATCTGCAAAATAATTTTCGTTCGTTAAGGATTCGTTCGTTGTTAACAGTTAAATCATATACTTTTTCAAAGAATAATTTCAGGAGATATATATTGATATATTTTGGAATAAATCTATTGAATAATCATATAGTAGACAGATACTTTAAGTCGGTTGAAGAGCTAAATATTTCTAATGATAATCAGGGAATAGATTATTTTATTAGTAATAAAAATTTGAAGATAGATTTTAATACAGATCAAGAGTATATTTGCTGGTGTATTGGAGGAACCTATGAGCAAAAGAAATTGTCTGTTATGCAAATTACAAATGTAATATCTAAAATGGAACTGCCTATTTTATTTATAGGAGGTGAATCAGAAAAGAAAATCAGCTCGCAAATAATTAATAGTATGAAGTGTAATAATGTTTCTGATTTATGTGGGGAAACATCTATTGATGAGTCGGCTTATTTAATTAAAAAAAGCAAATTGGTATTAACTAATGACACAGGGATGATGCATATTGCTTCAGCATTCGATATCCCGATAATTTCTTTTTGGGGGTGCACTAAGCCGTCCTTAGGGTTTTCCCCGTATCAAGCTAATGTCAAATCAGAGACTATAATTACAGAGCTTTCAGGGAGGCCTTGCTCAAAACATGGCAAGTATTGTAGATTCCAAAGCGATGGATGTATCAAAGAAATTGATGAGGATATTATTATTAATACCGTTACAAGATTATTGAAATAATGCTTTTAATTCTGAAGCATCACTGGCCTTCAATTTTCCAGCTAATATAAGAGAAAGCTGCCTTCTTCTAAGAGCTCCATCAAATCGTGTTTTTTCTAGTTTTGTTTCTGGTTTTACTTCTGCAACTTTTGTTGGTTTTCCCATTGTGTCAACAGCTACAAAGGTGTAAATAGCTTCATTACATTTTGTTTTATTTCCAGATAGTTTGTCTTCAATCCATACATCAATAAATATTTCCATAGAAGAAGAAAAGGCCCTTGATATATTTGCTTCAAGGGTAACAATACTTCCTCTTGGTATGGGATGCTCAAAAGAAACGTTATTGACTGAAGCAGTTACGCACGTTCGGTTACAATGTCTATGAGCCGTGATAGCAGCAGCAATATCCATCCAGTGTAATAGCCTGCCTCCCATCAAATTATTTAGGTTGTTGGTATCATTTGGCAGAACGATCTCTGTTAAAGTTGCTTTTGATTGGCTTGGAGTTTTTGAGCTCATATTTTATTTAGTAAGTAGCCAAGCCTCAGGATTGTCTTGCTTGATTTTGTTTAAAGCTAATAGAGCATCTTCTCTGTTGTTAAAAGAATCATAACTTACTCTTAGTAAATGCCCTGCTTTTAAGATGTCCGGACTATAATTCCAATTGACAAGTTTGCTGTGCATTTTATTTGCGTTTTTTTGTTCAGCAAAAGCACCAGCAATTATGTAATAAGTTTTTTCAGTAATAACTTCAGTAAGGGTTTCTTCATCAATTGGCGTAGCATCTACTTTGATTTCTAATGGTGGTTTTTTAGTAGGTTCAATAATTATTTCATTAGAAGTGAATGGATTTAATGTCGCCATCTGGTTATAGACATTATTTATTTTTTCTTGTTGATATATCCCTAGATAAGAAAGCGCTAATAACGGAAAAATTACTGCTGCAGCTCTAAATAAGAGTTGAGAGTTCTTGGTTGTATTTTTTATTTTTTGCACTGTAGATTCAACTTGTTTTTTAGTTTCATCTTTTCTTATAACAGCTTTCTTGTAGACAGGCTTCATGCCAAAAGCATCTAAACTATAATTTATCGTGCTGTCTTGTAAAAATATAATATTGCCTTCTTTCCCAACTGTGAATAATCCAATTTTAGCTATCCTCAATACTTTTGAGTTAGATAGTTTTGAATTGTTTTCACTTGAAAATATTTGAATCTTCTGTTTTGCTTCCTTCTGCGTAATTTTTTCCTGATCTGAAATATGTGCAATTAGCAAACCATCATTTTTTTTAAGGTTTGTATTGAATAAAATTTGTTTTGAAGGAGGTGTTAATGCGCCAGTAGTCTTATTTAATTGAGCTGATTTTTTGTTTCCTACAAACCCGCCAAATTCCGGAACAATTACGCAATCATGTAAGAAAAGCAGTTCCGAGATATAGTGCGCTACTGATTTATTCATAGTGCGAAGTTAAACATTTTATCTCATCTGGTCTTCAATTTTTGCAAGATCATTAGGAGTGTCAACAGAAAGTGATTGGAAATTGGTAATCCCTACCTTAATGGCATAATTATTGTCAAGCCATCTTAGCTGCTCTAAGCGTTCTTTAATTTCATTTTTACTTTGTGGTAATTGGCAAATTCTTTCTAAGGTGTCTTGTTTGTAAGCATAAATGCCGATATGTTTATAGTATGTATAGTCAGGTGATATGTTTGAAATTTTTCTACAAAAATTTATGGCGCTTCCCGTTGCATCAAAAATAGCTTTTGGCGTATTTTCATCTTGAGTAATTTCAATCTCATCAATTTTTTTAGCGAGGGTTCCTATTTTAGTTTCTGGGGCATCAAAAAGTTTAATTATTTCATCTATTTGCAAAGGATTTATAAATGGTTCATCCCCTTGAATATTTACAATAATATCATATTGTTCTTCTAATTTCTTTATAGCTTCATTACATCTCTCAGTTCCTGTCTCATGCGTTTTTGAAGTTATTATAGCCTTACCTCCAAAACTAATAACATGATTGTAAATTCTGTCATCATCAGTTGCGACAATGATATCAGCTAGTTGACTAGACTTTGCGCACTGCTCATACACTCTTTGTATCATACTTTTCCCAAGAATATTCACTAATGGCTTTCCTGGGAATCTGACTGAGCTATATCTAGAGGGTATAATCCCGACTACTTTCATTAAATTTTTAAATTACATTGAAAAGCGAATGTTCTTGGGGACATCATAGTTGCCGGTCTTGTCATGTACTCCCTATTAAGCAGATTATTTACAACAAAGCCAAATCTTACCATATTGTTTAATTGATATCCTAATCTTGCATCAACAATAAAATCCCCGTTCTTATATTTTTCTCTTGCTTTATTGATTCCAGAAATTAATCCATTTTCTCCTCCAATGATATCCTGAGTAAATACATTATCAATATTTTTCATAAAATCATTATAACGGAGACTCCCACCAAGAGATGTTTTTTTATAGATGACCTCAATATCTGTTTTCGCAATATGTTTGTAACGATATTTTAAAACTGATGGGTCAGAGCTGCTATTTGTGTAATTTAGACTATCAATGTATTCTCCATCAAGATACATTGGGCTATCTAGGACTTCATAAACTTTATCTGGCTCAAGAGAAATAGCGTTCATATAAGTATAACCTGCAAGAAGATTAATTTTAAGGTTATTTGTGATGTCTCCTTGCCCTGTCAAACTTATTTCAACCCCTGAGATTTCTGTCTTCCCAACATTTACAGATTTAAATCCTAGGCCATAAAAATTTAATGAGCCACTTGGATTATTTGGATCAGGTTGATGTTCAGCAAATTTACCGAAAGTAAATTCCATCATGTCATCATATTGCATTAAAAATGCAGCAACATCCAGATATCCCATCCACCTATTAATTTTTAACCCCTGTTTAATTCCTATTTCTGTACTCCAACCACTCTCAGGTCTCAACTTAGCATTTGGATAAATTTCAATACCAGCTTGAGTCGCCCTAATAAATAATTCTGCCATAGCAGGGAAACGAAATCCTTGTCCCCAAGAACCTCTCAAATAAGTAGCCTCAGCGGCTTGGTAATTTATTCCAGTTCTAAACACAGGCTTTCCTGCTGAAAAACTATTTAAAGAGTCTCCGTTAATTACATATTTTTTTTCAGATCCAATTTTGTAGTTTTCATATCTTGCTCCAAATGACAAATTAACTCTCCCCATTTTTTTATCTAATTGGGTATATAATGAATGATTTTCACGGGTATTACTGCCATTAAATATATCAGAACGCGCATAAACTATTTCGTTAGTCGTTCCTGTAGTGATTCGTAAATTATATTTTTCAAAATTTTTCTGCCATTGATAATCGCTATAATATGTTTCGGATTCATTATCCTGTCCAGCGTCTTGTCCTTTTGTGCTGTTATCATTAATAACTTTCAGGTATCTTGTTCTAAGCGAATGCCTGTTACTTCTATTTATATATGTAATAAAAGGATCAATATTATAAGTGTCCCCATTGGTATTAGTGATCTCATTATTTAGTGGAATATAAGCCCTGTCAAGTCCATCCCAAATTATTGCAGATCCTGTTGTTTGAAATAAGAAATTGCCATTTACACCATAAGATAGTCCCTCAATTTTTTTACTTTTATAAGTAGAGTTTAAATTAAACCTTTTTCTGTCAGTTACCTCCCCCTGTCTAAATCCATCATCTTGAAAAATATTACCTCCTAATGATAAATCCCAATTCTCATATTTATTAGAGAACAAAAATTCATAGCCTTTAAATGCTCTTCTCTTATCTCCATTCCAGTTTAACTCTTCTCTTTGCGCCTTGTCAATTAACCCCATATGCATATTTACTTTTATAAATCCAGGGAGTTTACTTTTATTAATATCTTTTTGACTTGGGAAAGCAGTTCGGATATTAACAATCCCATTTAATGCAGATGAGCCATAGAGAGCTGAAGCCGCCCCCTTAATCACTTCTAATTGATTGATGTTCTCCGTAGCAATTAGTTTCCACTGTACTTGTCCTGCATCTCCAGAAATAAGCGGCATATCATCAACCATAACTAGCACTCTAGTTCCAGCCCCAAAGCTCCATCCACTCCCCCCTCTAATATTTGCCTGTCCGTCAGTAATATTCAATCCTGGAATTTGATCCATGACCGTCTGAATATCTGTGGTGTTTTTGTTTTCAATTAATGAAGGTTTTATCACCTCCATTGATACGGTAATCTCTTCAATCTTTTGCTCAAATTTACCTGCAGACACTACAACAGTGCTTAATTGTTCAGATGAAGGATATAGTTTAATATTGAGAAGTGTATTTTTATTTTTTTGTGCAGTTACTGTTTTTATAATATTCTCATAACCGAGATATTTAAATATTATTTTTTGCTGCCCTTCTTGTATTTGTAATTGATATTCTCCATCAATATTGGTAGAGGTGCCATTTCCATTATCTAATACTATATTAGCCCCAATTAATACTTCTTTTGTAATAGCATCTGTAATCGTGCCACTTATTGTTTGGGAATTTGATACGCTAAAGAAAATGATGCTTAGCATCACAGATATGGAAATCCTTTTCATATTATTACTATAATAATCTTTACAAAGATAAAAATTTGGATGACACTTTTTGTTAAGTCTAAAGCGAACATATTGTAGTTATGCTTACTATGATTGAATTACATATATCTAACACTATGATTTGGGCTCTTATTTTTTATATTTCCCATATTAGTAGATAGATTTTTAGTTGAGGGCATTGTTAGTGTATAAAACACACTGTTAAATATTTGAAAATAAGTATGCTGTATGCATAATTTTAAATTAAAAAAAAATATACATTTGCCAAAATTTGTAACTAAAAAGTACTAATTTTAAAATTAAAAAAAATGGAAAAAAAAGTCCATGATTTTATGCAGGGGGTAATCGAAAAGAACCCGAATGAGATAGAATTTTTACAAGCAGTTGAAGAGGTGGCAGAAGCAGTCATTCCTTTTATGGAAGGCAATCCAAAATATAATAATAAAATGTTATTGGAAAGAATGGTAGAGCCTGAGCGAGTATTAATGTTTAGAGTTCCATGGTTAGATGATAGTGGAAAAACTCAAGTAAATAGAGGTTATAGAGTGGGATTTAATTCTGCAATTGGGCCGTATAAAGGAGGATTAAGATTTCATCCTTCAGTAAACTTATCTATTCTTAAATTTTTAGGTTTTGAACAAGTCTTTAAAAACTCTCTTACTACACTTCCTATGGGTGGAGGGAAAGGAGGTTCTGATTTTAACCCGAAAGGGAAATCAGATAATGAAGTAATGAAGTTTTGTCAATCTTTTATGACAGAGTTATGTCGTCATATTGGACCTAATACTGACGTGCCTGCAGGAGACATTGGAGTTGGTGCTAGAGAAATAGGTTTTATGTTTGGACAATATAAAAGAATCAGAAATGAATTTTCAGGTGTCTTAACTGGCAAAGGGATAAGTTGGGGGGGGTCTTTAATTAGACCAGAAGCAACAGGATACGGGAATGTATATTTTGCTCAAAATATGCTGGCCGTAACAGGAGATTCTTTTAAAGGTAAAACAGTTGTAATTTCAGGATCTGGCAATGTAGCACAATATGCTTGTCAGAAAGCTACAGAATTAGGAGCAAATGTAGTAGCGCTTTCTGATTCATCAGGCTATATTTATGACCCAGAAGGAATTGATGCTGATAAATTAGCATTTGTGATGGATCTTAAAAATGTGAAAAGAGGCAGAATCAAAGAATATTCTGATGAATACGGCTGTGAATTTCATGAAGGAAGGCCATGGGCATTAAAGTGTGATATTGCTCTTCCTTGTGCAACACAAAATGAACTTAATGGAGAAGAGGCAAAGATGTTAATTGATAACGGATGTATATGTGTATCTGAGGGAGCAAATATGCCTTCAAATCCAGAGGCAATTGAAGTTTTTCAAAATGCAAAAATATTGTTTGCCCCAGGCAAGGCATCTAATGCCGGTGGAGTAGCAACTTCAGGGCTAGAAATGAGCCAAAATTCTCTTAGAATGAATTGGACTAGAGAAGAAGTAGATTCTAAATTGAAACAAATTATGAGTAATATTCATAGTTCTTGTGTTAAATATGGAAAAGAAGGTGATTATATTGATTATGTTCAAGGAGCTAATATTGCAGGGTTTGTAAAAGTTGCCGACGCTATGTTAGATCAAGGAATTGTGTAATAAACAAGCCTTTTCTTCTTTTTCATTTAATTATTATTTTAAATTATGAATAGACTATTACTAACATTATTTTTTATTCCGTTAACTTTTTTTGGCCAAACCCCTTTTTGGTCTGATGACTTTTCTGATCCATCAAATTGGGTCATAGATCATGATCCAGCAGATTGTTCTTTAGATTGGCAGATTGGAAATAATTCTTGTCTTGGGTCGTATGCAATAGATGATATTCTATCTACCACTGCTGCTAATGGATGGGCAATGATAGATTCTGATAATTATGGTGGAGTTAATGGCGGTACTGAAGTAGAAGACTCCTGGCTTACTACAGCTATGCCTATAGATCTTAATGGATATACTAATGTAGAACTTGAATTTGAAACACATTATAGAGTTTACAATTCTGAACAAGCTTATGTTGTTATTGGTATCGGTGATGGTAATGGAAATGTAGTGTGGCCTGATCTAAATCCAAATACAAACATTTCTAATATGAATAATGTATTTCCGCTTTTTAACGACTTAAATACTAATGATGCTACAGATAATCCAGAGTTAATTACTCTTAATATTAGCTCTGCTTTGATTGGATTGAGTTCTTTACAACTAACAGATATATATATTCGATTTAATTGGACAGGCACTTGGGGATACGCGTGGTTTATTGATGATGTTTACCTTAATCAAGTGCCAGATTATCGACTAGAAGTGAGTGATGAAGTAATGGGAGGCTGGTGGGTAGATTATGCTAACTACACTGGAACAGGATTAAATCGTATTCTTGGTTTAGATTACACTCACACCCCATTATCTCAATTAAGTAATCATCCTTTCTCATTTGAAGCGTTAGTTGAGAATACAGGCGTATTATCTCAACAAAATGCACATCTTAATTATAATGTTACAGGACCTTCCTCTACAGCTTTTGGCTCGTCTTCTCCCATGCTTCTAAATTCGCAAGACTCATCATTTATGGCAGCGCTTCCTACATTTGGCAGTGCAAGTACTCCATTAGGCAATTATAGTGTTGATATTTGGGCGCAGTCTGATTCTACATTTTCTACACCTGTGACAAAAGACTTTGAAATTACTAATTATATATATGGGAAAGACTTAGGTGAATTAAATCGATCATTTCGTATTGTTGGCGGCCCTAGTGACCAGTGGCAATTTACAACACGATATGATATGTATGCTAGTGAACAATTACATGGGCTTAGAGTATTTATAGATGGCCTGTCAACTGTTGGAGCTCAGCTGAAGGCGGTTATATATCAAATAGATACTACAGCAGCAGAGGGAAATGTTTATTTAGATGAATCTGATCCTTACACTATTACGGCTCAGGATTTAGATAGTTGGGTAGATATACCATTTGCTAGCACAGTAATTTTGAATAATGGATATGCGTATGAATTTGGTGTAGCTGGTTTTCAGCATCCTACTGATCAGTTGTTCATAGGTACATCTGGAGAGTCATTATTTAATGGAGAACATCGCTTATTTGATGAATTTGGTTTATACAATGGAATGGGAATGCCAACTTGGTATTATGTTACAGAGACTCCTATGGTAAGAATGAATTTTGACCCATCTTTAACAGCAACACCTCCTGTGCCTTGTCAAGCTAATTTTAACTATCTCCAAAATGGACCAACAACTATTTTTACTGATTTATCTGCTATAAATCCATCCTGGTCAACAAACTATTCAGCTACATGGCAATGGGATTTTGGAGATGGGAACACTTCAACTCAACAAAACCCAGCACATACTTATAGTGCTAATGGGTTCTATGCTCCTTGCTTGACAGTTACTTATTTTGATTCGGTGATTATTAATACTTGTGTTTCTGTTTATTGTGATTCCATATTTTTTAATGGTTTACCTGTTAGTTGGGATTGTAATACTAATATTGGAGCTGGAGGATGTTATGATCCTGGAACTGGAAATGGGCAATATGCTACATTAGCTGCTTGTCAAAATGCTTGTACACAAAATTCTTCTTCTTGTTCATTCATTGCTGATCCATCGCAGTTAAGCGAGACTGTAATTGGGTCAACTACTTATGATTTACAAACTAATGCCGCCGTGCAAAATAGAATTATTG
>CENF01036266.1_pt1 | contig 52398 bp, 49 predicted proteins | sample 361291 | NCBI WGS metagenome assembly CENF01 (sample SAMEA2619399, study PRJEB7988) | marine metagenome | isolation source: saline water (ENVO:00002010), including | reverse complement strand
TACGCAGCTCGCTGGGCAACCTTTTGCGCTGCTGGTTGGGGTGTGGTTACGACATAAAGCTCGGATCGAGGCAAAAATTGGGCCAGTGATAAAGCGATGTCCCCTGTTCCAGGCGGTAAATCAATCAACAAATAGTCAAGGTCATCCCAGAAGACGTCTGTAAGGAATTGTTCGAGAGCTTTATGGAGCATTGGGCCACGCCAAATGACCGGCTGATCTTCTCGTGCAAAGAACCCCATAGAGATAGCTTTCACTCCATGCACACGAGGGGGTATAAGTAGGTCGTCGATAACAGTTGGGGGTTTATCAATTCCTAACATACGAGGTATTGAAAATCCCCATACATCTGCATCAACAATTCCTACGCTTTTCCCTCGGTTTGCTAACGATATTGCAAGGTTTGCAGAAACCGATGACTTTCCAACCCCTCCCTTTCCGGAGGCGATAAGAAGAACGCGAGTTTTGCAAGATGGATCAGCAAAAGGTATAACTCTTCCCTCAGCATGACCGTGAGCCGGTTGAGATCCTGCTGTAGACGCAGGGTCGCCGTGAACTAATTCACGCACCTTTGCACGCTCTTCGTCATTCATTACACCGAAATTTACTATGACTGTTTTGGTTTTATTTGTGCCGAGCAGTGCTTCCGTTATGTCATTTTCGATCTTCGCTTTGAGTGGACACCCTGCAATAGTGAGTAGAACTTCTATTGTTACCTGGTCACTATCCACGGCCACACTTTTGACCATTCCGAGATCAACGATGCTTCTATTCAGTTCTGGGTCTTGAACTGGTTGAAGTGCTTCATAGATTTCTTCGGTTTTTATGGTCATTAGGTCTCTTCCTATCCGATATTCTAGTGTACGCCTTTTCGAGTCTTGATCTCAACGCGTGCTGACATAGTTAAATTACTTTCTATATCCGTTGCGTAAAGTAGTTAATGAAATTGGATTCGGATTACTCTTCGCATGCTAAAGATGAGATTAGGCTATCGACTTGTTCTGATACCTGTACTGGGACTTGTGTGGTTTCTAACTCCAAGAGTTTCAAGACTGTATTCAGATCGCTGCATGCTACTTTTGAATCAGTCCCTGAAATTAGTATGGCACGCGTGAGTAGCACCTCAATATTGTTGGGGTTTTGATCCGCTGCATAATTAATTTGATCTATTGAGCGTTGGAAAAGTACTCCGTCACCTGTCTGGGCTAAAAGCAAAGCTTGTCGACTTAATGCCTCTGGATTAGTGGGGTTATCTTCTAAAATAGCCCGGAATAACTTAAGGGCGCTTACACTTCTTTGCGCTTTATCGCTTTGAAGAAGATAATTAGCTGCTTCGAGAGCAGTTTGGGTATCCATCTCTAATTCATCAAGCTTGGGTTGTTCTGTACTTTGAAGAAGATCGTATTTCGCCTCTGCGTATACCTTTCCTATTAGCCCTTGACTATCAAGGACGTTCTGCAATTGAGGTGTGATTTCAAGTTGCTGGAGTTCCTTGACCTGGATTAGGGCCTCGGGAAATCTTGATTCATCTGATAATGCGATGGTCAAGAAAACTATTGCGTCTGCAAATTCTGGATTGAGGATACGAACCTCTCCCCAGGCTTTGATGAGCGGGTCGCTAGCTTCACCCAGCCTGTACTTTAACCAAGCCCTGTAGGTTAGCGCCTCGACATTACTTGGTTGGTCTTCAAGCACTGCATCATAAATTGAAATTGCCTCAGCCCATGTTTCTGAATCACTGAGTAACTGTTGTGCTTCTTGAAGTTTAGTTACAGTGCTTTTCCTAATGCTCCCAGTTATGGTCTCAGAACCTGATCTCTCACCTGACGAGTTTGCAATAGCTATACCTGAGATAAACGCAAGCACAATAAGGAAAATGACTGTAAACCAAGTTTTCTTTGCATTCTGCAGCTTTGGTTCTGCCCTACTCGCTGTTTCTTGTTTCGTTAACCTGATAAGTCTTCTTTTGTAGTTCCGAGTTAACTGAACATAATCCTTTTCGGTTATATCCCCTTTGGATAGTTCACGATCGAGGTCGTCTAGCGACTTGAGAAGGAAATGCTTTTCGTTTTCTGAATTATCTTTAGTCACATCTTGCTCTTATGTGCTGAGGTCATTCGGCGAAGCCTCTTCGTCATTGCTGAAGACTTTACGTATTGCTCTAATTTGTTCTTCTTCATCTTTCGTTAGCTCAATTCCCGTGGAGTCTATTTTTCTTCTAGAAAAGGCTAAGGTCAGGCCACCGAGGGCAATGCCGACTACTAAGAACGGGGCGATCCAAACCAAAGAGTCAAAGCCGGAAGCGCTTGGATTCAAGTTTACCCATTGACCGTATTGCTCGGCATAGTAGGCTCTAATTTCCGAATCGCTGCGTCCTTGATCTACTTGTTCTTTTATCTCAGCTCTTATGACCTGTGCTATGGGAGCCGAACTTTCTGACACCGGCTGACCTGAGCATTGCGGACAAGCTATGGACGCTGCGAGAGAAGCTGCTCGTTCAGAGGGCGTCTCCGAGTCGCCTGCGTCAAAAGAGCCAACCAAAAGTGCGACTATGGTTACGAGTGCAAGTAACACCCACGAGACAGTTCTTGGTTTAATCCTTACTAGCATTCAATACCTGCTGCTAATTTCTCGTATGTAATTGGCCCGACAATTTTCTTGGCAACTAACCCACTTGGCGCAATTAATACTGTCTCTGGAGCAGTCATCACGCTGTAATTAATAGCTACTCGATTAGTTCCCTCATCAAGAAGCACTGGCCAATCTCCGCCATACTTCTCAAAGAAGCGTTCAATGTCTTTGATGTTATCGTTGAAGGCCACAGATACGAGCTTAGTATTGCATTTCTGACCTTCACTTGAAAATACGCCCTCATTATGGAAAGCCAGCAACTCATCATGTTCAACAATGCATCCTGTGCACCAGCTTGCAAAGAAATTCACGGCGACCCATACCTGATCTTTTGGATTTAATGCTCGATTTCTTATCAATACATCCTCTAGGTCAAATTCTCCACCAGTGACTGTACCTGCTGCGAATAGGGGCGCTGGTTCACCAACTAGGTCAAAATTTGGTTGATTGGATTGCGTGCCACGAGTTGCTAGTAGCGCTATAAATCCGGCAGATACAACCACCAGAATAATCAGTCCGGATTTCGCTGTACTCATCCTTTTATCTCTTTTGAATGTTCTTGAGGGTTTATAGACACTGAGGGGGGGTGTTTTCGTTTCCTTGATGGAATAGCTGACAGAGCACTTCCAAACAGCATCACGAATCCACCTACCCAAATCCAGACGAGAAGAGGCTGTTCAGTTATTTGTATGACTATGGATTTGTCTTCGTCTGCTGGGGGGTCCAATAGGGCTACTTGAATATCTTTTGTGGATGAGGTCCTTGTTGTTGGCGATGGAACGAGCTGGCCAGAAGCAGTGAAACGCTCAATGGATGGCTGTAGGCTATCACTGCCAATTTTTATCTGGACTTTCTCTTGTATTCGGTTTGAATGAATGATCTGCTCTGACGATACGTAAGTGATATCTGAGCCAGCAAATTTAACTGTTTCACCGAGTTCTAACGTATACGATGATTGAGAGACATACGAAGAGCTTGCTATCAGCCCAAGTGACAACATGACTACACCAAGGTGAACTATCATCCCTCCATTTGACCTTCCCACGAAACCTCTTATTTTGTTCCGCCTTACGGATAAAACTAGGTGACGGATAGCGCTAGTTCCTGCGAAACCTGCAAAACCAAATCCAAGCAAAGGGGTAAGCCCTCTAGCTCCAGCCAAGACAGCTATAACTAGAGATAGAGCGCCTCCCCATGCAGGCCATTCAAGTCGGTCTCTGAGCAGTTCTGTTCCTGCTTTTCTCCATGGAAGGACGGGAGCGACAGCCATTAGGAACAGTATGACGAATCCTATTGGCATTGACATTTTCTCGAAATAAGGTGCCCCGACAGAGATTTGCCGATTCTGCGTTGCTTCAACTATGAGAGGAAAAATTGTACCTAGAAGAATAACAAAGGCGAAAGCCCCGAATGCGAGATTGTTGGCGAGAAAGGCCCCCTCTCTAGACAAAGCTGAATCAATTCCACCTTGTGACCGAAGCCGATCTCCACGCCAAAAGATGAGTGCAATCACAACTAGGAGAACAAGAGAAAAGAAATACAATAACCAGGGACCTATTCCCCCCTCAGAAAAGGCATGCACGGAGGCGATAATCCCAGATCGAGTTATGAATGTGCCCAGAATCGTCAATAAGAAGGTCGAGCAGACTAAGGACAAATTCCAGACTCGAAGTAGACCTCTCCTTTCTTGGACTAGAACTGAGTGCAGGAACGCAGTCCCAGTTAGCCACGGAAGCAGAGATGCATTTTCAACAGGATCCCACCCCCAGTACCCTCCCCAGCCAAGGACATCATAGGCCCACCAAGCTCCGAGTATTATTCCAAATGTCAGGCACGCCCATGAGAATAGGGTCCACCGTCTGGTCACTAGCAACCATCCCTCACCTAATCTCCCAGTTATAAGCGCAGCTACCGCAAAGGCGAAAGGGACTGTGAAACCTACATACCCCAGGTAGAGGATGGGGGGATGGAACGCTACTAATATGTGGTTTTGTAAGAGTGGATTCGGTCCGGGCCCGTCATATCCCACCGGGGGGTTAAAGGATTGGAAGGGATTAGCAGGACCAAGCATTAGCAGCGCGAAGAAAGCCATTACCAAGAACATTGTTATTAAAGCCCATGACACCATCGGGTCTGATAGCTTTTTGGAGAATTTTTTTGCAACAATAGCTAAGTAGCCTGCTAGCACCAAACCCCAGAGAAGGATTGACCCTTCAAGCGCTGACCACATGGTTGCCACGTTATAGAGGGGCGGAGTTAAAGAGCTGCCTTGCTCAGCAACGTACTTAACAGAGAAGTCTCTTGTTATTAATGCTCTTTGCATAGCAAAAGTTGATACCGCCATTCCGGCAAAGGCAACCCAAGCGTATTTAGCGCCCATGGATCGTAGACGGTCACGCGATTTTTTTACTCCGGTGATTATCGTTAAAGACCCTGTAACAGATGCCGCCAACGTGATAACTATACCTAAAGACCCAATCACAAGATTCATAACACTCCTAGGAGTCAGCGGCTTTCGGTATTTGCCCCCGTTCCTCTGCGTCGTCTAACCGTTCCTCTCGATAGTCATTGTCGTGCTTTACCAAGATCCGATTTGTTGAGAACCACCAACCATCATTGGCGCCATTTTGAAATATGAATCCCTGTTGAGGTAAAGGTCCCTGACTCCACTTACCTTCAAGCACTACAGGTATACCTTCGTCAAAGAGATCAGGAGGAGTCCCCGTGCTGACTATGTCGACCAGAACACCATCAAAAGCGATTGTAAAGAAGGTGTATTCATTGCCATCTATGATTACCGTCTGATCTGATGTCGCGCTCGCAATTGGCGACCCCAATATCTGAAATCTCCGATCCCCTAGTTGGGACCTTTCCTCAACTGCCTGGTCAGCAGGCAAAAAAGACTGGCTATTGGTTATCAAGAACCAGATAAGTACGACAACAGCAATAGCTATAGCCAAAAATGCAAGCATCGGAAGCCATTTGGGTGTCAGTTTTACTTTAGGAACTCTCGGCGAGAGGTCTATTTGAGTGTTTTGTTCATCCATTACTTACCCTAATCCGTCGAGGAGGTCATCCACCTTTGACGGTTTTCGGGGACCTGTTGGGTTAGTTGCTTTCCTTTTCTGACTACTCGCCACGCATAGATGGATAGTGAAATTAGGGAAATGGACCATCCCGCTATCAGATAACCAAGATGAGTCATTGAACTTCATCCTCTTGTTGATAGCTTGAATTTCCGTCGCCGAAATTTCCCTCATTTAGTCTTTCTTCAATGACCCCCGAAATACCAGCTATTTCTATCTCGGCAGTTAACCAACCCACGCGAAATCTGTGGGTCATCAACCATAGATACGAGATTCCTACGATTATGAAACCTAGGAACAATGTGAACAATGTGAGGTTTTCAAGCTTTCCATCTGTCAAAGAAGATTTCTGGTGGAGTGTGCTATTCTCCCACCATTCAACTGATCTGTTAACAATAGGTATATTAACTGCAGCAATAATGCCAACCACTGAGGCGCGCTTAGCTTTCAGGTCAGGATTGGCTGGAACTTGACGCAATGCCAAATAGCCTAGGATCATCAAAAAGAGAACAAGGGTTGTCACCAAGCGAACATCTCCCCATTCCCACCAAGTATTCCATGTCGGCCTTCCCCAGATACTTCCGGTAACAAGCACTAAGCCACAAAAAATGAGCCCAATTTCTGCTGATGCATGCGCGACAGTATCCCACCAGCGAGATTTTTTCCAGAGGTAAAAGACACTGCCTATTCCGGTGATGATTATGGCCACATACGCAAATACTGCCATTGGTACGTGCACATATATCAACCTAACAGCATCGTCCATATTATCGTCAGCTGGACTAAGGAGAAAAGAGAATATGAGAAGAGTTGGTAATCCTAGGAGCAAAGAAATTCCCATGAATCTGGTTCCTCGTGAAGTTGTGAATTCTTGCTTCTCTGTGCGCTGCATTACGTGTCCTCTAGTATATTCCCATATGTCAACATACCCACAAGTGTGTAGACAATAGCAATCACTGAGAGTAATCCTAACCATGCCCATCCATCTGCGTTAACTCGACCAAAGGCATCGCCGAAGGCCCTCGTTGCTCCAATTACAGCTGGTGCAAGAACTGGAAGAAATAGAACAGGCAACAGTGTTTCACGTACGCCAAGCCCTGAAGCAATTACTCCATAGAGGGTTCCTGAACTTGAGATAGCAAGAGTTGTTACAACGGCCGAAACGATGACTAGAGGATAATTCACAACGGACATATCAAACAGGACAACCATAACTACGAACAGAAGAGCTTCAAGAATAATGAGTTGGATATATAGCCCTATCGTCTTACCAACATAAATAGATGTAGGAGATATTCCGGAAAGCATCAATCTATCAATTGCGGAATCCGAAGTCTCTACATCAACAGATCGCTGGATAGCTAATATTGCTACCAAAAGCGTAGATACCCAGAAAAGGCCAGGTCCTGTATCTCGAAGAGTTTCAGTATCCGCATCTAACGCGAATCCGAATAGAACTAGAATCAGTAGCGTATACGGTGCTATTTGATTAACAAGTATTCTTGAACGCATCTCTATAAGAAGGTCTTTTTTTGTGACTAACCAAGCATCACGAAACATAGATTACCCTTCGCTATCTTCTTCGTTATCGCTGACGATTCGACCGCCTTTTACGAGTAAAGTTCGTTCTTGAGTCGACCCTATTTTATCTATTTCATGAGATGCGATCAGTACAGTAGTACCTAGTTGAGTGGCTTCAAGGATGCAGGAATTGACTAGCTCTCTTCCGTTGCTATCAAGACCTGCATATGGTTCATCAAGAAGCCATATGCTAGGCCTTTTAATTAGCAATAGCGCTAATGATGTTCTCCTTCTTTGCCCCTCTGAAAGGTTCTGAACTTGGACGGAGCCTAATCGATCGTTCAATCCGAAGAAAGACATAGCTTTATCGATTTCAACATTATTTGCGCCATAAGCACTCGCCCAGAATTTCAAATTTTCATTGACTGTAAGATCTGGATAAAGACCCGTTCGGTGCCCAAGTAAACCTATATGTGCTCTTAGCTCCATCCGCTGTGTTCGCAGATCGAAATTAAGCACTGTCCCTGTTCCACTTCTCATTGGAAGCAATCCGGCGCAGAGCCGCAGAAGCGTTGATTTTCCAGCCCCATTAGGTCCCTTTATTAATACAACTTCTCCCTGACGTATATTCATTGTGGCGCCTGTCAAAGCAGGAAACTGTCCAAGGAAGACCATACTTTGTTCTAATTTGATTACTGTTGACAAACTTTTCTCATTTCAGAAACGGCTACTTAAAATCTACTGCGAGTATGCTATTTCCATCTATTTCTGCATATTTAGGTTGCTAAAACAAATAATTGTGATTGCGAGAAGTCATTAGAGCTTCTTTTCGCTAACGTCTTCTTTGATGTTTGTTTCAAAAGCCTTCCAAGCCCTTGGACGCAGCCTAATTATTTTAGGCGGACTAACTCTGCTGTTTGTCGCGTATCAACTATGGGGTACGGGTGTACTGACAGAGCGTTATCAATCAGATCTTGAGGAAGATTTCTCTGAATTAATTGATGAGGTCGGAGATACAACCTCATCAAATATCGACCCTGAGATAAATGAGAGTGATGAATTTAACTATGCTGAACTTTTATGGAGACCCGAAGGTCAGGCCATGGCACAGTTAGTTATCCCAAAAATGGGATTAACTGCAACCGTTGTCTCTGGGGTTTCCTCCGAATCCCTCAGGAGAGGTCCTGGCCATTTCCCTGACACTCCGATGCCTGGCATGCCGGGTAACGCCGCAATCGCTGGTCACAGGACAACGTGGGGGGCGCCCTTTGGAAATATCGAGAAACTAGAGCCCGGTGACGAAATAACGATTCAGACAATCCAGGGGAGTTTTACCTACGTTGTGTTAGAGCAGAATGGTGGACGGGGCAGTTTCATAGTGAGCCCTAACGAATTTGATGTACTTGATCAGAATTTTGATAGTTTCCCTAATAGATTAACTTTGGTTTCTTGCCACCCAAAACTTACAGCGAGAAATAGGATCATTGTTGTCGCAGAGCTAATTGGGGAACCTGCTGAGCTATTTCAGAGACCTGATTACTTAAGTCAGCCTCGATTTACCTTTGCTTTTGATGAGGAGGTTATAGCTGAGGCATTGGGCGAGGACAGCTTTGAGGACCCTTCACAAGGTGGCGATGAGGATAATTTAAGTGCTGAGAATACACAGGAAACAACGGTTGAAGCACAAGTTCCTGAAAGTAACCCCTCAGAAATCAGTGATGTGGCATCTGGCCCAGAAAATTTAAACCCGACTACCCAACCGCAACAAGTATCGGGTTTTGGTGAGGGATTGAGTGGCGATCGTTCAGCAATAACTCCGTCAATTACTTGGGGGCTAGCTTTAATTACGCTCATTATGACTTCGGGGTTTATTGCAAAGCGATGGAGGCGCTGGCCAACTTACTTCCTCTCATTAGCTCCTATAATTGTTGTAATGCTTATTTGGTTCTTTAACCTTGACCGTGCATTACCAAGCTATTAGTCAGAAACTATGCCAAGAGATTATTACAAGCCTGAAGACCCTAGCCCAAATGGAGCGAGTTCGTTTTCTCTCAGTACCGCACCCTTATTATTAGTGCCTCTTTGTATCTTCTTACTAGCTTTTGGGTCATGCTCAAGTGCAGATGAAGAAGAAACTGGATTTAGTCCCTCAATTATTCCTGGAGCCCTTGCCAAAACAGGAAATGCTGACACTCTTGTCCTTGAGGGAAAGATTGTAGCTTTTTTATACGAACTAAGTTCTGAGGATTGCTTCAATGAATACCGTTTAGTTGATGACCGAACAGGTGATATCTCAGATTTAACGACTATCGTCGACTGTCGCAGACCACATGATGCTGAGATTTACGGTGAATATGTTCACCCTGCTGGTCCAGGAGAACCATACCCTGGACGGACAGAGATAGAAAGGTGGTCTGCAATTCAGTGTTTTGAGGGTTTCAAGGAATTTGTTGGATCAGATTATGTTCTATCCGACCTTGAAATTGGGTCAATCCCTCCTGAACGAGAAGACTGGGAAATAGGCTTATATAGAACAAGTGCGTGTTATGTTTATGCCCCCGGCAGCCAACTATCTGGGTCGATGAGAGGAAGTGGAATTTAATAATGAAAGATTACTTCCGGAATTATCGGTCGACTTCGAGTGACCTAAAGGAACAAAGATCCAAAGTTGCTAAGTATGTAAAATTAGGAAAGCGCACAGGGTACTCGCTCTGGCTGATTGCAATCGTTCTTTTCTTCAGCCTATTCTTCAGCGATTTTGACGGTCCTTTGGTAGGACTACTACTTGTGTGCCTCATTGCAGGTTGTGTGATTTTGTTACCTTCAATTGTTTTGTCTTATGCAGTCAGAGCCGCAGAAAGAGAAGAACGGAATTTGTCGTAGGCGACTAGATTTCATTTGGATCAATTACCTGTTGGGCTGGAGAAATGTCGATTGGCTCGGATGGAATATTTCCGGCAATAATGCCTGGAAGGAACTCAAGCAACCTGTCTGGCAAAGTTTGTACTTTAGCCGCTACTAAATCATCAATGGACCACCACTGAGCATCCTCAAAAGCAGCAGCCTCCAAGGCTTCAAGTCCTTGAGGATTCCATTCAGAAGATTCTGAAGTGTGCGCTACATGTATTCTCTCATCAGATTTGAAATGGTACATTGCAAAGTCAAATTCAACATATTGTGTCCAAACACAAGGCCCTACGTCAACATCGCGAAAACCGCATTCTTCATAGAGTTCTCGAGCGGCTGCTTCTTGGCTTGTCTCGCCTGGTTCAATACCACCTCCTGGTATTTCCCACCACGATCCTTTTTCGGGTCGCATGGGGTCTGAGCCATGCATCAAAAAAACTCTCTTATTTTCATCAAGGAGAACTACCCGAGCAGCTGGCCTTCGCAAGCTCCAGACCATTAGTTTTTGGGGAGGTCAACGAAAGGTGTTTGCTTTGGATGTCCTGGTTCTTTGGGGAGACCAAGTACACGCTCTCCGATAATATTACGTTGTACTTGATCGGTACCTCCATAAATCGAGGGGGCAGGCGAAAATGTTGTCACTTCATGAATCCAGCCACCTTGATTCACTTCCGCAGATGTAAGCATACCGTCAGCACCGATGACCATATTGCCTACCTCACGGAATTGGCGATACAACTCACTTACCATCAATTTGCCAATATTTCCTTCTGCGCCAGTCCTATCACTGCTTTCTTTTGCTCGGATCATGTTCAATCGGTTCACTTCCACGAGAGTATGTAGCTTCATCATTTCGTCCCTGATTACCGGATCTGTGTCCCTACCAAGTTTCTGAGCAAGTTGACTTAACCTTTCAAAGAGCCTTGGCCCAATTGCGGGTGTTCCGCCACCTCCTTTGGTAATGGACGAAAGCACATCGCCAACTTTTAGATCAAGCTGCCCTGCAATAGAACCTGGGATTGCTGTGGGTACTGGAACGGTTCCACTACCTAAGTGAGATCGTTCAAACATCAATGTTGAGTTTGCCACTCGCCAACCATTGGATTTGCCACCAATCAAAGCATCATTATCCACTTTTCCATCAGTAATGAAGACTTCATTGAACAGAGCACGGCCGGTCATTTCAGTGAGAGGCCTAACGTCAACACCTTCTTGTTTCATATTGAATGCAAAGTAGGAAATTCCTTGGTGCTTCGGTAAATCCGGGTCAGTTCGAGCTATAAGCATCCCCATATCGGCAACTTTTCCACCTGAAGTCCACACCTTCTGACCATTAATAACCCATTCATCCCCATCTTTCTCTGCCTTGCATTGCAATCCGGCAAGATCTGAGCCCGCGCCAGGCTCAGAGAAAAGCTGACACCATGCATGCTGACCATTTAGGATTTTAGGGATGTATTCTCTGATCTGAGCATCAGTACCGTGTGTGGCAATCGTAGGAGCTGCCAGCATCATGCCAAGCCCTGTCGGTGGTCCCAAAACCCTTTTATCTGCCATAACACTGAGAGCAACATGATTGAGTGCTCTGCTCCAACCTCTCCCACCAGCTTCTTCATTGAGCATGGTATGTGAAAGTCGAGCGTCAGCCATAAGCTGCCACCATTGAGCAACATTGAGGTCAGGGTCCCAGTTCTGGTCTATCCATTCGGCAACCTCGGTCTTCACATCAGATTCTGTTATTTGACTCATCGGACTCCTTATCAGACTCTCAATAGATGTAAATCTACCTCATTATCCTATGTCGTTGCTATTTGAATTCCCCTTCAAACGATTTCCACGTTTGGGGACAATACTGATCCGATCTCCATCATTATGCACTGAAACATTTGCCCCATAAATGTCTTTAAGAGTTGTTTCTGTCAAAATTTCATGCGGCAATCCAGATTTAGTAACTTCCCCGTTGACGAGAAGCGCCATGGATGTCCCGTATTGAGATGCAAGAGTCAAATCATGGAAAGCACTCAAAACTGTCAAACCCAGCCGTTTTCGTTGTTGATCAACAAGTTCAAGAACCTCCTGCTGGTGCCCCATATCAAGAGCTGTAGTTGGCTCATCCAGCAACAGTAGGTTTGGCTGCTGAACAAGCGATCTTGCAATAATCACTCTTTGGCGTTCACCTCCGGACATTTCGGTCACGAAACGATCTGCCATATCATGAAGGTCTAGGTCTTCCATCACAGAGAGACCTAGCGATATATCTTCCTGTGTGGGCTGAAAGCCTCTACCCAAATATGGTGTTCGTCCCAATAAAATATAGTCAATGACCCGCACACGAGGAGGGACAACTGGTATCTGTGGAACAATCGAGACTATTTGAGCCCGTACTCTAGGCTCGGTTTGCATAAGGTCCGCACTTTGGAAGTGCACTGTTCCCAGCGCAGGAATGATTCCTGCGATTGCCCGAAGTAAGCTTGATTTTCCTGACCCATTTGGCCCAATTATGGAAAGCCAATCCCCTGAGTTCACACTTAACGAAACATTGTTAACAACTTTCTTTCCACCAAGCTCAACTTCAAGCCCGTGAATATTGAGAGGTTCATATGATGCCATCTGATCTCCTCCTGAGCACAAATAAAAAGAAGGGAGCCCCAAAGAATGCCGTTACCACTCCAATAGGAAGCTCCGCCGGCGACTGTAGGGTCCTTGCCAATAGATCAGTGAGGATGAGGAAAGAGGCTCCAATGAAAAAAGATAGTGGGACAACAAGTCGATTTGATGCCCCGACTACTAATCGGACTGCGTGTGGAACAATGATTCCCACAAATGCTATGAGTCCGCTTACCGCTACTGCGGAAGCTGCTGCTAATGAAGCTGCCCCGATGACGATCCAACGGACTCTTCGTGGGCGTATACCTAATGAAAGCGCTTCTTCTTCTCCAACGGCAAGAACGTCCAAGGCTCCTTTCATGGAAAACATAACTATTAGGGAAATCGCAGCATATGGAAGAATCATAATTACCTCATCCCAACCACTTGTGCTGAGTCGACCCAAGATCCAGCTATAGACCTGCCTTAATGTCGCCGATTCTCGCTGTTGAATATATGTTTGGATTGCAGTAAATAATGATGCAACAGCCACGCCGGCAAGAAGCAAGCTTGCAGTGCTTGTAGATCTTCCAACAGCACCTCCTACTGCCAATGTGATTGCTACTGCTACCGCTGAGCCTAGAAAAGCTGCTATTGGTAGCGCATCAAACATACCCTCTCCATTGGTGGCACCGGAGACAATCGCGATAGTTGCGCCTAGACCTGCCCCAGCTGCTACGCCTAGTAGATAAGGATCAGCAAGCGGGTTTCTAAATACCCCTTGATAAGAAGCTCCAGCTACTGCGAGGAGTCCTCCTACTATCAAGCCAAGGATAATCCTCGGCAATCGCACATCCCATACAATGGCTTCTTGTATTGTGGAGAGTCCTGAGTCAATAGAAATACCGGGAAACCGGTCAAGAATTTCAAGAAAGATTCGGTCTGGCCGAATCGATACGGGTCCGAATAAAAGGCTGACCAGAATTGATGCAAACAGGATAAGGGAAGCCCCTGCAACTAACACTGGGGTTAGTTCGGCAGGGGCTTCCTGCTGCTGTTTCTTCTTATTATTAGCCAACTGTTTCTAATGCTGTCATTTGTTCTACAGCAGTGGCGATTGCGTCCAAGAAGTCCACAACTCTTGGCCCCCATCGTGAAGCAATATCATCGTCTAATTCAATAACCTTTCCTTCGGATACTGCTGAAAGGGCATTCCACCCATTCCGCTCAGATACTGTCTCTATGTCTTGAGCACAACACTTTGTATCAGCTAAAAAAATTAAGTCTGGGTTTTGTGAAAGGATGTACTCTTCTGAAAGTTGAGGATATCCCGACCCTGCTCCTTCGGCTTCGTCAGCGATATTGGCCAATCCAAGCATTGCGTACACTTGACCGATAAATGTTGAAGACGTGACTGAGAAGTACGTGGGGTCTAATTCATGGTAGAAGGTTAAGGAAGAGCCATCAGCAACATTGATGCTAGCCATAATCTCATCAATTCTCTGTTGCATTTCCTGAACAGTGCTTTCAGCTCCAGCACTTGCTCCTGTAGCTGCTCCCAATTGGGTTATTTGTAGGTAAGTATCATCAAGGCTGGCAGCAGCGTATTGCGTCAATGAAGGTATACCCACGTTTGATAGCCCTTGTTCGATATCTTCTGGAAGATACGAATGAACAACCAGGTCAGGCTCTAAAGCCAAGATCGCTTCTAGGTTCGGCGTAAAACCTGAAATATTCGAGGTCGGGGCTTCAGGAGGGTAGTTTGACTGGTCATCAACAGCAATAACTTGATCCCCAGCGCCAATAGCAAACAGAATTTCAGTAGCTGTAGGTGATAACGATAATATTCTTGCTGGTTGACTCTCTAATACCAGATCACCAGTTGGAGTTTGGAGTGTCACCGGAAAAGCAGTTGCCGTTTGCTCGTCGTCGTCAGCTTCATTCGTCGACTCCATCGGCTGGCTGGAATCAGTAGTTGTAGCTTCTCCAGTTGCTATAACTTGTGTTGAGGAACTTGAACAACTGCTCGTTAGTGCAAGAGCTGCAAGTAATGCTATGAGCGGGAGTAATCGTTTGACTATTTTCATTGGATACCCTTCTCTCGGGTAGTGGACGAGACGTAGACTGGGTATCCAGCAACGAACTTGTTCTTACCTCGAGAATGTTCGTTTTGGGATGGACTCGACCGGGCTCAAACGCTTCTGCATTATTACCGTTGCGGGACAGCGCTGGGATTAAACCAGACTTCGGAACCACCACAAAAAATTATTAAATTTTCAAAGAGAAGTCTAGCACCTCGGGCACCTTGTGATGCCCTAAACTAACAGCTGATCAAAGAATTTGGCTTAAGAATAACTTTGTTCGATCTTCGGTCGGATCGGTGAAGAAATGCTCCGGAGTTCCTACTTCCACTATCTCTCCACTCTCCATGAATATTATTCTATCTGCGACTTCGCGAGCGAAACCCATTTCGTGAGTCACTACCATCATCGTCATCCCGCCTAATGCTAAATCTTTCATGACATCAAGTACTTCTTTTATCATTTCTGGGTCTAGAGCTGATGTTGGCTCATCAAATAGCATTATTTTTGGCTCCATAGCAAGAGCCCTGGCTATAGCGACCCTTTGTTGCTGCCCGCCGGAAAGTTGACCGGGGAATTTTGATGCTTGTTCGGGTATTCCTACCATCTCCAACAATTCTTGGGCTTTTGTTTCAGCATCAGCCTTCGGCATTTTGCGAACCCATTTGGGTGCCAAAGTTACGTTATCCAAAACTGTAATATGCGGGAAAAGATTAAATTGCTGAAAGACCATCCCCACCTCAGAGCGAATCTTTTCGATGTTGCGTAAATCATTAGTAAGCTCAACACCATCGACCACTATTGTTCCCCTTTGGTGAGCTTCAAGCCTATTGATGCAGCGAATCCAGGTTGATTTTCCGGATCCTGACGGACCTAATACAACTACTACTTCTTGCTCAGCAATCGTAGCTGTCACACCTTTTAAGGCTTGGAAATCTCCAAACCATTTATCCACATTTTCGCAAACGATCATGTCTGATCGCGTTTCGTGCGTTATTTCTGAACTCATTGGGCATTTCCTCCCTTTATTGCGAATACTTTTACCATAGTTCTTATTTCACTCATCTTTCACCTAGCCCGACGCGTTCTTCTAACTTCTGACTGTATTTAGACATTGAGAAAGCGACCACGAAATAGATGGCAGAAATTAAGAGTAGACCTTCTCTTTTGACACCAAGAAATTCGGTTTGTGCTGGAACGACGTATGCAGCGATACGAAGAATATCAAAAGCTCCTACGATCGCTACAAGGGAAGTCTCTTTGAAAACACCAATAGCTTGGCCAACCAGAGGCGGTATAGAGACTCTAAGTGCTTGAGGAATGACGATAAATCCTGTTCTTTGGCTTGTGGTTAGGCCTATTGCATCTGCAGCTTCATATTGTCCCCTCATCACAGATTGGAGACCTCCTCTTACATTTTCAGCTAAATATGCGGCGCTGAAAAGTGTGTATCCAGTGACGATGGCAGCTAACTCGGCTATTTCCATTCCGGCAGGTAAGAAAAGAGGCAAGATATTGGAAAAGAAGAACAATATTGTGATTAATGGGACTCCGCGAACTGATTCTATATATACCGTGCAAAGCAATCGTGCTATCGGCATTGATGACGTTCGGCCTAGCGCTAATAGCACTCCGAGTGGGAAACTCAAGAGGAGAGTCAAAACAGCTACGAACAATGTCAAAGAAAACCCCCCTAGATACGTGGGTCCCTGAAGATCTAGTGTCGAAGGGGAATTAATTGCTGTAATCAACCAATGCAGAACGATGATGAATCCAGCCCAAAAGCTAACAAAGCGTAATCTTGTCCTATTATCGGCGGCAAAGTTTGGCGCCAAGAGCGCAGCCAAAGCGAGGAGCAAAAAACTTATTCTTACTTTTTGAAGCATCGGGTATAAACCAAAGAAAGCCGCAACCCAGTTAAACGCTGCGAACATTAAAAGTGCTATCGCAACCAGTCGTCCCTTCTCACCGATTGATGGGTTGGTAAGCGGGTAAAGAATAACGAAACCGAAGACTATGAAGAGTAAACCCAAGGGTATGTCTGTTGATAGCACGCGTCCGTAGTCAAAGTCAGGGTCTCTCAACACAATCCAATTCAAAACGAATGGAGATAGTAGCCAAAGACCCGTCAGGACAATTTTAGCTTTTGAGATTTGGATCAGATTCCGCACTAACCCTGTAAGCATAAAAGCGCAGACTAGGAGCAAGAGCATAACAGTAAAGGGTAGTTTTGTGCTCATGGCTACAGTTCTGCCTGTTTCTGCGACAAGTTTGCCATCTGTGAAGGCATAGTGGCCGTAAGGGACAGTCCATAAACTAAGAACTAGCACCGCAAGGAAACTGAAGGAGAACCATATTGTTGGAATGTCAATGGGAAGCATACTCTTATCGGTTCCTATCCTTAGGGAAGACCCAAGGACTAGAAGCACTGCTGAAGCGATCAGCCATGCTCCTCTGCTATTCGCTGAAATTGGTGCCAACAAAGCAAATACTGCCGCTCCTACGCCCAAGTTGACTATCCAGGTCCCTATTCGTTTCGTTTTTAAGACCCCATTTGACCTCCATACCGCAAGTGAAACCCCTGTAAGGACCATCAAGCACCCGAGAGTGAACCAAACGCGTATGAACTGATTAGCTGGGTAGCCTTGAGCCATCAATAATCGCATATTTGTCGCTACTGCGGCCCAACGTCGTTCACTGCTGAGGATAAATCCCAACAGGCCCTTGATGGAATAAAGCGCCAGTAAGCCGAAAACTATTGTAAGTACGGTATTTGGCACATTTGAGAATAAGTTTTTTTTCACCCATTCACTGGTAGGACGCTTTGGAGCATCAGGTACTTTATCTGAATTTGATAGTTTCATTTCGTCCATATCAACGCTCCACTATCTTGAGCCGCACATTGAAGAAATTAACTGCTACAGAAATAGTCAAAGAACAAGCCAGGTAAAAAAGCATCCAAATAGCAAAGACTGAAAGGTTCTTTCCAGTCTGGTTTCCAACGGTTTGCCCTACCTGCACAAGGTCGCTGAATCCGACAGCTATAGCTAAAGAGGTATTTTTGGTTAGGTTGAGGTATTGATTGCCTAGCGGTGGCATCATTACTCTCAGCGCCTGAGGGAGGATGACTGTTCGTAAAGCAGTTGCCCTTTTCATACCCAGAGAGTTAGCTGCTTCTATTTGCCCTTTTGGTACAGCAAGGATTCCTCCACGGACTATTTCGGCAATGAAAGCAGCTGTATAGAGAACTACGCCAAAGAAGACAGCTGCGAAACCAATTGACATCGTTAGTCCGGACGGCCCGTACTTTTCGAATTTACCTGGCTTGATTACCTCAGGTCGATCGACACCAAAAGGTCCGCCGGTTCTACCGTTACCAAATTTATTTTCCAGGACTGAGAAGAGGTCACTTGAAGAATTAATCATCCAACTTGTTAAGCCAGGCCAGACAACGAAAATAACAAGTATGGAGATGATAGCTGCAACTCCTGCGAAGATTATTCGGAATTTATCATCATCATTTAGGCGAGCCGACCCACCGGGTGTTCTTCGTGACTGAAGAAAATTTCGTATCCAACGTGCCGCTATTAAAATTGCAGTGATTGATAGTACTAGCTGGAGGATCTCTTCGGGGATCTTAGAAATACCGTCGCTAATAGCTCCGAAGATACTGCCCACCCAGGCGAAGATAGGGTGTATGAACCAACCTATTAGGGCAAAAGCTCCTAGGACGCCAGAAGACCACAACCAGGGAAACGTGTCTTGCCCAGTTTCATCATGTAGCTGTAACCTCCGATTGTATGCATATCTAGCTGCGATAGCTCCAAGAATCATGAAGACAGCCCATTGGTAGAAACCGTCAGCTATGAATACTCGGGGTATTGATACTCCTTTATTTGACCAGATAACCCAGTTATCCCATCCGGAATCAAATTCGAGGTCCCCCAAATTCGCGAGGATCGCTCCGTAAAGGAGTATTTGGACAAGTAGTGGAATATTGCGAAGAGTTTCTACGAAGATTGCGCCAACTTTTTTTACGAGCCAGTTATTTGATAGGCGGGCTAAACCAACGACTAATCCTAGGAGCGTGGCGAAAAAGATTCCTGCGGTAGCTAAGCGGATTGTGTTCACCATTCCGACCCACAATGCACGACCCCCTGTCGAAGGCCTGGTGTCAATACCCTCGGATAGGTTTATGCCTGGGTCAACGCTTAAGAAATCAAAACCTGTTGAAATGTTTCGTGCGGTCAGGTTATCGCGAGCTTGACTGGAGAGAAACCAGAGAGCAAAGATCACTAGGGCGAGCGCACCGATTTGGAATAACCACTTAACGACAATAGCGTCTCGGTAAAACGGTGGTTTTTGGTGATGATAATTTGAGGTGGTTTCCTCTGCTGTGATGCTCACTGCATAACCCCTGATAGTTACTTTACTTTTGACATATTAATACTGATTTGCACGTTCCGTTGGAGCCCATAGCTATTTGGGACAAAAAAGAAGTGACTCCGGAGCGCATCAGATGCACTCCGGAGTCTCAACTAGTTTTTTATGCTTTTCCGCTAGTTATCGTGCGGGTGGAGCATAGATGAGTCCACCGTCTTCCCATCCTGCGTTGGATGATCCTTCACGTGTTAGCCCTACTGGGTTTAAGTTACGTGAGTAGATTTCGTCATAGTTACCAACTTGGGTTATGACTTGCTGGAATGCATCTGCTGATAGTCCCATTAGGGATTGAAGTTCGCCTTCTCCACCCATGAGTCTTTGTGCTTCCGCATCGTATGAGTCATTACCTACAACACCTGATGCATTGCTTGAGCTGATTCCCTTTTCTGAAGCAATGATAGTTGCATATACAGTCCAGTTAACAACGTCTGCCCATTGGCTGTCATTTTGTCCATAAGTTGGACCTAACGGCTCTTTGGAGATAGGTGCTCCTGGGAATATTACCCATTCTTCACCTTCAGGTTGTTGTTGAGCTTTACGTCCAACAAGCGCAGAACCATCTGTTGTAACTACGTCACATGCACCAGAGATGAAGTTATCGGTAACGATATCGAAATCTTCGTATGTTTGAAGATTGATTGTGATACCGGCTGCTTCTGCTGCATCGCCAATATTTTTCTCTGTTGTTGTTCCTGCATTTGTACAAATGGTCGCTCCATCAAGGTCTGCAACTGTGCTGGATCCTGAGAATCCGTCAGCGGCTTTACCCATTAGTTGCTGACCGTCGTAATAGGTTGTTGGACCAAAGTCCATTCCCACGTCGGTGTCACGACTTTGAGTCCATGTTGTATTACGCATCAGAACGTCAATGTCTCCTGATTGGACAGCGGTGAATCGTTCGGCTGCTGTCAAGGCAACAAAGTTTACGGCTTCTGCGTCACCGAGCACTGCTGCAGCTACTGCGCGGCAGAAATCAGCGTCGAATCCAACCATCTTACCTGCTGGGTCTAGCGTTGAGAATGCTACCGCTGCTCCAGAGACACCACAGTTTAGGGTTCCTCTTTCTTGTACAGTCTCGAGAAGGCTTCCGCCTTCTGCAGTCAATGTGACTTCATCGCTACTTGCAGAACTGTCTCCTCCATCATCGTCGCCACAGGCTGCGGCTACGAGGGTAAATGCAAACAGTACGGCGAGTAGCTTGATTAGCTTACTCTTGTGAGTCATTTTTTTCCTCCCATATCGCGAATAGGTTGATGGGCTATCCCATCAGGGTGCGATATGTGTTCAATCTACATCTTTTCTATTTACTTTGTTTACAGAATTAACAATGTAATGTTTTTGTCACAAACTCAATTTTATATTCCACCTCAACCTTGAGCCCAGTGGCTAAGGTCATTGTGTGCCACTTATCCGTACGCTTTTGATTAGGGTTTCCGGACCTGATCAATTAGGGGTTTCAGCAGAGTTATTTGAGGTGTTGTCCGCAATCGGTGCTGTTGTGAAGGATATTGAGCAAATTGTTGTTCGTCGAAGGTTGACACTAGACGTATTAGTTGAAGTAGATAAGAGCGATGATGCTTTGAAAGACCTTCTTCTCTTCGGATATCAGAGAGGGTTGAATCTTGACGTTGAAGAGGTTGATGGTGAACCGACAGAATATGCTGAGCAATCTGTGGTTACTCTGATCGGCAGAGATATCACTCCTAATGAACTCATGCTAGCTACGCGGGCAATTTCGAATTCTGAAGGAAATATCGACAGGATAATTCGGCTTTCACGCTATCCAGTGATGAGTTATGAACTTGCTGTGAATGGAGGAAAGCTCGATGAAATCAAACAAGAGCTTTTGCGGGTAGCTGCGGAAACGCCGGAACTGGATATAGCAGTTCAGCCATTAAATCTAAGCCGGAAAGCAAAGCGTTTGGTGGTGCTTGATGTTGACTCAACGCTTATTCAAAATGAAGTCATTGATTTATTAGCTGAACAAGCGGGCTGTGGTGCAGAGGTTTCAGGTATCACGGAGTTAGCGATGAAAGGTGAAATAAATTTTGAAGAGTCTCTGCTACAGAGAGTTAGCTTACTTGAAGGTTTGGATGAGCTTGGGGTTGAAAGAGCGTGGCAAAACTTGAAACTAACTCCCGGAGCCAGAACATTTTGTCGAACCCTTGGAAGGCTTGGCTTTACAACAGCGATAGTAAGTGGAGGGTTTTCAATTTTTGCTGAGCGGCTCCAACGTGAACTCAACATCAAGCACGCTAGAGCGAATGAACTCGAGATTGTTGGAGGCCGACTAACAGGTAGGGTTCTTGGCCCGATAGTCACTCGCGAAGCGAAGGCTGAATTTCTTTGTGAAATAGCTGAAATAGAGGGAGTTCCGATTGATCAGACTATCGCCGTTGGAGATGGCGCTAATGATCTTGACATGCTGACTATCGCTGGATTGGGCATTGCATTTAATGCGAAGCCAATCGTTCAAGATGCGGCCAACACAACTTTAAGAGTTCCTTATTTGGATGCGATTCTTTTTATGTTGGGTGTTTCTCGTGAAGAGATCGAAGCAGCTGATTCGTCGGATTTGCTTTAACTGTAAGTCTCTATGCATCGTCATAGACTAGTCGAAAACCCAAATGCCCCATTGCACTTGTAGGTGTGGTTGAACTCCTTGCCGCAGGTCGGTATCGGTTGCAATAAGATTCATGACATAAGTATGAGCCACCTTTGATCACCTTGGCTGTGCCTGAAAGAGGTCCTGTTGGGTTTTCTAATTTTGGGTTTCGTTTGTTTGTAAACCAGTCTTGACACCATTCCCAGGTATTGCCTGTCATCTCATGCAAACCAAACTTATTCGGGGGGTATGAACCGACTGGAGCAGTTCCGTACCATCCATCAGTCTCTAGGTTCTTATCTGGGAAAGAACCTTGCCAAACATTCATCAGGTGCTCGCCATTAGGTGTCAATTCGTTTCCCCATGGGAATGTTGTTTCGGAAGACCCTGCTGAAGCAGCATATTCCCACTCTGCTTCCGTAGGGAGCCTTCCCCCTCCCCAATTTGCAAAGGATACAGCATCGTTCCATGAGATTTGAACGACTGGGTAATTGAGCTTTCCCTCTATTGTTGAGTGGTGCCCTTCGGGGGATTTCCAGGTAGCTCCAAAGACTTGCCGCCACCATGGAGCTCCTTGGACTCCTCTGGTATCTTCGAAGTCATCGGGCAGTAATCCGCCAAACACGAAAGACCAACCTATCTCTTCTGCCTCAGTCACGTATCCAGTGTCATCAACGAAAGTCATAAATTGTTGATTGGTTACAGAATGTTTATCAATTAGGAAAGGCGAGAGAATTACTTCCGTTGTCAATTCCTCCCCATCTTGGGGGTAAGCAAGTTCGTAGTTGGAACCTAATCTAAATGAGCCACCTGCCAGTTCCACTTTCTCGGTATTTGCCATGGATATTTTTCCCGTGCTTCTATCATTGACACTGGTTCTTTCAGTCCGCCGAGGAGCACAACAGGAATCGTCTTTATTCATAGTCAGATAGCTTAGTCGTTCAAACAATCCTGTTTCTTGTCGAAGTTCTATTCTAAAAAACAGGTCTTTCGGGTAGTTTGAATGTGTGGTTTCGCTTGATCTTGAATTTGTACGTTCTCATTTTCCCGCTTTTATTCATCCTGACTCTAGACAGTGGGCACATCTTGAGAATGCTGGGGGTAGTTATGTTCCGAACCAGGTAATTAGTATCTTGCAGGACTTTTACACCAGCTCAAAGGTTCAACCATATTGGAATTTCGGGCCTTCAGCGAAGGCTGGTCAAGCTATGGACAGAGCTGTAGAAGTTATCCCTGCCACTTTCAACGCAAGCCCAGATGAAGTACATTTTGGTCCCTCAACTTCACAAAACACGTATGTTCTAGCTAATGCTTTGCGACCTGATTGGGACTCGGGAGACAACATTGTCGTCACGAACCAGGACCATGAAGCAAATATAGGGGCTTGGCGTAGGCTCGAGGAAACTGGAATTGAAGTCAGGGAATGGAGGGTACATCCAGAAACAGGATTACTTGATATAGGTCAACTTACTCCACTTATTTGTAACAAGACCCGACTGGTAGCTGTAACCCATGCATCAAACCTTGCAGCGACCATAAATCCGTTGAGCAGTATCGCTGAGTTGGTCCACGGTGTAGGGGGTTTACTAGTAGCTGATGGCGTCTCATTTGCCCCTCACGCTGCAATTGATGTTCAAGAGTTAAATTGCGATGTTTACTTATACAGCACATACAAAACGTATGGCCCCCATTTGGGGCTGATGTTCGCATCCGAGAAAATCTCTCACAAAGTAACCAACCAAAGCCACTTTTTTAATGCAGATAAGCCTACCTACCGATTGACTCCTGCAGGCCCTGATCATGCCTCAATAGCTGCCTGCGCGGGAATGGTTGACTATTACGAAGATATATATCACCACCACTTCCAGTCAGGCTCGGAAAATTTGCGAGGACGTCTTGAAAAGGTTTTTCAACTGTTCGGAGAACACGAGGAACAACTCATGGAACCACTTATTAATTACATTTTGTCAAGGGAAGATTTTCGACTTATTGGAACGGACTCAACTAGCAGAATTGAAAGAGCACCAACAGTTGCATTTCATTCATACACAAAATCAAGCGAAGCAATTTACGACTCCCTAATCGACGCTAAAGTCTCTTGCGGCCATGGGAATTTTTATGCCCATCGTTTAACTGAAGCGGTTGGTTTAAACCCAGAAGATGGAGTGGTTCGTTTATCGATGGTGCATTACAACACGATGGACGAAGTTGCTCGAGCTATTGATGTTCTTCAGTCAATAAATTAAAGATTGGCTCGCTCATGGTTTATGAGAAACTCCTTTACATGTAGGAGGTCGGACCCTCCGGCGTAACCTCTCAATTTACCGTCTGAACCTATGACGCGATGACACGGCAAAATTATTGGTAATGGGTTCAGGGCGTTTGCTGACCCTACTGGTCGTGCTCCGTTTGGAACCCCAACGACTTTTGCTTGCTCCCCATATGTCACTGTTTCTCCATAGTTGATCGTGCACAAGGCCATCCATGCTTTTACCTGGAATAGCGTGCCTTCTGGCTCCAAAGGTAAAGAAAAAACCTTCCTCTTTCCTATAAAGTACTCCTCTAACTGCTCAGCGCATTGAAGCAAAAGTGGTATTTCCTTTGATTCTAAATCGTGACTCAACCTGGAACTAAGGGATTGCGTCGGAAGAATAATCTGCTTCAGATGAGCTTCCGTACTTACGAAACGAATACTTCCTATGGGGCTGGAAAACTTGGATGTGAACAACATAATGGGTCTCTTAACTTTTTCGCATAGGATATGCGTTGATCTCACTAACCTGCAATTGTTAGGGAATATAAACTGCTACGGAGGTGATGCATGACTACCCATTCACTATTTGATAACCGAGTAAGTAAGGATCTCGGAGTTTCGATTCCGATTCTTCAAGCTCCGATGGGGTGGATTGCTCGGTCACAATTAGCATCAGCGGTTTCAAGGTCTGGGGCATGTGGAATTATTGAAACGTCATCGGGAGAGTTAGATGTAGTTAAAGAAGAAATGCGGATTATGAAAGATCTCGGCTTGCCTTTTGGTGTCAATATTGCGCAAGCCTTTGTTCGAGATCCATCTATTGCTGAATTCGTGATTGATCAAGGAGTTAAATTCGTAACGACATCAGCGGGCTCGCCAACCAAATATACCGGGGTCCTGAAGGGTGCCGGACTGACGGTTTACCATGTCGTCCCAACTCTCCAAGCAGCATTGAAAGCAGTTGAAGCGGGGGTAGATGGGTTAGTTGTCGAAGGTGGTGAAGGAGGAGGCTTCAAAAGCCCTACTCCTGTGTCAACGATGGTGCTGTTACCGCTAATTCGTGATCATGTTGATGTACCTATCATCGCTGCCGGAGGAATAAATGATGGTAGAACAATGGCTGCAGCGTTTGCTTTAGGCGCTGAAGGAGTTCAGATGGGCACACAAATGTTGTCGTGTGTAGAATCTCCAGTCCATATGAATTGGAAAGAAGCTATTGTCAATGCACGCGAAACAGATACCGTTTTCCTTAATCAAAAACACTCCCCTGCCCTTCGGGCTCTTCGTACCGACCGTTCTGAGCGACTAGCTGACATGGATGAAAATGTCTTTGGTGAATTCGGCGATCCACAGAAGCTATATTTTGGTGGAGACATGAATGCTGCTATTGCTTTAAGCGGTCAAGTCGCGGGAAGGATTGACACCATTAGACCAATTGCAGAAATTATTGGCGAAACCCTTGAAGAATTTAGCGAAACCATTGACCGCTTGAGCAACGGTTAGTGGTTTCATCAATTCAGATCAATACTTCTTCTTTTGCTGGTTTAACAGATACAGGTATCGCGCTTTGAATAGCTTGACCAGTTATGGTGTCGAAACCATTCTCAACATCTATTAGTCGATTTGTTGGGGAACCTATGTCCCTGACTTTTTCGTCAGATGGCGATGCTGAACCCCACGAATGCGCCATGGAGATGACGCCTCTCCTGATATCGTCTGATGATTTAGCCACTCCAATCAAAGATGCTCTCGGGGATGCTATCTGGATGAGTTCATCATCTGTCACTTCTAAATCAATCATGTCTTGAGGGTTCATGTAAGCGTAGTTCGTTGGAGTTTTTTTATTAAGCTTACTTAATTCACCTCCGAGAGAATTAAGGTGAGTTTTCAACCGTCTACTTACTAAGCGAAAAGTATGGACTTTAGGGTCAAAGCCTTCCATACGCTCCGCAGATGTTTGCTGGGAAAGAATTTCTTGAAGTTCTGCCAAATGATCATCAAGCGCTAAGTGAAATTTTCCGCTGGAGTTAGGGTCAGCTTCTTCAATTTCCTGCTTCAGGTATTCAAGAGTCTGTCCGTTTTTATTACGAATTTCATCAAAAGGAACAAGCGAATGTGCATAAATTAACTCTAGGATGTCATCATCTGTGGGGCGATTTTCGCTTGGTATCTCGCCACCAGGAAGTTGTATTTTCACATTCAGTCGTTCAGCAATTTCCCAGTAGAATTCCCAGTCATTCAAAAGGTCCCCTTCAGGGTTTTCAATAACTGCAGGTGTGTAACAGGCATACGGGGCACGAAACCATCTATCCATAAATGGGGGAACATCAGATCGTTCAAGACTTAAACGCGGTGGGAGAATGTAGTCAGCAAATTGAGCAGTCTGGGTCATGCGATGATCTATAGCTACCAAGAGTTCAAGAGATTCCATAGCCTCAAGACTTCTTTCTTGATCGGGCCAAGCGGCTACTGGGTTTCCGCCATTTGAGATGAGGGCCCGAATCTGGCCTTCGCCTGGCTCAATTATTTCTTGAGCCAATGTCGTGCAAGGCATTTCTCCGCCGTATCCTCGGAGGCCTCTGAATCTGCTCTTTGGGCCTGAGAGTGGGTTAAATGGACCCAATACCTGAGCTCGTTTCCTGGTGTCTGGTTGAAGAAGGCTTCTACTTTCAGCGATTTGACCAGCCCTTAGCCAACGGCCACAAATAACGTTCAGGCATATTACTAGGTGTTCCATAAGACTTGGATAGGGCGACATTGAAGGCCCAGTCCCAGTTCCTGCTGTACCTGTAGGGCCTTCGGCAAAAAGTTTTGCCGCTTTTAAGATGTCTTCTTTATCAACATCGCATCGTTTAGCTGCGAAGTCGGCAGTGAACTTTCTCGTCGCTTCAGCAAGGCGCTCAAGGTGAGTAGCTTCAATCCATTCTTCACAAAATTCGTGGTCATGAAGATCTTCAGAAAGGATAATATTAATCAAGGCCGCAAGAAGAGTGGGATCTTCACCCGGCCGGATTTGAAGGTGAATATCTGCCTGAGTTGCCAGTTCTGTTCGTCGTGGATCAATAACAATTAATTTGAGGCCCTCTTCTTTTCTATTACGTAAAGTCGTGAAAGGATTGGTGCCCTGTAATCCCCCGAACGGCGCAAAACTAGAAACCATTGGGTTATAGCCAATAGCTAGCAAGACATCTACTTCAGAAAAATTTTGAGGTCCTGCTTCCCAAACACCTGCCCGCATAGTAGCCGTTCGTTTCATTGGTTGGTCAATAGTCACCGACGTGTAATAACTAATTGAGCCTATTGCTTTATGGAAGGCTCTAGCCACCGGATCAGACGGGGCATTTTGATACCCTCCGGTTCCTGTGTAAGTAGCTATCGCTCCTGGGCCATGATACTCAATAATGGATTTCATTCTTTCGGCTATCTCATCTAGTGCTTGTTGAGACGTAATTTCCTCATAATGTCCATCAGGCATTTTCTTTAACGGGTACCGGATTCGACTTGGGCTATGAATCTGTTCGGGTATTTGGCGACCCTTTACACAGGTGTAACCTTCAAACAGAGGATCCTCATCAACTCCGAGAATTTTAGTTACTCTTCCGTCAGTGAATTCAACGTCTATCGGGCAAGCCGCATGGCAAATTCTGCAAAAGGATCGTTTCGTTTCATTTCCCATGCCTGCACCCCACTTCTGCAACAATTATCTACACATCCGCAAGTTTTCTTTAGCCTAATACAGAATTGCGATATTGCGAGAATCGGTTGATACTAGCTAAAGATTTATGGGGTTATATGGATTACAAATTTCTTCAAATTGAGATCGTTGACAATGTTGCAACCGTAACGATTAACAGGCCTGAGGTTCTTAATGGCCTTCACCCAGAGGCTCACGCCGAAATGGAGAGAGTCTGGGAAGATTTGGGCAGCAATGAGCAAGTCAAGGTTGCTATTTTGACAGGTGCCGGTTCAGCCTTTTCTGCAGGGGGAGACCTAAAAGATATGGAAAGTCGACTAAAGAGGGATCCGTCTGGCGGGTCGGGTATCTCAGCTGCTTCTGCACGACGAATAGTCTATAATCTTCTTGATTTTGAGAAGCCCTTGATTGGGGCAGTCAATGGGCATGCTATTGGTTTAGGGGCGACCTTGGCTTTACTAACTGATATTGTGATCTCCTCTAAAGAGGCAAAATGGGGAGACCCTCACATAAATATCGGACTAGTTCCTGGGGATGGTGGTCTCGCTATATGGACCGTGCTTATTGGCCCTAATAAAGCAAAAGAGATGATGATGCTTGGCTCAACTATCTCCGCTGAGTTCGCTGATCAACTTGGTTTAATAAATCATGTAGTCGATGATGATCAGGTAATGGCCACTGCTTCAGAGATAGCGCTTCAACTTTGCGATGGCCCTCAAGTAGCTTTAAGAGGTACGAAAATTTCAGTTAACAACTGGCTTAAATCTCAGTTTGCATCATTGTTTGAAGTAAGTCTTGCAGCAGAGTTGGAATCTATGCGACATTCCGATTTTAGTGAAGGCGTCAATGCTGCTTTAGAGAAGAGAAAACCAAAATTCAACTAGTTGATACTTAAGGGTTACTCTTCCCTTGTGTCCGGTTTCTGTTTGTCGGTAAATGAAGCTACGCCTTCTTTATGGGCCTCGGAGCGAAAGCATTCGAGCAACGCTTCACGACTTGCAATCTGATGGTCAGCAACATTCTTTGTGAGACCAGAGTAAAGCAGTTCCTTTGTCAGGCGATGTGAAGCATCTGAACCTCTCAAAAAAGTTTTCGCTTCTTCTATTGCAGCTTTCATAAGGTTTTCAGGCTCAACAATCTGGGTGACGTATCCAATCTCATATGCGCGTTGTGCATCAAGCCACTCTCCTGAATAAAGCAATTTTAAAGCATTTTGTATTCCGATTTGCCTTGGGAGAAGCCAAGTTCCAGCTCCAGTATCGGGGATTAAACCCCTGTGAGCAAAATTCCATGCGAATCGGGCATTCGTAGAGACAATTCTGATATCGCAATGGCTTGTCCATTCGGCGCCCATACCGACAGCGGGACCATTTACTGCAGCAATGACAGGAACTGGGCATGCGGTAATATTCCACAATCCGTTCTCATCGTGAGTGGGGACTTTAATGCCTCTTTCTTCAGGAGGTATACCTGATAGGAAATTTAGGTCTATCCCTGCGCAGAATGCGTCTTCGGCGCCTGTCAAAATGACAACTCTTGCTTCATTTCCAGCGACAGTGAGGTGGTGATACATTTGCTCTATCATGTGATAGGTCATTGCATTTTTTCGGCTTGGGTTGTTAATGGTGATAAAGGCTATTCCATTATCGTCGCAAGCGTAATCTGTTGAACCCATGCATTTACTTTAGACCAGTTTCTTAACTGTCATTTAGGAGTATGCACTTATTCCCCACCTGCTCCTGCTAAACCATGACCATGGCAATTACTCCTATAGTTGGGACCTTGGCTTACATCTTTGATCAAGAAAGCGACAGAGTTCTTCTTATCCGTCGAAACTCAAGACCAGATGATGATCATTTTGGCAAGGTAAATGGTTTAGGAGGCAAGGTAGAAAAAGATGAAAATATCTTATGCGGTATCGAAAGAGAAATTGAAGAGGAAGCTGGAATTACGATTACCGAATACGAACTCCGAGGAGTAATTACATGGACAGATTTCGGGCCCAAACGTGAAGACTGGTTGGGATTTATTTTTCTCGTTACTGGTTGGGAAGGATCTCCTAAATCTTTCAACGACGAGGGCTCCTTGGAGTGGGTTTCCAGACAGCAACTTTTAGACGCATGCAACATTAACGAAGTTACCCAAGAGAAGTCCAAACTTCCTCTTTGGGAAGGAGATAGGTATTTCATTCCTATGGTTTTTGATTCGGACCCACGCGTCTTTTACGGGTCTATGCCGTATGACGGAGAAATATTTAAGGCCTGGGATTACAAACGGCTCTAATTAGATAGTTCTTCTTTTAGCGACGCTAAAAGTGATATCACTGCCGGACTTTGAGCTGCATTCTTGCGAGAAGCGACGATCAAGTTCCTCGTGCTAAGGATAGAGCTAGGAGTTAATGGCCTTGGCCCATCTTCCGCTTGAACATTAGGAAGGACGGTCCAACCTATACCCAAATTAACCATTTCTTTGAGAACCTCAGGTTGTGGTGAATCAGCTACTACTTCAACAGAGGACCCTCGTTCCTTAAGCGCCGCAGAGATTATCTTTCGCGTATTTGAGCTTTCAGGAAAGAGAACCCACGGGCCCCATTTACTTGGTGGACCCAACGGTCCTCCTCCCGGTTTATATATAGACAGAGTTTCTGTCAATAGAGGCTCAATTTGAATACCTTTAATTTCATAATCAGGTTCAATACATACCACCAGGTCCAACTGTCCCCTTTGTAGAGCATCAATTAAGGGACGAGAGGGACTGACGTTCAAGTGAAAATTAAGTGATGGATGCTCGGTTCTAAAATCTTTCAAAACGCTCTGGAAATAATTCACCGCTGCTATGTCAATCATCCCTACTCGGATAGTGCCTTCGTGCGCGTTCCTCATTCGGTCTGACCATTTAGCCAAATCACTTGTTAACGAAATAACCTGTCGGGCATGATCTAGGAGAATTTCAGCGTTTGGATGGAGTATCCGCCTTCGTCCGACTCGATCAAATAACGATACCCCTACTCTTCGTTCCAATTCTGCGAGCCCTTGTGAAAGCGCTGATGGTGTAACTCCGACAGCATCGGATGCATCAGCCCATGTATTTTCCTCTGCTACAGCTATCAAATACTCAAGTTGTCGTATTGAGAGGTCAGGTAAGCTAAGCATACTCTTACAATATACTTTAGATTTACTTAACAATACCTCTTTAATGTTTATTATTGCTAATATCAGTTCATGACTTCAAGAAACATAAAATCATCTCAAGGTAAACTAGGCATTCTCACACCAGGAATGGGAGCGGTCGCTTCAACTTTTATAGCAGGCGTTCTAGCTGCAAGGAAAGGATTAAAGCCGCCTATTGGCTCTATCAGCCAAATGGCCCATATTCGCCTTGGAACAAAAGAAGAAGGCCGAAACCCGCTAATCAGAGATTTCGTACCTTTAGCAGAATTAGACGATCTTGTATTTGGGGGCTGGGATCCGATTTCCCCTAACGTGCTTGAAGCGGCCCGAACTGCCGGAGTCCTCGAAGGCGATGATCTCTCTGAAATTTCGAGTGACTTGGAATCCATTATTCCAATGGAAGCCGTTTTTGATAAGAAATGGGTTTCCCGTTTGGATGGTGTTCGCGTAAAAGATATCGAGAACAAATGGGACCAAGCAGAGGCGCTGATACAAGACATAGCAAATTTCAAAGAAGAAAACGATTGTGACCGTCTCGTAATGGTTTGGTGCGGTTCAACGGAAGCTTTTCAAGAGCCCAGCGAAGTCCACGCTTCTGTTGATGCTTTTGAAGAGGGGTTAAGGAATAACGATCCAAATATTTCTCCTAGCCAAATATACGCATATGCAGCCCTGCAGAGTGACGTTCCATTCGCAAATGGGGCACCTAATTTAAGTTGCGACCTAGATTGCATCGTTGAACTTTCAAAATCTCGAGGTGTTCCAATAGCGGGAAAGGATTTTAAAACCGGTCAGACACTCATGAAAACTCTCCTAGCTCCAGGATTCAAAGCACGTATGCTCGGGCTAGAGGGCTGGTATTCAACCAACATTCTTGGAAACAGAGACGGAGAAGTGCTTGATGCTCCAGAAAACTTTAAATCCAAAGAAGTTTCCAAATTAGGAGTTCTAGATACCATCTTGCAACCTGAACTTTACCCTGACCTCTATGGCGATATTCATCACGTTGTAAGAATCAACTATTACCCACCTAGAGGTGACAATAAAGAAGGTTGGGACAACATTGATATTTTCGGTTGGTTGGGTTATCCCATGCAGATAAAGGTTGATTTCCTTTGTCGAGACTCCATTCTTGCTGCTCCAATTGTTTTAGATCTAGCATTGTTTATGGATTTGGCTCATCGGGCCGGTGAATCCGGAGTCCAAGAATGGCTGAGCTTCTATCTCAAAGCCCCACAATCTTCAACAGACAGCGGACCTGAGCATGATTTGTTCATCCAACAAACAAAATTAAAAAACACTTTGCGTGAATGGATGGGAGAAGAGCCCGTTACGCATAGTGAAGCTGGATAAGCTAAACCCAATTTAAGAAATTGAACCACCAGCTTTAATCCAGCTAGAAACGACACTTTCAGCTTCCTGCGGATTGTAGACGTCCTCCTCGTAGCTCCATTGGCCATTGCCTGCATAATGCAAGATGACATGGACATTAAAGGAATAATCTGCACCACTTCCTGCAGGGTCCGGAAGACAATTTGGTATTAACGCTACAACGCGATTTCCATCAATAATGTAATGGTCCACAGGGAAAGTCATTTGTGGGAAAGGACCCATTGTTGAAGTAATCCATTCCTTAATTGCGGCCCTCCCATAGAATTTTCCGAAATGATGCTCAAAATATCTCGCATCTTCCGTAAATTGATCTGCCCATGGAGACCAGTCCCCTGTCTGGACAGCGACTTCTCCCCTACGAACATATTTTTTGAATTCTTCCTCTACTTCTTCTCTTGAAACGACAATGTCAGGGACTTCTGGCGCCCAATCTTCAATTCCGCGCAACGTACTATCTGGTGGAGTATCAATTCTTCCACCGTCATTAAACCATTCTTGCCATACACGCTCCGCATCTGATGGGTTATAGAAATCCTCTTCGTAATCCCATAGCCCATTTCCTGCGTAACGCAAATAGGTTGTGTTAGGAAAACCATAACGCTTTCCTTCACCAGTAGGATCTGGCAAGTTATTCCAGATATATAGAGCTACCTTGCCTTCCTCGATTGCCCACCACTCCATCCACATAGAGATATTGGGGTACTGCTTCATAGTAGAAACAATCCATTGAGAGATTTGCTCTCTACCGCTAAATTCCCCCAGAAAATGCTCTACATATTTAGCTTCAAGAGTGAATAAACTAGCCCAAGATTCCCAATCATTGTCAATAACGCCACGTTTTCTGTACTCGTCAAAAGCAATGGCAACCTCATCATCACTGAACCTATTCATGCACCAATCTACCTTTCCCAATATCGTAAGATTTTCACAACGAAGACAAAAACTCAAGATTGGTAGCTGTTGTTTCGGCAAAGACTGTAAATCTGATGTAAAAATGGAAATATGATTATTGTTGTCTCACCCGCTAAAGCTCTTGACTTTGAGTCTCCATGGGCGACTCAGAAGAATAGCAAACCAGCCTTGATTAAAAGAAGTGAAGAGCTTGTTGATGTGCTTTCCGGAAAGTCCCCTGACCAGCTTGGTTCACTAATGTCTTTATCAGATTCACTTGCGGAATTGAATTTTGAAAGATATCAAGACTGGAGCACTCCATTTACAAAACGAAACTCCCGTCCGGCGATACTTTCCTTCAATGGGGATACATACACTGGGATGAACGCTTCAGAATCCTTTTCGGAAGAAGACTATGACTATGCACAGGAAACTTTGAGGATACTTTCTGGCCTTTACGGAGTACTCAGGCCTTTGGATTTGATTCAGCCCTACAGACTTGAAATGGGGACAAAGCTAGAAACTGAATACGGCAATAACCTTTATGAATTTTGGGGTAGCTCTCTAACCGAATCTCTAGGTAAAGCTCTTAAGGAGAGCCCCGGTGAGAAAGTTTTAATTAACCTTGCGTCTAACGAATATTTTAAATCTGTTCATACAGAAGAATTAGGATTTCCGGTTATGACACCAATATTTCTTGACCGAAAAGATGGCGGAGACTACAAAACCGTGAGTTTCTATGCAAAACGTGCAAGAGGCTCAATGGCTTCTTGGATTATTCGAAACAGAATTTCTCAATGTCAGCAATTTGAAGAGTTCTCAGAAAATGGTTACAAATTTTGCTCGGAACGATCAAATGAGCAGTCACCGGTCTTCATTAGAACAAATTCCTAGCGAGTCGCTAAATGGCTCTTAAAATTGGCATCAACGGCTTTGGAAGAATGGGGAGACTGGTGGTGCGGGCGCTTGCGCATTATGAGCAACTTGAGATAAGCCACATAAATGAACTTAACTGCGATGCAAAAACTGCTGCGCATCTAATGCAATTCGATACGGTCCACGGAACATGGAAACGTCAAGCCCATGAGTCGGAAGGGAATCTTATACTGGACGGGACTTCGGTTGAATACACTCAAATTGCAAGTCCTGGGGATGTCGCATGGGAAGAAACAGGCGTTTCAATTGTCATTGAGTGCACAGGGGCATTTAGAACGGTTGAGGCATTATCTGATTATTTTGATCGAGGGGTTAAAAAAGTTGTTGTAGCTGCTCCAGTTCATGACGAGACCGTTCTAAATATTGTCATGGGCTGCAATGATCACCTTTATGACCATTCGAAATATGACATTGTAACCGCAGCTTCATGTACGACGAATTGCCTCGCACCAGTAGTGAAGGTGCTTCATGAACAGGTAGGTATTGACAATGGGATGATAACTACTATTCATGCACCCACTAATACGCAAGTAGTTGTTGATAAACCTCTTGCTGACCCCAGACGAGCTCGTTCTTCTTTAAATTCTTTAATTCCTACGTCAACTGGTTCAGCTACTGCGATAACTCGTATCTTTCCAGAGTTAGAGGGGAAACTTGACGGACTCGCAGTTAGAGTGCCTGTTCTTAATGCTTCTTTAACGGATTGCGTCTTTTCGTTACATTCGGAACTTAGCGCAGAAGAGATCAATGAACTGTTTAGAAAAGCCTCAACTTCAGAATTGAAGGGAATACTGGGTTATGAAGATAGACCTCTTGTCTCCGCAGATTTTGTCAATGATCCACGGTCTGGGATTGTTGACGGGTTGTCTACCCTTAAACTCCCGAATGGGCTTGTGAAAATCTTGGTTTGGTACGATAACGAATACGGGTATGTGCATCGAATGGCTGAGTTGACTGCAAAAATTTCTAAAAGCCTATGACGAGACCAGAATGAAAATTAAAAGCTATGGTCTGGTAACCGGTGCTTATTGGAGCTTGACACTGACTGACGGCGCTTTACGGATGGTTGTTCTGCTCCATTTCCATGAGCTTGGTTTCGGACCATTGGAGCTTAGCTTTCTTTTCTTGTCGTACGAATTCATGGGGATCTTGACAAATCTGTTCGGAGGAATCGCTGGGTCAAAGTTCGGGCTTGAACAAACTTTGAAAACTGGTCTTTTGATTCAAATATTTGCTCTCATTGCAATTTCTTTTGTACAACCAAGCTGGGGAAAGCTCCTCTCAGTCGCTTTTGTCATGTCCTGTCAAGCCTTCTCAGGTATTGCGAAAGATCTCACGAAAATGAGCTCGAAAAGCGCTGTGAAGTTTGTGGTTCCGGAGGATGGGTCTTCAGGGAGACAATCTCGTCTATTCCGTTGGGTCGCTGTACTTACGGGCTCAAAGAATGCATTGAAGGGCGTAGGGTTTTTCGTTGGTAGCGCGCTGTTGTCATCTTGCGGTTACAGAGCTTCGCTTCTGTTACTTGCATCCATTGTTGCGGCTGCATTGTTGACAGTTTTAGTGTGGCTTGATGAGAGTATCGGAAAGTCTAGTAAATCTATCCCTAATCGTATATGGGCATCAACTTACCCTGCCGTTAACCGTCTTTCGATTGCCAGATTTTTTCTTTTTGGCTCGCGAGATATTTGGTTCGTCGTCGCTCTACCTATTTTCCTTGATGAGACTTTGGGTTGGTCATTTGAGGGAATCGGAGCTTTTCTTGCTGTCTGGGTTATCGGCTACGGCATTATCCAGTCTGGTGCCCCCTCTGTCATCAGACTTAAGGGGGCATCAGGCGTAATTCAAATCTCAACTCGCCTGTGGTCGTTTATATTAATGCTTTTTACTATTCTGCTAACCTTGCTGGTAGCGAATGACATAGCTAAAAGTGCCACCGTAATCGTAGGATTACTACTTTTCGGTGTTTTGTTTGCCCTCAATTCTTCACTACATTCGTATCTAATCCTTGCTTTTACCGAGGATGATAATGATGTGGCTGTTAATGTTGGTCTCTACTACTCGGCCAACGCTTTTGGAAGACTGTTCGGGACTCTTCTGTCTGGGTTGACTTATCTCTGGGGTGGCTTATCAGCTGCATTGTTTACGTGTTGTGTCTTTTTAGCTGCTAACTGGTTAATTTCCTTTTCATTTCCTAAAAAGATTGCCTCCGGGTAATAGTAATGATTTACGTCAGAGCCCTATTTCAAGTACTTGGAATTCAGAGTCATGGTCCAGTACGGAGAATTCCATTGAAGGGGGAAATCCGTATGGGTAACTGATTGCGTCTCCAGGTTTTAGGGTTTCTTTTTGTCCTTCAAGTTCTATTTGCGCAGATCCTTCTTTAACAAACCAAAGAAAGAAGGAGAGGTTCTTTTCAGGGCGAACAGACGTAATTTTTGCTCCTTGATCATTTTCTGCATGACCATGGATTTCATTTACCCAACCTAGGTTCCCTGATGCTTCACCTACGGAAGTCTCATATACCATTAAGGAACTTGATTCGTTGTAAGCTGTCGCCTTTCTCTGGCTGGACGAGTCGTGAGTAAATAGTTGACCATTGAAGTGTCGAGTTTGAGCGTCGATGCTATTGGGTAAGTTCATGTCGAAGTCAGAAAATGTTGCATGATCTGACGGAGATGTGACCTCAATAACTTCAAGGTCATCAAATGATTCCAGCACTTGATGGCGGATGCCTGGTGGTTGGAGAATGCAATCCCCCTCTTTAAATAGGAAGGGCTCACCTTGGTCTTCATAAACCAGTTTTGCGGAACCGTTAATACAAAACAGTGTCTGGAATGAGACATCATGGTAGTGCACCCAGTCAGCGACTTTTCCGCTTCCTTCAATTCTTATTTGAGATGCTGCGCATATTTCATTGTGGATACCTGTTAATGATCTATAAGACATTCCTGCTCTGCCCTGCACCCATTCTGTGTCGTTCATGCGCGAGAAATGGATGATTGGTTTGAGGTTTTTTATAGTGTTGCGGTTCTTAACTATTGGAACATACTGCACCTTGGTGCCGTTGGGGCCAGTCAGACCCGTTCCGATAAGGGATTGGTTTTCCACTGGGATTTCAATGGATAGTGGTTGTGCCTTTGCATTTTTGTCCAAGGCTACGGTGAATTGGTCTCTAGTTAAGATTGCGTAATTAGGGTTATCCGCAGGTGAAATCATAGCAATTTTGAACTCAAGGACATTCACAAAAAAATTAAGTCCCGGTTCGAAGTCAGGTGCGGCGACTATTGACCGAATTGATTTCGTTTCGTAAGTAGCGTCAACAGTGAATTTCATGAAAACTAATTTTCCTATTATTCCTTTAAGACTGTGGCTGGAAAGTCACCTAGTTAATGCTAATTACGATACCGTTGCATTCGTACATTGGATTTAAAAGCTGAAATTGATTTATGGTGGACCAAAAGCCTCTAATAGGAATTACTGGGAGACGACGCAAAGGAGATAAGTTGCGTGGCAGTCTCAAGGTCATGAATCATCTTTCCTTTGATGTGTATTGGGTTGACTATGCCCAAGGCATTATTGCTGCGGGAGGGATTCCTGTCTTTCTTCCTCTTAGCCTTGACCCGTCAGAAATCATTCCTCGGTTGGATGGCATACTTATGAGTGGTGGCGCTGATATAGACCCTAGAAGGTACGGAGCAGAACCTGAGCCAGAACTGCAGTCAATAGAACCAGTACGTGATGATTTTGAATTGAAAGTGCTTGAGAAGGTGTACGAGAACAACTTACCTGCTGCCGGGATTTGTCGGGGCCTTCAGATCCTGAATGTTTACGCTGGTGGAACTCTATTTCAAGATATTCCTCCCCATGCTGTTCGTGAGGAACCACCTTCAAGTCGAGTGCACGAAGTGACCTTTGATGAGGGGTCTGTATTCTCAGGCCTATACGGGGCATCGATGCAGGTAAACTCTTTACATCATCAGAGCATTGATAGGTTGGGCGATGGGTTTCTAGCAACTGGACTCTCCTCTGATGATGGAATTGAGGCGATAGAGCATAGTGATCGTCCTATTATCGCTGTTCAATGGCACCCGGAAATGTTGGACACTCGAGATAGTGACCCACTTTTTCAGTGGTTAGTCCAGCGCTCGTCAGAGCGTCTTTAGGTGTTCTGAGGAAATCCTAAATCTACTTGGCTGCTTGTTGGGTCAGGCCAACGACTTGTTATGACCTTTTGTTTTGTGTAGAAACGCATTCCTTCGGGGCCATACATTGCTGTATCTCCAAATAGGGAATCATCCCAGCCTCCAAACGAGTGATACCCAACTGGGACAGGTATCGGAACGTTAATCCCTACCATTCCCGCTTGAACATTCTTCTGAAATTGTCTAGCGGTGCCACCATCACGGGTGAAGATCGCAACTCCGTTACCGTATTGGTTCTTAGCTATGACGTCTAATGCTTCATCAAAGGATTGAAGTCTCACAACTGATAGAACTGGACCAAAGATTTCGTCTCGGTACACTTCCATGTCTGTTGTGACATTATCTAAGAGAGTCGCTCCAACATAGAATCCCCTTTGGTTTGTGGGATGATTTCGACCATCTGAGACAATAGTCGCGCCTTCTGCCTCACCTGAATTGATATATTCAATGACTCGGCTTCGGTGGTCCTGACTTATAAGAGGGCCCATCTCTGAGTCAGACTCCATGCCTGGACCAATTTTTAGTTTGTCAATTCGCTTGGCAATAGCGCTAACTAGAGTATCTGCTATATCTCCCACAGCTACAACAACTGAAATTGCCATGCACCGCTCGCCAGCGGATCCATATGCTGCGGAAACTGCCGCGTCAGCAGCAAGGTCAATATCAGCATCTGGGAGCACAACCATATGGTTCTTGGCGCCCCCTAATGCCTGAACCCTTTTGCCGTTAGCGGTTCCTGACTCATAAATATGTTTTGCGACAGGTGTGGAGCCTACAAAACTTACAGCGTCTACATCATCATGATCTAGAAGTTGGTTAACTGTTTCTGGCCCTCCATTAATCAAGTTAACTACACCATTTGGAAATCCAGCTTCGCTCATTAATTTAATTAAGTATTCTGGCGCGGAAGGGTTTCGATCTGAGGGTTTGAGCACAAAGGTATTTCCACAAGCTATGGCATTCGGAAACATCCATAAAGGAACCATAACTGGAAAATTAAACGGCGTTATCCCAACACATACGCCCACTGGCTGTTGAATAGTGTAAACATCTACCCCTGATGAAGCTTGTTCGCTATATGAGCCCTTGAGAGTTTCAGCAAACCCGCATGCGTATTCAATATTTTCTATCCCTCTTGCTACTTCTCCCCTTGCGTCACTGTGAACTTTCCCATGCTCTTCAGTTATTAGTTCAGCGATGTAATGTTCATTTTCAAGCACAAGATTACGAAACGTGTATAAAAGTTTTGTGCGTTTTGCGATAGAAGCTTCGCTCCATTCATTGAAGGCAGACTTAGCAGCTGCAACCGCCTGATTAACCTCTTTAGATGTTGCAAGCTGCATTTCAGCTACTTGTTCTTCTGAAGCTGGGTTTAGAACAGCCTGGGTCTTTTGGTTTCCTTCGTCAACCCTCTGACCGTTTATGTGATGCTGAATTGATCGCATGGGATCCTCTCGTGTTCGCAATCCCAATCATACATAATTTTATCGTAGGGAATTCGCTGCAAATACTGCTCACTCCATCTTGCTTGAGCTTTATTTGTTTATGGACTTCTGGGGGCAAGGTTACCCTTGCCCCCAGAGAAAAGAACTTAGCCCTTTGCGTTTACGAATGCATCGGAGTAATTCGTTTCGAATTCCCCGGTGTCCTCAATTGACTCAAGAGAGTCAACGCCACCAGCAAAGAGATCTGGGTTTCGAATGAAGTCGAGTAGGTCATCGTAATACCCCTCGGAGTCTTCGCCCATGAGATCTAGAGCCGCTTGGTTAGGCGTATCATAGTAGTTCCAGTCGGTGAGCGCAGCGCCTTGCTCAGCGGTTAGCATCCAGTTAATGAAAGTATGTGCTGTGCATGGGCTTGGTGCGTCAAATGGGATTGCCATGTTGTCAATCCATTTGGTTCCGCCTTCCTCAGGAACAAAGTAAATATAGTCTTCGTAGTTATCTTGATCCAGGAACTGTACGAACATATCGCCGGAATAACCGTGCCCTATCACGGTTTCGCCACTTGTCAGGAACTCGTCGGCAGAGTCAGTATTGAATGCTGCGAGCCTACTTGACGTTGCCGCTAGTAAGTCTTTAGCTTCGTTCAACTCTGATTCGCTTGTTGTATTTAATGAGTAGCCCAGATATTTAAGCGCTGCTCCTACTGTTTCTCTTGGGTCGTTGAGTAACTGAATCTGGCCATCAAACTCCCCAGAGATTGCCGGATCAAAAATAAGTCCCCATGACCGTGGGAAATCATCACCAACAACCGCTGTGTTCACACCGATACCGGTCGTTCCCCATTGGTAAGGTACCGAGTATTCAGCTTTCGGATCATAGTAAAGACCGCTGAAATCGTCAGAAATATTTGAACTATTGGGTATCGCATCCAAATTGAGCTTCATAATATGCCCGGCTTCGATAAGGATTGAAACCATGTAATCAGAAGGAACGATGACATCATAACCAGAATTTCCGGCTGAAATGATAGGTTGCATTGCCTCGTTGCTCTCGTATGTATCCAAAGTGAAGCTAATGCCATATTCATCTGCAAAGGCTGCTAATTGCTCTTCATCTATGTATTCTGCCCAGTTATACATTGCGAGGTCACCGTCAATTTGACCTACCTCACATGCTGACCCTGCACTGTCATCATCGTCGCTTCCGCAAGCCGTTACAGCTAGCAGCGATATAGCGAAAATGGCACCGAGCACCTGTAATTTTCGTGTTTTTTTCATTTCTTCCTCCTGGCCATAGACCATATGGTTTATTTAACCACCGCGTCTCGTGCGTTCTGCCAATAGCGATAGCCCCACTAATAACATAGACGAGAGTAGCATAATCACCGAAATTGAGTTGATAAGTGGTGTAACACCCTTACGAATAAGCCCGAAAACATACACTGGAAGCGTGGTCCAGCCGGGACCTGCTACGAATTGAGTGATGACAACATCGTCCAATGAGAGGGTCATCGCTAATAGAGCTCCTCCTGCGATGCCTGGAAGTATTTGCGGGAAGGTAACATATCTAAATGCTTTCCATCTAGATGCATAAAGGTCTACAGCTGCTTCTTCAAGGTGTGTGCTCATCCCAGCTAATCTGGCTCGAACTACAACTGAGACGAAACTGATGTTGAAGGCTATGTGGCTTATAGATATTGACCAAAATCCTTTTCGTAGTTGCAGACCGAAAAGGTTATCTAGGACTTCAAAGAACTCTCCGAAGAACAATAGAAGCATGACTGCCATTGTGACGTCAGGAATGATGATGGGAAGATAAAGTAAAGCGTCAAAGACTCTTTTCCCCTTGAAGGTAAATCGCTCCAATGCAAGAGCTGACATTGTCCCGAGAATTACAGAAATTATAGTTACAACAATCGCAATCTTTATTGAGTTCTCAAGTGCGTTTCGCGCATTTGAACTATCTACGAATTGTTCGTACCAACTTAGAGTGAATCCTCCCCATTTCCCAACATTCCGGCTATCACTGAAAGAAAAGATTACGAGCAGGACAATGGGGGCATAAAAGAATAGGTACACAAGCCAACCGTTTATTTGAAGTCCGATTTTTGATAGACCTCTTGGTTCTACTGCGTTACTCATAATGTTCTTCCGCCTTTACGGAAATAAATGATAGTCATGAGTAGCATTACGGCCATGAGGACGAAACTCAACGCAGCCCCGAATGGCCAGTTTCGAGCAGTTAGGAATTGTGTGACAATATAACTTCCAAGAAGTGTCGTCTTCGCACCACCAAGTATCTCTGGAGTAACGTATGCGCCCAGCGAAGGAACAAAGACCAATATAGACCCTGCGATAACACCCGGCATTGACAATGGCAGCAAGACATTTTTGAAGGATTGCCACCCATTTCCATAAAGGTCCCTGCTTGCCTCAAGTAGTTGACCATCTATTCGCTCAATCGCTGCGTAAAGGGGAAGAATCATAAATGGGAGATAACCGTAGACAAGCCCGAGAACAACGGCCTTTTGAGAAAAAAGGAGCTCGTGAGTTCCTAATCCAAAGAATTCGGTGACTTTAGTGAAAGGTCCGTCATTTCCGAGGATGACGCGCCATGCGTAGTTACGTACTAAAAAGTTTGTCCAGAACGGAATCATTACAAATACCAGCATCACATTTCGGATTGTTGGTTTTCGTGTAGAGAGATAATAGGCAAACGGGTATGCGATAACTAGGCAAATAACTGTTGTGAGGATCGCCAACCAAAGAGAACGAAATAATATTGTCCGAACGATTGGTTCTGCGATTCTCTCATAGCTTTCTACATTCCAACCTGATAAATCTGTTCCACCAAATCGATTTCGTGTAGCGAAGCTATAAATGAGGACGATACCTAGTGGGATAACAAAGAACAAGATCAAGTAAAGATACGATGGCAGAGCCATGAGAAGCCCTCTTCGGGATTCTTTCTTTTGAGCCGATTTTTCGAATTCAGGTGTGGCAACCTCTACGACGTGCTCTGAAGATTCTCTTTTGCGCATTAGTCTTCTACTACCGAAATGGCATCATGTTCCCAGTGAACAGTGACATCATCTCCGACATTAAAAACTTCCAGTCCTGGCCTGTTCTCATCTCGAACTTCAATTGATAGCCATGTAAATTTCACGCCGTAGACTCGGGCATTCCCAAGATATGTGATTGTCTCAACTGTTCCTTCAATACTAGATAGGGAGTCAGATGACTCTGAGCGTTGAGTGATCTTTGTCCTTTCCGGCCTGATACTGATGGATACTTTAGTTCCTTCAGGAAAAGTATTTTCTGCTTTAATTGGAGTTCCGTTGCTGAGAATGACAGTTTCACTATTTGAAGTCGTTCCGTCTAATAGGTTTGTCCTGCCAATAAAGTCAGCAACAAATCTATTCGCTGGGCTTTCATAAATCTCTTCAGGGCTTGCGACTTGTAAAAGTTTTCCTTCATGCATGACTGCTATCCGGTCAGACATTGTGAGGGCTTCCTCTTGGTCATGAGTAACAAATACGAAGCTGATTCCCACATCACGTTGCAGTTTCTTTAGCTCAAGTTGCATTTCTTGCCTGAGCTTTAGGTCTAATGCGCCTAAAGGTTCATCTAGCAGCAAAACCTTTGGCTGGTTCACGAGTGCTCGCGCTAAGGCTACTCTTTGTTGTTGTCCCCCAGACATTTGCGATGGCTTGCGAGTCTCGAGCCCTGCCAACTGAACTAGCTCAATCATTTCCATAGCTCGTTCTTTAATTTCTTTCTTTGCGACTCCCTGCATCTTGAGGCCAAACCCGACATTATCAAGCACTGTGAGATGCGGGAAAAGGGCGTAATTTTGGAAAACTGTATTGACGGACCTTTTATTGGGAGCAAGGGTACCTACTTCTTCCCCAAAGATTGAGAGGCTTCCCTCAGTTGGGAATTCTAAACCTGCAATCATTCTCAGTGTTGTGGTCTTGCCGCATCCGCTTGGGCCGAGCAGGGAAAAGAATTCACCATCTTCAATGGTCAAATCCACACTGTCAACCGCAATAACGTCTCCGAACTTTTTGGTGATTGCTCTTAATTCAACTGCAGCTGTCATTTTCCCCCTTTACGTAATCGTACCCTTCTCTAGATATATCCAAACGGTTGACGTGTGGCCCCTTTTTTCTCGGCTTGTAGACAAATGAAATCATGCAAAAGTGTTGCAGCAGCAATCGCGGTGATCTCGCTTATATCGTAGGATGGCGCTACTTCAACAACATCCATGCCGACAATGTTGAAATCTCCCAAAGAACGGATTGTATCTAGAGCTTGCGCTGTGCTTAGCCCACCTGCGACGGGAGTTCCTGTGCCTGGAGCAAACGCAGGATCTAAACAGTCAATGTCAAAAGTCAAATATGCATTTCTCTCCCCTACAACTTCTTTAATCACATCTACGACTGCTGGAACTCCTTCTCTATGAACCCAGGGAGCACCAAGGATAGTGAAACCATATGTCTCTGAATTATGTGTTCGAATTCCAATTTGGACAGATGTATCGGGGTCAATAATTTCTTCACGGAGTGCTCGAAGGAACATTGATCCATGATCTAGTCTTTGCCCATCATCATCCCAAGTGTCACAGTGTGCATCAAAGTGGATTAGAGATAACGGACCATGTTTCTTCGCATGCGCTTTTAACAAAGGATAAGTTACGAAATGATCACCGCCCATGCTCAGCATCATGGTTCCGCTATCAATGATTTCAAGAGCGTGCTTTTCGATCTGAACAGGTGCTTGATTTGGATAGCCATAATCAATGAAGCAATCTCCGTAATCTATTACTTTCACATATTTAAAGGGGTCAAAACCAAAAGGGTATGCTTCTAATTCCGCTAAACCAACTGAAGCCGCACGTATCGCTCTGGGGCCAAGACGTGTCCCAGGTCGGTTGGAGGTTGCCATGTCAAATGGGATGCCAGTTACCGCTATGTCAACCTCGGAGAGGTCACGTGAGTAATTTCGCCTTAAGAAAGAGAGAGCCCCTCCAAATGTCATTTCAGGATTTCGCCCAAGCAGGTCATCTCGCCGAAAAGCTTGGTCGCCTTCAATTTCGTTACCCATACTTAGATCTCCTTGTATTCTTGGTTTCTCCAGATAATTAAGGCTGCGTAATTATCAATCTCTGGATTCGCAATATAGTCCGGCAAAGCGCACACCAATTCAAAACCATTGTTTGCCTGAAATGAAAGTGTTGAATCATAAATAATCTTCTCCCTTACGGCAGCTATGTACTCATCAGCAGTCATTTCCTCTTTGTATTTTGCAAAGCCAGGCATCACTCCTCCCGCAATAATCCCCTTAAGGTTTCGTTTGATGCAAACCTGTTTACGGAGAACGTAAAGCTCACCACCTATTCCTTTTCGGCGGTATTGTGGGTTTACGGCTATAGATGTTCCGTAGTACCAATCTCCGCTTGGTATATGACCTGAACTTCCATTTCCGGGCATAATGTCGTGAACTCTGTGAACGGGATTTTTCTCATCGAAATGGACTTGCACACCTAAACCCATTGCAACAGCTGAGTGCCCATCAAATCCAACGAAACCTCCTTCTGGAAAGTCGCGAGATAGCACCTCTAGCTCTTGTTTGTTATATAAATCTTCTGGATCAGAAGTAGGAAATGATGAGAGTTCTATGCTCTCCATTTCTGCTGACCATTCAGGTCTAGGATGTCTATAATTTAGTCCCGAATTTTCTCCGACATGCACAATCGTTCCATCAATCATCCTGCCACCTGATGAGTTCGTAGTCGTTATGAGATGGCTGACCCCAGCATGCCCAGAATTCACCAGTTGCTGGTCGCATAATAGCTGCACCACTTGACTCTATTCTGTGAGGCGGTTCAGGCTTTCTACATATTGCTTCATCGTCCTGAGTTAATTTGATCAAGCGTTCCAGGTCTATTCCGCCATTTGCTAGAAGTTCGTTTCCTCTTGAAAGTCTCAGGGTTGAATTAGCTAGTAAATCTGCTGGTCGTTCGGCTTCTTCTGCTTGAGCTTCCGCTGATATGGCATGATTCGTATGAATAATTGGTACCGACTCCAATTGAGTTACTGTTTGGGCATCAGGCATGGCCTCTACGTTGAAACCATCCCCTTGCTTATCAAGCAGAAGGTAGTTGTGAGCCCCAGCGAGATTGGCGTTTCTTAAAACACCAAGCGCATCAATTGCTGATTCCTGCCGAAGCATTGATCGGACAACAGTAGGCCAAACCACTCCTACTTTTCCGGTGCTGCTTGTAAGGTTATTGATTCCTACTGCAACGCTCTCGCTATTCATTCCTATCTGTCCTAGGCACCCGGTTGTAGTAAAAATAAGTGCAGAAGGGCAATCATCTGGTTTCACCCGAAGCAAAAGTACATGATCTGTTGCTGTATCGTGCATATCCCAAGTTTGGGCGAGAAAGCCCTCTCCAGCAGCTCTTGAGTTAGGAACTAAAACTGCTGTGCAGTCATCTTCATGAAGCTCAGGTGGAGTTATCCCACCTGTTGCTGACCTGACCGTGTCCACGAAATCAGTGAAACCGCCAACAATGATTGCTTCAGCTATTGAAATATTTGCACCTTCTGCAAGAGCGCTCATTTCACTGAATAGTTGAGTGTCAAAATTTTGGTGCTCGAGAATCATTGACTCAGCGAGATCAATGATATCTGACTCACTCATCTGTTTACCGGACCACGACCCGGAGGCTACGAGCGTTACCCTTTCTCTGACATAATGTTGGATCTCATCAGCAAACTGCTTCCCGTGAAGGAAACCTATTGATTCAAAGGATCCCTGTGCGTCAAGGATGCGTAACTTAGGTCGTTTCATAAGCTCATGATTTCGTTGATTGCTTGTTCGGCTATATCAATCATGTGGTCAATGTCCTGATCCTCAATTATCAGTGGAGGGCAAAATGCTAATGCCCCATTTATCGCCCTACAGATCACTCCCTTTTCTGTCATTTTGTCTCTGACTGCTATGCCTTGCTCTGTTGTTGCTCCTGATATCTGCCCTGCCCAGATAGCTCCAACTCCGCGAACTTCAGATAGAAGCCCATCGCTTTTGAGTGCCTCCAGACCCTTGGAAATTCTCTTTCCTATATGCTTTGCCCTTTCAACAAGACCTTCTTTTTCTATAAGGTCTATATTTGCAATTGCTGCAGCACAAGCAGCTGGGTGACCGCTGTACGTGTAACCATGCATGAAAACAAAATCTGGGTCTTGCTCAAATAAATTACATACTGCTCTATTAACGAGCACACCACCCATCGGTTGGTATCCGCTTGTCACACCTTTTGCGAATGTGATCAGGTCTGGCTTTACGTTGTAGGTGTCGGAAGCAAACCAATTTCCCGTTCTTCCGAATCCAGTAATGACTTCGTCAAAAACGAGTAAGGAACCGTTGTCATCGCACAGGCGTCGTAGTCCTTCAAGGAAACCTTCGGGAGGTGGAAAGACACCACCGGCCCCCTGTACAGCTTCAGTTATTACTCCCGCTATATTGTGGCCGTGCTCTTTAAAAATAGATGCTGCTGATTCGATATTTGTTGGATCTATTTCGAATACTTTCGGAAGTAGCTCTCCCCACCCTTCCCTGTTCGCAGGAATACCTTGAAGAGTCGTTCCGCCAACATTTACACCGTGATATCCCCGAGCGCGTCGCAGTATTATTTGACGTTCAGGCTCACCTCGCAGGATCGCTACTTTTCGCATAATTTTGATGGCCGTGTCAACTGACTCAGAGCCGGAGCTACATAAGAAAACTCGACCATCGGGGAAAGGAGAAACTGACCGTATCCGTTCTGCTGCTTGATCAGATATTTGACTTCCCATAGGAGCGAAGGTGTGATACGAGCTTAAAGTTTGAAGTTGGGTCGTAATTGCTTGAACTAATTCGGTTCTATTGTGTCCAACCTGGCAATACCAGAGGCTTCCTAAACCGTCTATATATTCATTACCCTCGTCATCCCAGACACGCACTCCTTCCGACCGGACAAGTGTCCGAAAATTATCTGAGGATGGCTTTGAAAATGGATGCAAAAGGGCTGATGTCATTTAAACCTCCTCAATGAGCGATTTCTCAAGATTACTCATTAGCAATCACACACGCTAGTTCACACAGGGCTATAAGTTTCGCATATCATTATGATAAGGTTTCGTAAATTTATGTCTCCTATACAGAATGCACGTGAAGCTCCTCTTTGGTTAGAGTCATTCGACCAGAGTTTCACTGATCGTAAACCCCTAGAAGGCCAAATGTCTGTTGATGTCGCCATTGTTGGTGGCGGGTATAGCGGCTTGTGGACAGCGTATTATTTACTTGAGAATGATCCTTCGCTTCGTGTACTCGTCATCGAAAAGGAATTTTGTGGATTTGGAGCCTCTGGACGCAATGGGGGATGGTGTGAAGGAGCGTTGGCGGGAGGCACTGAAAAATATGCGAAACGGTCAACTATGGATGATGCTCTTCGGCTTGAACGGACTATGTACAAAACAGTCGACGAGATACAACGTGTTCTTGAGTTAGAAAGCATTGATTGTGGCTTCCATAAAGGCGGCTTCATAAGCTTGGCGAGAAATTTCCCACAAGCACAAAGGCAGCGTTCTGCGGTTGAACTTGCTCGTAGGCGAGGTACGGGTGAAGAAATTGTCCGAATTCTTGAGGCGGATGAGGCTCGGGCACATGTGAACGCAACGAATGTGCACTCTGGTATTTTCTTTGCCCCCTCTGCTGTGGTTGATCCTGGGAAAATGGTTAGAGGCCTTGCCTTAGCTGTTGAGGCCAAAGGCGGGACGATTATAGAAGGAACAACGGCGTTGTCTATCGCTGCAGGGAAGGTTGAATGCTTAGAAGGCGTCGTATCAGCTGATGTGATAGTTCAAGCTACCGAAGGGTACACGCGAGACATCGCTGGGAAAAAGCTTGATCTTCTTCCTGTATATTCACGAATGATTGCTACTGAACCACTCACTGATTCCCAAATGAGCGAAATTGGGCTTGATAATCGACCTACTTTTAATGATGGAAGGTACATCGTTATCTATGGGCAACGAACTTCAGACAACCGAATCGCCTTTGGTGGCCAAGGTAAGCCACCTTATCTTTTTGGGTCGAGAATTGATTCTGGTATCGAAAGCAATCTGCAATCACATACAGTTGTTTGGGAAAATCTTGTGAATCTTCTCCCTCAGCTAAAAGACGTTGCGATAACACATCGATGGGGTGGCACATTAGCCATTCCTAGGAACTGGCTTCCCGGCCTTCGGTTTGACAAGCTATCCGGTGTTGGATTTCTTGGAGGATATGTAGGTGAGGGTGTTGCAGCTGCAAACCTAGCGGGTAGAACGATGGCGGATTTAATACTTGAAAGGCAAACTGATCTTGTTTCGCTTCCTTGGGTTGGAGTGCGATCGAGGAAATGGGAACCGGAACCCTTGAGATGGTTAGGAGTGCGGATCAGTAGGCGCTTTATGGGTTCTGCTGATGCATCCGAAACGAGAACACAGAAGACAGCAAAGTTAGCCATGAAAGCTGCACACCTTTTGCGAGGAGATTGAACTAGCTACTTGCCTATGGAGTTAATTGCGGCACTTATAGCTTCTATCCCTTGATCGATTTCGTTCGCTGTTACATTCAGCATTGGTGTGATCCGAATCACATTCCCATACGCGCCGCCCTTGCCTAATAGCAGTCCATGGTCTTTGCAGACTTCAAGAAATTCTGTGGCACGTTCTGGGTATGGTTCTGCGTTGTCACTGCTTGAATCCGTTCCAATGATCTCCAGAGCTACCATCAGGCCTCTTCCTCGAAGGTCACCAATCCATGAGGTGGCACTGACTATTTTTTCAAGGCCGCTTTTTAGTCGCTTTCCCATCTCGAGGGCGTTTCCTTGCATATCTTTACTTTTGACTTCTCTGAATGTAGCCAGACCTGCTGCTGCAGAAAGAGGGTTACCTCCGAATGTGCTGAAATTCAACGCCGTAACGTTTTCCATAATTTCGGCTCGTGCTACTACCCCGGCAAGGGTTATCCCATTTCCTACACCTTTTGCAAAAGTAAGCATGTCAGGAGTGATCCCATGTGCTTGATACCCCCAGAAGTGATCACCTGTTCTGCCCCAACCAGTTTGTACTTCATCGCTTATCAGCAGGGTTCCGTAATTTGATAGGACCTTACTCATCTCCCCGTAAAATCCATCGGGCGGAATCGCAAATCCGCCAACTCCTTGAATGGGCTCGAAAATTAAACACGCGACATTTCCAGTTGTTGCAGTATCGAGAATTTGTTGAAGGTCCACCACACATGCATTGGTAAATTCTTCATCTGGCATATCTTGAAAGGGGCTTCGCAACCGGTAGGGACCCTGCACGTAGTTGACGGAAAGGCCAGATATTCGTGACGATAACCAAGTTGACTGGCTAGTAATTGCTTGTGTCGCGAATGTCCTCCCATGATAGCTGTGCCTCATAGCAAGGATTTCATTGGAGTTTCGGTAACTTGTAGCGAGCATAAGGGCTGTATCATTTGCTTCGCTACCTGATGTGGTGAAGAAGACACGTGCATCAGGAATTCCTGATGCTGCTCCTATTTCTTCTGCCAATTCAATCATCGGTTCACTTAAATACAACGTACTTGTGTGGAGAACTTTTGAAGCCTGCGATTGGATTGCTTCCGTTACGGCTTGATTGTTATGACCGATCATTGTTGTGAGGACACCACCAAAGAAATCAAGGTACTGGTTACCTTCTATATCCCACACGTAGCTTCCCTCTCCCCTGTTGATTGATATGGGAGAGGTATATAAGGGATTCAAATAGGGAGCCATAATGGCTTTATACCTGTGATGTAACGAATCGTTTGTTGTCATTGTTAATCCTGGATTCCTTTATAAGAGGATATTGATGGCATAAGAGGTTTACATAGATTTTGCTGGAAGTTTTAGACTACTTTCCAAGTTTAGCTTCGATCCACTCTGCTATTCCTTCTTGGTCAACTGTGCCTATGACATTATCTGCGACTGTTTTCACTGTCTTAGATGATTGGCCCATCGCTAATCCTGTTCCCGCCCAACTCAGCATTTGAAGGTCATTCATTCCATCACCAAAAGCAAACACAGCTTCTTTCTCTATTCCTAGATGATCTGACATCCAAGCAAGACATGTCCCTTTTCCGCTGCCCGCAGGAACTATCTCAATCATAGGTAAACCGGAATAGACAACGTCGACTCTTCGATCATCGATGATGTCAGTTATAGCGGCAAACAATTCATCTAATTTATTGACATAATTGGGGTGATAGATCAGGAGATCGCGGACATTGGCGGTTAAAGCATCCATGATGTCATTTAGAACTCGGTCAGGCGCTATCTCAATACCGGGCACTAAGCCGTCGATTACCTCTGGCTCTGCATATAACTCACTTCCAATTCCTGCCCCTATTGAAACTCCAGATACCGATGTACGAATAGTCTTTATTAAGTTCCCTACTAGGTCCTCCGGTATTTCCTCGGTGTACAGGCATTGACCGGCCCGATCGTAGGCTTCCAATCCATTTGTGCAAATTGCGTACTCTATTTCAGGAATAGCTTCCATTACAAGGTCGAGTTCGCTCCAACTTCGACCAGTAGCCAGAGTGATCGTTGCTCCTTGTTCAGAGGCAGATGCTATAGCAGCAATAGTTCGTTGGGTTAGCTCTCCGTAGCTATTGAGAAGGGTACCGTCAACATCAAAGGCTAAAAGTGAGTTTTTAAAAACCATATTAGTGTCCTGCTTTCATCTGAGCTCTGGAGGGATCATTTCTCCATGTGCTGTAATCATTTCATCGACCAGTGACCAGATTTCTTCGAGGCTTAATTCAGCTGATGTTCGAGGATCTAACATAGCTGCATGATAAATGTGATCTTTGTTTCCTTCTAGAACAGCTCGAACAGTTAGGGACTGAACATTTATGTTTGTTTGAATAATTGCTGCTAAGTGTGGTGGCAATTTACCTACCTTTTGAGGCCGTATCCCAGAGCCATCCACTACACATGGAACTTCAACGCACGCCTCGTTGGGAAGATTTGTGATCAATCCCGTATTCATGACATTGCCGTTGAAAATGCGTTGTTGCCCTGTCTCTAAACTGTGAATGATTCCTGCCCCATATTCATTGCTTTTCCGAGGTTCAAATTTCGTGTTGGGACTTTCCAGTGTGTCTCGAAGCGAGTCCCATTCCGCTATTTGTTCTTCGCATCGTCTTGGGTACTCGTCTAGGGGTATTGAAAATTCATTAAGGAGATCCTCCCGCCCACTTTTTATGAACCACGGAACATATTCTGCGAAATGCTCACTTGATTCCGTGACGAAAAATCCGGTGCGTCGAAATACCTCATAACGCACTGCGTCAGACAAGGCAACAGATTGTGAAACTTTCCTAAACGGGATCTGGCCTTTTGCCCGCTCTCGTAACTGAGGGTAGAGGTCAAGTTTTCCCATCGCTGTTACTCTTTCAAGTTTCAGAAAGAACGACATATGATTGATCCCTGCG
>CENF01042128.1_pt1 | contig 54520 bp, 49 predicted proteins | sample 361291 | NCBI WGS metagenome assembly CENF01 (sample SAMEA2619399, study PRJEB7988) | marine metagenome | isolation source: saline water (ENVO:00002010), including | reverse complement strand
GGGGGATACTATTTTGCCAGTGGAAAAATTGCTAAAAAATATATTAATGAGTTATTTGTTAAAGATATTTTGATTAATGGTGAGGCTTATATTTCTAGTGCTTATGATTTAATGATTAAAGATGGTTTAAATGTAAACGTTTATGATATTGATTATTTTTTCCAGTGGGGAACTCCCGAGGATTACGAAGAGTTTCTTTACTGCATGGATGAGGTTGATAAACTAAAAACCAAAAAACAAATAAATCTTTCAAATTTTAATTTAGTAATTCCGGCAGCAGGTATGGGTTCTAGATTCTCAGACAAAGGTTATACAACACCCAAAATATTCTTAAATGTAAATGGAAATAAAATGATAGAAACTATCTTGAATAAATTTGAGAATCAATCGACCACGTCTGTTCTTGGTAACAAATATGTGATAGAAAAATTAAATGAAGTTTTTGCTGATAATTCTGATGTCAGGCTTTCTTCTGTAGATTCTGTGACCAAAGGTCAATCTGATAGCGCTAACTTACTAATTGAAGAAATAGAAAATGAACTACCTATATTTATACAATCAGCTGATTGCGTTCTTGGTGATATTGACCTCAATAATATCATGTCTCTTGATCCAGACTTGGTTGTTTTAACAAAGCAAAATTATCGAAGAGCTATTACAAGTCCTGAAAGCTATGGATGGGTATTGTCTGAAAATAATCTAGTTAATAAAACTAAAATTAAAAAAAGGCCCGATAATAAAAATTATTCTATGATTTTAGGTTCTTTTATATTTAAAAATAAAGAACTATACCAAAAAATATATAAAGAACTTTTAAAAGAAGCACCAAGTGAATTACATATAGACTACATGATTGATATTGCATTACGTATGGATTTAAAGGTTGTTGAACTTGCTTCAAATACTGCTTCTGTTATTGGCACTCCACTTGAGTTTGAGTTACATAAATATAGTGAATTTATATTTAATAGGTTTAAAAAATGAAAATTAATTTATTAATTCCCTGCTATAACGAAGAAGATTCGATTGAAATACTGTATAAAAAAATTAAACAATTTAATGAAAATAACAAATTAGATATTAACTTTTTTATTTTGGACAATGGTTCTACAGATAATACCTCGCAAAAAATAAATCATTTGAATTCAAATGAAAAAATTAAATTTATCAAAGTGACAGAAAATAAAGGTTACGGATATGGTATTAAATATGGTTTAAATCAAATAAGCAACTCAGATATGATTGGTTGGTTTCATGGGGATTTGCAATTTGAAATTGATAATTTAGTTAAGATACACAGAGAAATTGAAGATGAAGTGAAAAAAGGTAATAAGCTGATTTTTTTCAAAGGAATAAGAACCGGAAGAAATTTTGTTTCAACATTTTTTTCATTATTTATGGGTGTATTTGCAACTATATTTTTAAGACACAGCTTTTATGAAATAAATGCACAACCTACAATCTTTTCTTCTAATTTAATTTCAAAATTAGATTTATCACCAAATGATTTTTCTTTTGATACTTACGTGTATTTTTTGGCTAAGAAAAATAATTACAAATTTATAAGAAGTAAAGTTTCATTTCCAAAAAGAGAATTAGGTGAATCTAAATGGGATTTTGGTTTTATTTCTAAAATAAAATTTTCTATTAAAAATATTTTGTACATACTTAGACTATCAAGACATTAGAATATAAAAACTAAGATATGTTAAATTTAATTTCAAGATTGACCTTTCTCCACACTATTTACAGCAATATCGTAAATTTAATTCCGAGTTTTTTAGTCCATAATTCATCAAAATACATGGCAATCAAGAAAATATTTACAAACCTTAATATTGACAGAATAGAAGGAGATTGTATTGAATTCGGAATTTTTACTGGATCTAGTTTTAAACATGCTATCAGAACAGAAAACAAGATAAATAAACATAACAAGACGAAATTTTATGGCTTAGATTCGTTTGAGGGATTTCCAGAAAATGACCATCCCTTTTTTCAAGATATAAATTTTGTAACCGATTTTTCAAAGGTTAAAAAAATTGAAAACAAGTTTAAAAATAAAATATTTATTATTAAAGGTTATTTTAAAGAATCACTAGAGACGAATCAGGAATTAAAAGAATTGAACAAAATAAAATTTGCTCATATTGATTGTGATTTACACATATCTGCAGTGGAGCCTTTTGATTATCTAATTCCAAGACTTGCTAATGGTGCTTATTTAATGATTGATGATTTTACAAATATTGATCCGAGTGGAAATAGTATAAGAAATTTATTTTTAGAAAAATTTAAAAATCATAACTACCAAATTACTGGCTATTTTGGCATTGATGGCGTAGTGATTAGGTATTTTAATTAAGATTTTATTATTATTAGGATAACTTTCTAAATTTTATTTTTGATATATTATTGTCATAAGAAATTTAAATAATGAGTCAAAATAAAGTAGTTCTTTTTGTATATGATTTTCCTCATAGAAAATCTTTAAACGGTATGCAATTAATCAAAAATTTATTAGTTGATGATGTTTTAGTTGTATGCGCCCCAAAATTGAATCTTAAATTTAGACAATCAAAAAAAAGAATTTTAGTTCATGAAGATGAAATTTTAAACCCTTCAGATGTAGCAAAAACCTATGGATGGGGAACGTTAACCGCAATTCACAATTCAGACGAGTCTATAAAATTTTTAAAAAAATATAAACCTGATATTGGAATTATTCTTGGTGCTCGAATATTATCTCAAATAGTAATAGATACGTTTTCTAAAGGTATAGTTAATTTTCACCCAGGTGTTCTTCCAGAAAACAGAGGACTAGATACTGTTAAATGGGCTATTTACAACAAACTACCTCAAGGTGTAACAACTCATTTAATTGATAAAAATATTGATGTCGGTCACAAAATTTATCTTGATACAATTTCAATACATAAAGAAGATAATATTTATGATATAAGTTCAAAACTCCTTTATCTCCAAATGAACCATTTAAAACGACTAATAGAGGATGGTTTTGATTTTTCAAACAAAGATTCACTAGTAAGTGATTATGTTTCCCAGAAGGCTGTTTCAGATGATATAGATGATAAAGTTTTTCAACAATTTGATAATTATAAGCGAGATTATAAAGAAATTCTGAAAAACTACGACACTAGAAATTAATTAAAAGAATTTCTCAACCAGATCAATTAATTTAGCCGGCATAAATCGAAATAGATTAATAAGAAAAATAATTTTTATTCAATATATACCTAACTATTTTTTTAGCACCAAAATAACCTACATGCGATTGGTCATAAAAAAAATAATTTTCATTATCATAAAATTTACAAAAATCTTTTTCACAAAAAACATTCTTAAGGTCTATTATGTTAAAATTTTTGTCTGGAATTTTTTTGACTATTTCATTGATAGAGTTATTAATAAAAAAGTAGGATTCTGCATCTAGTAATAAGTCTCCTCTATTTACGAAATAATACATTTTTAGATTCATAAACGGTTTCGGCATAGTATTTATGAGAAATACTTTATTATTATTTTTTGTAAAAATTTCTATTGTTTTTTTCAAATCTTCTTCAAATATATCTTGTTTTGAAGTGTTTAAGGTTGAATCAAGATAGATAGTCCCTTGAATAACATTAATTTCTGTTTCTATGAAAAATTTCTCATAATCACCACCAAGTATAATTATTGAATCTTTGATTTTAGAGACCTCATCATACATCGGTTGGTTGACTGAAAAGTTGCAATAATCTATCAGCAAGGGGCAGGAAGCCTTTGTGTATTCAACTAATTTGTAGTTTTCTAAAATTTCTTTTTCTAAGAACCCAGATGTTAATGAAGACACTAAAGAATCACCAAAAAGGTATATTTCCTTTTTACCAGAACCAAATTTACATGCTTGTTCCAAAAAATCCTTGTTTATGCAAGTATTATTGTCTATGGTAATAAAATTAGTTCCAGTTTTTACATTATAAGCTATTCGATTGGGCTTAAGGTCTGACTTTTCATGTCTGAACTCATAACCATCGGTAATAAACGCCAATGAGTAAAAAATAGTTAAAATTAAAAGAGTTGAAGAAAAGAATAAAAAATAGTTTTTTTTAAAGCTTTCTATATTCCTCAAATTAATTTCTACAAATTGATAATTTATTAAAGAAATAATATAAATTACTAGAAGTAAAATTAATAAATTAAAGTTACTGTCAAAATTGAAATATCCAATACCAAATGGAGAGGTATTGTAATTGTGGTTTCTTAATGCAGCAATTATTGGTTGGTGAAATAGATATAGTGAATATGAAATGCCACCAATATGGAGTAAAAAATTTTTAAGATAACCAATTCTATTTTTATATGTTCCACTCAATAAAATAATTAATCCTGTAATGAAATTCACAAAAATAAGTTTGTAAGTTTCACGAAAAATCAATAAATCTGTAAACAAAAAAATAAATAATATAAGCCACAGTAGGTATTTAAATAATTCTTTATTTCTGCTGGATCGAAATTGAAAATTATTGTACAAAAGCATGAAAAAAATACCCAAAAAGAACTCCCATACTCGAGTTAATGGACTATAAAATATAAAATTTGAGTAATTAAAAAATATTTTGTTTAAAAGATAATAACTTGAGTAAATGTAGTTTGAAAAAAATGAAAAAAATGAAATTGAAAAAATGCTAAATAAGATAATTATTTGTGTTTTTTTTGATTTTTTGTATATAAAAAATAATAAAACGGGAAATAGTAAATAAAATTGCTCTTCAACAGAAAGGCTCCATAGATTAATTAATAAATTAAATGAGCTATCTCCATCAAAATAGTTAATTAATTGAGAAAAATATACATTGCTTACAAAAAAAAGAGAGCTTATACCACCCTTTGATATTGAAATAACTTTATCAGAATCCAAAGTAAGAAAAGCGAGAACTTGTATAAAAAGTAAAACAGAAATTAAAGAAGGAACTATTCTTCTGATGCGGTTTAAGTAAAATGTTCTAAACTGAAAATTTCCTTCGTAAATTTCTGAATAAACTATATTTGAAATCAAAAATCCAGAAACTATAAAAAATACATCTACACCTAAATATCCATTTGGAAATATTTGTTTTTCTAAATGAAAAAATATCACACTTAAAACCGCAAATGCTCTTAAGTACTGTATATCCTCAATGAATAATATTTTTTTTACTACAAAATTCAATTATCTTATCTCAACTTACAATAAAATTTTCCAAAATACATCGAGGAAATTAAATAAATCATAAAATTAATTTAGATGTATATTGAATATACTTATAGCATTATTTAAAAAGAAGAAAAAAATGAAAACATCAGACCTTGAAAAAATATTAGGGAGATCTCAACATAAAATTTTATTAGAACTTGATGGATCTTCTCTAGATTTCCAAAAAATATTAGTAACTGGTTCTAATGGAAGCTTGGGTCGAGAATTTTATAAAAGAATTTCAAAAACATTTAATGGTGAAATTCTCCAAACAGATATTGAAGGTCCATTTGAGTACCTTGATGTCACGGATTTTAAAAATGTAAATGATACAATTTCCAATTTCAATCCAGATATTGTTTTTCACTTAGCAGGTGCTAAGCATGCGCCAGAAGGTGAAGTGGATACCTGGACAACACTTCAAATAAATACTACTGGTACAAAAAATATCTTAGATAACTTAGCAAAAGACTGTAAGTTAATTCTCACATCAACGTGTAAAGCAGCAAATCCTGAGGTTGTATATGGTGCATCAAAATTAATAGCAGAGCGCCTAGTCCTTAACGCAAAAGGAAGCGTTGCAAGATTTTTTAATGTAATTGAAACATCAGGAAATGTTTTTGAAATTTGGAACAATGTTGAAGAAGAAGAACCAATACAAGTAGCCTCTATTTGTGAGAGACATTTTATTTCAATTGGTGAAGCAGTAGGGTTATTAATTTATACCTCATTACTAGAAAGTGGTAGGTATATTATAAATTCCAGTGCATTAATTAAGATTAATGAAGTAGCCGAAAGGCTCTATCCAGATAGAAAAAAGGAAATTATAAATCCCAGAAGAGGCGATAGGTTAACTGAAAAATTTTTATCGAGTTCTGAAAATATAGAAAAATACTTACTTGATAATACAATAATTAAAGTAAGTAATATACACGACTAATTTTATGTTAATACCAATAGCAAAGCCCGAAAATGACTACTTGGCCATACCCAATTTAGAAAAAAATTTCATAAAAGAATTTAAATCGGGAATCTATGTTGGAGGAGACAACGTTAGAGAATTTGAGTCAAATCTATCAAAATTTTTAAAAGTGAAATATGTATCAAGTGTGAACTCTGGAACGGATGCTTTGTATTTATCTCTTAAAGCACTTGGTTTAGGTAAAAATGATGAGGTAATTATCCCGTCTTTTACTTATGTAGCAACCTTAGAAGCAGTTTTAAGAGTTGGCTCAACTCCAGTATTTGCAGATATTGATGAGAATAGTTTTTGTATTTCTTCAAAAACAGTCTCGGACGTTGTTACTGATAAAACAAAGTGTATTATTCCAGTACACTTATATGGATATAATTCAGATATTGAAAATATTTATAAATTTGCATCAAAAAACAGAATCTTTATAGTTGAAGATTCTGCACAATCCTTTGGGAGTAAAAATTTAAAAGGTAAATACTTAGGAAGTATTGGAAACTCTGGTGCCTTCTCAAATTACCCCACGAAGACTTTAGGCGGAATTGGTGATGGAGGTTTTGTATCAACAAATAATAAAGATATATATGAAAAAATTAATAAATTAAAGGACCATGGACAGAATAAAAAATATACTCACTTAATACCAGGATATAACTCAAGAATGGATTCATTAAACGCTTATATATTAAACCAAAAACTTTTAAATTTTAAAAGAATTCAAAACAGTAGAAATAATTTCATAAAATTTTATAATGACTTTTTTTCAGATTTTCAAAAAATTAAAACAATTGACTTTGATGGGAATCAAACTCTATTAAATTACTATTCAATAATATTGCCAAAAAAAGATAGAAATAAAATAAATGATAATTTGAATTTAAATGATATAAATTCAAGAATTTATTACCAGAAGCCACTTCATCTTCAACCACTAATAAGAAATTATTCAAATATCAATAAAGACAAAATAAATTTACCGCTTACAGAAATTATGTCAAATTCTGTATTATCGCTACCTTTGTATTCTTTTCCAACAAAATCAGAACTAAAATTTATAAAAGATAAACTACACCTAGTTTTTAAAGGTATGAAATGAGTGAAAGCTTAAGAGTATTATGTATGATTCCTGTTTACAACGAAGAAGAAAATCTTGCAAACACAATACAATCAATAAGAGAATACAACTATGGTATTTCAAAATTTTTGTTTATCGATAGCTGTTCTTCAGACAACTCAAAAAATATTTTAGACAATCAAGAATTTGAAGTAATTAGATTAAGTAGTAACAAAGGTATAGGATTAACCATAATTACAGCAATAAAATATTGCATTGAGAATAATTACGATATTATTACATTGATTCATGGTGGCAATAAAATGGACACCAAAGACTTCCCGGTAATTCTTGACCCAATATTCTATGAAGATTTCGACTGTGTTTGGGGTAGTAGGTTTTTAGAAGATACGTCAATAAATATGCCTAAATTCAGGAAAAATGTTAATCCTATTCTTAGCAATATAGTTAGTAAATTTTTTAACAAAAAAGTAACTGATGCAACAAATGGTTTTAGAGCTTATAAAATCGAAACAATTTTAAAAATTCTTCCTAGATTTGATAGAAAATGGCTTTACGGTTATAGTTTTGAAGGATTTTTATTTGGGAAAATGCTTCAAAACAAGGATTTAAAATCTAAAGAAGTACCTGTGACAATTAAATATCATGATAAAAAGACAAATACAAAAATTAGGCCTATCATTGATTATCCATCAATCGTATTACCCTATTTTCTAGCAAAATATATTGATTAGATGAAGAACAAACAGTCAGTAAAAGTTTTCGTTTTAGTTACTTTTGTGATTCTCTTGTTTTTAAAAATAGATTATAGATTCAAGCTGGATTGGGAATGCTGCACAGATGAATTTGATTATTATTCCCATGCTAAAACTATTGCTATAGATTTTGATTTAGATTATTCCAATCAGTTTGAAGGGTTTGAAGAAGCAAGGTTTTACAAAAATAATAAATCTGCACCACTTGGTTTTTTTGGTACAGGACTTCTTTCTTCACCTTTTGTTTTTGTTGGAAATTTTATTGATAACTTAAATATTTTTGAAAACAGTAATTCAAAGAATTATAACTATAAAATCTTGTTTTTTTCATTTGCTTCAATTTTTTACTTCGCCTTGGGATTAAGGATGTTTCAAATAATTTGTAAAAAACAAGATTATAAAAATAATTTTGTGATTCCTCTTTTGGTATTTGGATCAGGATTGCCTTATTATGTCTTTGAACGATATGGAGTAACTCATGCTTTTGACTTTTTTACAACTACCCTTGTCATATATACGACATATAGACTATTCGAGAAACCTGAGAATATTAAATATGTACAGTTATCTTTTTCAATACTCCTATCCTTACTAACTCGTTGGACAAATTATTACGTTTTTTTTATCCCTTTATTTATTAAATACTTATTTTTTAAAAATAAAAAAATTAATATATATAAAAATTTATACTTTTTATTATCAATAGGCTTATCCTCCATAATTTTCTTGCTTCACTCAAAATTAATTTATGGATCATTTACAGTTAATCCAAATTATGTTTATGAACAAGAGATGGTTCCACAATTTATAAATTTTTTTCTAGATGAACCTGTTAGTTTTATTTATACAAATTTCATTAACTCTTTTAAAATAATTTTCTCATTTGAATTCGGTCTTTTTTGGTTAAGTCCTATTTTATTTTTTGGGATATTAAATATTTTTATTTTTTTGATAAAGAAAGAATATAAGTTATTCAATTTGTCGTTCATAGTCTTTATATATTTTTTTGGTATAACTCTTGCCTGGGGTGAGACTGGGTCTTCTTATGGTTATAGATATATATTGCCATTAGTTCCACTAAGTATTTTGTTTTATATTGTCAGTCCTGAAAAGAAAATTTTAAATTATTACTTAATTCCTTTTTCTATTTTTTCAACATTAAGTATTTTGTTCTTTGAAGCTAACCCTGGTACTCAGTTATCAACCGAATTAGTTGAAAACACTTTTGGTAACCTTGTATATAATTCACAACCAAATTATATTCCAGAATATATAAAATCATTTACTAATTTAAATTCCTATTTGATTATTTTTGCTACGAGTTTTTTTGCTGTTGTCTCTATAAAACTATTGACAGTATTTCTACCAATACCAGAATTTGTAGAGTTATTAAATAGATTTAATTTACCAACAGATAATGAAGATTTTCAAAGACTTTTAGGCAATATCGAGACTTTAGATTTTTACTACTTTACAATTTTGTTTCTCTTTATATTTTTAATTTATAAAATTATTTTTTATAAATTAAATAATTAGGACATATTAATACGCTTTTTTGAAGACACTTTACTATCTCCAGCCTTATTGCACGTTCGCTGCGATATAAAGCCTCTGTATAGAGAGCGTATAATCAAATCAAGTTATAATTAGCTAAGGTCAAAAGGTTAGCCCATATCTGAAAAACAAGGGGTCGGCAGTTCGATTCTGCCTCTGGCCACAAAATATGAAAAAATATAGTAGGGTATCTCACATTATAAATCTAATAGAGAAAGATGAAAAAGTTCTTGATATAGGTTGTACAGGGGGGTACCAATTTGTAGATCCAAACTCGCCTTTAGCCGAATATTCTTATTCTGGAGATCATACATCTTTTGATGAAGAAGATTTTTATTGGCTGCATGCACAATTAAATAAAAAAACTAATAATTTAATCGGCATAGACATCACTGAAGAGCAAATAAATTTCATGCAACAATTAGGTTATAATGTTTATGCCAAAAACGCGGAAAATTTCAATTTAAATGATAAATTTAGCAAAATTATCGCCTCAGAGATAATTGAACATTTGTTTAACGTTAGAGATTTTTTAAACTGCTGTAAGAAACACATGGATAATAAAAGTGAGTTAATTGTTACAACGCCCGCTGCGCACTCGCTACTCTCTTTTTTATATGCATTTTTAAAATTTCCGAATACAAATTCTAATAAAGAACACACGCATCTCTATTGCTTAGATTCAATTAAATACACGTTTAGTGAAGCTGGATTGAAAATAAAAAAAATTGATTTAGTTAAAGATTATAGATTTGTTAAAAGAAACCTATTTTATAATTTATTTTTTTTCTTAATAGTATTATTTTCACCTTTTCTTCCAAAAAGACTAGCAAATAATACTATGATTGTTACCGCGACTCTCTAAATTTTATTTTTGATATATTATTTTTTTAAGAGTTTTTCACTTTGAAAGTTTAACGAGAAATCTTGGTCCGAGATACATTACGCTAAACACTTTTTAAATTTAATTATTAATAAATGGATGAAAGCTTATATATAATAAATTTATGTCAAAATCAATCTATAATTTTAAAAAATTTCAAAATCCTATTGCGAAATATCATTTGATATTGTTAATTGAAATCTATGATTAACGACAATTGTGTAATTCATGAATCTGTTCAGATAATTGAACCAGTTAATCTATATGGTTGCGATTTAAAAGAAAATGTATTTGTAGGTCCATTTGTAGAAATTCAAACAAATGTAACCATAGGAAAAAATTCAAGAATTCAGAGCCATTCATTTATTTGTTCAGCGGTTGTAATTGGGGAAGACTGCTTTATCGGACACGGTACAGTCTTTGTAAATGATAAATTTTCAAATAATAAAGTAAATTATGAGAGAGATTTTGAAGAAACTATTATTAATGACAATGTAATAATTGGTTCCAACGCTACAATTTTGCCAGTAGAGATTTGTTCAGGAGCTATTATTGGCGCAGGAAGCGTAGTAACAAAAAATATAGATCAACCAGGAAAATATGCAGGCAATCCTGCAAAGTTAGTCAATTAAATTATATATTTTTATTTAAAAACAACACGTTGCCCATGTCTTCCCAGCGATTATCCTCAAAATGAACTTCAAAACCTTGTTTTATCATGTACTGTTTCAACTGATCGTATAGTATCGATCCTTCGTAGCTCTCTTTCAAAGAGACTTCTGTGTAGAGATATTTAATTCTGTGTAATAATTTACTTGCCATTAAAACTTCAGGTTCAGAACCTTGCAAATCTAACCATAGTAAATCAACTTTTTCTATTTTGTTTTTAGTTAGAAAGCTATCTAAAGATATAGTTTCTACAACTTCAGTATTGTTAAACTTTATTTGTGGATGAAATTTTAAATGTTCTTTTGGTTTTCTTAAAGATGAAGACCCCCATGGTTCATCATCTTTTTCACTTAAATAAAATTCTGCTTCCCCATCTTTTGAATGAAAAGCATATTTAAACAATTGTACATTATTAAAATTATTCAATTTTTTATCTGCTTCTATATAAAGAGAAGACATAGGTTCTAATGCAAATATTTTTCCATTTGGGAACGTTCTTGCAAAATGTAAAGTATCATTTCCATCAGCAGCACCTGCTTCAATTATTGTAGGATTTTTTGGTAAATTAGATTCAAGAAAAAGATGAATATCTACTTGAAAATTTAATTTTCTTTGTATATTTTTTTTTAAAAAAATATACAAATTAATATTATTCCAAAAAATATAATTTTTAATTTTTATTAAAAAATGCATAATGCAATTATACAAAACAATTATTAAATGATTATTATTTGAAATTTAAATATTTTTAAATTCAAAAAGTATAGCTAAAGAAACAGTATTTTGAATTTCATAATTTTTTGAGATGTATAATCTTAAAAGAGCTGTTTATGAAAAAAATAACATATGTCTTTGGTGGAGGTCGACTTGATAAATTGTCAAAAGAAAAACAATATGCAAAAGATTTTTACTATGGATACCACCTAGTCAAAAATAGTAATATTTTTGATACTAAAATTCTTGAGCTTTATCCTTTCTCTAACTCTGAAGATTCAACATCTAGGGTTCTATTAGCTTTAGATAAATTACTAAACAAATTAACTTTTCTTCAATTTCATTTTCATGAAATTTTTAAGAAAAATAATTATAAAGAAATCAAAAACAGCGATGTTTTAATTTTTAGTACTGATAGATTAGCAATAAGTTTTTTTCCAATTTTAAAAACCAAAAAAAATTTAAAAAGCATAGTCATTGCAATGGGTCTCTTAAAAGAGCATCCAAAAATAAAATTTTATCAAAAAATTCTGAGACCTTTTATCTTATATCTATTTATCAAGTCAGTAGATAAATTAATCTTTTTAGGAAAGCCCGAATTTGATTTTGCTAAAAACAAATATCCAAAATTTGTAGATAAGTTTGAATTTGTACCGTTTTGTATAGACCTTAAATTTTGGAGTAAGGATGAATTTATAGAAAATGATTCTAACTACTCCAACCAAATTTTATTTGTAGGAAATGATGGAAATAGAAACTATGAATTTGTAAAATCTCTTCCTGAGTATTTAAAAAATTTTAAATTTAAATTTGTGACTGAACAAATAGTAAACTCAAAAAATTTTTCAAATCTAGATCTTATAAATGGAAATTGGTCAAAAGGTTTATTAAATGATATAGAAATGCGTCGTTTTTATAACGAGTCATTTCTTACTATTTTGCCTATTAAAAATACTATACAGCCTTCTGGACAGAGTGTTACACTCCAATCCTTGGCAACAGGAACGCCAATTTTGATTTCAAACTTTGATGGGTTTTGGGACAGCTCTCTTTTTGCAGACAACAAAAATATATTTTTTATTGATAGTTTTAACGTAGATGAATGGAAAATAAAGATTGAAGAAATATATCAGGATCAAAAAAAACTTCAGTCTGTATCTAAAGAAGGAAAAAAACTTGTGACAGATAACTATAACTTAGAGATTTTTTCTAAAAAAATAATAAGAATTATTGAAGAAATTATTTAAAGTATTTTCTTACAACACTAATTACATGATTAATTTCTTTTTTATCCATTTTTGGAAAAATAGGTAAGGTTATTAGATTTCTATACTGTGAAAAAGATTTTTCAAAATTGTCGTTTCTTTGACTACTTTCTTTATAAGCTTCCTGTTTAATTATTGGAAGTCGATAGTGTATGCCTAATTCAACACCATTACTATAACAATACTCTAAGAATTTATTTCTATTTGGCACTTGCATTACAAATAAATGCCATACATGATGGTTTCCATAAAAAGTTTTTGGCAAAATAATTTTATCTATATCTAATAAAGACTCCATGTATTTATTTGCTACAAAGGTTCTTTCTTGATTCCACTCACTTAAGTATTTTAATTTTTCATTTAGTACAATCGCTTGTAATGGTTGAAGCCTTGTATTGCTTCCTTGAATTTCGTGAAAATTTTTAACTTTGCTACCAAAGTTTCTAATTTTGTTCATTCTGTTGTAGAGTCTTAAAGAATTTGTTGTAACAATCCCACCATCACCCCAAGCTCCTAAATTTTTTCCAGGATAAAAACTATAAGCCGCTCCGTATGAATTATCACCAACATTATAATCTCTCTGTTTTGCACCATGAGATTGCGCAGCATCTTCCAAAAAAAAGACACCCTTTTCTTTACAAAGCTTTTTTAAATAAGATGTATCGCACATTTGTCCGTATAAATTAACTCCTATTACAGCTTTTGTGTTTGGTGAAATTTTTGATTCTACCTTTTTTGAATCCATTAAGTAATAATCATCATTGTCAACAAAAATTGGTTTTGCACCCACATTTTCAACAGCAAATGCCGTTGCAATGTAAGTATTTACAGGAACTATGACCTCATCATTTGCACCAATACCTAAACCTCTAAGTAATAATTCAATTGCATCAGTTCCGTTTGCACAAGAAACAGCATATTTTTGTTTTGTAAAATTTGAAAAGTTTTTTTCAAATTTTTTTATGTCTTCATTAAGAACAAAATCATTTTTATCTATAATTTTTTCAAATTTTTTAATAACAATTTTTTTTAGAGGATTATGAATTCTTGTTAAATCATTAAAAGGCACATACATAAAATAAAATTATACACTTAAATATTTGAATATAAAAAAATTAATTTTGTAAAATAATAGTCAGTTAAAGGAAAACACTGAAAATATCACTTTTTACCCATATGAAAGAACCTGAAAAGAGAATGGATCCTTGGAGGGAAGCCTTACGATGCTACAAGGAAATTTCAGATGAACTTATTGTTGTAGGTGAAGACATCGAAGATGAATTTAAATGGAGCCAGTTAGGAAATATGATTCAAGAAGGTTTTGAAAAATGTACTGGTGATTGGGTGATACATCTTGCTGTTGATATGTTTATTCATGAATCTGATATAAAGAAAATTTTAAGTTTATTACAGAATTCATCAGAGGTACCAGCTATATCTCTACCAAAATTTAAATTTTTTGAACCAACAAGATATGAGATAAAAAATTTTGAAACAGTTATATTCAATAAAAAATATCACAAAAATATAATCTTTAATGGTGGTGGGGATTTGGCTCTCCCAACATTAAATAATGAAGTTTTAGATCAATCAAATACAAAATATTTAAAAATTCCAATTTGGAATTATGACACAACATTCCGTACGAAAGAAATTATTAGCAAAGATAGGTCAAGGTTTGCTAGGGCATGGTTTAGAGAGTTTTCTAATTATGGCGATAGAGGCGGCCCTACGGACGAACAAGCTTTTTCAGCTTGGTTTGAGATGGTTTCCAAAAGATACCCTCTTCACACAAATAAAATATCGATAGATAGACATCCAAGTTTTATCAATGAAAAATTAAACTCATTAAATAGTGAACAATTTGGATACAATTTATTTGGATTAAAAGATAATACAACGTTTACTTACAGAAACAAATTCAAACAATATAAAATCAAAACAAAATATGGTCTATAACTTTAATATATATATTTTTATTTTAAAATTTTAAATATTAGGATTTTATTGTGAATAACAAATACCTTAAATACTTTAAAAATATTTCTAGATTTGGACCTAAGGTAAGTTTTAAAATAAATAGATTCATTCCCACAAAAAACCATTCAATAAGCTACTTTACCGGTGACAACAAAAATATGGTTCCTTTTTCGACTCATGTACAGCAGCTAACATTAGGGTCACTTTATTGTAATTTTAATAGTCTTAATTTTTACTCAAAAGATCACCCCTATATAAAAAATTTTTCGATTATTAATAATAATCTAAGTTCAAAATTTCCTTTTTTAAAAAAAAGATACAGATTTTTCTATTTTGATAGACCTGAATCAAACTTCTTTAAAAGATCTGATTTCTTTTCAAACAGTGAAAACGATTTCCCTATAAAAGATAATGAGAAAGAAAAATACATATCTAGCTTTCATGACTTTAACAAAAATTATTTATATCATAAACTTTTAATTAAAAATAATATCGAAATAGACAGAGACACCTTAGTTATTCATATTAGGACTGGGGATATTTTCCATGATGGTTGGCATAGTATGTATAATCAAAACCCACTTTCATTTTACTTAAAGATTTCAGAACTTTTTGAAAAAGTTTTGGTAATTTCAGGACCAGATGAAAACAACCCTGTATTAAATATTTTAAAAAATATTGATAATAAAAAATTTTCTTTTCAATCTAGTAATTTTATTGAAGATTTTAATTATTTGTTAAATGCCAAAAATCTTGCAACATCAGGTGTATCTGGGTTCCCAATATCCGCAGCTTTGATGTCGCAAAAATTAGAAAATTTCTATCATACAAATTTGTACCAGACCGAACACTTAAATCCTGAAATGATAGACAAATCACAAGTGAATGTTCATTCTTACCAGGTTTTAGATTACATAGAACTTGGTGAGTTTAAAGATACTGTTGAAAATAACAAAAAGTTAATTGACCAAGATACAAAAAAAATTATTAAAATTTGATTATTTTAATTTAATAAATTTACTTTTCTTAAATCTTTCTTTATTATTTTCAACTATTGTATCAAAAAAGTTCCAAGCCAAAACAAGAATATAATTATATTTGTCAACATTTACTGAGTCTTTTGATTTAATTTGTATATTTGTTTCAGGGATAAACTTATTATATTTAATTTCACTATCTTCAAGTACATATTCAAAGTAATTTTCATCTATTCCAAAATAATTTAAAACTGTAGTAGCTTTTGCAGGAGCCCCATAACCAATAATTTTTTCATTGTTATTAAGAATCTTATCTATTTTTCTTAGAGAACTAGATTTTATACTCTCAACATTTTTTGCAAATTTAAAATATGTATCTATTTTATCTAATCTATTTTTCTTTTCTAATTCGATATACTGATTAACACTTTTGTCTAATCTTTTCTTTTTATTTTTAGTTGCATATACCCTGAGAGAACCACCATGTGTGTCAACTTCTTTCACCTTATAAATTTTTAAATTTGAATCTTCAAAAAAATTAAGTAGTGAAAGTAAACACCAATAATTTACATGTTCATGATATACATTGTCAAATGTCAAGTCTTTGATAGTCCTAAGTAAATATTGAATTTCAAAAATGAATTCACCATCATTTTTCAAAAGTTTTTCGGTATTTATTAATATTTCTTTGAGTCCGTCACCATGTGCAAAAACATTAAATGCGGTTACAACATCAGCATTCCCATAATCTTTTACAATTTTATTTACTGTTTTTTGATTAAAATATTCAGGATATGTTTTGAGTTTTTTAGAATTAGCTAGCGAAGCTACATTTTTTGCAGGCTCCACTCCAACAGCGGTAATTCCAAGTTTTTGAACTGGATCTAGGAAAATACCATCATTACTTCCTATATCAACTACTAACGACTTACTGTTAAGTTTTAATTTTGATTTTATCTCTTTTGCAATTTCTATAAAATGTTTTCGAAATTGATTTGATGTAGATGATAAATATAGGTAATTATTGAACATTTTTTCTGGAGGTACAACTACACTCAATTGAGAGTTTGAACATTCTTTACAAAAATTAAGATCTAAAGGATAAAGATTGTTTTCTGTATTTTTTTCGTCATTAAGATTATTAGCAAGCGGTGATAGGCCCAAAGATAAATATTGTGTAAATCCACCACCACAAACTCTACATTCAACTTTATAACTTTCAATCAAGTTATTGAACAATCTTTCATCAACTAATTTATCTGGAATTGTATGGGTGATGCCAAAGTTTTCGTGCTCTCTCTCGCCATTAACTAAATTTAATAATATTGAATCTTCAAGGAATATCATTGTATGAGAGACGTTTGGAGGAATAGTTGAAAGCTCACCTTGTTTCACGAGTCTTGTTTCTACAACTGAGTTCTTATCATTTAAATCTTTTGTGACACTTATATACATACCTTTAATTAATAAGCACTTTTGAGTTTGTATTGGGTGATAGTGATTCCCCCTCATGGTATGTTTTTTTGATTCAACATATCCAATCATATTTAGACTATCTTCAAAATAATAATTTGAGATAATTCCACGATCATCGATATACTCGTCTTGGCCAACTTCCAAGATTTCATTTCCAGAAATTTTATCCTTCTTCATCCATGCTGAATGCATATCACCGACAGCTTGATCAAGATTGTATAAAAATCTAAAGCCTGCTTTTTTTATTTTTTTATTTGATAACGAAGTGCCCTTGCTAGGTATTTCATCATTTGTACTCTTTATTACTAGTTTTTTATTATATTTTTTGCATATATCTGCAAGCTCTTTTACAGTTAATGATTCTTTTGCAACATGAAATATTTCTTTAGAAATTTTATTATTTTCTCCTACAAACTTTAAGCATCTTGCCACATCGATTACAGATACAAAACTTTTAAGCTGAACCCCTTTAGCAAATAAACTAAGCTCCCCACCGGTTGATGAAATTTTTGAAAAGAGATTAACAACACTATTTACCCTCATTGAATCATATATTGTTAATCCGTATACTGTTCCTAGTCTAAGAATTGCGTAATTCTTTCCAGATTTTATAATATTATTTTCAGATGTTATCTTTCCTTTTGAATAAGCTAATTCAGGCTGGGGTTTTATTGACTCATCTAGATTTAGTTGTTGCTTTTTTATACCTTCAAAAACAACATGGCTAGAAGTAAAAATTATTTTTGCTTCTTTTTTACTATATTTAAGTATATTTTTGGTACCGTTAATCGCAACATCCAATATTTTTTTGTCCCTTTTTGAATCAATATCACCTTTTGTTTTACCAACTTCAGTTATGTCAGCTAAATGATAAATTAAATCAGCATCTTTTATTTCCTTTTCAATTAATTCTTCATTTAATGTATCGACTTGCTTATATTCAATACCCCAATTTCTTAATTGAGAAACTCTAGATGATGAAAAGAGATTATCAAGTACCTTGATTTCATAATTTCTAGCTTCACCCGAATAGATTTTGCATAACTCCATCCCGATATAACCTAAGCCACCTGTAATTACAATTTTTTTCATAAGACATATATTATATTAGTAATGTCTAAAACTTTAAAATTATAAAGTTTTCAAAAAATATAAATTTACTCAAGAATTTTATTAATATCTTCTAATTCTTTTTTTACTAATGTGTCTAAATTGTAGAATTTTTCTACTGTTTTTTGTGAATTGAATATTAGGTTTTTAATTTTGTTTTCTTCTATATTTTCTAAATTATTAATAATATCTTTAAGTTCTATTGAGTTTTCTAAATCAAATAAAACAGAATTTTCATTATTAAGAAATTCTACGTGACCTTCTATATTTGATGCAATAACTAGACATCCAGCTGACATTGCTTCTAATAAACTTTTAGGATTACCTTCATATATTGAACTAGATATATAGTATTTATATTTATTTAGATTTTTAATCAGCTTTTTACCTTCTGTTATTCCTAAAAAATTGATATTAACTTGTTTTTCTTTTGCTAATTTTACTAATTCTTTTTTTAGAGATCCGTCACCATAAATATCTAAACTATAATCTGTTTCTGACAATGCATTAATTAAAAATCTGTAGTTTTTTTGGTCTTCTAATCTCCCAACACTTATAAGTGATTTATTTTTTTTCTCTATAAATTGATTTTGAACAGGTGACGACACCCAGTTTGATCTAATCTTAATTTTTGTTAAATATTTAATATTAAAATTTTGTATTAGAAACTTTTTATCCTTCTCACTAGTTACTGTGTATAGGTCAGAGAACTTCAAACTAAAATTTGTTAAATATTTATAGAGTGTTTTTTTTGTTTTCGATTTTTTTTCATAAATCGAAAATTGATACATGTCGTAACCAGTCCTTATTATTAGGGGTATACCAAACTTATATTTTATCAATATAGATATCCAGGAGCCTAAAAGTTGATTTTGAATTATTATATCTATTTCTTTTTCAAGAATTTTCGACATAGTAATAAAAAAAGTAAAAGACTTTATTAAATTAATTATTTTAAATTTAGATTTTTTAATATATTTGTAGATTGGTATGACATTTATATATTCATAATCAACTAAGCTTGTATCATTTTCGGATGCAAAGGTTAATAGATAAAAATTTATATTTTTGTTTTGGTCATAAAGTGATTCAAAATGCTTTAGTTCTCTAGTCAATTGACCAGATTCATTCCATGTTTTTAATGAATAGCCGTAAGTAAAAACATAAAGGATATTCATATAATAATTTTAACTCACATTAAATTATGTAAATAGATTTATAATGTTAATAAGAAATCATTGAAAAAATTGACATCACATAAATTACAAATTTGTATTAAATTCTCTAAATTATGAAAGTAGCTTTAGGTTCTAACATAATTAAAGGCCCATGGGGAGGTGGAAATTTATTTACAATTAATTTAACTAATTATCTTAATCAACATAATGTTGAAGTTAAAAACTCTCTTGAAGACTTAGATATAAATGTAATTGTTTTAACCGAGCCTAGAATAGAATCATCAACCTCATCAATAACTTTATTTGAAGCATTGCTTTACAAAAAACTTGTAAATAAAAATGTAGCCATCATCCATAGAGTTAATGAATGTGATGAAAGAAAAGGAACAAATTATGTAAATAAAAAAATGATTAAAGTTAGTAAAAAATCTGATTATACAATTTTTGTAAGTTCATGGATAAAAAACTTATATAGTGAAATTGGTTTAATTAAAAAAGAATCTAAAGTTATTTTATCTGGATCAAATACTAAAGTTTTCAACAAAATTGATAAAGTTAAGTGGAATAAAAAAAGTAAGCTTAAAATTGTTACTCATCATTGGGGAAATAATTGGAATAAAGGATTTGACATTTACAGACAATTGGATTTACTACTTGATGACCCTCAGCTATCCTCTAAGTTTGAATTTACATATGTTGGAAATATACCAAAAAATCTAAATTTTAAAAATGTAATAATAAAAAAACCATTAAGTGATTATGATCTGTCAAAAGAATTAAAATCTCATGATTTATATATAACTGGCTCTATATACGAACCTTCCGGAAATCACCATATTGAAGCCTCGCTTTGTGGCTTGCCTGTTCTCTATTTAAACAGTGGAGGTATTCCTGAATATCAAAACTTATATGGAATAGAGTTTAGTTCTTCGAACCTTAGAGAAAAATTAATTGAAATTTATGATGATTATGAAATGTTTTTTACAAAAAATTTAAAATTTCCTTTTGAATCTAATAAGATGTGCCATGAATATTATGAATTATTTAAATCTATTTCTGTATCAAAAATAAGTACATACAGGTTACCCCAATATTTTTATAGGCTTGTTTATAGAAAAAAAGTTTTTGAAATTTATAAAAAATTCGTCGCCAGATTAATCTATCAAATTAGATAAATCTATTTTTTGAAATTTATTTGTAAGAAAACTAATTATCATTATAAATAATGTGTGGATTTTTAGGCTCAATAACATTTAAACCTATAGAAAGGGAAATTTTTGAAGTTTGTAATAAAAGAATAGAATGCAGAGGCCCTGATAAGAAAACTATTCAAAGTAATAAAATTTTTCAATCAAATAAACTTTTTCATAATTTTGCCTTTAACAGACTTTCAATAATTGATTTATCAGAATCTGCTAATCAGCCAATGTATTCCGATGAATTTAACTCTTTAGTAATGTTTAATGGAGAGGTTTTTAATCATAGACAATTAAGAAAAAAATTAGAAAAAAATACAAAATTTAAAACTTCACATTCAGACACCGAAGCATTGTTGAACGGACTTTCATTTGAAGGAATAAATTTTTTGAAGCAATTGAATGGTCAGTTTTCTATATTTTATTTTGATATCAACAAAAAAGAGTATTATTTAGCAAGAGACAGGGCAGGACAAAAGCCACTATATTACACAGTAAATAATAATGGATTTTATTTTGGTTCTGATTTAACTGCAGTTAAAAATTTATCAGGAAATAATCATTTTGACGATAACCAAATAGCTAATTATCTAAATCTAGGAAGTACAATTACGCCAAATTCTTTTTTTAAAAATATATATTGTGTTGAACCAGGAGAATATATAAAAATAAAAGTAAATAATGAAAATTTTGAATTAGAAAATAGAAAATATTGGGAAATACATGATTACTTAGATGATAAAACTTTCTCAGAGGAGGAGTTCGTAGATTTATTTGAGGATAGTGTGGATATAAGACTTGATAGTGATGTACCAGTTTCTGTATTTTTATCAGGAGGTTTAGATTCCACATCAATAGTAAAAGCAATATCAAAAAAAAGAGAAAGCATCAACAGCTTTTCTTTGATTACGAATTCAAAAAAATATAACGAATCAGAATATATGAATTCTGTGGTTAATAAGTATAAAACCAATCACCATATTGAACTTGTTGAGTCAGAAATACCCTTTGATAAGATCCAGTCAATTTTGTTAAGTTACGATGATATAATTTACGATCCATCAATAATCCCCACATTTATTCTCTCAAATAAAATATCTAAAAACTTCAAGGTAGCAATTTCTGGAGATGGTGGTGATGAGCTTCTTTCTGGTTATTCTCATTACAATAATTTTCACAACAATAGAAAATTTGCTGATAGCTTAATTAAAAAAATTTATAAATACTATCCAGAAAATTTTGGTACAGGTAACAAAATTTTGAAATATTCAAATAATTGGAAAACATCGTACACCTCTTTTTACAGCGACGTAAAGCTTATGAAATTATTGAATATTGATAATTATGAAAGTTTTGAATCAATATATTTAAACGGCCTTGGAGAGGATTGGAAATCGTTAACTATTACTGATTATAAATATTTTTTAAACGAATTAATGCTAAAGAAAATTGATAAATCATCTATGCTAAATTCCTTGGAAATACGTTCACCCTTTCTTGACTACAGGTTATATGAATATATTTTGGGACACAGAAGGTTTGACACGCAGAATGATTTTACACCTAAGAAAATTATTAAGAATTATTTGTTAGGTGATTTTGATAAACAATTTTTAGAAAGACAAAAAATGGGTTTTTCAATCAATTTGAATAATATTGTGTACAACAACATTAATACAATTAACGATCAAATCACTTCTTCTATCTTAAATAATTTTATTGATTTATCTAAGGTAAAAAACCTATTAAAAGTTAAATCCAGGATTAATGCAATAAGGATATGGAAACTTTATTCTTTAAGTATGTATCTTGAAAGTAATAAATAAAAAATTTTACAATTTATTTTCGTAGTTTAATTTAAATTTATACATTTTTTCTACAATTGCAAAAATGTCTAGTTTTGCTTTCCAGCCTATTTCTGTTTCAATTTTTTTTGGATTACTCAAGACTTTTATAGGTTCTCCTTCACGCATTATTGATTTATTTTCATAAACAAAATTTTTATAATCTAAATCAACTAAGTCAAAAAGGAAACTAGAAATATCTCTTAAACTGATACATTTACCAGAGCCTAGAATATAAGGCCCAGATAAATTGTTATAAGTTAATTGAAAAGCTGCATTTGAAATTTCCTCTGCATAAGTCCAGTCTCTAGCAATATCTAAACTAGGTACTTTTATATTTAGGTTTTTCCCCTTTTTAATTTCTAACACATTTTCTATTAAACGCATTATGAGAAAATTATTATTTCTAAATTCAGACTCGTGATTAAACATAATTCCTGAAACAATATTCCAATCATACTTTTCTTTCAGGCTTAAAGTTTTGTTGTGAATTTGAAATTTTGATTTTGCGTATTCTGAATTAGGTCTAAATTCTGAAGATTCATCAAATGGGTTAATAGAGTCATAACCGTACATTTCTGAAGAAGAGGCTTGATAAAAATTGCAAAAATTTTTAGTTTCAATTAAAGAGTTGGTCAAATTATCAAAACTTTGAATTGTAATATTTTTCATATTATTTGGCGAATTAATAAATTTATTGACAGAACTTGGGCCCATCATATTGAATATATAATTTGGTTTTAAATCTTCAAAAAATTTTAATATTTCATTATAATTTTGATAATCAATCTCAACTACGCGCAGCCTGCTGGTGTCAAAGTTTTTATTTAAATATTTTAATTTTTTAATGTTAAAATTATTTTTTTTTCTTGTGAGTGCATAAACATTCCCTGGAGTATTATTCAGAATTATATTAGTCAGAAACATACCGTCTTGACCTGATGCGCCCGTGATAACAGTTTTCAATTTTCAGTTCTTTCTTTAATTATTAAATGAACCATAGGTATTAATAATATTTATGTTACCGAACTAAAAATGGTTTATTTACAATTATTGAACACTCTCTACTATTATCTGGTCTATGAGGTTAAATATTACTCCTAATATTTACATAAATAAAGCAAATGAAAATTGGATAATTGATAGGTTGCGCAGTGAGTGGATAGAACATGGCAATCCTTATTCTAAATTTTTATATTTTTCAAATTTAATTTGGGTAATAGCTCCTTGGTCTCAAAATAAAAATTTATACAATAGAAAAGGTAACAAGAAGTTAATTTGTTCAATATATCATATAGATGAAGAAAAATTTGATCTTTCAGAAATAGAAAAATTTAAAAAGAGAGACGAGTTTGTTGATGCCTATCATGTGATTTCAGAAAATAGTAAAAAACAAGTAAGTAAATACACTCAAAAAAAAATATTTTCTATACCTTTTTGGATAAATGACGATTTATGGTTTCCAATACAAAATAAATCAAAATTAAGAAAAAAATATAAAATTAGTGATGACGCTTTTCTTATAGGTTCTTTTCAGAGAGATACTGAAGGAAGCGACTTAAAAAGCCCTAAGCTATCAAAAGGCCCTGACAGGTATATAGAGATTGCTAAACAACTTAAAAAAGAAAATAAAAACTTACATGTTTTACTTGCTGGAAAACGTAGGCAATATATTATTTCAAAACTTAAAGAAAATAAAATCGAATTTACATATTTTGAAATGGTATCAAATAAAGATTTAAACGAACTTTACAATTGTTTAGATCTTTATATTGTAACGTCAAGGGTTGAAGGTGGGCCCCAAGCTATATTTGAATCTGCCTTGACTAAAACTCCAATTATTTCTACAAGTGTAGGTGTTGCACCAGAAATTCTTCATAAAAGATCATTGTTTGATATGGAAAATTTTAAAGAAGCTGTTCCAGATGTAGAATTTGCGTTCGAAAATGCAAAAAAGTTTACTATACCGCTGGGTTTTTCAGAATTTAATAAAATGTTTAATGATGTTTTGAATGATGATGATAGTAAAAAATAATTTACTTAAGTACTTATTCCTATTTATAAGAAATCTTTTTAAAATCAATAGGTATAAATTTTTAAATTATGAAATCTTATATAAGAACTATAAATTTAATGAGTTCATCAAAGAAATTGTAAAAAAATATGGAAGATTTAAAAAATTAAGAAGTCCAATTTATTTTAATTTCAAGAATTTCGAGAATTTGTCAAAAAAATCTTTTAATGAAGCTAAACATTTAAAAGATAGTAAAACCAGTCGTTTTTTTTATTATGAATTAAACAGCTACTTTAACAATGATTACTTCATTTGTTTAAATTCAACCATAAGTAAAAAATTATTGAACAGTTTTCACTTATTTCCACCAAATATATTTGTTTTAGAAAAGTTGTTTGAAATGATTGAAAAAAAACTAATTGGTGAAAATTTTATTGTGGATTTTCCTTGCGGGCTAACAAACTTCCATCAATATTTAAGTTACGTCTATAAAGATGATTTACTTATTGGAATTGATAATTTTTCACAATTATCTAGAGATGAAGTAAATAAATACCAAGAACATCTTAAGTCTTTTGACATATTTGAAAATGCCGGTGACCCAGAATTATTAAACAAAAAACTTGATGTAGTTGTTGCTATAAGTATAGATATTAAAGATATTTCAGAAGATATTTTGAACCTCAACTCAAATTATATTTTTATTGGTTCAAGCGATTTAGAACATAATATAAAAAATCTTAAATATTTTTTAAAAGAATACAAAATACTAGAAGTTAATCATGCTTTTATATTGATGGCTAAAAAAAATCTTATTGAACTTTAATAAACCAATCGTCAATCTTTGAAAACTTTTCTTGCACTCTTTCATACCCATTGTTATTGAGCAAGGAAAATATTTTTTCTCTATTAGGTGTAAAATTATGCTCAATGGTTAAAATAGAAAATTCAAATTTTTGAAAATTTAAATTTTTTAATATTTCGTATTCAGTACCTTCTGTGTCTATTGATAAGTAATCTATTGAATTAGGTAGATTATATTTTTCAAATAGATCATTAATGTCAATAGTGGTTACTTCATAAGTTGAATTGTTAATATTTCTAAGATCTTCATGGGAGTCAGAATAGATATTTTCTACATTTGCTCTAGAAAATTCAGGTTTTTCAGTTTGATTGAAAATAATTTTTTCTCCAGTTTTGGAATATACACAGTCGTTAGATATTAAACATTTTCTATGTTTATTCAATTCTGATTCCCAAACTTTTGCAGGTTCAACAACTAAACCATCCCAACTAAATTTTTTTTCTAGCATATAGGTATTTGATAAATATTTTCCATCAGCAGCACCAATTTCAACAAAAAAACCATTCTTTTTGTAATTTAGTTCGTTTAATACAAACAAATCCTGAAATAATTGTGATTCAGAGTCTTTAACTTCTTCATAAAGCTTTTGCGGGTTCTCAACTCTGTCGTTTAAAAATATAAAATTTAACCTATCTACTTCGTACCTATAATGTTTTCTATCAATATCAATTTTTGTAAGAAAGTCAGATTTAATAACTGTTAAATTAAAGTAATTTAACAAGTTTGAAATGGTTTTTTTAAAAAAATTTAACATCAATTTTTACTAATTACATTGTTGTATTGTGAAGCTAAATTAGATTCAAATTTTGAGTTGTGTCTTGTTAAGGTTGGTTCATACCAATAACCAATTAGATCTAATCTTCTAGCTGATTTATTTAACCAAAAATCAAGAGCGTCATCTAATTGTTTACAATTGTTAGCCCATTCTATTATTTGCTTTGCTCCTTTTCTTGAGACAACATAAGAGTCTGTAGTTTTACTTATACCGTTACCTCCCCATTCGGTAGGAAAGTTAGTTTTCTTATAAAAGTTTTTGTAAGGCCTTCTTTTGTAAACAGGAATATGCATATTTAATTTGCTTGCTCCAAAAAATACAAAATCAAAATTTTTAGGAAGATTTTTAGTTAATTTAGAAAGTTTTTTGCTAAAGTTTTTATTTAATAAAATGTCATCCTCTATAACTACTGCATAATCACATTTACTATCAACAAGGTCATTATAAACTTTTAAATGTTTTAAAAAACATGAGATTTCACCCTTTGATAGGTAATCAGTATCAAATTTACTTAACTCTTGCTTTGTAATGTCTTCCTTATCAAATTCTCTAATTATGTTTATTTTAAATTCTAAATTTTTGAATTGATCAAGAATAAAAGGCAGTCTTTCTTTTAACTTTGTATAGTGAATTAAGTTAATTTCTATCATATAAAAATGTTAACTACTTTGTTTTTTAATAACACTAAATTAGTCTATATTAGATTGAAAAAAAAATTGATAAAGTGAAGATTTATAATTGATAGATAGAAAAAAAACTTTATTGAGATTTAATTATTTTTTGCTAATAGTTACTACTTTTGTATCAACAATTTGGGGAAACTTTTATTACCTATCCTCTGTAAATGTAGATTTTAGAAAATACTATGACTATCTAAATTATTTTATGGGTTTAAACGTAGACATTTTATATGGACAAGGAGCACTTTATTACTTTCTTATATCAACTTCACTTAAAAGAAAGCTGAACCTTATAGATGAGTACATTATTGATATAGTTCTGAGTTACTCAGTTCAAAATATAAATTTAATTTTTTACTTAATTGGATTATTTGGTCTCTATAAATTGTTTAAATTGTTTGAATTTGAAACAAACTTAATTTTAGTTTCTTTATCAATACTAAATTTTTTGCCTCAAACAATTTACATGAGATCTGTAATGAAGCCAGAAATTATTGCATTTTCTTTTTTTCCATGGGCATTATTTTTTATTGAAAAATTCAAAAGAGATTTATTAATTAAGAATCTAATTTCTAGTTTACCTTTTTTATTAATTATTATTTATTCGAAAACTTCATTAGCTGGCATGGCACTGGTTACTATAATTTATTTATATTTTGATCTTTTGTGGAAAATAGAAATAAAAAAAATAATAATGCTTTTATTAGCTTTCATTATTGCATTTGCTTTTTTACAATATGAAAATTATCAGATCACCGATCATTTATTTTTTGAAAGAGAATACGATCCAAGCTACGATTATCAAAATAAATTTTCATCACTATTAAAAGTTAACATCTCTGAAGTTTTTATGGAACCCTATATCAATCTAGAACCAGACGAAAGCACCTATAGTATTCATGCTGGTTCAGTAATTAATATTGTTATATTAGATTCTTTTGGAGATTACTTTACTCAGTTGTTTGATTTTGATTTAAATTATTTTTTCAAAAACAGGAAAGATGTTTTTATATCAGGAAGCCCAGGATTGATTAATGAAAATAGACAGATTAACTACTCCGGACCTTTTTCTGAAGTATTAGATACCAATCTAAATATTATAAGAAAAGCTTTGTCATCAACCTTTTCGATAATTTTTTATTTTTTTCTTATGATATTTATTTTCAAAGATAAAAAATTTAACAAGTACTATAGTTTACCGTTTGTTGGAATTTTGATATTATTTATTAATTCTCTCGGGTTTCCATCAAATAATTACAGTCCTTATCTTGGAGACACTTTTAAAACATTTTATTATGGATTTTTATTATCTATTTCTTTTGTTTTATTAATCATGAGATTTTTTAAAAAAACAAACCTTTTTATTTATATATTTTCAGTTATTTGGATATTTTCAATCTTATTTATTGGTGGACATCCTAAAAAAATTGATCAGCAGTTTTCTGAATATTTAACTTATTCAAATACTTACTCAATATTTTGTGAAATAAATAAGATTATTTTTTTTGACAATCAACTTGTAGAGTCTTTACATCCTTCAGGAAATATTGATAATCAACAACACAATTGCAACCCAAAAATTTATGATCATTCAAAAAGTAGTTTTGAATCTCTTAAGCTTGAAAATTCATATAATGAATGCATTAGAGAGGGCATAGTTATTAAAGAGATGTCTGCTGAATCGTCATGTAGATATTATCTTTCTAGATATATTTTGAGTGATGACTTTGAAGATAGTTCAAATGATATTCGCTATCCTTATTTTGCAATTATTAATCTTTTTACAATCTTATTTTTAATAATTTACAACACAAACTTGAAGTTGTTTTTTAGAATAGATTTATATCGAAATATTTTTAAAAATGAAAAATAGAACTAAACAAATAAAAGAAATTTTTAAGGATGTATTGTTCGTTTCAAAACTTACTGGTACATTGAACAAAAAACTGGTTATATTTTTAGCAATCTTAACTTCAAACCTAACTGCTTTATTAGATATTATTATTATTCTTTCTTTTACATTATTCTTAACTGGAAATTTTGATTCGTTCAATCTAATCGAAGGCTGGATAGAAATTGTAACGACCAATATTTACTTGTTGCCTTTTATTATCTTATCTAGATATCTTTCGAAAATTACTCAAACATATCTTTTAAAGAATTTAGAAGTAACCGTTGAAAAGAACTTAAGAATTTATGTCCTATCAGAGGTTTTTAAACAAAAAGATTTTTCTATTTCTGATGCTTATTTTTATATCAATAAAATTACCGCACATATTGCTTTTTTTTACTCATCTTTAACAAATTTATTGAACTTTATTCTGCAGTCAGGAATATATTTTTTGTATCTATTATTAACAGATCCCACCATAATAACTGCTTTTGCAGCAGGAATATTTGTTTTATTTATACCTATTAAAAAATTAATAATTAGTTCAAAAAACTATATGCATAAAACATTTATATTTGAAAAAATATCTGATGATGAAATTCAAAAAGTTTTAGACAATATTTATTTAATCAAAATACTTAAAAAAGATGAAGATGAGTTGAATAAATTTGAACAAACTTCTGATCAAGTTGCAGATGGTCAATTAAAAAATCATTTATTGAATACACTTAGTGCAGACTTGCCTAGTTTTATTACTATATTTGCTTTTTCAGTGTTTATATCTTATTTTGGAAATTTAAACTTTATTACTTTAGACTATATTGCAATCACGCTTAGGTTATTTCAATCTGTCGGAGGAACTACAGGAGCATTGAGCAGGGTTATTAATTCCCAAATTCACATTTCTAAACTAAAGGAAATAGTAAATACAAAAGATAGTTTTGTTAAACATGATTATGAATTCAAAATAAAAAATAAGAAAAATGATGTAGAGTTAGATTCAGTATTTTTTAAATATAGAAATTCAACGGATTGGCTTTTTGAAAACATAAATCTTGAATTTAAACAAAATACTCACACAATTATTACTGGCCAGAATGGTTCTGGCAAGAGTACCCTACTTGGTTTAATTTCTGGATTATTAGTTCATGAAAAAGGGAAAATAAAAATTGGACGAGAAAAGTTGGGATATATAGGTCCTACCCCCCTGATTTTGACAACTACATTAAAAGAAAACCTAATGTATGGAAACCAGCAATCTATTGATAATGTAAAAATTCTTGAAGTTTGTGAAAAATTCCAACTTTTTGAAAAGATTAATGAAGACGTGCTTCTTAAGCAGGTAACTAATACTTCATTATCTTCGGGACAGATGCAAAAAATAGGGTTTATTAGAGCTATTTTGTCAGATGTCGAGATACTTTTACTTGATGAGTCTACTTCAAATTTAGATGTGACAACTAAAAGTCTTATTTTTCAAATTCTTGAGAATAAAAACATTACAATTATTAACTCAACACACGATCCAACTAGTTTTTTAAAAGTAGATAGAAACCTGAGAATTGATCTTATGGAAAATAAAAGAATAATTTATGATTTATAATATTGAATTTTAAATAGCTAATGGAAAAAAAGAAAATTCTTATTTTGCATACAAAATATAGAACAACTGGTGGTGAAGATATTGCAGTTGACAATGAAGCTAAAAGTTTAGAAAAAGTTTTTGATGTTGAAACACTGTATTTTTCAAATCAAGAAATAGATAGTTATATAAAACAAATTAAATATTTTCTATTTAACAACAATCCCGAAATTAACGAAAAGTTAATCAGTAAAATTAATGAATTTAGACCGGATCTAATTTATGTGCACAATACTTGGTTTAAAGCCTCTTTAGGGGTTTTTAAAATTATCAATAGTTATAATTTAAGATCTTTGGTAAAGCTACATAATTTTAGGTTTGATTGCGGTAGATATTTATTTAAAAGTAAACATCTAAAAAACCATATTGTTTGCCCAGCATGTGGTTTTTCCAATAAAGATACAATTTTATTAAATAAATATTTTCAAGACTCATATTTTAAATCAATATTATTAATTATTTATTCTAAAAAATATTATAAGATTTTAAAAAAATCTAAACTTGTTACGCTTACAATTTTTCAAAAAGATTTCTTAGTTGATAATGGATTTAAATCAGAAAATATAAATGTATTACATAACCCTTTATTAATTGATGATAAATTAGAAAGCAGTTCTTTTAATTTTGAACCAAAATCATATATAATTTATGCGGGCTTAATTTCATCAGAAAAAGGTGTAGGTGTTTTAATTGACACATTCAAAATGGTTTCAAACTTAGAAAAAAAATTATTAATAGTTGGTGATGGTCCTTTACTGAAAAAATTAAAAGAAGATAATAAAAATAATAAAAACATCATCTTTCTAGGAAGGTTAGAAAATGACGAAGTTATAGCATTAATTAAAAATTCATTCTCTGTAGTAAGCAATACAAGTCTTTATGAAGGTCAACCCACGTTGCTTACAGAAGCGTCGCTATTAAATGTTAACTCTGTATATCCAAACAGTGGCGGAATTAGTGAATTTTTTCCAAAAGATAATCCATTTGAATTTAAATCTGGTGATAATCTTGATTTACTAAAAAAGCTTAAACTCTTAAGACATGATGAAATAGTTTGTGATCAAGCTAACAAAAATTTTGAGTTTTCTGAGAAAAAATTGAATCTTAATGAGTATATTTCTAATTTTACAAAGTTAGTTGATGAAAAATGAATAAAGATATAAGTTTGGATACTTTATTAACTTAAAGGCTTAACTTTTATTATTTTTGTACCATAAATAAGTTTTTTTCAGACCGTCTCTCAGCCCAGTTGATGATTTCCAACCAAGTGAATTAATCTTATCTGAATCTAAGAGTTTTCTAGGGTTGCCATCTGGTTTTGAATCATCGAATCTTATTTCACCTTCATAACCAGAAATGTCTTTTATCATATTGGCAAGTTCTTTTATAGATACTTCTTCACCACTGCCTATATTTAACAAGTCATATTCCCAATTTTTATCCAATAAAAACTCAATCCCATTTGCTAAGTCATCTACGTATAAAAATTCTCTTTTTGGTTTTCCAGTTCCCCAAAGATTGACAACATCTTTTTTTAAAATCTTTGCTTGGTTAAATTTCATAATTAGACCTGGAATTACATGACTACTATTTTCATCAAAATTATCATTTGGTCCATATAAATTTGTTGGCATGAGGTTAATTATGTTGTGTCCATACTGCTGCTTTAATGCATTACCCATTTCAATAGCTGCAATTTTAGCCATTGCGTAAGGAGAGTTAGTTGGTTCAAGCTTGCCGCTCATCAAACTATCTTCATTTGTTGGAATGGGTGCTGAAAGAGGATAAATACAACTACTGCCTAGGTTTATTAATTTTATATTTGAATGGTTTATTAATGATTCAAGAATATTGATATTTATCTTCAAATTCTCAAGTATGAATTCTGTTCTAAAAGTATTATTAGCTAGAATCCCTCCAACTTTTGCTGCAGCATTTATTACAATGTCCGGTTGAGAAGTATTAATTTTGTTTGAAGTCTCTTCAAGAGAAAAAAGATTGGTATCTTTTCTTGTAGAAGAAATCACTTTATCTACTTTATTAGATTGAGATAATATTTTTGCTAGATTAGAGCCCACCAGTCCATTAGATCCAAAAATTAAAATATTTATTTTATGTCCTTTTGCAATACCATAATATAATAAATTATTATAAATTTTAAAATGGTTTTTGTATATTGTTAATCGATGTAATTTCAAGTTATAAATTTTCACGAGAATCAGATTTTGTCTTTTCAGAAGTTGTTACAAAAGAACAATTTAAAGATCTTGACCTTAAAGATATTACTGTACTTTATAATAATGATTCCCACATTTGTTACCAAAGCAATTTCCTAAGAGTCTCAAATGGAGATGTCATATTTTCTACAAACACTGCATTAAACAATTTATTTCACCTGGTAAGAAAAACTGATGCAAAAAATTTAGTTCTTATTACTAATCAAACTGACGATAATATTTCAAAACATTTGTTTAATAAGCTTCCTGAAAATTTTTCTAAATGGTTTTCAATAAATGTAAATTATTCAGACAATAAATTAATTTCGATTCCTTTAGGCTTTGCAAATGGTTACGAAAAAAATCTTACAATAGCTCATGATAAGATAGATTTAGACATTGCAAATTACAAATATAGAAAGAAAAACCTGCTTTATTTAAGTTTTCAAGAAAATACTAATATTCGTAAAAGGTATGGCTTAAAGCAACATTTTAAGAAATATAATTGGACAAAAATTGCTGACAATTCAAATAGTTTGAAAAGCTACAATGATGATTTGAAAACATCTAACTTTGTCCTTTGCCCAGAAGGTAATGGAATTGATACGCACAGAGTTTGGGAGACTCTTTATAATGGCTCGATTCCAGTCATAGAAAAACAAAAAGGATTAAATGCTTTTAAGAGCTTACCGATTTTATATGTTGATAGTTTTTATGAGGTTAATGAAAAGGTATTAACTTCTTACTTGGACAATTTAAAGATAGATGATTTAAGAATGTTAGACTTTAAATATTGGAAATCATTAATATTTGAAAATTTAGCAAATGAAAGTAAAGAATTTTCTGTAAGTTTAAATAATATGTACTTCAAATATACATTAATAAAACAAATGCTTGTTAATAAATTTCTTAAAGCTAAAAATGGATATTACAGAATTTTGTATAAATTTATCAGGAAACTAAATATTCAAATAAAAAAATAAATAAGATTTTTTATATAACTATAATAATTTAGATGAAAGCACTGATTACTGGCATTACCGGTCAGGACGGCTCATATCTTGCAGAGCTTCTTATTGAAAAGGGTTACGAAGTTCACGGGACTATAAGAAGATCATCTTCAATAAATACAAACAGAATAGACAATTTAATTTCAAAAACTATCGACACTTCGGATTTATCTTTACATTATTCTGATTTGCTTGATTCAGCTTCATTGTCAAATTTAGTTTCGCAGATTCAACCTGACGAAATATATAATCTTGGTGCACAATCGCATGTTGCGGTATCATTTCAGAATCCTCTTTACACAACACAAACTAGCACTATAGGCCCACTAGCCTTATTAGAATCAATTAAAAATTCAAAAAAAGATATTAAATTTTACCAAGCCTCAAGTTCAGAAATGTATGGAGGTAAAGAAAAAGTTAGCCTGAACGAAGAATCACCTCTATTGCCACGAAGTCCATATGCTTCTTCTAAAGTTTTTGCACATGAAATAAATAAAATTTATCGAGAATCGTATAATATTTTTGGGGTAAATGGTATATTATTCAATCACGAATCACCTAGGAGAGGTGAGACGTTTGTAACTAGAAAAATTTCTAAAGCAATTGGAAGAATTCACCATGGGCTACAAGAAAAACTCACTTTAGGAAACCTTAAGGCTTCTAGGGACTGGGGTTTTGCAGGAGACTATGTAAAAGCAATTTGGATGATGATGCAGCATGAGAAACCAGATGACTGGGTTGTTGCTACAGGTGAAACGTATACTGTTGAAAACTTTTTGATAGAAGGATTTAATATAGTAGGTCTTGATTGGAAAGATTATGTAGTTTCATCTGAAAAATATTTCAGACCAAATGAGGTTGATTATCTTTTGGGTGATCCCGCAAAAATTAAAAATCAATTAGGTTGGAGTCCTGAAGTTGATTTTAAAGAACTTGTAAAAATGATGGTTGAAAATGATCTCAATGAAGCAGAAAAAGAACTAACATTAGTAAAAAATAAGCTTTTAAAACCAACTTGGGAACATCCAGCTAAATAACTATCATGTCAAAAAACATTTTGTTAATTGGATCAGATGGTTTTCTTGGAAAAAATACAAAAAAAATTTTAAATAAAAAAAATAATATAAATTTTTTTGAAATTAAAAATTCAAAAGAGTTAGATATTCTTGAATTTAAGGAACTTTCAAACTACCTAGGTAAAAATGAAATCAATTCTGTTATCAATTGTGGAGCATTTGTTGGAGGTATTTCATACGGATATCAATATCAAGCTGATTTATTAAGTATAAATTCACAAATGGCTATAAACATTTATAAAGCATGTTACGAATCTAATGTTGATAGGCTTATAAATCCTATATCAAACTGTGCATATCCAGCGAAATATACAGAATATGAAGAGAGTAAATTCTGGGATGGAAAAATTCATGATTCAGTTTTTAATTATGGATTATCAAAAAGATTGTATGTAGCTATGGGTGAAGCTTATTTTCAACAATTTAATTTTTCTTCTTCAAATATTGTTTTGTCAAATATGTATGGACCTCTTGATCATTTCGAAATAGAAAGATCGCATGCATTAGGTGCTTTAATATTAAAGATATATAATGCAAAAAAAAATAACTTAAATTTTATTGATGTTTGGGGAACTGGGAAACCAATAAGAGAGTGGTTGTATGTCGAAGATGGTTCAAACGCTTTGGTTCGTGCATTAGACTTAGACGAAGGCCATCATTTTTTTAATGTTGGATCAGGTATTGGTTATTCTGTTCTCGAAATAGCAACTATGATTGCCGAGGCATTCGATTGGCATGGAGAATTCAAGCTTGATAAAACAAAACCTGATGGTGTTTTAGAAAAAAAAGTGAATCCAAAACTTGGAGAAACAATACTTAATTGGTCACCAAAAACTACAATAGACGAAGGAATCAAGCTAACAGTAGAATGGTTTATAGAAAATGAGAAAAATATTACACAATAACGAAATAATATGTATAGTTGCAAATCTTGAAGATGCAAAAGAGGGCTTAGATTTTTTAAGCGAAGATAATGATTTTATACAAGTTGGAACTTGGAATTACAAAAAAGGAAATGTTTTACCCTTGCACTACCATAATAAATTTGAAAGAACGGCTCTAAGAACTTCTGAGTGTGTATTTGTTTTTAAAGGTAAAATTGAATGTAATCTACATTCTGAGGATGGAGAATTCATTGAAAAAATAATTGTCAATGCAGGTGAATTTATTATTAATTTAAGTCAAGCTCATGAGTCAAAAATTTTAGAAGACACAATCGTTTTAGAAGTCAAAAATGGTCCCTATTTTGGACCAGAGAAAGATAGGACAAGAATAGAAAAAAAATGATTTTTCAAGTTGAACCCCAGGTTACTAAAAATGATATCAAAGCCGTATCTTCTTATATGGAATCTGGAGGTTGGTTAACAGAACATAAAATAACGGAAGATTTTGAAAAAAAAATTTCAAAGTATGTATCTAGAAAATATGCAGTCTCAGTCCCTAACGGAACAATAGCGATATACCTATCTTTAGTTTCACTTGGAGTCAAAAAAGGTGATAAAGTTGCAGTTCCAAACATAACTATGATTGCTACTATAAATGCAATTATTTGGGCTGGTGCAACACCTGTACTTATAGATGTAGATAAGGATTTATGTATGTCTTATAGTTCTCTAGTAAAAATAAAAAACTTAAAAGCAGTAATTTTTGTGCCTTTAAATGGTAGAAAAGGTGAAGGAGAATCAATCAGGAAATGGTGTAAGCAAAATAAAGTTTTTCTTATTGAAGATTCTGCGCACGCACTAGGAACAGAATATGATAGCGTTAAAGCAGGAAACTTAGGAGACCTCAGTGTATTATCCTTCACGCCTCACAAAATTATAACAACTGGACAAGGGGGAATGATACTTACCAACAATAAAAAAAGAGCTGAGTTTATTAATGATTATAAGTCTTTTAATAGAAAAAAAGGAAAATCTGATTGGCATTCTGGTTTTGGGTTAAATTTTAAATTTACAGACTTACAAGCATCTCTTGGTGTTTCCCAATTTTTAAGAATAAATGAAAATATTGAAATTAAGAAAAATATTTACAAAACATACAAAGAGAATGTCGAGAATAATAATTTCCTTGTTAAAGAATTCAAAAATAATGAAATACCATGGTTTTTTGACATTATCACAAAAAATGCAAAAACCAGAATAGCACTTAACGAATATCTATCTAAAAACAACATAGAAACTAGATATTCTTACCCTGCCTTAAGTAAACAAAGTTATTTGAAAAATTTTCAAAGTGGAAATTTGGAATATTCAGAAAGTATTCACAAAAGAGTATTGTGGCTACCGTCATCTTTAGGTCTTAAAAAAAAGGAATTAAATTTCATAATTGAAAAATTAAACAAATTCAAAATTTGAAAAGGGCTCTTATCGATTTGATAATAAAAAAAATTCTATTTTCAACCAAGTAGTCTTTTTTATTTACAATAAAATTTAAAAGTTCCTTTAGGTGACGTAGTTTATTGAAAGGACTAATAAAATACTTTTTTTTGAAGGTTTCTAAATATATATCTTGGAAATGACTCCCTAGGGGCGACTTCATGCCTGCAATATGCCAGGGTTTAGTTTTCCCGGCAAAATGAATTGTTGAGTTTTCTAGAACTTTGTTTAAATTAAGCTTCTTGTCTTCAAGAGCTACACTATTGTTTAATGATCTATCAAGTTCAAGATATTGTCCATTAAAAAATGTATTCAAAATATCTTGATCCCAATACCTTGCTTCTTTGTTAAAAGTAAATAAATGCTGCTCTAATTTAGTAGATAAGTTTTTTTTATGAAATTTTATTAGGTCATATGCTATTACCCCTGCATTAAAGTACTTATCATCCATCCCAAGATATTCAAAATATCGATCAGTTTCTTCATCTACCTTTTTATATCTGCCAATCGTACTTGCACTGATGGTAAAATCTGAACTTTTTAGAACCTCCAAACATTTTTTAAATTCATTAGTAGGGTTCTTGTTGAATAAAATATCAGAATCAACATAAATAATATCTTCAATTTCTTTATCTAGTAAATTAATAGCAAATATTCTGTAATAAGTTGCTTCAGTTACATGTGAATTATTCAAATTTGGTAAATCTACTTCATTTTTAAATTTTAGAAATTTAAAATTTAGATTGTTAAAATTAAATTTTTTAAGTTCATCAATAAGGGTTTCTGGTTTATTGTGAACTACATACACATTAATAGTTTCATTCACAAATTTATTTAAAGTGTAAAAAGACATTATTGCTTGTGTATTATAATTTTTGTCTAAACAATAAATAAAATTCATCTCAACTTAATATACAATTGAACTAAATATTTGTTATAAAAAGATAAAATTTTTATATAACAATTGATAGAAAATTAAATATGAAAAATGTCTCACTCGCAGTCCCGACTTATTTTTCTAGTAAATATTTAAATGTATTGCTAAAAAGCATAAAAAATTCAAAATATATTGACGAAGTTATTATATCTGATGATTCCGCAGATAAAAATGAAATTAAAAAGATAGAAAAAATTGTTACAAATTTTCAAAAGTCAAATAAAAATATAAATATTAAAATTTATCAAAATAAAGAGAACTTTAATGCATTTAATAATAAATATTTAGCAGTTTCAAAATGTACAAATGAAATTGTTTATCAAATTGACTCAGATAATATTGCTTCAAAGGACATAGACACAACTTTAAGAGATATTTTAAATAGTTTTGATGAGGAAAATATTTACTTACCAGCATATTTAAGGCAGTTTTTTTATAACTACCAATACTATTTGAATCAAAATAAAAATATTGTAAATCTTTCTAGTGAAGATAAAGTTTTAGATTCTGTAATAATTTCAGATTCTGTGATATTTGATAAAAAAATCACGATTGATAAAAATATATATTGGATATTAAATTGTGGTAATTTTATCGTTTCCAAGAAAAAGTACTTGGGCGTTATGGAAGAATTCTATAATAATCAGGACATACCATTAGCTGCAGATGCATTAGCAATTTCATATTTATGGTTAAAATCCAATTTAAAAATTGTTCTTAAAAAAGATTTTTTTCACTATCACAGAAAGCGCAAAGACAGTGTTTCATTATCGCTTACAAATGAAATGGAGGAATCTTTTAAGTATTTTAAAGAAAAATTTAAAACCCTCAGTCATTAGCAGATAAACTTATCTACTATCTACTTTATGAAATTAAGAATCAGCTCAAAAGAATTCTATTCTAGACAAAATAGAGAACTTGAAAGATTTTTTGGTTTTAACAAAAAGGTTCTTTGTCTATCTACAAAATCCGACGTTTTGATTAATGAAGACAATGAGTTTATTAATATTATTAAAGTCGATAATCCAGCCGAAATAAAATTTGAACTTTCAAAAGTTAAAAATTCGTATTACGATCTTGTAATTGTCACTGATTTGTTTGAGGTCTCTGATGATATTTATGACTTACTTTCAACTTTAAAATTTAAATTAAACAAAAGCGGTAAAATATTAATTTCTACCATTAACTCTAAGTGGAAATTAGTTCAAAGTTTATTAGAGTTTTTCAATCTAAAGAAAAAAATTAGAAAAGGATCAAATACAAAGTTACAAAAAATTATAAATATTTCAAGAAGTTGTGGTTTAGAGTTTAATTATTTTTTCACTAAACAAATATTTCCATTTAAGCTATTTGGGCTTGGAAACATTTTAAATAATAGTTTAGAGATTATATTTTTTAAATTTAATTTAGGAATTAAAAGTTATATACTTTTCTCAAATTTAACTTCAGAACATAATCCAATGTCTAAGTCAGTTATAGTTCCTGCTAAGAATGAATCAGGAAACTTAGAAATCCTTTTTAAAAATTTTCCGAAACTAAATCTTCTTAATGAAATAGTTTTAATATGCGCAGAATCTGAAGACAATACCTATGAAGTAGCAAATAAGATAAAATTAGATTTTCCTGAACTAAAAATAAAAACAATAGAACAGCAATCTAATGGAAAAGCAAATGCTGTCTTTGAAGCATTAGAGCATACAACAGGAGAATTAATTTCAATCTTAGACTCAGATATATCTGTTGAACCAAGTACGCTTAATTCATTTTTTGAAATAATCGAAAATGGTCATGGTGATTTTGTAAATGGAACCAGACTTATTTATCCCATCGAGAAAGACTCAATGAGAAAGTTGAATATTATAGGTAATAAATTTTTTAAAACGGCAGTTTCGCTTGTAATTCAAAACAGTCTTTCAGACTCTCTTTGTGGTACAAAAGTATTTAAAAAATCGCATGTTCCCTATTTACTAAAATGGAGAAAAGATTTAAACTACACAGACCCTTTTGGTGATTTCGACTTTTTATTTAGTGCTGCTTATTATGGAGAAAAAATTCTCGAGTATCCAGTACATTATAAGGCTAGAATTTACGGGAAGACACAAATTAGTAGATTTAGGGATGGCTTCAAACTAATGGTTTATTTTATTAAATCATTTTCTAGATTTAATACTTCTCTAACTAAACAATAATTTCGTATAGAAAGTTTAGATATTCATCAATTGATGGATTTTCATTAAATAATTTTTCTTTTAAAATGTTATTATATTTCTTTTTATCATTATCAATTTCTTTGATAATCTCTATAAAAGCTGATTCTTCATAGTCTGTAATGTGAATAAAACCATCTTCATTGAAGTCACTTTTTGCAAAGTCATCTCCATAAAATAAAGGAATATTTCCTGCAATTTTTGCATGAATCAATTTTTCACAAATATAACCAGTAGAAATCTCATTCTCCATTGCTAAAGAAAATTTATAGTTGGAAAGATGTTTAATTTTATGAAATTCTCCCTCGGGTAACATATTTCCGTATTTATTTTTTCCAAAAACATCAACTTTCCTATATTCTGAAACTAAATTTATATAATTTTCTCTAAAAAAATATTCAGATGAATAAACAATTGTGCAAAATTTATTTTTTGGTTGGGAATTAAACTCATTATTATTGTCAATATAATCTAGAGGAATTAAGTATTCAGGATTATTGTATGTTTTAACATCAAACCAATCAATATACATTTTCCAAAGTGGTAGCCGAATATTATTTTTATTAACCGGTAGATGTGAAATTGAATAATCAAATTCATAATTGTTCAAATCAAAGTCTTCAGATAAAAAAAATATTTTTTTGGAATTTTTAAATTCTTGATTTCTCTGACCAAAACAACTAAAAAATATAACATCTGCTTTGTTTGGTTTTACTACTTTAAATTTTATATTTAAGCTTTTTAAAGAATTCGTAAAGAAATTATTTTTTTGATCAAAACCTGTCCAGAAATCAACAAAACTAATTTTCATAAAATTATCTTAATCTAATATATATGTTTTAAAGTATTAAAATTTGAAAATGGTTCCGAATTTACTTAAAAAACATTCAAATGAAATTGACGGAATAATCCATATTGGGGCTCACCTAGGTCAAGAAGTTGAGATTTATAATCAATACAACTTTAGCAAAATTATATTCTTCGAACCCCAAAAAGATATTTTTGATGTGTTAGTCAATAATACAAATAAATATAAAAATGTGAGCTGTTTTAATTTTGCATTAGGATCTAAATCTGAAAGTAGGCAACTTTATAAATCCTATGGTAACGATGGTAAAAGTTCCTCATTGCTTGCACCTGATTTGCACCTTTCTGTACAGCCATCCATTGAATTTAATCAAGATAAAACAATAGATGTGAAGAGATTTGATGATTTAAATATTCAAACTTTAAACTTTATAACTTTAGATGTTCAGGGCTTTGAGCTGGAGGTTCTTAAAGGCTTTGGGCAAGAACTTCATAAAGTTGAGTTTATTTTTACAGAAATTAATACAAAATATTTGTATGAGAATAATGCTTTGGTTGGTGATTTAGATAAACATTTGGAAGAATACAATTTTTCAAGAGTTTATACAAACATTGACTGTTTTAAATATTATGGCGATGCGTTTTATGTAAAAAATACCAATAAAAAATATAAAATAAATTTACCAAAAAAGATTGTTAACAAATTAGTAATTTCTAATTATTATTTACATTTAAAAAAACTATTTTATCCAAAAAAATTGATAAAAATGTTTTTTAACTTAACTTAGTTTGGATTTTATATAGCCCCTCACTCTTTGAATGAAAGTTCTTATTTTATAAAAATTAATATATTTAAATATATTAATCTTAAGTATTTTGAAATATAATGTATTTGTATTTGTCCATTGCTTTCTCCACTTCTGACCTCCAGCAAAATGTCTTATTACAACCTCATCTACCTTTACTTTATTGATATTATTTAAACAAGGCGACTCTCCTTTTATTTCAGTAACATTAAATTTTGTTGGTAAAATTTCAACATGTTTTTCAAGATCTTCTATTGAATAGTAAGTCCATTCATTTACTTGACTATGCCATCCATAATTAGGTAAATCCCAAAATGAAGTATCAGAATGTCTTCTAATACCGGCGAGAGAATACCATGATGCTTGATATCCAAATTCTTCCCAAAAACTAGTCTTTTCTTTTTTTCTTTCATGAAAAGTTTTTTCATTTATTTGAGAATTGTATCTTTTTTCATCATTTACAAGACTCAACATTTCTTGTGTCCAATCTGATTTGATCATAGAAACATATCCAAGACAATGGGTATTGGCAGAATCTATTGCATAAGAAAAATGTTTTTCATTATTGGGAAGTAAATCAACATTAATATTTGAAATAATTGCATCAGCATCAACAAAAATTAGTCCGTCACCATAATTTAATTCTTCATTGATAATTCTTTCTTGCTCAAAGCTGTTGAACCACATATAATTTCCTCTTACTGGTGATACGTTTTTAGTAATTTCAATATATTCCAAATCATGAATTTTGCAATACTCTTTGTTTCTTTTGGAAACAATATTCTCAAAAAAGTCCTGCTTCCACTCATCTTTATAACTAGCAATTGCTAAGAAGTAATTTTTTGACATATTTTATTCTACAAATAATTTAAGTTTTAAATTTAGAAGAATAAATAAATTAATAAAAAACATATGCTAAATTTTTAATTAGTATTAATAATCATTAAGTTAAATAATCAAAAGTATATGAAATCTAAAAATATTTTTAATATCGAAATTCCAGTTTTAACATTTTTAGTAATCAGCTTTGCTTCCGTAGCTTTTATGGAAATAATACACAGAGAGGCGCTTTATTTAGAGCATCTTATAATGGGTTCTTACGATGTAATAGAGAGAACTCCGCCTTGGAAAGTCAATCAAAATAGGCTTATGGGGCCGGCAATTCTCAAACTCATGACACTTATCGGTTTTTCAAAATGGTGGGCATTAAGAGTATTTGCTTTAGTTTTTGTTGTATTAAACAATTTTTTGTTTGTAAAAGCACTATCTCTTTTATCAAATTCGAAATATTTAATTCTTAATTCTTTTTTATTTTTTAACGGTTTATTTATCATGTCCCAAGATACTTGGCTCTTTGTTTGGGATTTAATTGATGTATCTTTTTTTATTATTTATGCATTAATCATTTTTGAAAAAAAATATTTAAAGTTTTTATTTATTATAAATTTTTTACATATTTTTAATAGAGAAAGTTTTTTGATTATGTCCTTATTTTTCATAATTTTTATATTTATTGAAAATAATTTAAATATCCTTGAAAGTTTAAAAAATAAAATTATTAGAGGATTAATTTTTAATATTGTTTTTGGAACAGCTTATGTCTATCTTAGTAGAAAAATATTGTTTCTTGGAAATTCACCACTTATTGGAGATTCGGGTGACCTTGGAAGTGGATTTTTAGAAGGTCAGTGGTTTACTCCATTATTAAATATATATATCTTGACTTCTGGTGAAGATAGGGTTGCTAATTTTCTTTTACTCTTAACAATCTTTTCAGTTTTCGGATATATTTTACTAAACTTTAGAAAATTTAGTAGATCAGAAAAGTATATTGGATTTGCTATTTTATTAAATGTTGTACCAGTATTTGTTTTTGGAATTATATCTGAAACAAGGCAACTTTTTGCATCTATAGTTTTACTTTCTTTTTTATTTTTTTCTCGAAATAAAGACTCTTTACTTTCGTGATAATTAATACTTTATATCAAAATATGTTTTTGATGAGTTAATAAAAGCATCTTCGCAGTTATGTAAATAATTAAATTCTTTTGGTACCCATGTATCCTCAAAATAAAAATCTTTTGGAAAAGAACCAAAATGCCATTTTGTGAAATTTATTAGCTTAAGTTTTATCAACATAATACCCACAAAATAAAATATTTTTTCATTTAAATTAAACGTTATTATTTTTTTTCCAATTTTTTCTCCTAACAGGTTTAAGTGATCGATTAGGGGTTTTGGTTCAGGAGCTCCTGCAGGCCATTCACCATTTAAATTATTTTGCCCAATATGAATAATTAATCTTGCCAAGTCTTCAACCTCTACAAATTGTATTTTTTGCCTTCCACCATTGGGCACAGGAAGTGGAATATTGTATTTAATAAGTTTAAAGAATATTTCAAATATACCTTTTCTATTTTTACCGAGTATTGTTCTCGGTCTAATTATTGCAAATGAGTTCTTATTTAAATATTTTTTTATATTTTCTTCAGAAATAATTTTAGTTCTAGCATATAAATCCAACGGGTTAAATTTCGTGTTTTGTGTTATTGGGACTTCATATGGATCTCCGTACACACCACTAGAGCTAATGTAAACAAAAAAAGTGTTTTTTAACTTAGAGACATGCTTAACTAAATTCAATGTTGTATTGACATTTGTTGCGACAAGAGCCTCCTTACTTGATTTAAAGGGCAAAATAGAAGCAGCATGAATAATTAAATTGAACTTGTTAATATTAACTTTATTATTTTTTAAATATTTATCAATTGATCCTTCTTCATAGATAATATTTTTATATTTCTTGTGTGGTGCCCGAATGTCTAAAGCAGTAACTTTGTGAGAACTTGTAGATAATATTTTGCATAATTCTAGCCCTAAAAACCCTGAAGCACCAGTAATTAAAATATTTAGAGACATAAATTAATACTAACTAAAAAAAATACAAAAATAATAAATTCATATTACAGTTGTTAAAAATGAATGAATTAAATATATATTTAATCGGTGGAAATTCAACCATAGGCCAGGCAATTCTCAAGGGGGTAGAAAAAAAATATAGAGACTCCAAAAAGCATGTTACTTCGTTTATAAGAAATAAATACGATGATTTGCCACCTGGAGAATGTATACAAGTAAACGAATATAAAGAAGCATTAAATTGGATAGTTAATCAAAGTAAAAAAACCTCTTCAAAAACATTAGTTATTGTTAGCTTTGGCGTTTTAAGGGAAGAAATAAAAGCTGAAAGCTTTCAAGAAAATATTAAATTCCATCTTGATATTAATACATTTAAAACAAAAGAACTACTAGATCAATTTGCAACCCTTGAAAACGTATTAGAAATTCATATTGTTTCAAGCATACTTGCAGATTTTATAAGACCCAGCATTTATTCTTACTCAATTTCAAAGAAGATGCTTGAACTATTTATTAAAGAATCAATCAATAAGGAGATTTATAAGAGTAAATTATTTATATGGAAACCTGCTTTTGTTAAATCAAGGTTAAATCAAAACAGAGAACCTTCTTTTATAAAGACTAATCCATTAAATATAGAGAAAATTGTTTCAAAAAAATATGTAAGCGGAAGTTACTATATTCCTTCTTATTCAATAATTTTTACAAAAATTGCGAAATTTTCATCTCCATTTATAAAATTATTAGACAAAAAATAAATTAAAATTTGTTTTTAGAAATTTTTTTCCACTCTTTTTTATAGTTTAATATTGTTAAAAACAAATTAATCTCACTCAATAAGCCTTTTTGCCAATGAGATTTTCCGAAGAGTCTTTTTGTATATTTTATTTTTGGTCTTTTTATAAAGAGGCTATTTACTTTAAAGTAGTAGTAAACAAAAACGTCAAATGAAAAATCATTTGGCATAAATTCAGATAGTTTGAAGAAATCTTTATGAACTATGTTAGGCGTTCCACCAGCATCGTAAATATGAACATTAAAATGTAATGATGCAAAAATACCAAATATTTTTGTTTTCAAACTATCAAAAAAAGGTCTATTTATTCTTCTAGCTTTTATATAGGTATATTTGTTCTCAAAGCATATTTTATTTGCTAAATGAAAGGCATCTATTGGGTCTATTTTCATATTACCGGGCATCCAACCAACAAATTCTTTATCTACAAATCTTGAGGCAAAAATTATACCGCCTCCATAACCTAAATTTTTATTAGACCTAACCAATTTCCATTTATCAGATGATTTAATTTCATTAGATAAATAATTTTGCATCAATGTATCTTTTGAACCATTATCTAAAAATAAAAAGGTTTTATCAGGTATATCACTTTCTTCAATTATTTCTAAAAATTTTTTAAAATTTTCAAAATCATCATAAAAAGGAACAATAATTTGAAAATTAATATTATTTAAAATAATGTCTCCTTCAAAAGCTGAGCGTATTCATCTGGGGTTCCACAGTCAAAATATTTTCCACGAACTTTGAATGAGTTAACTTTTTCATTATTCAAAATCGATTGCTTTACAGCGTATCCAATATGGGGATCTTTAATATCAATATATTTTTTTAAATCTCTCGAGAAACTAACTGCCCCCCATGCATACTTAAATCCATTTTTAGGCTTTTTATCAACTATTTCCTCAACTTCATTCAACTTATTTACTTTTACTTCCCCCAACTTCCCTCTTTGGCTATCTCTAATTTCCCAACAGGCTAAATTACAAAAATTTTTAAAGCCCAATAGATTATCATAAGGCTTTTCTCCCAAAAAGTAAGTGTCAGGCATTATAAGCGTGTAATTCTTTGAGTTTGATAAGTTTATAGTTTCTAATATTGTTTCAGACATAGTTCTGGTAGTCATTTCGATTATTTTTAAATTGTCTAAGTCGAAGTCTAAAGATTTAATTATTGGTGATAATTCTGGTCTTGTAGGTAAGTAAATATTTTCACATTTCCCAATAAGATTTGATAAATGTATTTCCAATAGCGACTCGTATTGATCATTTGCAGGCAACAAAAATTTGGGTAAACCCCTCATTCGTGAAGCTAGTCCAGCAGCAGGTAATATTACATCTGTCATAATTTTTAATTTAGATATTTTTAATATAACAAGGAAATCGTACTTTTTAAAACATATTATTATTAATAAAAGAAAAAATCACTGTGAAAAAAATAAAAAATCTCAAAATGATTCAATATATAATCGAAGATCTTGATTATAAAACAGATGCAAAAAAATTTGACCTAACAATTGAAAGAATAAACCAAACTGGTTTCTTAAAATATATTTTATTTTTATATTTGTTAATTGGAAATATTATAAAAAAATCAAGCTTACTTTATAAAATATACCAAAAAACAATTTTGTATAAGTTTTTAGCGGGAATAATAATTTTAGTTTTTGAATCAAATACTGAATTTGACAAATTAATTGAAAATAATAAAAGTCCAGAAATTCTAGATTCAAAAATATACGACACTATAGTTGTTGGAAGCGGGCCTGGTGGATCAATAGCTGCTTTGAGATTAACTCAAAAAAATGAAGATGTATTAATGATTGAATCTGGAAAAGCTTATGATCCAGGTACGATAGAGCATCATTCTCTTGCACAAACTAATTTACAATTCTACAAACAGGGAATGAATTTTTGTTATGGAAATGTACCAATGTTATTTGCTGAAGGTTCAACTTATGGTGGTGGAAGCGAGGTAAATAGCGGACTATATTTTAAACTAACAGAGCCATACAAAAGTGTATTTTTACAAAAAGCAAACATTACACCAAATGAGTGGGATGAGGTTGAAAAAAAGGTAGAAGACTTAATAAGCGTTCAACAAGCCCCTTTGGGATCATTTGAAAATTTAAAGTCAGCCCTTGTTGAGGGGTCAAACAATCTTGGATTAATTTGTGAAGAAATTCCAAGATGGAGGCAATATGAACCAATAGTTGAACATAAGAGTATGCAAGTTTCATATTTAAAACAAGCCGAGGACAGAGGACTAACTGTTTTAACCAACACAGAAGTAATTAAAATAGATTTAGACAAAAATCTTATTAATATTTTTGCTAAAAAAGGTGGTAAAACTATAAACCTTAGATCAAAAAAAATAGTTTTATCTGCAGGAACAGTTGGTACTCCAAAAATTCTAAAAAATTCTGGACTTATAAATAGTAAGATTAAATTTAATTTTCATCCAATGACAAGATGTGTTGTTGATTATGGAGAAGAGGTAAATGATGGTGACTTGTTTCCACCTTTTCAATCTTGGACTAGAGATTATAAATTTAAATTTGGATATTCTGTTTCAACATACCCTTATGTAAAAGCCACGTTAGCGTCGCTAGGAGAATTTGCCAATGTTTCAAAACCATCTCATTTAGTAAGTTACTTTAGCAGTACAGTCTTAGATTCTTCCAATGGTAGATTGATGAGTTTTAATGGAAATTTAATTCCATTTATATATTTGTCAAAAAATGATAGAAAAAAAATTAAAGAAGGTTTTGAAATCCTAAAAAAGTTACTTTCTTCTACTGCTGTTACTAATGTTTGGCCTAAAACCGGTATTTCTCCTATGACCACTGTACATGTATTTGGTTCATTACCAATTGGTAACAATAGTGATATTGGACTTAATGGTGAATTACTTAAAGATAGTAGAGTCAAGATTTGTGATGCTTCAATTTTACCAACTGCACCATGGGGAAACCCTCAAGCTGTGATGATGGTTTTGAATGAAATTTTACTTGATAGATGGATTTTGAGTTTCAAAATTGAATAAGAAGGCTTGTGGGCTTGGTGTTGGATTGAGTAGTTTTTTAGTGGGTAAATTTCTGAAAAACCCTTGTGGGCGCTACAGGATTTGAACCTACTGATTCTTCCTTGTAAGGAAAGAACCAATTAATACTAGGTAGTACTAGAGGGTTTTAAAAAAACATTAATTAATAAATTAATTCCAAAAAAGAATAATAACTAGAGAATAAATGTAATCTCTAATAAGACACCACTACCAAATTATTAGGCTTTACTTATGAATATTGAAAAAATTGTGAATATATGTGGTGAGATACCACAAAACTTTAGTAAATTCGTTCCATCTGATACGAATTTTATTTTTAAAAAGGATATCAACTTTACCCCAATTAACTTAAATGACTTTTTTGGAAGAGCTGCAACCGTTAATTCCTTTAAGGAGTGTTACTACTATGTTGAATTGGGTTTTGAGCCAAATAAGTTAACATTTTTAGATATTATTTTAGGAACCGCTTTAGCTTTTTTTGCCTTTGTGATAATTTATGTAATTAACAAAAAACAAATACTTAAAAAAATATTAAATATTATTCAAAAAATTACTTACAACATTGCCAGATTTCGCAATTCAAATCCTGTTAACACGATTGTTGGTAGTAAAAGAAATTATTACGTGATTAGTTATATTGCGTTGTTAGTAAATATTATTATTTCTTTTGAATACATTAAGTCAAAATCGATTAGGCTTCCATCATTTATAGACGAATATATAACATTGGCTTCGAATGTAAATTTTTTTAGAAGTCTGGATTTTAATGCTGGAGTTTTTATAGGTGGAAATTACAGTGTTCAAATAACTTCAGGTCCAGTTTCCGCAATTGGGAAAGTTATTGGATGGCTTTTAACCTTCGATTTTCGAACTGCGCGATTAGCCAATTTTATTTGGATAGTGTTACTGCAGTTAATATTCTTATATATCCTTCATAAAAAATTTAAATTAAAAAGTTTATTTTTGTTAAATTGCTCAACTTTAGTCATCTTCCTCATTCCTTGGTGGCAGGGGGCTCTTTACTCTATTGGTGAAATTCCATCCGCAATAATTTTTACGAATGCTATCTTTTTGTTTCATCAATTTAGAAAAACATCAATAATGTTATTTGCAATTTCTATTCTTTATGGAAAATTTTTAACCCTGTTGCCATTTATAGGTTTTTATATACCTGTATTACTTAAGGAAAAAAAATTAGAGAATATTATAAGAGATACTTTGTTGTTTCTTGCTTCTTCAATGCCATGGTTATTGTTGGTAAAAATTAAATATGAGAATAAAAGTATTCGACAGTATATTATTGATCAGTATTACTTTATAACTGAACATAAAACCTCAGGAGCTTCATCTACAAATGAGATATATTTTCAAAACTTTATGTCTAACCTGCTTAATTCAGAATTTGGAAGTTGGAATAGTTATGAAAAAATTAGAGTATTCGTAATACCAATTATCCTTTTAATAATTTTTTACATAAATAAAGACAATATAAATAATTTTTTTGGATATATAGCCCAACCTTTAATTACGTCGTCTCTTTTTATATATATATGGTTTTTATTTTTTAATTCAACAAAATGGATCAGACATACGCAGCATTTTATAGTACCGATTTTAATTGCTTTGATATATTTTCTTAACTATGAAATATTTAAAAATAAATATCATATAATCGCAGCGGCTTCATGTTTATTATTTTATATTGATAACAACAAAAACCTTATACCTACGTTTATTTTTATAGTAATAATTACAACAATATTTGTTTCTGATATTAATTATTTGAAGATAACTAAATTAATGTTGATTACTTTTTTACTAATCGAGTTTACTATTCCGTATTATGAAACTAGATACACTCAACTAAATCAAAGTCAAATTGTTGAATGCATCGAAAATATTGAGAGTAACATCTGTAGGGAAACTTATTTAAAAAGGTATCCTTAGATAAATTTTTTGTAAATTTTAAAAATATCTAAAGCCATCTTTACAGGATCTTTTATAAGTGACACAGAAGAATTAAAATTATGATTATATTGTATTGGAATTTCTTCAACTTTTACATTGTATTTTGTGGAAGATAATATTAAATCAAGGTCATACATAAATCCTTCGGTGCTTAAATTATTAGCCACTTCTTTAATATTATTTGAAGAAATAAATTTGAAGCCGCACTGTGTATCTTTAAAAGGTATTTTAAATAATTTTCTTAATATTTGATTGAGTGTTTTACCAGCTAATCTTCTCATATAAGGAGTCCCTACTTCAACTCCTTTGCTTCGTGAGCCTATACATAGAACCTCTTGGGTTTGTAAAACCTCGTTTGTTAAATGATCTATTCCAACTGATAAATCGGCATCTAAGATTAGTATTTTATTAAATTTTGCCAATAAAAGACCTTCTTTGACAGCTAGCCCTTTTCCTTGAATTTCTTTGTTTGATATAACAATATTTAAATTCTCTTTTTCAATTTTATTCAGAATGTCAATTGAGTTATCAGTTGATCCATTGTTAATAAAGATTATTTCAAATTTCAACTTTCTATCAATCAGATATTTATTTACAGTTTTAAAAGTTTGTTCGAGGATTTCAGATTCGTTAAAACATGGAATAAGGACACTAAGCATAAATACTTTTATTAGAGTAAACTAAATAAAATTTTTAGTAGGGTTTTTAACATAATTTCTGAAAAACCCTTGTGGGCGCTACAGGATTTGAACCTGTGACTTCTTCCTTGTAAGGGAAGCGCTCTGCCGGACTGAGCTAAGCGCCCTGAAAAATATACTAACAAGAATTAGATTTTTATATATGTTAATTTTTATTAAATATATTTTATATAATTACTGGTACTCAAAAAGTTTAATAAAGGATAATCTTATTTATCTGTTATAAATTTTTATTCACAAAACTTTACATCTTCAGAATATTATAATTTACCTACGTGAATTCATTAACTGTTGTTGTACCAATATATAATGAGGAAAAATTTCTTCTAGATTCAGTGAATAGATTATTATCGCAAAATATATACAAAAAAATTTTGTTAATTGATAATAATTCAATTGATAATTCATATGAAATCGCAAAAAAAATAGAAAAAACCAACGATAATGTAATTGCATATAAAACAAATAACTTACAGGGTAAAGGAGTAGCACTGGCCTTTGCCAAAAATTTTATTACCTCTTCACATGTTGTGATACATGACGCCGATTTAGAATATTTTCCTGAAGACATAATTGAAATGTTTGATATTGCAAAAAAACATCCTGATTCTTTTATACTCGGGTCAAGATTTATTGGGGTAAAGAATAGGAAAAATATATATTTAAGAACCTACTTTGCAAATAAAATTATGTCGCAGTTCTTCTCCCTAGTTAATTTTTACAAAGTTACTGATGTTGCTTCATGTTATAAATTATTTCCAACAGATTTTTATAAGAATATAGATATTAATGAAAAAGGCTTTTCTGTTGAGATTGAACTTTTGTCAAAGTTTTTAAAATATAATAAGTCAATAATTGAGACTCCTATCAAATATGAAGGTAGAACATATGACGAAGGAAAGAAGATAAAAGCTATTGATGGGTTTATGTATGTTTCGAATACTTTACGTTACAAATTTTTTGACTAACAAAAGCTTTGTTGATCAGATAAACAAAGTAAATTTATTTAATTCTATGTATAGATCCCAAAGTTTCTAGAAATCAAAACAGGTAGGTTATGAGCCGATACCGCAATCAAAGACAAAAAAATTGTTTTATATATTAAAGTATTTTTTTTATTGATTTTATTCATAAGATTTCCAAGATAAAAGGGTAATAATTGAATCAGTGAAAGAATATAAGTTGCTTTGATAGTATCTCCATATCCCAGATTTGGATATTTTATTAAGAACCATAAATAACCTATCCATGTAAATAAAATACAAAACGAAATAATGTAATAAAAAATTTTTTGTTCAAAATTTAAATGTTTGAAATTAAATATAGTAAAAAATATTCCAAAAAGCATTAGCATCGTAGGTATTAGAGAAACTAAATTGACTCTTCCCAAGTAAGGAACAATATCAAAATTTGTATTGAGCCCACCAGCTCTCAAAACAAAGTAACCCCAGTAGTCACCCCATGTATCCGAGTAAAGTACGGGAATCAATTTATTTGTCAAATCAAAACCTCTGATTGGAGTTGTAAAAATATCTATTAAGGGAAATTCAAAATAAAAAGAAAAAGGCTGGTTGTTGAATGAAAATGTATTTGGGTCTCTATTAAATGCAGTTATAGAACCATATCTTGTATATAAGGTTAAATAAAACCATGAAGATAAAAAGATTCCAGTAGAAAAAGCTTTTGTTAAAAACATAGTATATTTCTTAAAAAAATTAAAGTCGTAGACCCTTAATACAAGAAACCAGGTCATCGCAAAGGCAGGATATAGCAATAAACCCCATTGTCTACTCAGAGCAAGGCAAGCAAGAAGAACACCAACATTTAAGGCATTTTTATTGCTTAAGCCTTCTTTCTTAATTAGTATTAATAAAAATTTATGTATAAGTAAAAACATAAAGAAAACAACATAAGGCTCACCTCTAATCATTGCGAAACTCTTGTAGGTTACTGGTAAGAATGTAAAAATTAAAAGTGTTACATTGGCAAATTCTTTGTTTTTTGGAAAAATTATTTCGACAATTTTACAAAGGACTATAAAAGTTAAAAGTAATAAAAAGACTTGAAATATTTGTCCAGCATTTCCATAAACTATACTACAGTTTGCTTCAATTAAATCTAAATCCACAGACTTATCGCAAAACTTATCAACAATTGATGGGACTAAATATGGAAGTGGAGGAGAAAAGAACTCTTTTGTTTCTTGCTCCGTAGGAAGATTAAAAGGAAGAACTTCAATATACCATTTATGGTGCTGGCCATCATATCCTAGTTCGTGGAAGTAGCTAAATACATTAGTTAGTGAAACCACTGCTACTATTACGAATAAAATTTTTAGGAAATTATTCGATTTTAAATTATTAGGTATAAGATTTTTAGCTTCCAAAGCTTATTAACTACAGCCTAAAGAATTTCCACAATTCAGACATTTATAGCACGAACCATTTCTAATGGTAATGTGTCCACAGTCAGGACAGGCTGGTGCATCACCCATCATATCGCCAAGCACTTCTTGAACCGTTGTTACAGAGTTAGAGACGGCTTCGACTGTTTGAGTTTCTTTAACTTCCTCAACTTTTGTTACAAATTGGGTCTCTTGCTCAGTATTTGTTGGCTCATCAGTTTTTATACTATTTGATGCTTGAGATTCTTGAATTGGCTTTTCAACTTCTGTTTTTTCTATTAGCTCAATAGGTTTTGCATGTTGAGTCAGTTCTGCTGTCTCATTTTTTTTTTGAGCAGGCTCAGCTTCTTTAACTTGCTCTATTTGATCAGACACCTGGATAGGAGAGTCTTTTGGCGGAACCTGTACAAGATCTGTTCTATTTAGATATTCAAGACCTAAAGCTCTAAAAACATAATCAACAATTGAGTTACTCATTTTTAT
>CENF01061182.1_pt1 | contig 55144 bp, 50 predicted proteins | sample 361291 | NCBI WGS metagenome assembly CENF01 (sample SAMEA2619399, study PRJEB7988) | marine metagenome | isolation source: saline water (ENVO:00002010), including | reverse complement strand
AGTTACTTTTCAAAGCTAGTTATTTAAATAGTGCAACTCAGTCCAGTTCCACCCAATCCGCAATACCCATTTGGGTTTTTCCCTAAGTATTGTTGGTGATAATCCTCAGCAAAATAAAATATCGGCGCCATCAATATTTCTGTAGTTATTTCTCCGAAACCTTCCTTCAGAAGGGTTGATTGGTAAATCAGTCTAGATTCTTCGGCCTCGGTGTATTGTTTCTCGGAGAAACAATAAATTCCACTACGGTATTGTGTTCCAATATCGTTACCCTGTCGCATGCCTTGAGTGGGGTTATGGTTCTCCCAAAAAACTTTTAGCAGAGATTTGTAATCTGTGATCTCAGAATCAAATGCAATCCTAACGACCTCATTGTGGCCTGTCATACCAGAACAAACCTCCTCGTATAGGGGATGGGGAGTAAATCCGCTGGCGTACCCGACTGATGAAGTAATTACACCCTCTAAATCCCAGAATTTTCTCTCTGCACCCCAAAAGCAACCCATCCCAAACATGGCATATACCAAATTTTTTCCTTGTGGTTCTATCTGAGAGGACCCCAATATGTAGTGGCTGTCTGTAATTTGCATCTGAGTGGTTCTACCAGGCAGGGCCATTTCTTTGCTTGGCATTTGCGGCAAGAACATATCTCTACTTCTCATGAATCATTCCTTTGTTACCGGGTGTGAAGAATTCCATTGTCAAGCACGACTCTATCTCCAGCCATCGTGCGAAACTTAAAATGATCTTCATCTTCCCAAACATGAATTTCAAGTGTTTCACCTGGTACAACTGGAGAACTAAAACGCCCATCCATGCTTTTGAAATTATCGGGATCTCCATCACATGCAAGATGAACTAGAGCTCTTCCAGTAAAGCCGTATGTGCAGAGTCCATGTAAAATAGGTTTAGGAAAGCCACCTAGGGCTGCAAAGGATGGGTCAGAGTGAAGAGGGTTACGGTCTCCATTGAGCCGGTAAAGGAGAGCCTGATCATTTCTCGTTTCATAACTGATGATACTGTCTGCATTTCGGGCAGGGAATTCGACTTTATCTACAGGTCCTCGGTCTCCACCCCAGCCACCCTCATCGCGAAAGAATAACTTACTGATATTAGTGAAAACTGGAAGCCCATCAGAAGCATCTACCGCCGTGGTTTCAAGAATTACCAAAGCAGCTTTTCCTTTATCGTAGATGTTAGAAATCTTACTTGTTGAGGAGATAGTAGCTTGTGTTGGAAGTGGTTTGTGGAGGATTACTCCTTGCTCTCCATGGACCATTTTTGAGTAATTGACCTCACCTAAATGCGCAAGTGGTCCTCGACCTCCGGTTCCACCTAAAACAACACACATCGTGGGCAAAGCTTTCTGATGAATATCTTTTGTATTTTCTGTTGTGAATTCCAATTCAAACCCTGTTGGGTCAGTTGCTCCTGCTCCAACACCCAAACTATAGAGTAAACAATCTTTTGAATCCCATGAACTTTCATGCGGTTCAGATTCCATGCCGATAGCGTCTAAATTTATACCCATTTTAACTCCTTTGAATTGTAAGACTACTGCATACAGTCTTAGGCCGTCACTTCAGAGATGACAACCAAGATGGCGGAACCCGCAACGATGAAACAGTATGGCCGTGACTCTTTTGAATTATTAAGTCAGCGTGTTCCTTTGAAGGGTATATGTGGCTCTCTAAGTTGGGTTTATTCACTGATTTCCAGATCTCAAAAGCTAGTGTTCTCCGCTCCTGATCGTTTAGGTTCTGAAATTGTGAAAAGAAGGATTCAGTGTTGTTCTCAGCTAAAGAGCAGTAGTTCAGAAATCTATCTTCATACCATTGGGCAATTTCTTTTTCATCTGCGTCTATGTAAATTGAAAAGTCCAAGAATTCTCTAATTGATTGATTTCTATCTTCTCCTTCTGGGGGATCTTGAAGAACGTTAACTCCTTCGACAATGAGGATATTTGTTGTTTCACAATCAGAAGTGCCTTCAATGTCGTATGTTTCATGGGAATACAAGGGGATTGTCGAACCAGATTTCCCTTCACTCATTTCCTGCAAGAAACTGATAATGGCTGCGTAGTCAAAACTTTCAGGAAAGCCTTTACGATGCAGAATTTGATCTTTTTGTAGTTGTGAATTGGGGAAGAGGAAATTGTCGGTTGATATGACCTGAGCTTCAAGGTCAATGGGAGGCCTAGTGAATAATTCTTGTAGGATGTTTGAAATTGTTGATTTACCGACTGATACGCTTCCTGTAATTCCAATCAATAGAGGTTTCAGGTTTCCGGATCGCACTTTCAGCGAATGCCTGGATTCACTGATTAGTCTTTGGACAATAGGTGCATAGATTTCGTTGATTTCCGCTTGAGTGAAGTTTGAGTTTGCAATATCGTTTGTTTGTGTAATTTCCCAATTGTTAATTTCTTCAAGCCACTTCTCTCGTTCTAACAATCGTGTATCTTTAGGCATTTGAGTAACCTTGTATTGTTGTCGCACACTTTTTGCGCGCCTTTTAAGACGTATTAATTATGTCTTACTAAAACAAATTTAGAGTCTATATTTCAATATTCTCCTTATAAGGGTGACAATAGGTAGATGAAAGCAATACGAGTATCAGGTCAAGCTATAGAGTTATGTGATGTGCCGGAGCCTAAGGGGGAAGGTGTCTTGGTCAATGTCGAAGCGGTCGGTATATGCGGGTCGGATCTTCATTTGATTGACTCCAACATGATGGATGTGATCCCGGGCCATGAGATTTCAGGGGTTACGTCAAGTGGCCAGTCAGTAGCTGTAGAGCCAATGCTGTCTTGTGGTGTATGCAAGTACTGTGATGAGGGTTCGCAACCCTATTGTGATAGTGCTTTGCCGAACACGATGGGTATCGGGATTGATGGGGGAATGGCGGAGAAAATTCTCGTACCTGAAAGATTTCTGACTCTATTGCCGAATGCTGTGAACGTGCAGGATGCTTTTCTGATTGAGCCTCTAGCAGTAGCTGTCAGGTGTTTGTTGCGGGTGGGGGCAAACTCGCTTGATAGAATTGTTATTGTGGGCGGTGGGACAATAGGTTTGTGCTGTGTCGCTGTAGCAAAATACTTTGGTGCACAAGTTGAACTTCATGCCCGGCATCAACACCAGATTGATGCAGGGTATAGATTGGGGACACAATCTCTGCGACCTGACCCAGCACAGGTAGTGGTTGAAGCGGCGGGAACGGAAAGTGCTTTGGCCAAAGCTGTGAACTTGGCACAAAAGGGGGGCGTAGTCGGAATTCCCTCTACCTATTGGAACCCAACAGAGTTACCGGGTATGTCTATGGGGATGAAAGAAGTATCACTAATCCCATCCATCACATACGGGAACACGCAGGGCCAACGAGATTTTGAATTGGCTTCAAAAATTCTTGCTTCAACCCCTGAGTTACCAAGGGCGTTAATCACCCACCGCTTCCCGATTGATGCAGCCGCTGATGCTTTTGCTACTGCTAGATCACGAGACGAAGGGGCTATTAAGGTTGCAATAGAGGTCTGAGCAAGAATAATTTCGTTATCTGTAATAATGATATTAAGATCGTAACTATTCATAAAGAAGATCATGACAAAATAGTAAAACCCGCATAGATTGACAATGTGAGTAGAGGCAATCTAAAGGGTATTCAATGACAGCAATTGAAGTCCAAGCACCCAGCACCAGACCGTGGTGGATGGAGAATGCGGGATGTCAAGGAAAGTCGCAACTATTCTTTCCTCCTCCAGGTGAAAGGCCGGCTGCTAGAGAACGACGTGAAAATCGTGCTCGAAAAGTCTGCTTTGAGTGTGAAGTTCTTGCTGACTGTCAAACCTATGCACGTCAGCAAAAAGAACTTGGCTTCTGGGGAGGCGAATCAGAGATAGAGCGTGCTGAAGCTGGATTTGCACCCACAACCCCCGTAATTGGCTTACGAAGGCACAGGACAGCCGCAAGTTAAAGCCCATAAACTAATAGTATATTAGAGACAATATTACCGCTAGGCTACCAACATGAACGAACACGCTAGCCCAGCAGTGACCTTAATTGAGTCAAGTGATGGAGTCATTGTAGCCGCCCATGACTATGGTCATAATGGGCCAACGATTGTGTTCTGCCACGCAACTGGTTTCCATGGGCGTTACTGGGATCCTATCTGTGCACAACTTTGTAACGATTTCCATTGCGTCTCCCTTGATTTTAGAGGTCACGGCAACAGTTCTGTACCGCTGGGAACCTCTATGAATTGGGTTGGAATGGCTGAAGATCTTCTATGTGTCGTAGACCACCTCAATCTTGATCCAGTACTCGCTGTCGGTCACAGTATGGGAGCAAGTAGCATACTGCTTGCTGAACAAATTCGACCTTCAACTTTTAAAACTGCGTGGTTATTTGAACCGATCGTCATTTCTCCTTCTACTTTCACTGAGAAGAACTCAAAGGGTGGAAGTCTTGCGGCTTCAGCAAGAAAGAGGAAAGAGATCTTTGCATCTCGCTCAGAAGCATATGAACGTTACGCCTCTAGACCACCATTTTCACAAGTAGATCCAGATGCATTGTGGGCATACGTCAATTATGGGTTCAGTGACCATGCCGAAGGTGTTATTCTTAAATGCAGAGGCGAAATTGAAGCACAAGTCTTTGAGAGTTCTTTAACTACCATCCATGAAAATTTAGCATCAGTGCAGACCGCAGTGACTGTGGCAGCTGGTGGAGATAAGGAAGGTCCAGCTCAAATAGCACCCGTAGTTGCTCGTGAGCTACCTAATGGCCGATTTGAATCGTTTGTCGAATTCACTCACTTCGCTCCAATGGAAAATCCCAATTTCATAGCTAGAAAAATTCGCGATGAGCTAATTGGAACTCTTTAGCAAATTCCAAGGTATCGTCAAATCATGGATGCAAGGACATGGTTAGGTTTAGAACCATCACACAACCCTCATCGCTGGCACCTGCCAGTCTCAAAAGGAATCTCTACTGGTCACAGGGCAATGTTTGGTGGAAGTGGCCTTGGAGCAGCGATAGCAGCTATGGAGGGTACAAGCGATCGACCCGTTGTTTGGGCTACAGCTCAATACCTTCTATTTGCGAAAGTTGGCACTGTTGTAGATTTTGATGTCACCCTAGCCGTTCATGGGAAAAAGACGACACAAGCTCGCGCTGTTGGGCATGTCGGCGGAACAGAAATCATTACGGTCAATGCTGCTTTAGGTACTCGCTCATACCCTGAAGAAAGAACTTACTGTTTGCCTCCAGAAGTCCAAAGGCCAGAAAGATGTCCGGTTAGAGAACGATTTTCAAATGTTAAAGATTCCCTTGATTCACGAATCGAGCAAAGATGGGCTTTGCCTATAGGAGCTGAAGAGCCAACTGAAATTGAACCGGGCAGAATAGCTGTGTGGAGTCGAATGCCGGAACTTCTAGAACCATCTGCAGCTACTTTCGCTGTTTTGGGAGACTATGTCCCCATGGGTATCAGCTTCATACAAGAGGGGAAGGCAGGCTCAACAAGCCTTGATAACACTTTAAGAGTAATTGACTTGGCTCCGAGTGACTGGTACCTACTTGATATCAGAGTTGATGCGATAGCTAGTGGATTTGGTCATGGTGTTATCCATATTTGGTCACAAGACGGAACTTTGTGTGCGATTGGAAGTCAATCCTGTATTGTCCGAAGCAGAGAACCTGGGTCTCACTCGCCACCAAAACGTCTTGTTGAATCACCTAACACGTCTGAGTAAAAGTATCCCTAAATTCTCTTTCTGTACAGCGTTGGATTTCGCTTACCCTTCGGCTGTTTACCACGCTCATCCTTGATGTCATAATGTAAGGCTAATTCAGCTGTGGTCAGAACCTGCCCATTATGATCAAATCTCTGGTCATCAGTAGCAAGTTCAGCAATAACACGACCCGTGTAGAGTGGGGTTTCGGAGTTCTCTTCATCCAACTCTATATCACCCTTTTCAATACTTTCTAAAATAAATTCGGTTAACACCTGACTTGGCCAAAGGCCGATAACGCAAAGTCCATCTTCCTTACCTTCCACAGCGAAATCCCGAGTAAGACGGTCTGTGCCCATCTTAGCGATCCCATAACTTGCGCTCAGGGCGTAGCGTTCAGATCCACTCGAGGATATATTGACAATGAATTTTAGAGAATCATTACAAGTCATCATTAGTTCCGTTGCATGGACACTCGCTACATATGCTGCTCGAAGACCAATTCCGACTTGGTCGTCCCATACTTGAATAGGGTGTTCCCAGAACTTACCTCCCCAAACAGGGGGGTTTGGTATCTTAAAAGCATTATTTACATGAATGTCTAGTCGGCCGTGCTCACTCTTTATTTGTTGATACAACCTCACTATTTGTTCATCATCTCCGAGATCTACTCCTATTGGTACGCCTTCACCTCCAGCAGCATTGACCATATCTGCAGTTTCTTCAATGGTTAAAGGACCATTTCCTTTTGACCTTCCCGTTATATAAACCGTCGCTCCCTTTTCGCCTAACCCCACTGCGATTCCTCTGCCGATTCCTCGACTAGAACCAGTTACAACCGCTACTTTCCCTTGAAGCTTATTTTCTTTCATTACAACCTCCTACTAACCGATGCTTCTCAGGTCAACGACAAAAACTAGTGTTTCGTTAGGGGCTATAACGCCGCCAGCACCCTGGGACCCATAGCCCTTTGCTGGAGGGATTATTAATTTACGACGACCTCCAACTCTCATCCCCTTACATCCTTCATCCCATCCTGAAATAACTTGTCCACCTCCGAGATAGAAAGCAAATACTTCGTTACGAGACCACGATGAATCAAATTCAATACCTGTAGACCATGAAATACCGACGTAATCGACACTGATAATTTGTCCTGACTCACACTCTGCCCCATCACCGACAATTAAGTCCTCTAATACTAATTCAGTTGGCGGATCACCCTCAAAGGGCACATCAACAACTGGTTTCTCAAATGGATTCATAATAACTCCTAGGCTTCAATTTCTTTAACTAACAGAGAGTCAAAAGACGATCTTAACTCATTCAATAATTTGCTTAATGGACCTTCTGTCCATTCTGTCCATTAGGGAACTTCTTCGCTCACCTAACTCTTTCCATGTCAATGAAGGGACATTCTCTCTGATACCAGCAACTCTTCTAAAAGTTATATCACTCACATCATCAGCACTGAGTGAAAAGCCTATTTCGGTAGCAACTCGAACTCCGTTTCTGCCGAAGAAGGCAGACGCTACTTCCAAGAATTCATGAAGTAAGTCCATGTCAGGGTCTAGTTCTTGCATAACCGACGAGAGGTAAGCGAAGTTTTTCACAAAGAGCATTAATTCTTTTGGAATTCTGGCACCTTCAGCGAGTAAACCTTTGATCAGGCCTCGGAATTCATCAATGAACTCTTCTTCAGATAACTCGAGAGGATCAAAGTTGTTGCGTTCAAGCTGGAACTCGTTTATGAGAAGTCCTATGTCGGCACCTTCAGGGAAAGCACCCAGATCCTTAATCCCTACAACCTGTGATTCGACATCACCAGTCATTAACCCAACTACATACCTGAGAAATGCCTGCCTCCGTGAGCCATCAAGTCGACCCGTTATCCCAAAATCAACAAGACCTATTTTCCCTGATTTATTAAGGAAGACGTTACCCGCATGGAAGTCGCCATGGAAAATGCCGTGAATGACAGCACCCTCTAATAGACCTTCAACCATTTGTCGGAAAACAACAGAACTACTATCGCTGTCAATCCCTTTAGCTATGGAATCGCCCAGTGATACACCAGAGACCTTAGACATTACAATGACTCGCTTTGTAACTAATTCAAGCTCAGGTTCAGGAATTTCCCACTCTTGTTTCAGATTTGAAGATAGTACCCTTTTAATTTCAAATAAATTAGCCACTTCTAGTTTGAAATCTAATTCCTCACAGATTGTTTCGGCAAAAAGCTCAACGAGTGCAGGGGGATTGGCAAGAGCTGCGACTGGTATTCTTCCGACAAGTTTTGGAGCGACCCACGCCATTACCTTGAGGTCATCAATAACCTTTTTGCGTATTCCAGGTCGCTGTATTTTTATAACAACATTTGAGCCGTTACTAAGAACTGCTTCATGTACCTGAGCAATAGAAGCTGCGGCAATAGGAACGTGATTCACCGATGTTATATCTGACCTACGATCACCAAGTTCGTCATTGAGTACCTTTGAAACTTCTTCCCATGGCTCGGGAGATACCTGATCTCTGCATTTTTTGCATTCTGCAACCAAAGCTTCAGGGAAAACGCCTTCAGCCGCTGAAATTAGTTGCGCGAGCTTAACGTAAGTTGGTCCCTGTCGTTCAGCAACGTGACGAAGCCTTTCATAAAGGAGTTCCTGCCTCGCTGATGGCGCCACTTTCCGATCTCGGACTTTCCACATGACGAAAGCTTTTCCGAACCGAAATACTGTTACCAGTAAACGAATTAAGGGTGGAAATTTAGGTTTCCTTATCAGATCTGGGATTGAAAGACGCAGTGTTCGTCTTGTCTCATCTGCTTCTTTAATCCATTGATTAACTATTTCAGATGATTGGTCATTTTCAAGTTTTGACTCTGCCTTGACTGTGGTCTTGAAGTTTGTTTCTTTACGGGGGCTACCGCTTTCGTAATCTGAAATCCTGATTTCAAGCTTTGCTGGACCCCAAATCCCCATTGATAGAGGTTTCCACTCAACTGGAGAAACAAGTTCATATGATGACACTTTTTCAACAAATGATGCCAAGGCTTCTTGTAATTCAGCGCGAGCAAGTGAGGCGCCAAGGCAGTGGTGAGCTCCAGATCCAAACGCTAAATGAGGACAGCCGTTCTCTCTAAAGATGTTAAACTCAAAACCTTTCTCGTCCGCTTCAGAAAGTCCTCCTGCGTGAAGCCCCAGAAGAACAGTTGACCCTGCAGGAAAAAGAATCCCGTCTATGATTTGATCGGTGGTAGCTAATCGACCAGTTGTTCGAACAGCGCTGATATATCGAAGCGATTCTTCTACAGCTGCAGGAATGAGAGAAGGGTCGTTTCTCAATGCCTGGTACTGATCCGGGTGGTCTGCTAAAACCGCAATTGTCGCGCCCAACTGGTTACGAGTAGTGTCAGTCCCAGCAAGCAATATAGCTTCAACCATTGCACTTAATTCATCATGCGAGAGGCAGTCATCGTCGTAGTGACTTTGAACCAACTCAGTAAGTAAATCACCCTCTGGGGCTGCGCTCCTTTTTGTTATTAGATTCTGAACATAAGCGTCAAGGTCTTTTTGCGCTTTTGAAATTTCACCTAAGCGACCAATAACAGACTCAATATCGGCATCAAGGGCAGAAAATATGATGTCTGCCCACTCGTCAAAAAGTTTCCAATCATTGTCATCGACGCCGAGGATACGACAAATTACTGGAACAGGGAAAGGGCGACAGAATTCCGAAACAAGTTCTCCTCCGCCATTTTTAGCTATTTTTGAGACCAGGCTATCTGCATGATTTCTCATGAACTCACGATGTTTATTTGTGTTGCCAGAGGTGAAGGAAGAATTAACTAGTCGCCGCAACCGCTTATGATCTGCGCCTTCTACGGACAAGACATTTGGGCGCATTCTAACTGTTGATGGAATTTCTGGGACAATTCGTTGGGCTTGCTCAAGCATGATGTTCAAATCGGAAATTCCATTTTCCATTTGATCCAGAGCTGAGAAGCTTGAAAGAAGTGATATCCATTCAGGATTTCGCAGAATAGATTTAATCTGCTTGTAGCCAACTACCATCGGGCCAGCAGGCGTGGTGACAACCCATCCTTGATCCGTCATGGACTCTGTCAGGGACAATATCTCGCCGAAACTTGTGGCCGACAGTTCAACGTAGGGAACAGCACCAGGAGCACTAATATCAATTACGTCGGTTCCAGAAACTGAGTTTCCTTCAGTAGTTGTCATTAGAAGCTTCCTTAATACCTCACCCTAGGCTGAAAAAACTTGTGTCCGGAGTGCGTTGGTACTTGAGCTGAGGGACCTTAATATCTCAACAGAGGTTACGCTCGGGTCAGTGCCTCTTCAAGTATATTTCTAGCAATACTTGGGCATTCAGCTAAAAGAGTATTAAATTCGCTTCGAGACATAGCTAAAATGGTTGAGTCATAAGCGGCTCGTACGGTCGCATCTCTTGGTTCGTTAAGAATTACAGCTCTTTCGCCAACAACAGCACCAGGAGCGATGGATGCTATCAACTGTCCATCCTTCTCGATAACAAGTTGTCCGTGAACAAGCAAGAGTACCTCGTTTCCGAATGCACCTTGGTGCATTAGAATGCTTCCCTTCTTTACGTCAATACGAGTTGTCAGTCTGCAGAGGGTCTCAAGTTCTAGCGGAGTCGCTGAGGCCGCGAAGGCGAAATCAGCGTATTGTAAATGGTGAGTCGATTTCTTTGCCATTATTTAATCCTTTGTTAGGGGGGTCTTAAATTAAGACATAAGTATTCTGCCTTATTTGAGCACTTATTGCTCGTGAAAAGGTGGTGTCTTTTGTCACTGTGGAGAATGTCACAGTTCAAAATGGTTCAGCAGCTACTCAATGCTGTCAAAGAAAAATGCAAAAGTACTTCAATAAACGCCTATTGTAGAACTATGTCAGAAGAAGAAGTTGTATTTTGGGATCGTGCTGAGACCCCTGAATTCGAAGCTTGGTTGAAAGCAGCTGAAGCTGTTGTAGGAGAAGGAAATCTTGAGCGAGTCTTGCACTCCGACCTAGGAAGTGATTTACAAATAAATCCCATTTATACGGAGGGCGCAGTTGAGGGGATGACGGATCAAGTGTCGGGTGGAGTTGGCTTACGCTCATCAAATTTGGCTGGGAATATCAAAGGTTGGGATATTCGCCAACGCCATTGGATCACTGATGCTAGCTCACTAAATTCAATAATTTTGGAGGACCTTACCCGAGGAGCAAGCAGCATTGAATTGGCTATTGAACGACCTGAGGCGATTCCATACGATGAACTTCTAGATGGGGTACTGCTCAATATGGCGGGTATTGGTCTCTCTTGCAGCAAAGGTAGCCTTTCAGCTGCTTCTCAACTATTCAATTACATGTCGAATAAGATGCCAGAATCATCTGCAAATACTTTTGATCTTGGCATTGACCCTATCGGTGAACTCTTAAATAATTCACTTGAAATTAGCGAATTTGAATCCTATCTTGCTAATGCTAGTGAACTCATGGGTCAAGTTTCAAACAACTTTCCCCAAGCAACTACATTCAGGGTCAACGGTTTAAAATATGCGCAAATAGGAGCTGACACAATTACAGAGATTGCGGGAATTCTCTCTACGTTTGTTGCCTATCTGCGGGCTATGGAAAAAGCCGGCACCCAGACTGAAGTGGCATTGGAACAGTGCTTGATTGTCGTCTCAACAGGAACTGACCAATTTCTTGACATTGCTAAATTACGTGCGTTAAGACTTCTTTTGTTGAATGTAGGAAAGGCTTGCGGCGTAGAAAGCTTCCACATAAAAGTACAAGCTCAAACTTCGGATTATCTCGTCTCTCGAGACGACCCATGGGTAAATCTGTTGCGAACAACAGTTGGTTGTTTCTCAGCTGCTACTGGAGGAGCTGATATCATTTCCATCCCTGCATTCGATAGTGCTTTTGGAATACCGAGTGAATTTGGGTTGAGACTGGCAAGAAACACTCACCTAGTTCTTATGGAAGAATCAAATATTCATCGGGTGATCGACCCTGCGGGAGGGTCATGGTACGTTGAGTCGCTCACAAAAGATATTGCACAGAAATCATGGGAAAGATTTCAGGGCTATGAATCAAGCGGAGGATTCAAACAGCAAGTTGTTTCGGGTTCTTATGCCGAGCAGGCAAAGCTCTCAAGGGAAAACTATATATCTGAAGTATTGTCTGACGAGAAGATTCTAATTGGAGTGAATTCATTTCGTGAAGAATCAGCAACTGATCTTCAAAGGCACCCTTATCCAAGGTCAGACAATAGCGACAATAGTAAAGATCTAAATTTTAGGGTTTCAGACATAATCGTAAATAGTGAGGAGATGTAATGCCAGTTCCTGACTTTGAGTCAATACCCTTTTCTCCTCTTCCTACAGCTAATAATGATATAACTCCTGATTGGCATGAGTTATGCTCTGATTTTTTGAACTCAAGCACTGAAGAATATGTCTGGCATTCACCTGAAGGAATTCCTATAGAGCCTCTTTATACGAAAGATGACCTCCAATCACTTGACTTTGTTCATACTCTGCCTGGGTTTCCCCCCTTTCTGCGCGGCCCATACCCAACCATGTACGTCAACCAACCATGGACAATCCGTCAATATGCTGGATTTTCTACTGCCGCCGAATCAAATGCTTTTTACCGCCGTAATTTAGCGGCTGGACAAAGAGGCCTTTCTGTCGCTTTCGACCTGCCAACGCACCGTGGATACGACTCTGACAATCCGAGGGTATCTGGAGATGTGGGTATGGCCGGAGTTGCAATCGATTCCATTATTGATATGAGACAATTATTTGACGGTATCCCCTTGGACAAAATGAGCGTTTCGATGACCATGAATGGGGCAGTTCTTCCTGTACTTGCTTTGTACGTCCTTGCAGCAGAAGAACAAGGAGTATCTCCGAAACAACTTGCGGGAACTATTCAAAATGACATTCTGAAAGAATTCATGGTGAGAAATACATTTATCTATCCACCTAAGCCGTCAATGCGAATTATTTCTGACATCATCGCGTTCACGTCAACAGAGATGCCGAAGTTTAATTCCATTTCTATATCGGGATACCACATGCAGGAGGCGGGAGCGACTCTTGATTTGGAAATGGCTTACACACTTGCAGATGGTGTCGAATACATACGCTCGGGGCTTGGTGCAGGTTTAGATATAGATGCCTTTGCCCCTAGACTAAGTTTCTTTTGGTGTATCGGCATGAACTTCTATATGGAGGTCGCTAAATTAAGAGCAGCACGGTTACTTTGGACAAAGCTCGTTAACCAATTTCAACCCAAGAACCCTAAATCACTCTCTTTGAGGACTCATAGCCAGACTTCTGGTTGGAGCCTGACCGCCCAAGACGTTTACACAAACATCATTAGGACCTGCATTGAAGCTATGGCAGCTACACAGGGGCACACTCAGTCCCTACATACCAATTCATTTGATGAAGCGCTAGCTCTTCCTTCAGAATTCTCTGCCCGAATTGCAAGGAATACGCAACTTTTCCTCCAGCATGAATCAGGTACCACCCGAGTTGTTGACCCTTGGGGAGGTTCATACTATGTCGAGCGACTTACTCACGACTTAGCTAACCGTGCATGGAAACATATCACGGAAATAGAAGAAGCCGGAGGGATGGCAAAAGCAATCGATCTTGGAATTCCTAAATTAAGAATTGAAGAAGCAGCTGCGAGGACACAGGCCAGAATTGACTCTGGAGTCCAACCAGTTATAGGGGTAAATAAATTCAGACTAGCTAAAGAAGATGACGTGGAAATACTGCAAGTTGATAATCGCGAGGTACGGCATCAACAAATCCAACAACTCGTTGAGTTGAGGGAGAGTAGAGACGAGCAGGCATGCCAAGCAGCACTTGAACGGCTTACCAATGGAGCTGCTCAAGATGGAAACCTGCTTGCCCTGTCCATAGATGCTGCCCGAGAGTTTGCTACCGTTGGAGAAATCAGTGATGCTTTAGAAAAGGTATTCGATCGTCATAAATCACAAATACAAATAATTTCAGGAGTGTATCGAAGCGAAGTGGGAGAAAATAACGAGCAAATAGAGTTAGTCCGATCTGAGACTAAAGAATTCGCGAAAAAGCATGGTCGCAGGCCAAGAATCCTTGTTGCCAAAGTAGGTCAGGATGGTCATGACCGAGGTCAAAAGGTTATAGCTACGGCTTTTGCTGATTTAGGTTTCGATGTCGATATCGGACCTTTGTTTCAGACCCCTGAAGAAGCTGCTAAACAAGCTGTTGAAGCTGACGTCCATGTTGTAGGCGTTTCCTCTCTTGCTGCAGGTCACTTAACTCTTGTTCCCGAGTTAAAAGCTCATCTTAATGATTTAGGGCGTGACGATATTCTTATCGTTGTAGGTGGTGTAGTACCATCTCAAGACTTTCAAGAGTTATATGATGCGGGAGCAACCGCTATTTACCCACCCGGAACTGTGATATCTGATGCAGCCATAGATCTTCTAAAGTCGATTGGCTAATCATGCAAAATAATGAGCTAGAACTCTTAACTACCGGTGTCATTTCGGGAGATCGAACTTGGGTATCAAAGGCAATAACACTTGTTGAAAGTTCGAGCACTTCAGATTTGGAGACCGCTAATCGTCTACTCGAAGCGATATCATCGCGAACTGGAACGGCACTTCGAGTTGGGATAACCGGCTCTCCTGGAGTGGGGAAAAGTACTTTCATTGATGAGTTAGGAAGTCACTTGACATCAATAGGGAACAGAGTAGCTGTGCTTGCTGTGGACCCATCAAGTTCAATTTCTGGAGGCTCAATACTCGGTGACAAGACGAGAATGGATCGCTTGTCTACAGACCAAAATGCCTTTATAAGACCCTCACCTTCCTCAGGGGTCCTTGGAGGGGTCTCAAGAGGAACTCAGAAAACCATGCTAATTCTCGAAGCAGCTGGCTTTGATGTGATTTTGATAGAGACCGTAGGGGTAGGACAGAGCGAGGTCACAGTATCTGAAATGGTAGATTTTTTTCTCCTATTGTTGTTGCCAGGTTCAGGAGATTCCCTTCAGGGGATAAAGAAAGGTGTCCTTGAGTTAGCAGACTTGATCGCAGTCAATAAAGCAGATGGGGAAAATGAATTACGTGCTAAACAATCAGCCCGAGATTACCAATCAGCTATGGCATTATTATCAAATGCTGGATCCCAATGGGCTACACCCGTCCTTACTTGTTCGGCGCTAACAGGGCAAGGAGTCTCTATGATTTGGGATCACATAAACGATCACTGCTTACACGCTCAAGAGACCGGTACCTGGGGCAAACGAAGACAAGAGCAACAGATCCGATGGATGTGGTCTATTGTTGAAGATCAGTTAATACATAATTTGAAAAGTGAAGCATCTATTTCTCAAATAGTTTCTGAAACTGAGGACCAAGTTCTAAATGGTGATTTATCGGCTACCGAAGCAGCGATGATAATACTTAAGTTGTTTCAAGAGTCCTCGTAAAAGAGCTCAAGCCCGATGCTTTCGCACCGGGCTTGGCTTGATTCCAGTTGGGGGACTGGAGAACTAAAAGTCGTCAGAGAATTCAACTTCTCCTTCAACTCCGACTTGGTATGCAGTTACAGTTTTTTCAAAGAAGTTTGTTAACTCTTGGACATCTTGTAATGCCATAAAATCAAATGGGTTTTTTGAACCATAGATTGGTTCAATTCCTAACTGTTGGAGTCGCGAGTCAGCAACAAACTGAAGGTACTCGCGTGTGTCGGAAAGGCTCATTCCAGTGATTCCGCCTCCTAGAACATCATCTGCGAATTTCATCTCACAATCTACGGCTTCTCTTAACATTTCCTTAATGTCTTCGATTAAATCTGCCGTCCAAAGTTCTGGCTGTTCATTTCGAACAGTTCGAACGACCTCAAATGCAAAGTTCATATGGGCGCTTTCATCTCTAAATACCCAATTTGTTCCCGCTGCTAATCCATTTAGTAAACCTTTATCTCTTAGGAAATATACGTATGCGAAAGCGGCGAAGAAGAAAAGTCCTTCTATACAAGCAGCAAAGCAAATTAGGTTTCTGAGAAAGGTACGTTGTTCATCTTCGTTCGTTAATTCGTCGAGCGACTCCATCGTTCCCATCCATTTAAAGCAAAAGTCGCCTTTGTGCTTGATTGAGGGGATGTTGTGAATAGCGGCAAAGGCCTCTTCGCGTTCTTTCATATCAGGTATGTAAGAATCCAAAAGTGTTAGATAGAACTGAACGTGTAGAGCTTCTTCATAAAGTTGCCTACTTAAATACATTCTGGCTTCAGGGGCATTGATATGTTTGTATAGATTTAAGACTAGATTATTTGAGACTATTGAATCCCCTGTTGCAAAGAACGCTACTAGTCGACTAATTAGATGCTTTTCGCTTGGGGCCATATCTCTTAGGTCGACATGGTCGTCAGAGAAATCTATCTCATCTACCGTCCATGTATTTTTAATAGCGTCTTTGTACATATCAAAAAAAACTTGGTATTTCATTGGTCGTAGAGTGAGATTGAAGCCAGGATCCAAGATATTATCTGGGCGGGCAGCAAGGTTGATTTCATTATCAATCTGTTGATCTGGCTGCAATTCGTTGGGGTCAACTGCGTAACTATTTTCGTCGGCAAGTGCCATTTCTGTAATATCCTTTACTTTTTTCCGGTTATTGGCATGAGTCGCATGATTCGGGATTTTCTAGCGAACAAGCGAGCTCTTCTGCTGTTTTATTGTTTAGCCCATCCCCTCCTGATGGTGTCGGGCTTGAAGTAGTGACTGTAGTTTGGTTAATTCGTGTAGCGGGGCGAGACCTTAGGTAGTAGGTCGTCTTAATTCCTGACTTCCAGGCAAACATATACATAGAACTAAGCCTGTTGATAGTTGGTGATTCCATGAAAAGGTTTAGTGATTGACTTTGGTCTATATAGGCACCTCTGTCAGCAGCCATTTCAATAAGGGATTTCATTGGTATTTCCCACGCTGTTCGATACACGGACTTTAGGTCGTCAGGGATTCTTTCAATTGCTTGTACGGAGCCTTCATTTCTGATTAACTCTGTTCTCATTTCTTCATCCCATAGGTTTCGCTCTTGTAATTCATGGACAAGGTATTTATTGATTTGCATAAATTCACCCGAAAGGGTTTCGCGTTTGAACAAATTAGAAACCTGAGGTTCAATACACTCGTAGCATCCAGCTATTGAAGCAATTGTTGCAGTGGGAGCTATAGCTATCATCAGCGAGTTCCGTAACCCGTGGTCTGAGATTCTCTGGCGTAGGTCGCTCCAACGTTCATGATCTGTTGGTTCAACACCCCAAAGGTCAAATTGGAGATCCCCTTTGGCCGCTCGGGTCATTGCGAATGTGTCATGAGCGCCGTTCTTTTCAGCGAGTTCTGTTGATGCCCACAGAGCATTGAAATATATCTCTTCACTTATTCTCGCTGATATTTCTCGTGCTTCTTCAGAGTCAAATGGGATTTGCATTTTGAAGAACACGTCTTGCAGCCCCATCATGCCTAAGCCGACTGGTCTCCATTGACTATTTGAGTTTCCCGCCTCGTTAATTGGGTAGAAGTTTATATCTATTACTCTGTCAAGAAATGGGATTACCTGCCTTACAGTTCTTCCTAATTCTTCGTAGTCCAACGATGCTACTTCGTCGGCAGTGACAAATGACCCGAGATTCAGAGACCCTAAATTACATACAGCTGTTTCTGTTTGATTCGTGACTTCGATTATTTCAGTGCATAGATTCGATAAGTGCACTACTCGGGTGCCGCCGTCGTAGTCGTTCTCAGACTTATTATCAGAGGTCTGGTTGCACTTTTGGTTAGAAGAATCTTTGAACGTCATCCAACCATTTCCAGTTTCTGCCAGCGTTCGCATCATCTTTAAATAAAGATCTTGAGCATCTACTTGTCGTTCGTACAGTTCTGCTTCTTCTGCTTCTATGTATGCTTTTTCAAATTCTTCGCCAAATAAGTCAGTGAGATGAGGGACTTTTTGGGGATCAAATAAGCTCCATTGCCAGTTATTCTCAACTCTTTTCATGAAGAGGTCGGGTACCCAATTTGCAATATTGAGGTTGTGAGTCCTTCTTGCATGATCTCCAGTATTTTGTTTGAGTTCAAGGAACTCTTCTATGTCGTCATGCCATGTTTCAAGGTAGATACAAGCAGCGCCTTTCCTTCTTCCTCCTTGGTTTACGGCGGCGACTGAGCTATCCAGGGTTTTTAACCAAGGGACTATGCCATTTGAGAGTCCGTTGGTGCCTTTGATAAGGCTTCCTTTGCTCCTTATCCGGTGCCATGCGACCCCGATGCCACCAGCAAATTTTGAAAGTTGAGCGATATCTGTATAGCGTTTGTAGATTCCTTCAAGTGAATCTTCAGGTGAATCCAAAAGGTAGCAGCTTGAGAGTTGTTGATGAGTAGTTCCAGAATTGAAAAGTGTGGGGCTGGAAGGGAGATAGGCTAGAGAGGACATTAAGTCATAGAATGCGACTGCTTCATCTACGTTTTGAGAAAGTCCACATGCAACACGAAGAAAGAAATACTGTGGCGTTTCTATTACATCCCTGGTTTCTGGGTGTCGTAGAAGATACCGGTCATAGACTGTTCGGAGCCCAAAGAACTCAAAGTTCTTATCTCTGCCTGAATTTATTGCGGCGTTAAGAGTAGAGGCATTGTCGAGCACGAAAGCTAATGCGTTATCACCTATAACACCAAGTTCGTGGCCTCTGATTACTGATTCAGTGAACCACGGAATGTTTTGGTTCCGTACTTCTTTATCTATGTATGTTGCTAATAGGCGTCCAGCAAGTCTGGAATACCGAGGCTCTTCAACAATTAATCCAGCAGCTGTTCGTATTGAGAGTTCATCAAGTTCCCTTGTGGTCGCTCCATCTGCAAGGGCTGATATTGTTCGTGTTGCGACTCGCATAGGGTCGACTCCCATGAGTCCTTCAGCACAACGCGCAACGGCGTTTACGATTTTGTTGACATCTACTTCTTCAAGGTCCCCGTTTCTTTTACGAACGCGCATTGTTGTACTTTGTTCGGTCTTAGCCTTTGACCCGTTCTCGTTAGCAGAACCGGGTCCCTCAATTTCGGTTGGTCCGGTTATGACCTGAACGTTACCTTCGTCAATTCCATTGAGTGTTTCTTCTGTTGTTTGTTTGTTGTTTTCTTTCTCAATGGATGGTTCTGATAGTGCCATCGTTTCTCCTCAAATATCCCCAACTAGAGAACCAGTTTTATGTGGTTCTTTGCTCCGAAGTCTCTTCCTCTACTCCATGGATTCAAGACTTCAGTCGCCCAACCGCTTTTCTTCATTAAAAAGTGGTTGGAATATAATTACAGCCGTGTAACTACACCCGTGTCAATAGTTGTTGAAGATTTTTTGATTTTTTATTCAGAAATAAGAAGGTTGCGTTCGGAGATGATGATCCCGTCAGCGTCTGAGTACAGCCAGATGCCTGGCTTTATTGGAATTTGTGCAATGGTTAGTTGGATATCAACTTCCCCCCGATTCCTCTTGACACTTTTTCTGGGGTTTGTTCCGAGAGCCTTTATACCTATAGGCATTTCCGCGATCACGGCCGAGTCTCTGATATATCCATTTACGACAATACCAGCCCAGTCATTTTCTATTGCTAGAAGAGCCAACTGGTCTCCGACCAAAGCGCAGGATCGCGAGGCTCCTCCGTCTATTACCAGAACTTGATTATTCCCTTTTGTTTCAAGTGCTTGGCGAACTAAAGAGTTGTCCTCCGGTGCGTGGACTGTTTTCGCTTTTCCAAAGAATGCTGACGCTTCACCATAGGAAAGGAAATTTTCCATTAGGACAATTGAGTCAGGGTATTCGTCGAGTAGGTCAGCTGTTGAGAACGACTGCATGCTCAAGTTTTAGCAGGGATGGTGTTCGGAAGCACGTTTAATTCAGTAGCTTTTACAGAGGCCCAGATTGTATTTCCTAAGGCAATCTCCAATTCATAGAATGACGCAAGCGTAATTGTTGCATAGCAATCGAATGAACCGCTTAATCTGATTTTGACTAAATTATCTTTTCTGTCAAGGCTAGCAATCGTAGTCTTCCATTTGTTACGAGGAGACCCAGTTGGGGGAGTTAGGTGGAGTGAGACAGCTGAACTAGGGAAACTTATTTGCACGTTTCCAAAGTGATGTTGAGGTAATTGAAGAAGTTCACCACCATCAGATTTGAATTCAAGACCTGCCGCTACCCCTGAGAGAAGATTTAAGTCAAAAAACTTGCTGAGCCATGGGCTTGCAGGCTGGTCGATAATTGACCCTAAAGGGCCAAACTGAATGACCTCGTTGTTCTCTAAAGCAATGATATAATCTGATAGCTTGAGGACTTCAACAGGGTCATGGGAAACCAGTAAGAGCGTGGTATCTAACCTTTGAAGTACCTGATGGGTTTGATTTACTGAATCAATATCAAGCGCTGATGTAGGTTCATCAAGCATCAGTAGCTTTGGTCGCCTCGTTAAAGATCTAGCTAAGGCTACGCGTGAAATCTGTCCTCCTGATAACTGCTTTGGGTACTTATGTTTGAGTTCCTGCAACCCGAAATCCTCAAGAGTTTCGTTGGCAAACGTTCGAGCAGTTCTTTTTAAATATCCTTTGGCCCGATAGGGGAAAGCAACGTTATCTTCGACTGTTAGGTGAGGAAATACGCTTCCACCCTGATGTTGTAAGACAAGTTCTCTGAGATGTGGAGGAACAAAGTATTTTGAACCCGGTTCGTCATAGATTGTTTCGTCAATCTTTAGTGAACCTGACCTAAGGCATTCATGCCCTGCAATCAACCGTAATAATGTAGTCTTGCCTGACCCATTCGGACCGATAACTGCTATCCGCTTAGAGGCTTCTGTTTCAATCGAATATTTGAATTCTTCCGGCCCGAGTATTGTCTTTCCGGATAGGTAGATTTTCGTCATTGCCGGCCCAACCAATTCCCTCGGAGCGTGACAAGAACAGATAGAGAGATTAACACCATGAGCATGCCTATAACCATTGCTCTTTCAGGATTGGTTTCTAATGCCACAAATAGTTGCAAAGGCAAGGTTCGGGTTTGCCCAGGGTTATCTCCTGCGAATGTAATTGTTGCTCCGAATTCGCCAAGTGCCCTTGCCCAAGAGAGAGCGATGCCAGCCAAAATCGAATTCCGTAGCATAGGAAGAGTCACCGTAAAAAATGTTCTTATCGGGGTAGCTCCTAAATTTAGAGATGCTTCCTCCAATTTCGAATCTAATTCAGCGGCGGCTGACTCAATGGTTAAGACGAAGAAGGGCAGTGCTACGAACGTGGCAGCTATTATTGCTCCTGCAGTTGTGAACGGAAGGGTTACCCCAAACCAGCTATCTAGTTTTTCTCCGACAAAACCCTTCCTTCCCAAGGCAAATAGTAACGCCGTTCCTCCGGCGACGGGGGGCAGAACCATGGGCAAAAGAACAATGGCTCGCATTATTCTTAATCCTCGAAATTCAGCTCTAGCTAAAACCCAGCCAAGCGGAATTCCGAGGAAAACGCAGATGCCAGCGGAACTTGTTGCGATAACCATTGAAAGGCTAATAGATCGCAGAACAGTTTCTTCGGTTGCTATTTGAGCGAACGAAGACCAAGGTGTGCGTTGCGATAAGCCAATAAATGGAATAGCGAGCAAAGCAAACCCTAAGGTGGCTATTAGCAAAAGACTGTAGGGTGCCCGTCGTTGTTTTGTTTTCATTATTGGGGCTCCCCGAATCCAAAGCGATTTAGGATTTCTTGCCCATCGGAGGAAAGAACAAAATCAACGAACTCCGTAGCAGAAGCTTTTGCGTTATCAACTATTGCAATTGGATATCGAGTTTTTATCTTTTCGCCTTCTTTGATTGGAACTGACTCGACTCGGTTTGTTACATCAGTGACATATACGAGCCCTGCATCAACCTCCCCTAATTCAACTTTTGTTCTGACAGATCTCACGTTTGGTTCCCACGTGGATGCTTGGATTTCAACCATAAGTGTGGCAGCAATTTCTTTCGTGAGGCGACCGCATGGAACTTGTTCTTGGCAAAGAGCGATGACGTGGCCTTGAAAGTCAGAAATTTCGGTTATTGATGCTGGGTTTCCAATGGGTGTAATGATGGTTAAATAGTTCGTAGCAAAAATGGTTTCAACACTCTGTGTAAGGCGATCAGATCTCTTAACTCGTTCAAATGTCTCTTGGTCGGCAAGTGCAATTACATCCGCGGGGGCACCATCTTCCATCTGAGCTGCTAGTGATGAGCTTCCGGCAATTGAAAGGGTAACTTTAACACCAGTTCTATTTTCAAAATCGTCAGCTATTTCCTCAAACGCTTCTGTTAGTGATGCTGCTGCTAGAACCCGTAGAGAGTCATCTGATTCAGCACAAGATAGGTTCAAAAGCAATAAAGTCACACTCAGACATAAGTTTACGAATGGTTTCATTTTGAGGAGAGTCCTTCGAGGCGAAATTAGGGGAGTTCAACAACGACATTTGTTGACTTAATAACTGCAGCAGCAACAACTCCAGGCTTAAGTTCCATTGCCTCTGCGGCCTCTGAAGAGATTAAAGATACTATTCTTTGACCGCCTGCCCGTATCTCAACTTGAGCCATTACATTATCTTTCTTTACATTTGTAACTAACCCTAAAAATCGATTACGGGCAGATAAATGAGTATTGATGGAAGGATCGCTGTCAGAGTCTGTTAGGAATCTAGCGAGATCTGACCCCTTGATTATTCTGTGCCCGCCGTTAGTTCTACCTGATGGAATCTTTCCATCATCTATCCATGTTCTTATCGTGTCAGTACTCACTGCCAGAAGATTCGCTACTTGGCCGATGCGCAAATCACTCATATTTATATAAATCTATGTTTTTCATAGGTTTATACTATCAAAATATGGAAATTTCCATAATTAAAGCTTAATATTTCGTCAGGATTAAACTATTTGTGTGGCGAAATAATTTTTTTTCTGACCATCACCAATGAATAAGACTGGACTCTCTACGCTTTCTCTATGTCCTTTGATTCAATACCTTTGCAATCCGTAAATGATGACCTTATCGATGCATGTGGGAATGACCCCGGTCAGATTTGCGAATGGGTCTATGATGCATCAGGAAATGCAACGCTTTCATCAATAATTGGGTGGGCTGTTGACAAACCGTTGACCATTCTTATCGTTCTTCTAGCGGCCTTTATAGGGTCAAGGATCCTCAAAAGAGCCATTCTCCATTTTGGGGAGCGTCTCACTGCCGAAAGAGAAAGTCGGGCACTTGCACAATTACAAAAAATAAAAGGGATTGAAAAAATTACAGACAAAGTTCGGGCCAGTAATGTCCTTCAGGGTGAGCAATCTGACCTAAGGACAAAAGCAAGGACTGAAACTTTAACTTCCGTTCTTTCAAGCATTGCTAATTTAGTAATTTGGACAGTAGCTGTGCTCATTTCACTTGGTGAGATAGGGATAAATCTCGGACCGCTAATTGCAGGTGCTGGAATTGTAGGTGTCGCAGTTGGATTTGGTGCCCAATCTATCGTCAAAGATTTCTTATCCGGAATGTTCATGCTTGTCGAAGATCAATACGGAGTGGGGGATTCCGTAGATGTCGGTCTCGCTTCTGGGACAGTAGAAAGGATGACTCTCCGGACGACAATACTTAGAGATACAAACGGGAGTGTATGGTATATCCCAAACGGCGAAATAGCGCGGGTTGGGAATAGATCACAGGTTTGGTCAAGAGCTGTACTTGATATAGACGTAGCGTACGATACTGATTTGAGACGAGCACAACAGATCATGCAAGATGTCGCTGAGGATCTCTGGCAGGATGATAGCTTTGTTGATGGAGATATTATTGAACAACCTAAAGTTACGGGAGTTCAGAATCTTGGAATTGATGGTATTACTCTTCGTCTAGTTGCGAAGACAGACCCATCTGAGCAATGGGCTGTCGCACGTGAGCTAAGGATCCGTATCAAAGAAGCTTTTGATTCGGAAGGTATCGAGATGCCATTTCCGCAGCGCACCGTCTGGATCAAGCAAGAAAAGTAACTTATACTACTCCAAGTTAGTTAGAGAGCGCTGTGCGGCTTCAAGGTCGGCTTCCGCTGACGCAAGCATGTTTCGTGTTTCCTCTATTATTTCTGGTTTAGCATTCGACAAATAGCCTTCGTTGTTTAATCGTCCCCTGAAACCATTAATTTGTTTTTCCTTATCGGCTATCAGTTTTTCCAGACGAACTTTTTGAGCATCTAAGTCAATATCACTATTTAACCCTGAGATTTTTATTTCCGTTCCTTCAAAAGTAATGACAGTTGCACCATCGGACGGAGCTTCCGCTATTGGTTTGACTTCCCCGATACCCGCAAGAATCTGAACATATCCACTTACCCTATCTAACAGATCAAGTACCGGATTCGGGGCGTAGAGTTCAATAGATTGTTTTGGCTTGACCTTTTGTTCTGCCCTTGTTGATCTGATAAGCGAAACGAGTTGGTCAGCGCTGTTGAAGTCGCTGATAAGAGAGGGCGAGATGCTTTTGTTTATCTTAAGCTTTGGCCACGAAGCAGTCGCGAGTATCTCCGCATCAGGAAGTTTGACACCGTCGATGGAAGATCTTGTTGCTTGACGAACGTGTGTCCAAAGAGCTTCTGTTACAAACGGGCAAACAGGATGCAGTATCCTCAATACAGCATTAAGAAGGTTAGCTAGGACCATTTGCTGCTCAGGGTCACTATCGATAGATGGTTTCACAGCTTCTAAATAGCGATCGCATACGTCATGCCAAACAAAATCATAAAGCGTGTCTGCGAAATTATTAAATTGATATTTCTCTATTGATTCCTCTAGTTTCCGGGTCGTTTCATCTAGCCGAGCGAAAATCCATTTATCTATGAACGGTCTGTTTGTTAAATCAATATTCGTTACAAGCTCTTCATCAATTCTATTTAACGCAAACCGTGTTGCATTCCAGAGTTTGTTAGCGAAATTTCTTCCTAAATCAAATTTAGATGAGGTGTTCCTCGCTAGCGGTATTTGTTCACTCGGTTCAGCAACCCCAGAAGCAGCACCGTAAGCACTGATCATTTGTTTGCTCTCGTCTTGTGGTGACACCTGAATAGGTGCAGCAACAAGATGGCCGGCTTCGGTACGCACGAATTTTGGTTCAAAAGGTATCCCTGAGTGAGGGCATACCATTTCAACGGGCATTCGAACATCTTGAGTATCAGTTGTCATTTGCACCAAGGTAAACCGCATAGCATCTGCTCCATGGCTGAAGATTATGTCTCGTGGGTCAACTCCATTACCCAAGCTTTTTGACATCTTCTGACCATGGCCGTCCTGAACCATAGCATGAATGAAAACGTCTTTGAAGGGGAGTCGTCCATTGAGGAAGTAGCGATTAAACATGACCATTCTGCTTACCCATAAGGTAATAATCTCGCGTGCAGTTGAAAGTACAGATGTGGGATTATAAAAATCAAGCAAACCCTCAGTTTCAGAGAAGTCTTCAGGCCAAGGCCATCCCATCGTTGATAGGGGCCATAAGGCGGAAGAAAACCAAGTATCAAGCACATCCGGGTCACGTTCAAATCCTTGTTCCTCAAGAAGATCTATTAACTCAGATTCTGAGATATCTTCAGATCTCTCCAGTCGCTGTAAAGTGCTCTGTGGGGGTACACAAATAGATTCTTCTATCAGGCCCTCCTCTGTTCTTCGTATTTTGTGAGCAGCACCTCTTCGAACCCACTCGCTATCAGCTATTGCGCTATCAATTGCATTCGCTTCAAGCTCAATTTCGTTTGTTTCGACTGTTCTAACCCATACGGGTATTTGATGCCCCCACCATAACTGTCTTGAGATGCACCAGTCTCTAATTCCCTCATGCCAGGAGTAATATGTCTTGGCATATCTCTCAGGAAAGAAAGTTAAGCCCCCATCTCCATCGTCTTTATTTCGGGCTTTGACATCGTTCGGCAAATCAGGACTCTGAGAGGGATCCTGCGCTCGTAAAGCAGACCCGCGTAACCTATCATCTGTGACGGCAACATACCATTGGGAGCTCAGCCATGGTTCTATAGGCACATGGCTTCTGTACGAATGCCCAACAGAGTGAGTGTAAGGCTTCACGTCAGCAAGTAGATCATTTTTCCTAAACCAGTCAACAATTGAGGTACGAGCATCATTCCTACTAAGACCAAGAAACATTTTAGCTTCTTCCGAAATGTCATCCCATCCGTAATTCGCAGAGATTGTTGCGTCCGGTGCCATAACATTAATGACGGGCAAATTGTGCCTGAGACCTATCTCCCAGTCATTCGGATCATGCGCAGGTGTTACTTTGAGGAATCCTGACGCGAATTGTGCTTTAGCATCGTTGCTATCAGAATCTGCCATGATTACATAGTCATCAGCAATGATTGGAATTAATCTTTCAGCTATTGGTAGGCGGATCATCTTACCTACCAGTTCTGTGGCACGAGGATCATTTGGGTTCACCGCCACAGCAGTATCGCCTAACATCGTTTCGGGACGAGTAGTAGCAACAGTTACGTACCCTGTGTCGTCCTCCAAAGGATACTTGAGGTACCACATCGATCCTTCAATTTCTTCCATTTCTACTTCATCATCTGCCAAAGCTGTCATTGTCACTGGATCCCAATTGACAAGCCTCTTTCCTCTGTAGATCAATCCATCTTGAAATAAAGTAAAAAATGCGTGTCTGACGGCAGTAGCGCAGAGGTCATCCATCGTGAATCGAGTGCGATTAAAATCGCACGATGCCCCCATTGCGATTAGTTGATCAATAATTATTCTCTCGTATTCGTTCTTCCATTCTTGGGTTCTCTGAATGAAAGCATCTCTGCCTATTTCAAGTCGTGATGTTCCGTCATTAATTAATCTTTTCTCTACAACGGTTTGTGTGGCTATTCCTGCATGGTCTGTTCCTGGCATCCATAAGGTTGAATATCCCGCCATGCGATGGTATCGGATAAGAACATCTTGCAACGTGTTATTTAAAGCATGACCTAGATGAAGGGCAGCAGTTACGTTTGGTGGTGGGATGACTATCGAAAAAGCGGTATCGGTGGATGACCCCGCCATGGCATCAAATGATCCGGTTTGTTTCCAGAGGTCACTGATCGCTTCTTCTACCTCTAGAGGTTTATAGGATTTTTCTAGTTTCTCTTGATTAGTCATATCGGCCATTCATATGAAATGTTAATGGCGAATTTCCGTTATAGCGTAGACTCCAAGAAACAATGAGACGCATATCACTATTTATTTTCCTCTCAGGCACCCTAGACTTAAATAACGATCTAAGAGGTAACCAATATGAGTGATTTTTCCTTAAAATTGAGCGATGACCAAATAGGCATTCAGAGTTGGGTGCATGGGTTTGCGGAAGACGTCGTAAGGCCTGCTGCTGAAGAATGGGATGAGAAAGAGGAATTTCCATACCCGATCGTTCAACAGGCTGCTGAGATAGGTCTTTATGGATGGGAATTTATGGCCGAAATGATGTCTAATGACCCTACAGGTCTAACAATGCCGGTCGCAATTGAGGAGCTCTTTTGGGGCGATGCGGGAATCGGAATGGCAATCATGGGGTCAGGTTTAGCAGCCGCAGGAATCCTTGCTTCGGGTTCAAGAGACCAAGTAATAGAATGGGTCCCGCAATGCTATGGTGACGCACAAAACTTAAAAATCGGAGCATTTTGTGCTTCTGAGCCTGATGCTGGTTCAGATGTGGGAGGCTACAGACTTTCCGCTAAATACGATGAGGCTACAGATGAGTGGGTTCTCAATGGGACTAAAGCTTGGATTACTAATGGTGGAATAGCTGATATCCATGTGGTTATCGGGGTTGTGGACCCGGAACTGGGTTCTAAAGGCCATGCCAGTTTTGTTGTTCCCCCAAACACTCCAGGACTTACTCAAGGACAAAAGTATAAGAAGCATGGTATTCGTGCCAGCCATACGGCTGAGGTTGTATTAGATAACGTAAGAGTTCCTGGAAGGTGTTTATTAGGTGGAAAGGAAAAGCTTGATGAACGACTTGCGCGTGTGCGAGAGGGTAAACGTGGCAATGCTCAAGCAGCTATGCAGACGTTTGAAGCGACGAGGCCAGCAGTCGCTGCACAGGCTATCGGTGTAGCTCGAGCAGCATATGAATACTCACTCGAATATGCCAAAGAGCGACACGCATTTGGTAGGCCAATAATTCAGAATCAGGGAATTGCTTTTATGCTCGCTGATATGGCTACGGAAATTGATGCTGCAAGGATGTTAGCTTGGCGGGCAGCATGGCTTGGAAAGAACGGGCAATTCGAGAATGCTGAGGGCTCTATGGCTAAATTAAAGGCCGGAAGGGTAGCTACGTGGGTAACCGAACGAGCTATTCAAATATTGGGTGGCTACGGCTACACAAGGGAATATCCAGTTGAGAGATGGCACCGAGATGCGAAAATACATGACATTTTTGAAGGGACAGAGCAAATACAACAACTAGTTGTCAGTAGGGCAATTTCTGGGATGCGTATTGAATAATCCAGTTCCTGCTGTTTCTTTATCAGCTGTACCGTCTCGGCGAGGGACCACGGTTGATTTAGCGGTGGAGATAGAAAAAAGAGGCTTTTCAGGGATTTACTGCCCTAGTTTTGGGGACGCTATGGGTCTTTGCCAGAGCATTGCAGAAAGGACCAACAGCATTGCGTTTGGAACCTCAATCGTTAATATCTACACACGTCACGTCCAAGATTACGCTGCGTCGGCCTCATACATAAACGAGATATCTGGTGGGCGATTTCTTTTTGGCGTTGGGGTTAGCCATGGACCGATGAATGATCGCCTTTCAATTTCAACGGGTAAACCCCTTCAAGATACTCAAAAATTCATCCATTCATATAAAGAAGCAAAGAGGGTGGGTGAGGTGCCACCCATTGTTATTGCTGCTATGAGAGATAAAATGATGGCGCTAGGTGCGCGGGAATCTGATGGAATTGTATTCGCAAATGCTGCGAGAAGCGCTATTGCAGGGTCCTTGGAGCGAATGAATGAAAATCAAAAACCTAAAAGTAATTTCTTTATTGGGGGAATGATTCCAACCTGTATCTCTAACGATCGAGAAGCAGCAGCGTCGGTAAACCGTAAGACGCTGAGCATGTATGTTGGTCTTCCTAACTATCGGAACTATTGGAAATCTGTTGGTTACGAAAGCGAAATGGAACAGGTAGAAGCAGCAATATCAAAGAAAGATTATGGATCGTTGCCGAGCTTAATGACGGATAAATGGTTAGAAGATGTATCATTATTTGGCTCAGCTTCAGAAGTTAAAGAAGGCATAGAGAAGTGGTACGAAACCGGTTTAGAAACCCCCATCTTGGTTCCTTCTTCAACAAATGGTGGGCAATTCAAAGCCTTTGAAGAATTATTTGACCTCTTTACTTAGTTAAAGAGCCGCCTGCCCACCATTTCTCAAATCTCGGGAGCATCTTTCGGGAAACTAATTCAACGATGGTTCCACTTGGAGGGGCAACGTATGTATATCCTCCGTAACCTTCTTCTGGAGAGGAAGAGGCTGCTAACAGAGTCCACCCGTCCTTAAGGAACCGTTCGGTTTCGCTGGTAACGTTATCTACCCAAACACCAACATGGTGGACCCCAGAGTCTTCTCTCCCATCCCAGACTGAATTAGCGGGCCCTTCAAGAAGTTCTAGATGCTGTGGACCTTCACAAGAATATACAAATTTAAGCGGTAGTTTTTGCTGTCCTTCAGATGGAGTCCAAATTGATTGAGCCTCAGTATGCACTGGTTCCGCCCATGTGATGGAAAGGGATGAACCCATTTCATCCATAGCTTTCTCAAGGTTTGGGACACGAATCCCTATGTGATAGATATCTTGAAAGCTAAACATCTACTACCTTTCTAGGTGCGGTTCTAAAACCTGATCCATCTGTAGCTCATTAGGAATATTTTGGCGACCGATTTTCCGATCAATTTCCTCGTGAAGGTGCCAGATTCTTCGCTCCTGATAATTAATTGGTATTCCAGACAAAGCAGGTGATTTCAAAGACTCCCACATCGGCGCCATATTGTATTTATCTTCATCCATGATCTGATCGAACTGTTTTGCTCTCTTTTGCCAGTGCTCGGGTATTGCATCTCCTTCCCAATCTTCAGGACCGTAATACCACCATTCAAGAAGCGTGGTTTCAATATCTATAGGCCAAAAGAGAAGTACAGGGTAGCCAAATGAACCCAAAGGAATAATTGTGTTAGGGAAATAGCTAACTGCCGTGCTGGTGCAATCTAACATGTCAAGATACTCCTGACTTGTTGATTCTATAGTTTTGAAGTCACCGTTATCTAGCGGTTTCCAATCATCCCATGACTGCATACCAGTTAAGTTAACGTGCTGATCGGAATAACCAGTTATCATTCGACTGTGTCCACCGGGGTATAGACCCATTGCTGCTCTTCGGCTATCAAGAGTTGCCCAACCCTCCTTATTCGAATGGATGTGCTTGAAATGGTAAACCTCAAGAAATGCTTCAGCAGTTACCTTCCAGTTACAAGGAATCACGATGCTCTCACGGTAAACCTCTTTTAAAGATAAATTATCTAAGGGCTTTAACATTTCTGTCGCTGTGCCGAGAGATGCAAGAAGTGGCTCTGCATCGGGGTTTTTATTCACAAAAATAAATCCTTCAAAAGTGTCACAACTAACTTGCGGCAAACACCGTTGCGTTCTATCCAAATCAACGAAATCATGCTCATCGGGTACAGCCACCAAAGAACCATCTGTGATGTCATAGCTCCATGAATGATATTGGCAGCGTAGTCGTCTCGAGGAGCCGGCCTCGTCTCTAACTACCGGTGCGCCCCTGTGCTGACATGTGTTATAAAAACACCTTATTAAGCCGTCGTTCCCTCTAATTAGGAGCATCGGCTCTCCTAGTTTTTTGAAAGTGAAAAAATCACCTGGTCTGGGAATCTGGTCTTCTCGTCCTGCTACGACCCAAGAATCTGAAAAGACATACCTCTGTTCAAGCTCATAAAATTCTTGTGATGTGTATCGACCTTTCGGAATATCATGAAATTTTGGAAAGCCCTCAGGAGGTTTGGTGCGGCCAACTTCATAGTGAATCTTACTTTTGATTTCATTGACTTTTGAAATATTCATGCAAGTGCTCCCTAAGCTGTTGATCCACCATCGACTACCAGAGTATGTCCTGTAATGAATGCAGATAAATCGGAGACTAGAAATAACGATGCTCTTGCAATATAGTCTGGCTGCCCGGCTAATCTAAGCGGATTTGATGCGATAGCATTCTCAATGTCCAATCCGCCTGCCTTAAGAGGAGCAAGTTGATCTTGGACTCCGGGAGTGTCAATGATTCCAGGAGCTATCGCGTTAACCCTGATTCCCTTAGGACCGAGTTCTTGAGCAAAGGATTGTGTAAGTCCAATAACGGCGGCCTTTGACGTACTGTATGCGCTTATGTTTGCTCCACCTCTGAGGGCTGCAATTGAAGCGATATTAACGATTGATCCTCCTTCCCTAAGGTATTTTGAGGCTTCTCGTGATGCGCTATATTGTGCTCGAACATTGACCTCAAGCATTCTGCTTACAAATTCGTCAGTCACTTGTTCTATGGGCCCCGTCGTAGGAAAAATCCCAGCGTTATTCACAACAAAATCAATCCCTTGATCATCCGATGCTGATTCGATTGCAGAAATCAGGTCAGATGCATTTGTAACGTCACAATACTGAAAGGACGTGCGGTCAGTATCTGAACGGTCATTGATTGAAGGATCAGAGTCAGCAATCAAAACTTTAGCTCCGCATTCAACTAAACGCTTTGTGATCGATTGACCTATACCTTTGAGTCCTCCGGTCACGACCCCACGCTTCCCCGATAAATCAATCAATTCAGTTATGCTCGGAAATTCCCCCATAGGCAGAGTTTACAAGAGATAAATCTCCGGCACTAACACAAATTGAATTCTAAGACTACCCTTTACTCATGGCCCTTATAAGGAAAAGTACCTTTGGTTCAGCTAAATCTTTGTTTATGAAGTCGCTTCTCTTATTTTTAGGATTTATTTTTGTCGGACTAGGTTTTATTGGGATCATTATTCCTGGAATGCCGACTACGGTTTTCATGATTTTGGCAGCAGCTTGCTTTGCGAAATCTAGCCCGAAATTTGAACGTTGGATCCTAGATTTACCCGGAATAGGGCGATTAGTGCAAGATCACAGGGATGGGTTAGGAATGCCTCGAAAATCTAAGATCATAGCGATAGGGATGATGACATCAGCTGTGACTCTCAGCATCATTCTTGCTATTACAAATACTTTCCTTCAAATTCTAGTGGGTGGCGTGGGAGTTATTGGTGTTTGGTATGTCGGGATTCGGGTTCCTACTAAAGAGAAAATTTTAGCTCTACGTGATAGCGCACAGAGTAACTAACTGCGTTGAATGTCAACTGAAGCTAACTCCACAATCCTCTAGTATTTCTCGGAGAATCCGAACAGAGTCCATATAGTCTTTTATATTTCTCTGCCTAGGCTCGGGAACAAAATGCGTTACTCCAACGCGCATGTATTCTATGATTTCTGATGCGATTTGGCTTTCATCATCCTCAAGCGGGTCCCAACTAGTCCGCATAGAAAAAACAAAATTATCTCTCAACTCAAGGCTTAATAGTTTCTGAATTAATTCTTCGGTCTTTGCTGCTGATAGAAAAGCTCCATGCCAACCATCCCCAACTCTACTAGCACGTTGCAAGGCAACATCTGCATGACCCCCTATCCAAATTGGGATAGGGCCATTTGGTTGTGGCTTTGCTCTCATATTTACAAGGTTTGATTGGTGAATAGGGTAGGAGGCATTTATTTTGTCGTCTTCCCACAAGCGTTGAATCATCTCCAAAGCTTCATCCGTTCTTTTACCGCGCTCATTAAATGGAATGCCTAAAGCATCAAATTCAGCTTTCAGCCACCCTGCAGCTGTGCCCAGAATTACGCGACCGCCACTCAAAAGATCTATTGAAGCTAATGACTTCGCAACTACAATTGGGTTCCTCATTGGGAGCACAAGAACTGTCGTGCCTATTTTTACTCTCGAAGTCTTAGCTGCAACCCAAGCCATCACTGCAAGAGGCTCATAAATATAGGCAGATGGGGGGTATTTGGCATCTGCGGGGATGATCAGATGATCGCTGACCCACACATCTCCAAATCCCAAGGACTCTGCTAATTCAGCGACCTTTGCTATCGCATCCGCAGATGCAGCAGGTCCAGCCTGGGGAAGGTGGATACCTGCTGTAATTCTTGGACTGTTCACTTTCACAACATAGCTAAATCCATCCAAAAGCGAAAGAATACTAGGTTTAAACACCGGTATTATTTTGTAAGGATATGGATAGCATTTACTTTGGAGGTCACTAATGGGTAATGCTGATCTAGAAACAGCACTTAGAAGTGCTGAAGCCATAGTAAATCAAGGTCTGAATTACTTACGGCAACAAGATAGTCCTGAACAAGACCAGGTATTTCTATATGAATTAGCTCATGCCCGCTCTGCGCTTTCAATAGCGCAAGGTTTCTCAGAATTTGCTGAGAAAGGAGTTAATGAGAGACTCTTAGTCGAATTATTTTGTTCAGACACGTTTAAGTCACTTTCTGATATGTGCTTTGGTCGCGAGACACTATGGGAAATCTCTACTGAAGACATACAGTACCTGAATCAGTACGTCGCATCTTGTGGATCACCAAAGCAGTATTCTTCAGCAGCGAATTTACGAGTTCAAAATCACCTGAATCAAGAATTACAACTTGTAGCTGAGACTTTTCACCGCTTTGGTAAAGAAAACATTGAGCACCACGCTGAAAGAGTACACCGTGAGGACCTTGACGTTCCTGAAAGTATAATCTCAGGCCTGGCTGAGCTAGGGTGCTTTGGACTCTCAATTCCCGAAAATTACGGAGGAACTGCAACAGGTACTTCACTTGACAACTACGGTATGGTTATCGCAACTGAGGAACTTTCAAGAGCGTCTCTGAGTATAGGGGGCTCCCTTATTACTCGCCCAGAGATACTGGCAAGAGCTATTGAAAACGGCGGAACTCAAGATCAAAAACAACGACTTTTGCCTTTAATCGCGTCAGGGGAACGTATGTCGGCTGTTGCGGTGACTGAACCAGATTTCGGCAGCGATGTCGCAGGTATCACTACCAATGCAAGACAGTTATCAAATGGAGACTGGGAAATCAACGGTGTCAAAACTTGGTGCACCTTTGCAGGTAGAGCTGATTTATTGATGGTGCTAGCAAGGACTAACCCCGATATTTCGGTAGGACACAGAGGATTAAGTATCTTCGTCGTAGAAAAAGACAGGGCCGAAGGGCACAGTTTCAGCTTTCGCCAAGATCATGGCGGAAAGCTAGAGGGAAGGGCAATACCTACACTGGGATATAGAGGTATGCATAGTTTCGAAATTTCGTTTCAGGGTTGGAGAGTTCCTTCAGGTTCACTTATTGGGGGAGAGTCGGGCGAAGGTAAGGGGTTCTATCTGCAAATGGCAGGATTTGAGAATGGAAGATTGCAAACAGCTGCCCGCGCAGTTGGAGTTATGCAAAGAGCTTATGATGAAGCTGTTCTCTATAGTCAAGAACGAAATGTTTTTGGGGCAGCCTTATTCGACTATGAGCTTACGCAAAGTAAATTAGGTCGCATGTCCTCAATCATTCATGCATGTAGACAGTACACGTATAAGGTTGGCGAACTGATGTCCAAAGGTGAGGGAACTTTAGAAGCAGCAATGGTAAAAGCCTATGCCTGCAAAGCAGCAGAGTGGGTGACGCGCGAATCCATGCAAATACATGGCGGTTTTGGGTATGCCGAAGAGTATGTTGTAAGTCGTTTGTATGTGGATGCCCGAGTTCTATCGATTTTCGAAGGCGCTGACGAAACTCTCTGTTTAAAGCTTATAGGAAGACGAATCTTGAATCCCTAGCCCAATCCCTTCCGAGCAGGTGGTAAATCATCAAATTCTGGCTCTTCCCGATTGGATTGCGCTTCAAATACATTAGCCATATCTTTAGGCTGATACATTCCGGCTTGCCAGGTAGCAATGAAGTTTAAACTGTCAGCGACAGAGTGGTCCCTAGTGTAATTTATGCTTTCCTTTGTTCCCCAAATAGCTAGTGGTGATTTTGTTGCGATTTCAGCCGCGATATCCAAAACTGCATCAACCATTACCTCATGACTTGAGAAAACTTCATTCACCAACCCTACTTCCATAGCACGTTGAGCTGTCATTCTTCTTCCCGTGTATGCCAGTTCTCTTGCTACCCCCTCAGGAATAATTTTCGGCAGTCTTTGTAACGTTCCGACGTCAGCAGTCATCCCTATATTTATTTCCTGAATGCAGAACCATGCATCTTCCGTTGCATACCTCATATCAGCAGCTGTAACCATGTCAACTGCTCCGCCTACGCAACCACCTTGGATAGCAGCTAAGACTGGCATTCTAGCTTTTTCAAAACAGGTGAAACTTTCTTGGAGGTGAAGCGCTGATTCTCGAGTCAGTGCATTGCGTCTGCCCCGTTCGGTTTTCCCACCATCACCAAGTCCACCTCCAGTGAATACGGCTAAGTCCATACCTGCACAGAAATGTTTCCCAGTTGAGGAAATCACAATTGCTCTAGCTTTCCCTTCATCACTGATTTCATTTATTATCTCCGGAAGTTCACTCCAAAAGGAGGGAATCATTGTATTGAGATTAGGTCCTCGATCAAGTTTTACATGAGCGACCTTATCCGTGATTGAGACATCAAAACACTCATAAGCCATAGTTAGCGACTCCTATCTATCTTTTCAGTTCCATGCATACCGTAATCCAGAATTTTTAACTGGTGCAATTGGGCTACGACATCTATTAAGAAAATCGGGTACATTTTCAATATGCTTGAAACTAAAAAAACATTCTGTCGTATATGCCATGCTGCCTGCCCCATGGAGATAGATGTAGAGGACGGTAAGAGAATCGTTGCGGTACGTGGTGACCGAACAGATCCCTTGTTTGAGGGTTACACGTGTATAAAAGGTAGACAATTAGCTGATCAATTTCACAGTCCAAGTCGTCTACGTTCACCGCTTAAGAAAACAACGGCGGGAACTTTCGAGGAAATGGCATCTGAAGAAGCCCTTGACGAAATAGCAGAGCGGCTACAGGTGATCACAGAGAAATACGGCCCGAGATCGGTAGCAACCTATATCGGAACTGGAGCCTACCAAAACAGTATTGGTGTTCCTGTAGCGTCAGCATGGCATGAGGGTTTTGACTCCCCATCCTTTTATACTTCGCTAACAATCGACCAACCCGCACACCGAAGTTCGTTACTTCGACTTGGTTCTTGGGAAGCTGGATGGCAGAACTTTACTGATGCTGATGTGCTTCTTGCAGTAGGGTATAATCCTCTAGTTTCAAGTTATGGTCCAGCGAGTGGACTTCAAGGGACTAACCCCTTTATTAGGCTTCGAGAGGCTAAAAAAAGGGGATTAAAACTTATTGTTATTGACCCAAGAAGAAGCGAGTTAGCAACTCAAGCTGATGTGTGGCTTCAAGTCAAGCCAGGTGAAGACCCTACTTTACTCGCTTCAATGATTGGGCATATCCTGAATAATGACCTTCACGACATGAGCTTTTGTGAGCAATATGTAGACCAGGTTCAACTTAGTAGGTTGAAAGAGGCTTGCTCTGCTTTCACTCTCAACTATGCGGCTGAGCGTTGTGCTGTTTCATCGAGTGACATAAAACTAGCGGCCGAGATGTTTGCGTCAGGGCCTAAAGGAACAGCAGGCTCAGGAACCGGTCCTAATATGGCTCCGCACGGAACGTTGATGGAATCTCTAGTACTTACTCTAAATGTTCTATGTGGACGCGTTCTTAGAGAAGGTGAAACTCTTGAAAGCCCTTATATGCTTTTCCCTGGAGACACAAGACGAGCTCAAGTAACTGCTCCGAGTAATCCAACTCCGGGCGCACCTCACAGAGTCAGAGGCTTATCAGGATTGCCAGGTGAGATGCTAACAAACGCGTTAAACGATGAAATTCTCCTAGAAGGAGATGGTCAGGTACGTGCGCTAATAGTTTCAGGGGGGAATCCGGTTCAGGCTTGGCCTGATCAGCACAAAACCTTAAAAGCTTTAGGCGATCTTGAGTTGCTAGTTGTAATTGACCATCGAATGACAGCAACCGCACAACTAGCTGATTATGTGATAGCGCCCCGACTTCAACTAGAACGTGAAGATGTCCCGAATGTCATGGATCGCCGATTCCCCGCTGTGTATACCAATTATGCGGAAAGAGTTATTTATTCAGATGATGATGTGCTTAATGAATGGGAAGTTTTTGTTGGAATAGCCAGGCGAAATAAAACCAAAATTAAGTTGCCCGGAGGGGATCTTCCTATCAACGAAGATCTAACGGATGGTATTGTAATTGATTACGTCTACGGGAACGCTAGATTGCCAATGAGTAGATGGAGAGAAAACAAACGAACGATTCACAATGACAATCCGATAAAGGTTCTTCCTGGCGATCCTAAAAACGACGCACGTTTCGCTGTTTGCCCTGATGATGTGCTTGAGGAACTTTCCGAAGTCCGAGTGGAACACTCTGCAAGCGAATTACTAGATACATTTGATAAGTCACTTTTCCCGTACCTTCTTGTAGGGCGACGGCTAAAACATGCTCTTAACTCACTAGGGTCAGAGCTACCCGGACTTGCTAGGGTCGCCACCACAAATTATGTCTACGTGAATCCTGATGACTTAGTTGAACTAGGTGCAACGGCTGGCGACCTCTTAAAAATAACTTCACCAAGATCATCTGTTGTTGGGGTCATTGAAAGTGACCCAGATATAAAGAGAGGTGTGGTTTCAATGTCACACTCTTGGGGCGATATTTCATTAACGGATGAGAAGGTTCGTGATATCGGATCTCCAACTAACCGTCTAGTAACATCGGACGTCGGGTACGACCGGATTACTGGATTGCCGATAATGAGCGCGATTCCAGTAAACATTACTGCAATTACGGAAGACCAACTTCTCTCTAATTAATCGTCAAAGCTGCTAACTTCACGATCACCGGTTAAAGCACCCTTAATCACTTTTCCGCTAGCGGTTCTTGGAAGGGGAGAGGTCCTGTGCTCCCAAATTTCTGGAACTTTATAACTAGCTAATGTCTCGGAGCACCATTCTAAAAACGTATCTATCTTGAATAGACCATTGTCATTAAGGACAATTATCGCTTTAGGTATTTGGCCCTTCTCAGCATCATCTACTCCTATTACAGCGACTTCATGAATGAAAGGATGGCTTTCAAGACGGTGTTCGATCTCAACTGGGTAAATATTTTCACCAGACCGGATGATCATATCTCTTGCTCGCGAATTAATATAAAGCATTCCATCAATGATTTTGCCAATATCGCCCATAGCGAGCCAACGGTCTGGCTTTATTGTTTCAGCAGTTGCAGTCTCATTTCCCCAGTAGCGCAACATTGAATACGCTGATCGAACGTGTATTTCGCCCTCTTCACCCTCTCCCAAGCGGTTATTTTTAGAATCGCGAATTTCAATTTCATACCCCAAGCAAGGACTGCCGGCAGAATCTGGATTGTTTTTAAAATCCTGCCCACCGATTGATGTGATTACACCACATGACTCACTGCTTCCATAGCCCTGACCTATTGAGTGAGCCGCTTGCGGGAAATGTTCCGCAATAAGATTCTGCATATGTTTCGAAAGGTGAGCCCCTCCGCTACTGACACGAGTCAATGAAGAGGTATCTCGAGAAACGAATTCGGGATGTGTCATGACTCTTGGTCCCATATCTCCAATGGCTACCCAGTTCGTTACTCTCTCTTCCTCAATAAGTCGGAGTACGTCACTAGGGTCAAATCTACCTTTCCTAAAAATTAGTTTCGCCCCGTTTGCCATATTCATCAGCACGCCTGCAGGTAAACCGGATATATGGAAAAGTGGAGAGGTCGCGAGAATTATCTCCTGATCATTAGGTAAAGAAGAAATATCAATATCTAGGAGAGTTAGAGCGACCAATTTTTTCTCATAAGCATTGTGGATAGTTCCGTCCACAAAACCTACGAGGCTTCTATGAGAAAGAAGTGCCCCTTTTGATTTTCCTGTGGTCCCAGATGTAAATAAAATTAGCGCCGGGTCATCCTCCTTCAGGTCAGGATATTTGGGTTCATTTTCTGAAGCTTCGAAAAACAGCGGGTTTTGGTCAAAATCAATAACTTGAAGGTTGTCTAACAGTGATCCAGCTCGGGCTAATCTTCGCGAATCTCCGACGACAAGAGACGGTTCCGTTAATTCAATTGCATGGCGTATTTCTGTTTCTGTCCACCAACCATTCAGCGCTGCAACAATTGCCCCTAAGTGCGTTGCAGCGAAGAAACTAATAACCCATTCAGGGGAATTCGCACCAAGTATCGCAACTCTGTCTCCCTGTTTTATTCCGCATTGCGTTTGCATCCTATACGCTGTTGACTCAACACATGATTTGAGTTCTTCATATGTAACTCTTCTTTCTCCAAGGACAAGAAACTCCCTTGAAGCCCATGTTGCTATGTTTGCATTGAACATTTCGCGAATAGACTTATGTCTGTTTTTGAAAACAAGAAGTCTTTCTCCTAGCACATCTTCGAAAGCAGTTTCCCAATCTCCCCCAGGCCCTCGCAGATTAGATTGAACTCTCTCAATTATCTCGGCTTCTGAGGTCATCAATATGTCTTTCTATCGTTTGGATTAATTGAGGGGGTTACTTTTCAAGAATTGCAAGATACTAGCGACCAGTAGCTCAGGTGCATCTTCCTGACAAAAGTGCCCGACACCAGGAAGTTTGATGACGGGGCTCGATGGCCAAAGTGACATGAAGTCCGCTACAGCAAACTCCGGGGGTATCGCATAATCCTCAAGTCCTTCTAAAAGTATTGCTGGCTTTGAAGTGAGGTACTCCACCCCTGAAAGACCTTCTAAAACGTATTCTCCTATACGGCCTAGATACGCGTCTATAGGGAACTCATACGCCCCTATTGCGCTGTCATAGTCTGGAAATGGTGAACTGTAAGCTTCTATCCATGTTTCGTCTATTACTTTTGACGAGACCCCCAGCAATTTCATTATCGAGACAACTGTAGATCCGGCATTTCGAAGTACAGCTTCAGTTCGGCCAGTTTTGAGTCCTTCGCCAATCCACTGGAACCAGCGCGAGTCTCGTATTTTCGGTATATCATCTGGAACGCGACCGTAACCAGCAAGAGTATTCATGTAAATGAGACGACTCACTCGTTCAGGATTACGAACTGTGTAAGCAGTTCCGATAGGTCCACCCCAGTCTTGCATCACAAAAGTTATATTATTTAGTTCAAGTGAGTCAATCAGACGGCTTAAATTTTCAGTATGACTTTTCAGCGTGTATTCGCGATCTTGTGGGGTTTCGCTTTTCCCAAACCCCATGTGATCAGGGACTATAACCCGAAATTCTTCTGCCAAAGGGTCAATCATATTTCTATATAAATATCCCCAAGTGGGTTCGCCATGTAGGCAAACCACCACGTCTCCTGCGCCTTCATCAATGTAATGTTGTCTGAAGCCAGATTCAGTACAAAATTGAGGTTTGAAATTCCAGGTACCATTGAAGGTTTCATCTTGAGGGATCATGAGTAAATATTCCCATGCCTTTTCCGTAATCTCCATTCTCAAAGAAAGTTTTCAGCATGTTTGCAAATGGCATTCAAACAAAAGATTGTTAGGAAATCATCTACTAGAATCTACAACTATCTGAACGAGCGGGATTTTGCAGACCAAGGGGTAATGACATATGAATACTGATATTCTTCGAGAACATAGGGTAAGGATTGACGAATTAGATGAACAACTAATATGTTTGCTGGCTGAGCGTTTTGAAATTACAAAAACCGTTGGAGAATTAAAGGCAAAAACCGGTTTACCCGCAGCTGATCCACAACGTGAGAAAGAGCAAATAGCCCGACTTCATGAGATAGCGCGACGTGAGGGTATGGACCCTATCTTTGGAGAAAAGGTTTTCCGGCTTGTTGTCGATGAAGTGATAAGGCACCATCTTCAAACTGCTGATAAGCGTGATGATTTGAAAGCTTAACCTTCTTGGATATTAGATTGTTTCCATCTATTCCAGTAGGTGATTTCTTCTGCGGGTTTTCTTTTCCCAGGCTTAAAGGTCTCACCGAGATAATATGCAGTTGGGACGCAAGCAAGCTGAGTTATTGTCTCAGGTATTCCAAGCGCCTCCCCAACTCGTTCACTGTAACGCAGGTGAAGGGTCGTCCAAGCAGTTCCAAGGCCACGTGCTCTTGCAGCTAACATGTAACTCCAAACTGCAGGTAACACCGATCCCCACCACCCTTGAAGTCCACCACCTAAATCTCCTTCCATATCCGCAGGGCTTCCTAATGAACAAGGAATTGCCAGAACAGGAACCTTTTCCAATATCTCAGCAAGATAATCACTTGATGACATGATCTTTTGCACCGTGGGGTCGTCGGGTATTTTATTTGAAACAGCTTCCTTTTGAGCGTCTATGTAAGGCGCATAACCGTCTCTATAAGCTTCTGCAATAACTAATTTTTTTTCGGGGTCATCAACTATAACCCATCGCCACTTTTGGTAGTTTCCCCCTGCCGGTGCCTGAGTTGAGACTTTGACGCAGTCAAGAATTAATTCCCTAGGCACAGGACGGCTCAGGTCTAACCGTTTACGAACAGCTCTGGTTGTTGAGAGTAGGTGATCAACTTCATTTATATTAAATTCTTCCATGCTTACTCTTTAGTCTTTCTCTATCATTCGGGTCAAGCTAAAGTAAGAGCAAACAAAATTACTTGAAAAGGTTTAACATGGCACGAATTGATATTCCCGAGGGTGAAGGGTTAGAACGAAGCAGACTTTGGTATATGCAACCAGATGTTGGGAAAGGGATTGGCATAACAGGGAACGCGCTCTATACCAAAGTGTCTTTAGACACAAGAGTTAGAGAAGTAGCAAGAATGCGAATAGCTCAGATCAATGATTGCCATATATGACTAGATACTCGGTCTGCATCGGCGATGCAGCAAGGATTAGATGATGACCTCTATCATCGAGTAGCCGAATATTCGGAGATAGGTGCGTTCTCGGAAGAAGAAAAACTCGCAGCAGAATTAGCGGAGCGTTTTGTATTTGACCATGTAGCGCTTAAATCTGATGAAGCATTTTGGGAACGGATGAAGTTGAGCTTTTCAGATCAACAGATATTGGAGCTGTTATCATTAATTGGCTTTTGTCTTGGAGTTGGAAGACTCCTTGCAGTTCTTGACGTGGCGAACGACTGCCCAGTAAATTTAACAGCTGACCCTGGCGAAGATCCCTCATTCCACGCCCATGGTTAGATTTGGGTAAGGAGATATTGTGACAGGACCGCTAAGTGGGGTAAAGATAGTCGAATTAGCTCAAATGATAGCCGTGCCTGGAGCTACGCACTTACTTGCCACTCAGGGCGCTGAAATAATAAAGATTGAGAATACAACCGGCGGAGATGATCTGCGAATGTACGGTAGCCGAAAAGGCAATATGTCCGGATGGTTTGCGAATGCTAATGCTGGCAAGAGATCAATTGGCTTAAATCTTGAAAGAGAAGAGGCGAAAGAAATACTGAGATATTTCATAAAAGATGCTGACGTCTTCATTGAGGGATTTCGTCCTGGTGCTGTGTCTCGTTTGGGATTTTCGGCTGATGAAGCTTTTGAAATAAACCCGAGACTGGTTTATGTATCTTCATCTGGCTTTGGTGCTGAAGGGCCCTACAGCGACAGACCAGTTTATGATCCCGTTATACAAGCAATATCAGGATGGGCTGGCGCTCAACGAACCGCTGATGGGCCTACTCTTATCCGTGGGATGGTTGCGGATAAAGTAGCAGCTTTGACGACGTCTCAAGCGATAACAGCAGCGTTGTTTGCGAGAAATGAAACTGGAGAAAGTCAACATGTTCAGGTTTCAATGCTTGAAGCAAATATAGCTTTCAATTGGCCCGATGTGATGATGCATGAAACAGTTCTAGATGATGACGCACTTCATTTACCCAATTTACTCGGCTCATACCAGCTATTCTCTACATCAGATGGTTGGCTATCAGTAACCGCGGGAACCGACTCTCAGTGGAAAGCAGTTTGTTCAGCTCTTTCGCGCGAGGACCTTGCAAAAGATGAGCGATTTTCCACAGCCGCAAATAGAAGTAAGCACTTTACCGAATGGTATGCCTCTTTTGATGAAATGCTTGGTGCCTTCACTACTATAGAAGCCCTCCAAAAGTGCCAGGATGCTGACGTTCCAGCGGTAAGAGTGCTGGACCCTTCAGAAGTGGCTCACGATGATCACGTTAAAGAAGTAGAGTCAGTCGCTGAGATTGAACACCCCATAGTTGGCAAAATGAGAGTTCCCCGCCAAGGAGCGATTTTCAATAAGGCGACAAAACATAACCCGCGGCCAGCTCCTGCTTATTGTCAAAACACCATAGAGCTACTCACTGAAATAGGTTATTCAAACGACACAATAGAAAAGTTAAAATCGACCGGAGCGATTTCTTAGCTTTCATGAAGTCCTCTATGCCAGTAACCGAACGTTTGACGACGCCGTCAGGAATTGCTGTGGAGTTTGACTTGTGGGGGGATTTAGAAAAGAACGCAATCCTGCTTTTGCACGGGGGCGGCCAAACCAGACATTCATGGAACGCAACTGCCGAAAAGATAACTCAAGCTGATGGCTGTGCCATAACAATGGATTTAAGGGGACATGGAGATTCAGACTGGTCTAATGGAGGTGAATATGAGCTGAGAGATTTTTCTGAAGATGTTGCGTTCCTTATAGACACGTTGGGAATCCAGCCATCCTTGGTCGGTGCATCATTAGGGGGGCTTGTGGGCATCTACCTTGAGGGGAGATATAGTCCCGGATCTATTTCAGCTCTAGTGCTAGTTGATATAGTCCCGAATATAAATGTTGTAGGAGCAGAAAAGATTAAAGATTTTATGCTTGAGCATTCCAAAACAGGATTTACGTCTTTGTCGGAAGTTTCAGATATTCTTTCCAAATACAACCCTCATCGCGAACGATCATCGGATCTTGAAGGGTTGAAAAAAAATTTACGTAAGCGCGGCGAAAAGTGGTTTTGGCATTGGGATCCTTTGTTCATTTCAAGTGAAAGAGGTAAAGAAAATCCTGATATGCGGAACCCTGACTTATTAAACGAACTTTGCAGCAATATCTCTGTTCCGATGCTACTCGTGAGAGGGAAACTAAGTGACCTAGTTACAGAGGTTCAAGTTAGCGAATTTCTTGAAAGGTTTCCGGATGCAAGTTTTGCCGATGTTAGCGGCGCTGGTCATATGGTCGTCGGGGATAAGAATGATGCGTTTGCTAATGAGGTCATTGAATTCTTGAATTATAAATAGAGATCTCTTAGCTCTTTTCCTCGTTCCCGATTTCATTTTCGTACCACTTGGGTACCATCGCGCGTGGGTTACCTGCAGCTAGCTCAGGCCTTGCGAGTCCAAGTAAAGCGTAGTCAATGTCAGACGGCAGTTTTTGCGTGTGAGCTCCGCCATCGACTCTTATCGTTTCTCCGTTGACATAATTGGACTCGTCGGACGCTAAGTACAGGGCACAATTTGCAACGTCATCCACGTGCCCCATTCTTTTCGATGGCGTTTGTAAACGAACAGTCTCAACAGCGAATGGAATTTTAAAGATTTCAGATGTCATCTCGGTTTCAATGACATGGGGAGCTATGCAATTTACCCTAACTTGATCGTGACCGTACTCAACTGCTGCGAGCTTAGCCACATACTCAAGTCCAGCTTTTGCTCCTGCATACCCTACTCTTCCGACATTTGGATTATGAGCGGTAAGAGATGAGCAAAGAATAGCAGACCCTCCTCCGGACTCGGCCATAGCATTGCACATAAACCTTAGGAAATAAATTGCGCCATTGAATTGCACATCAACCATTGGTTCAAGATGGTCGGGTGTAATTTCTCGAATGGTCCTTACATCGTCATAGCCAGCGAAGTTAATTGCGGCATCAATACGACCATAGTGGTCCATTATCTCCTCTTGAGCTCTTTTACCTTGTTCGAAGTCTGTCACGTCCCATGTGACCCCTATTCCATTGAATTCATCGGCAGTTTCTTGAGCGAGCGCTCCTCTTCGTCCCGCAATGACAATCTCTGCTCCTTCAGCTTCAAAGAGCTTTGCACATGCATAACCGAATCCGCTTGCGCCCCCGACAATAACTGCTACTTTGCCTTTCATTCTTTCCATCTCTTGACAATAGCGTTAATCAGTCTGAGATCCCATTTCTTGAATTTCTCGTTCCGCTCTAGTGCTAGTAATCTTCTCAAGGGGGAAACTTTTTAGGGGGTTATGCTGTGAGCGTATTAGATAATTTCAAATTGAGCGGAAAAGTAGCTGTTGTAACTGGGTCTGGTCAGGGCATTGGTCGAGGAATCGCATGGGGCTTGGCTGAAGCAGGGTGCAATGTTGTAATAAATGCTAGAAGAAAACAGGATCTCGAGTTCACAGCAGAGGGGATTGAAGAAAGAGGAGGGAAAGCCTTGATTTACGATGCCGATATTAGAGATAATTCTGAAACACTAGGAGATCTTGCTGTTGACTCTTTCGGATCACTTGACATTTGGGTTAACAATGTCGGTGGGTCAGATGAAAAGAAGACAAGAACTCTAATTGACACTCCAGACGACACTTTTAGAAACCAATTGGAGCTAAATTTAACCACTGCATTTCAGGGCGCCAAAGCTGCAGCGAAAAGAATGAGTAGTGGCGGAGCAATTATTAATATTTCATCAGGTGCAGGTATGCGAGGGTCTCCCTTTACTGGCCCTTACGCAGCTGCGAAAGCAGGAATGCTTAATATGACTGAGACTCTAGCAATTGAGTTAGCGCCGAAAATTCGTGTTAATGCAGTTTCCCCAGGGCCAGTAGTCACTGAAGCTTTCGCTGAGGTACTAGGCGCAGATGGAGCTGAAGAAGAGATAGCTGCGACAATCCCCCTAGGGTTTTTAGGAACTCCGGATGATATTGCAGCAGCTGTTGTCTTTCTCGCAAGCCCAGCGTCGAGATGGATAACTGGCCGAAACCTACTCGTAGCAGGAGGTAGGACACACAGAGCCTATCAATATCAAGCAAGGCTAGAAAAAGACTCAAACCAAGATTAAAAAAATTAAGGAGAAACTATGAAACTTAACCTATCAGTGGACGAGGTTCTGGCTACTACTAGAGCTGTTCGTAAGCGTTTAGATTTCGAAAAGCCAGTTGAGCCAGAAATCATAAAAGAATGCTTAGAGGCTGCTATACAATCACCAACAGGATCTAACTCTCAGAGCTGGCAGTGGCTTGTTGTCACAGATCCTGACCAACGATCAGCGCTTGCAGATCTGTATAAGCAAGGTTGGGAACTATATACCCAAATGGAAGGAAATGTTGAGACAGCTTATAAAGGGGCTGACGAGGACCGCATATCTCAACAGAGCCGAGTTCTAGATTCAGCTACATATCTTGCTCAGAATTTTGAGAAAGTCCCGGTGATGATGATTCCTATTTTGCCTGGCCGCTTTGAAGGTCTCCCGTCAATGGCATCATCTGCGATGCTCGGGTCTATTCTTCCTGGGGCATGGAGCTTCATGTTAGCTGCCCGAGAAAGAGGATTAGGTACAGCTTGGACAACAATCCATTTAATGTTTGAAGAACAAGCAGCTGAAGTTCTTGGAATTGACTACCAAAGTTATACTCAATGCGCATTAATTACTTGCGGTTATTCAAAGGGGACGGATTTCAAACCTGCAAAAAGGCCGCCACTAGAGACTGTTCTTCATTGGGACCGTTGGGATGGAGAGGCCCCGTGAGCAATGCGACACCCGAAGAGATAGTAACGACTTTTATTGAGCTAATTAATCAGAAGGATTTATCTGCTGCTACTAACCTTCTGTCAGCGGATTGCGAATATGACAACGTGCCGATGGGTAAGACTTTCGGACGCGAATCAATACTTGCCCAGCTTGAACCCATGATGGAAAGATGTGCTGAAATAGACTGGATTACAATCCGTCAAACGGCGTCAGGGTCAATTGTTATGAATGAACGCATGGATAAATTCCTTTGGCCTCATGGTTGGGTTGAAATGCCTTGTGCTGGAATTTTTGAGGTCAAAGATCAAGAGATTATTTTGTGGCGAGACTATTTTGATCTCCCAACGTATACAAATCAATTGCCCAAACCATCAGATGAGAGCTGATAAGTGAGTGTGGATCTTCAGTCTCCACTTCAGGGAACCGTTTTAATCGTTGATGTTGAAGTAGGAGATCAAATCTCAGAAGGTCAGCGTGTCGCGCTGTTGGAGTCAATGAAAATGGAACATGAAGTTTTAGCGATTTCTGGAGGGGTGATTACAAAAGTTTGTATCGAAATTGGCCAAATGGTTTCAGAATCAGAACGATTATTTTCCTTTGATGAAAGAAAAACGCCTTCAACGAATGAGGTAAAAGTCGATGAACTTGACTTAACGCATATACGACCTGATCTTGCCGAAACTATAGAGCGCCATGAAATTGGGAAAGACCATCGTCGTAAAAGCGCAGTTGATAAGCGTCACCTAAAGGGGCAACGAACAGCAAGAGAGAATATTGCTGACCTTACCGATGGGGGAGAATTTACCGAATATGGACCTTTAGTCATTGCACCTCAACGGAAACGTCGATCAATGGACGATCTGATTTTGAACACCCCAGCCGATGGTATGGTCGGTGGTCTTGCTGAAGTGAATTCAGATTTATTTGATGAAAGTGAAACACAATGTGTGGTTATATCCTACGACTACACAGTCCTAGCAGGGACTCAAGGCGGGCAGAATCACCGGAAAAAGGACCGACTATTTGAAATCGCCAAGAAATGGAAACTGCCAGTAGTTTTCTTTACTGAAGGTGGCGGTGGTAGACCCGGTGATACTGATGGACTTCAGGTTGCAGGTTTAGACTGTTTAGCTTTCGGCTTATGGGCTGAACTCTCAGGTGATGTTCCTCTTGTAGGGATTACTGCAGGTTACTGTTTCGCTGGGAATGCGGCGATTCTAGGTTGTTGTGATGTAATTATTGCGACAGAAGATGCGAATATCGGCATGGGTGGACCTGCGATGATTGAGGGTGGAGGTTTAGGAACATATCACCCGTCCGAGATAGGGCCTATGGAAATCCAGAAAGCTAACGGCGTAGTGGACATTGTCGTAAAAGATGAGCAAGAGGCAGTTCAGGTAGCAAAGAAGTATCTCTCATATTTTCAAGGGGAAACCGCTGGGTGGGATGTACAAGATCAGCGAACGCTTCGGCACCTTATACCAGAGAATAGATTACGCGCCTATGACATAAGGAAAGTCATTGACGTTCTATTTGATATAGATTCAGTGTTAGAACTGAGAAAAGATTTTGGTATTGGAATTATTACGTCCTTAGCACGTATTGAAGGTAAACCAGTTGGGGTCATAGCTAACAATCCAAGTCATCTGGGGGGAGCTATAGATGCAGATGCAGCTGATAAAGCTTCGAGATTTATGCAATTGTGTGATGCGCACGATCTTCCCATCATTAGCCTTTGCGACACTCCTGGTTTCATGGTCGGTCCAGAGGCTGAAAAGAGTGGGTTAGTTAGACATGTTAGCAGAATGTTCGTTAATGCTAGGTCTGTCTCGGTTCCAACCGGCACCATTGTTTTGCGAAAAGCCTACGGTTTAGGGGCGCAAGCTATGGCTTCTGGGGGATTCAAGTTCCCTATGTTTACCATTTCATGGCCTACAGGAGAGTTCGGTGGAATGGGTTTAGAAGGAGCCGTGAAATTAGGGTATAAAAAAGAACTTGAAGAGATAAGTGACCCTAAAGAACGTGAAGAGGCATATCAGAAATTAGTAGACCGCATGTATCAGGTTGGGAAAGGTTTAAGCATGGCAGACCATTTTGAAATAGACGATGTGATTGACCCTCAAGACTCCCGCCATTGGATTACAACAGCTCTAAGAGCTTCTACAAAAGTCTCCAGACAGTCCAACAAAAAACGCCCAATGATTGACACTTGGTAGTCTTGTATTTGTATTTATACGCCTACAGCATTCCTTGAGCGGTTCTCTATGACACCAAGGCTAGTAAGTATCAGACAAGTTGCGAAGGTCAACCAAGTACCTACTCCGATATCAAGTCCACTTCTTTGCAAGCAGGAAATGATAATTCCAAGAGGCATAGTCAAGGCAAGGATTGCAGCTCCAAGAAGGCAATGCGATAAGAGAAGGTTTGGTCCCGGTTCAGCTAGTCCCTTAGTCCGAAGTCTCATCAGTCCTGCGATTATTAGAGCTACCCCAATTGCAAATAGTAGATAACCAAATCTTGGTCCTGAAGTGGGGTTCCCGTTCCTTCCATCAAAGGCTGATAATTCAACAGATCCGCTCGTGACCCAAGCAAGAAATGGGAACAATATTAATCCTGCTCCGCATAGTACTGTGATCGCTGAAAAGAGCTGCCGTTTCTTATCGGCAAGAGGCATAATGCCTTTACTCGGGCTAGGAATTCCTAGAGTGAGAGGTGAGAGTAACAAAGGAATTTGTGAAACAGTAAAGTATCCACCAACAACACCCCAGCCCGTACCTGGTACGCCCCTTCGACGACCTTCACCATATTCAAATATTGGAAGCCAGCCGACAATAAAACATATCAGGTTTAGCCAAGCAGCGACTCCGATGACAAGAGTTAACTGTTCAACTCCCAACCCGGGAAGGACCTCAGCCCGCCCCATCACTCTGAAGATTGCCAATAGAACAAGGATAATCCCAAGGATGACTCCAATAATTCCAAAGCCAGTACCGCCATCGCTACTGAATGCGCCAAAACTGTCACCGCGTTTAGCCCAGGGGCCCACAAGCGCAAAGACAAGGTAGCCGGATGCCATGAGTAGATGAGCGTAAGAAAGTAAACGGTTGTGATTCATGATGTCTCCTCGTCTATCTCTCCACCCAAATAGCTAGCCTCCAAAAGGTCTTGTCTTTGGATTAACTCTTCGGCTGAACCCTCAAGAACGATTTCTCCATGACTCATAACATAAGCCCGATCGGCTACTTCAAGTGCCAAGTGGACATGCTGTTCAACTATGAGGACTCCGGCTCCTGTCTCATTCGCTATATCTCTAACTATTGGGAGCAGTCTTTCAACAATGATTGGGGCTAAACCGAGGCTCATTTCATCCACTAGGAGAACTTTAGGGTTAGAAACTAGAGCTCTTGCCATTGCGAGCATTTGTTGCTCACCACCTGAAAGAAGACCCGCACGTCGGTTCATAAGCGGCCGTAACGCAGGTAATAGATCAAGTGCTGCTTCGTATCCAGCATTTTGGTCACTTCTCTTACCGCGTAACCCGAGCCTGAGATTCTCTTGAACCGTTAATCCGAAGAAAAGTGATCTATCTTCTGGAACATGAGCTAATCCGAGCCTTGCTGTTTTATGTGGAGACCCAAAGTTAGAGGCCTCTCCAAGAACGGTTACTGAACCCTCAAGTGCTTTTAGAAGCCCGGAAGTGGTTAGAAGAGTAGTTGTTTTCCCAGCACCGTTAGGTCCAAGCAACGCAACAACTTCGCCCTTAGCAACGTGGAGGTTTACTCCTCGAATTACTGCCACGCCAGCATATCCAGCAGATAGGTTCTCTATCTCTACCAGATTTCCATTATGGGTATCGGTGTCGGCTGACGACTCTATCGTTGTTTCAGTCATTGTCTTGCCCCGTTTCTGTTTGCTGGCTTCTCATACGTTCACCCTCCTGAGCTTGGATCTCTCCTGCTTGCTCTCCAAGGTAAGCAGCTTTCACTGCTGTACTTTCTCGAATTTCGGCTGGAGTGCCGGCTGCGATTATTTTCCCGAAGTCGAGAACGTAAATGTAATCACAGACGCTAAGTACTAATCCCATATCGTGATCAATTAGAAAAACGGACATGTCATGATTGAGGAATTCTCTTAGGTGTCCTCCTAGTATCTGACTTTCAGCAGTATCAAGACCCGCTGCAGGCTCATCTAGGAGAATAAGTTTTGGTCTAGCTGCTAGAGCTCGAGCAACGCCCACAAGTTTTCTTCGCCCATGGCTTAAATCCGTAGGCATCGCATCTTCAACGTCGTTTAAGCCCATGATATTGATAGCCCAATCTACACGTTCCTCAATTTCAGGATCTTTCTTACTCATGTGGAACATGTCTGAAATGAATGTGTACCACCGAGTAGGGTATGCGGCTACAAGTAAATTGTCCCTGACAGAAAGATCTTCAAAGAGTTCTAGTGATTGGAATGTTCTAACTAACCCGCTTTGCGCTCGTTCATGTGGTTTCAGTTCGCCGATATCAGAGCCGTCAAATACTGCGTTGCCAGCTGAGGTCGGAACGTAGCCGGTTATTGCATCAATAAACGTCGTCTTGCCAGCGCCATTAGGGCCTATGAGGCCAACAAACTTTCCGGTTGGTACTGCTAAGTCGACATGATCACATGCATTAAGACCACCAAAAGTTACTGTTAAATCTTTCGTCTCAAGAATGTTTGTCATGAGGTTACCTCTTCATCGCTTAGTGCTGGTATTTCTTCGGAATCTGACTCATCATCGGGTGGTCTTCGCAGTGCAGCTAATGTGTTTTTAGCTAAATCAGTTTGCAAGAGAGCGACGCCTTCTCCATTTGTTACTTTGGCGTTGACAACAAGCCCTATAGCGCCCACGGCGTTAATTAGTCCTGTGTCAATCGAGGCAAAATGCACACCGAGGAATTCCGGAATTAATCCACCAGCTATTAAACAGCCACCGACAATAGCTCCCCAAACAGTAGTGATACCGCCAAGGTAAGCGAAAGCTAGTAACCCGAGCCCGCCAAATATCTCAAATTGGTCGGTCTGTAACCCCGGTAATTTATAGGCAATTAAGCAACCCGCTATAGCTGCGATAGCTGATGAGATACCAAATCCTAATAATTTCATATTAGCCACATTGATACCGGCGGCTGCAGCAGCTCGTTCGTTAGCTCGTATCGCTAGGAAACGCCTTCCGATTTGGCCTCGGCGCAAATTAGCGACACCAAGCCCAACTAGTCCGGCAACAATAATTAAGAAAAGACTGAATTTCCAATAGTCTGTTCTTGCAGTGTTGGGGTTGAACCCGCCAACGTATTGCCCAAACCAATTAGGGTTCGGGCTGGGGTTTACCGACACTGACCCTGAACCCATTAATGGAGGGTTCCTCATGAGCAGCCCTTCAACGGCAACAACTGCTGCAATGGTCACAACGGCAAGTTGTACACCACGGATACGCAGGGCAGGAAGTCCTATTAGTAGTCCAAAGATAACCGCTACAACAATTGCCGCAAGGAAAGCTAACACGGTTGGCCAGCCCCATCCGGTGTTTGTTACGAAGTCGGTTTCTCGAATTTTATTGCCGTCAGCCATGAGTCGTATCATTGCGTAAGCTGCAAGACCTGAGATGCTCCATTGGACTAATGAGATTTGCCCCAAGAATCCCACAAGCACGGTCAAACTGTACATGAAGACCACAGCGATAATTGTGGTTGTGAGAACTGCTTCCCATTTGGAGACGAAGATATTGGATAACAATAGAGCAATCCCTAGCGCGGCTATTGCTCCGATGGTTACGTTGTTAGTTGCAGGAGCTCTAGGTTGTCTCCCAATGCTTATAGAGCCTCGGATTGGGAGCTTGTCGCCTCGGAAGTAGAGAACAAGAATGATGATTAGAAGTGGCATAAAGTTCCTTACGCCATCAGCCGGAAGTATGTCTGGCCACCAATCGTTTGTTGTGAGTTCAACACCACCGCTGGCCATCATTCCAATGATTAAGCCCCCGAGTGTTGCTCCTGGGATGGAGGTGAGGTTACCGAAGAGAGCCGCTCCTAACCCACCAACTACGAATAACGCTATTTGAGCTGGTTGCGTTTTATGTAGGAAAAGAATACCGGCAATTCCTGCAGTTACTGATGCAAGAACCCAGTTTGCTCCGGCGAGGAATTGTGGGGAATATCCGAGGAGCGAAGCACCTTTTTCGTTTTCGTCTGCAGCTCGGGTTGCGATGCCGAATCTTGAGAATCGGTAAAGTCCCCAGACGGCTATGCACATAATGATTGCGGCAGCGAAAAGGTAGAAATTTGATCGTGGGATTGTGCCTCCCAGCCCTAAAAAGTTCGTTACTGCTCCGGCTGTGTTATTGAATCCAGAAAAGCCATCATCTGCTCTATTTTGGCCGCCAAAGTTAACGGCAATCATGGAACTTAGGTAAAGGAAAACACCGATTGAACCAATTACCTTTCCTAATGTGGGGGAGTTCCTCAATGGTTTAAACACAAGGAAGTGCATCAAGAGACCAAGAAATGCTGACATCAGAAGGCATATAAAGATTGTGAGAGCTAGGTTCGGCTTGTTTGTAAGCGTAACGTTGTCAAATATATCGATTCGAACAGGAAGGTTATTAAGCCTAAGGGTTTGGAGGAACCCAAATTCTGGGATGGGATCAAACCAAGGTAAATACAAACTTCCTGTTTCTCGGAGTTCATCGAATGAATACGCGGTGTAGCCGGCGACTGCGCCGTGACCGAAATTGATTACGCCTGACCCCCTGAATGCCACTACGATGCCTTGCCCTAGCATTGCATAGAGAGCTCCAGCTCCGATACCTGCGATTAAAGCCACGAGTAGTGATGACATTTATTAGTTCCCCCTAAATTCTGTCTTAAATGTGCTTGATCGATTCGGCATCGATGGGCCCGACTAAATTTATAGCCGTAAAAGTGGCAGTGGCGCAACTATTTGTCTAGTTGCGCCACTGCCGGTTTGATACTTAAAGCAAGTTTCGTCTTTTAGCCTTAGCTAGTTGGACGAGGGTTGCCTTCCGCGGCTCGCAGAATAAGTTCTGATGAGTCGAGGTTTGATGGTCCAAGAGGTCCGTATTCAAACTGTCCGCCAGGACCGGTCCATACGTAGTACCCCATGTCCTTTGCGCAAACTGAAACGAACTCTGATGAGTTAGTTGTGCAGTCAAGCGGTGTCTCAGAACCTGCGCGGTGCATGTTGTTCTGTGATGCCATGAAGTTAATGAATCCGGCAGGATCGTTATCAACGTCCCCTCCCATTGCCTCAAACATGATCATTTGCAGCAATCCAGTTATAACAACGTCGTGCGCAACTTCCATGAATGCTGACTGTGGAACGGTTGGTCCGTATCGATCAAGGCTAGCTTCACGCCATTCGTAGTATTTGACCTTGTAATCTGACCATAGATCAGGACGCTCAGGAATACCGAGGTTGCTACCGAAGTGAACACCTGCAGAAGCTGGGTTAGCTAGTACAGAGTCGTCACGGCAAGCACCTGAAGTGGCAATTCCACCTTCGTAACCGTTAGCGGCTAGAGCTGACATGATTTCGTTACAGTCTGAAGCTTGAATTCCGAAGAATACCCATGCGTTTTCAGCACCGTCAACGAATTCAAGAACTTGTTGAACGACGGCATCATTGTCTGTTGGGTCGCCGGATGCATCTACGATACCAATCCAGTCTTCCCGTGCAATTTTGCCTTCATCAGTTAGCTGTTGGATCATACGCTCTTCTGTATCTGCGTAGCATACAAGTCCAGGAGCTGTGTTCGAGTAAATGATTACGTACTTGTCAGCACCTAATGTTTCTACACCGTATTCCATAGCTGTTGGGAATGATGAAACACATCCACCTTCTGTTGAGAGAATGCCATCTGTGTCGAAGTCCTCAATAAAGATTGGAACTGTCTGAAGTACTGGAAGTCCAGCTCCTACAAATGTTGGCCATAACAGTGGGTTGAAGAAGTCAATACCTTGAATGTGCAGGTTTGGTTGCGCGTCAGCAATCTCGTTTGCACATGCAGTTGCTTCGTTTGGATCCAGTCCATGAACGCATGACTCAAGTTCAAATGGACGTCCATCGAGTCCACCCATTGTTTCGTTAATTGTTTGTACGGCTGCTTCTGCACCTTCACGGATTTCAGGGAAGGATCCTACTGGGGTACCTTCAATATTTACCAGTGTAATAAGGATTGGTTCAGCACTCTCGTCTGCTTCGACGACACCGCCATCAACAATTGATTCCCATAATTCAGCACCGTCACCCATGG
>CENF01150254.1_pt1 | contig 59774 bp, 61 predicted proteins | sample 361291 | NCBI WGS metagenome assembly CENF01 (sample SAMEA2619399, study PRJEB7988) | marine metagenome | isolation source: saline water (ENVO:00002010), including | reverse complement strand
AAAGATTTGTTGAGGTTCTTTAGATTTTCAATTATGAATTCAACCTTGCAGTTTGCTTCATTATGAATTGCTATTTGCTCAGATGAATGAATATAAATGCAGTGCACTTCATCAGAGGAAAGGCAAGCATGTCTTAATGCGGGATTATCATCCATGCGCAAATCATTTCTTAGCCAAACTAAACTTTTCATATTAATTTATATTTTTGAATTAGAAAAGACTACATCAACTTGATAATTTTCTCTTTGGTTAGAGATTTCTGCAACACCGCCAGAGGATTCTACTATAGCCGCGCCGGCAACTATATCCCATAAATAAATGCCTTTCTCTTGATATCGTTCTACTTTTCCTGAGGCAACATAACAAGCAGCCATTGCAGCAGATCCCATCATTCTAATTTTCTGCCATTTTTGCATATCATCTATCATTTTATTTAGTGAATTCTTAGAATAATCTGAACCGTGAGGCAGCCCTGTTATTAAAATGCCGTCCTCTTTTCTAATTACATTTGATACTTTAATTTTATGGCCATTCATAACTGATTCTTTATTATGTGTGTTGCCAATATACATATGATCATTATTGAAATCATATATTACTCCAAGGATTGGCTTCATATTCATAACCAAACCAATAGAGACACAACAAAAAGGTATATTTCTATTATAATTAGCTGTGCCATCTAAGGGGTCAATAACCCAAAAGATATCACCCAAATCATCAGACGACTTTCCAGCTTCCTCAGATAAAATTTGATGAGAAGATTGTGATGTAATTATAGATTTTATTAAATTTTCTGATTCTATATCTGCTTTTAGCTTTGTGTCTTTAGAATTTGAATTTAATCTTTGATTGAACTCTTCTCTATTGTCCAAGAGAAGTTTGCCAGATTCTTTAGCAGCTTTTTTTGCAAGATCTAATTCATGTTGAATATCTTCTGATTTCATTAACCTTTGTAAGAAATTTTATACAATACATTATACTCATCACCAGATATGCGCATTAATACATCTTTCATAATAAATGGAGAGATTAGTCTTGCCGATACATCAATTAGTCCAGTTCTTAAAAAATTGCTTCTATTCATTCTTTTGCCTCTTGAAAGCCCTCTACATTTGTTTTTAATATATTTCTAATCTTTAAAACATCATTTGATAACGATGCATTATATAAATCATCAAGGACTTTGGTCAAAATATCATTGGTAGGATATTTTTCAATGGACTTAAATATCTTACTGTTTTTAGTTTCAAGTTTGTCTCCTGATATTAATAGCTCTTCATATAATTTTTCTCCTGGTCGCAAACCAATCTCTTGGATCTCAATCCCCTCACCTTGCCCATCATGACTTATATTTCTTCCAGACAAATAGATTAATTTTTCAGCTAGTTCATAAATCTTAACTTGATCTCCCATATCCAAAATAAAAACATCGCCACCGTCAGCAAACTCTCCAGCTTGAATGACAAGACTTGATGCCTCTGAAATTGTCATAAAATATCTTGTAACTTCTTTATGGGTGATCGTTACTGGACCTCCTTCAGCAATTTGTTTTCTAAAAAGTGGGATTACAGAACCGGATGAATTAATGACATTTCCAAATCTGACAATACAATATTTTGTATTATTGTTTTCTGCATCTATTGACTGTACCACCATCTCGGCAAGTCTTTTAGAAGCTCCCATAATATTAGTAGGCCTAACTGCTTTATCTGTCGATATCACTACTACTTTTTTCACATTACATTTAGATGCTACTTCACAAAGCGCCTTTGTACCAAATATATTATTTTTTAGGCCCTCAGAAATGTTTTCATGATATTCAACAATAGGGACATGTTTGTATGCAGCAGCATGATATATACAATCAATGCTATGATTATTAATAATTTCTTTTAATCTTAACTTATCTTTTACATCTCCGAGAACATATATAACTTCAATAGAAATGTCTTTTGCTTTTAAGATTGACTCTATTTCTTCTTGGATGGAATAAAGATTAATTTCAGAAAGCTCAAATAACACTATCTTGTTAGGATTTCCTAATAAAGCTTGTCTTGCTATTTCGGAACCAATTGATCCACCAGCTCCAGTAATCATAAGGCTCATCCCATTAAATGATATTGGAGAGTATTTAACCGTATTCCTAGGTAAAATATCATCAATTGATAAATCTTGCATTTCAACCATTTTTTTTTGGTTAGCTACTATTTCATGAAGTGTAGGAATGGTTCTCACTGCAACTTTATACTTTTCAAGACTAGATATTATTTTTCTTCTTTCAGAAACACTTAAACTTGGAATTGCTAAATAAACTTCTAGATTAGGATAGATATTTGTTAATTGCTCCAAGTGTTTTTTCTTACCATAAATCTTAATACTATTTATCTCAGCCCCACTTAATGCTCTTGAGTCGTCAAAAAAACCCACTATGTTTATTTCATGATTTTGTTTGATTGATTGATATAGTTCATTTCCAGCAACTCCAGCTCCATAAATTAAAACTGGCTTTCCTATAGAATTTCTTTTTGTAAAATTTAAAATGATTCTAGCTGTATCTCTAGATGTTAGTAAAAATGCGTAAAAAACAAATGCTAAAAATAATGACTTTAAAATAGTTGCGACTAAATATTGATTTCTTACTACTTCGTATTCTGCTGTATAAACTATACCCCACGATATACCAAATACTGCTGAGCCCTTTAAAGCCCTCACAATAAGATCTCTAGACTCAGAATATCTTATTGATGATCTATAAAATCCTGAGTTTACAAAGTAAATAAAAGTTATAAAGGTTGGTATTATAAAATTGTAAATATTCAAACTAATTAAACTTAGAATACCCACCTGGAAATTTGATGCAATCAATGCAGTAAAAGGTGGTCCAAAAATAATCCAACAGGCAAATGCTGTTGTAAGGTCAATTGAAGAGAGTATTAAAAGTTTATACCTTCTTGATAAACTTCTTAATATTGGTAGCAATGAATTCATTCATCAATTTTACTTTAAAAAAAGATTTGTATGTATATTATTAATGTTATAGAAAAATATTACTATTAAGATAAGGAACATAAGATACAAATTTTAGGATTAAAAGATGTTTAATTTTTTTAAAAAAGATATAGTCAAAGAATCAAGCAAAAATGAAAGTTTTTCATTTGAAATTGAGTTAACTGCTTCTGTCCTGGCATATGAAATTGCAAGATCTGATGGAGAAATTACTAGAAATGAGTTAGATGTGATGATGGAAGAAATTGAAAAAATTGCAATTAAGGTTGGAAAAGATAAATCAGAGATATTCAAAATTGTTGAAATTTATAGCTCAGATAGCGTATCTTTTCATGAATTTATAGAGGATATAAATGATAACTATTCTAAAGATGATAAATTAAAGCTATTAGAATTCTTATGGAAAACAGCTTATGCTGACGGGCAGCTAGCTGTAGATGAAGAGCGCTTGGTCAGAAGAGTTGCAGATTTAATTAAAATTAAAGATATCGAAGTATTGAAGCTTAAAAGCAAAGTAAAAGATTAATACTCTATGAAACTTGCATTTTCAATTAGAAAATTCTCTGCTTCAGATCTTTCACAACTTCCTGGATAATGTTTTATCATTTTATCGTATAAATCATTTCCAACAAAAGTAAACATTTGAAGCAAAATAACACATTTTTCTAATTTACTCACTCTATCATCTTCATTCAATTCTTCAGCTAAAGATTTAAAAGTCTTTTTTTCTGTATTTATTTTTAAGTTTTTCTTATTATCAAGAATAATATAAGAATTGGTTAGTTCTCCATTATTGACTATTGATTCCCATTTAACTGAGTTTGTTGACTTTCCAGGTTCACCCGTTTTTGCAAAATTTGTCCAAAATTTCATCATATTTCGTGAAGTAAATAATTTAGATTTACCAAATGGATAAATTAAGTCAGAAAGTGGGTAACCGCCAACAAGTTTTGCATTGCCTGCTAAGAGAGGTATTTCTGTAGCATGAGCTGCGCCAATAAGTTTTTTAAAATCTGCAACAAAATACCTTCTATGGTCATCCCAATCATATCTATATGCGTAAAGATTTTCATTACCTGCGGTATATAACCCTTTAAGAGGTATATCAACACCTCTAATCTTCCAAGCATTACTTCTATAATAATTAAAGGCTTCAAAAGCATCTTCGTTCTTTAACTTCACTTTTGGAATATCTAAAGCAGAGCCAATAGGAGAAAATTTTAAATCCACAAAATATTCTGCAGTTCCAAGCCAAAGCTTGACTTCATCTCGATTTGAGCCAGCTATCGTTGGAACATTGTTGATAAGGTTTCTATCATACAACGCATCTCTTAAACCGATTTTTGGAATAACCAAGCCATCTGATGTCAATAGAGGTATTTCTTCATATGACTCTCTTTCATAGTAATGTCTAAAGAACTCATCTGTCGTAAGGTCATATAAAATATTTCTTACATCTTGTTCTGAATACAAACCATTATCATAGTTCTTTGTTCCCATGATCTTTTGTACAATTTCTGAACTGGTATGCGCGGAAGTAGATGATTTTTTCGACTGTTTATAAGCATCATTTGGATTGATAGATGTCGTATAGCCAGACATAGATATTGCTTTGTGAAATAATCCTTTGGACTTTTTAGATACCAATAAAGAAAAAACATTATGACCACCAGCAGATTCACCAAAAATTGTTATATTTTTTGGATCTCCACCAAAAAGAACTATATTCTCCTGAACCCATTCAAGGGCAGCTATTATATCCAATGTTCCAAAATTCGACGATTTATCTATACCACTTTGATAGTTTTGAATTGAGGGATGAGTAAACCATCCGAAAGGACCCAATCTATAGTTAATTCTTACAACAATAACATTATGTCTTTTAACCATTTTATTAAAGTCATATAAATCTTTTAATCCTGAAGTATTACCACCGCCGTGTATCCAAAACATTACCGGTAAAAGATTAGAAGTTTTTTTTATTGGAGCTCTGATATCTAAGTACAAACAATCCTCTGATCCTACAAAGGAGCCATTGCCATCGGCGCCACCCAAAGAGGATGGCCTTTGAACACAAAAGTTATCTTCTTTAGATATGATTATATTTGTAGAATTAACTATTTTTCTTGGAGCTTTCCATCTTAAATCGCCTACCGGTGGCTTTGCATAAGGTATATCATCCCAATGCATAACCCGACTCTTTTTGTATCCATCAACAATCCCAGATGAGGTTTCTATAGCAGAATCTGTTAAGGCGGTATAAGAAAAAAATGTGCATATCAAGATCAATAATAATTTAGGTGTATTTAACATTGTTTTCTAATTTAAAAATGCAAGTTATTATATATTAATTTTTACGGGATGTAGCGCAGTCTGGTAGCGCACTACACTGGGGGTGTAGTGGTCGTCGGTTCAAATCCGGCCATCCCGACCATAAAATTAATTTAAAATATTTTTAACAGCTGAGGAAGGTCTAAAGGCTAATTTTTTTCTTCTAGGTATTATAAAATCTTGTTTGGTTTTTGGATTACGTCCAAATCTCTCAGGCGACTCATGAATATAAAATGTGCCAAAATTAGATATCTTGATTGTTTTAGACTTATTTTCTTTAATTATATTAAGAAGGATTTCCAGGATAGATTTACTAACAGACTTATGTAAAAAAGTCTCGGAAGAGATATTGTTAACAATATCTTTCTTTCCGAGACTCAAATTTATATATTAAGACGAGGTTTCAGTTGTGGAGTCTGTACCTGTACCTGTACCTGAACCTGTTCCAGTTCCTGTATCAGTGCTAGGAACAATAGTACTACCATCAACAATGTTTTGTGAGTTTTCTTCAGTTGTGGATTCTGTACCTGTACCTGTTCCAGTACCGGTCCCTTCATCGTCATCGATACCACCAACATCCTGAACACTAACTGTAATACTTTGTGTGGTCGCATTAGAACTCGCATCAGTTGCTGTAACTGTAGCGGTGAAGTCATATGTGCTTCCATCATATTCAAACATTCCTGGCTTGTCTTCATAGTTAATAGCAGTTGTAAATGTTAATACACCGCCTGTAGTTATAGCCATAACTGTAGTATCAGATATTGTAAATGTAACTGTGTCTGCATCTGTTGCAGTAACGGTTCCTATAGCTGTTACGTTTTCACTAACTACAAAAGTTGATGATGAGGTAAACACAGGAGCTGTTGTATCTGTAACGTTTACAGTTCTGCTTGCTGTTGAACTATTACCAGATAAATCAGAGGCAGAATATGTAATTGTGTATGATCCAACTGTATTAGTATCAACAGTGCCTGAAGACGTTAAAGCTGGTGATGGGTCATTATCATCAGTAACAGATGCACCAGCATCAGTATATGATGTACCCAATTCGACTGTAGCAGGATTATCACCATTCACTGTTATTACTGGAGCAACAGTGTCCTTTTTCTTGTCGTCATCAGCAAGAGCTGAAATAGCGCCCAAACCAGCAATTGCAATTAAAGCTTTCTGAATAGCTGAAAGTTCTGCCAGTCTAGCACGAGCACTTGATGAACCTGAGCCACCTGAACTTTGATAAGCAGCTTGTTCTCTTAGAAGCAATGCACGTCTATCGTTAAGCTCGCTAAAGTTCATTTTATTAACTCTACTTTCTATCTGTTGGTATTCCATGTCTGAAATCCCAAACTCATTAGCCTGGACATTTGGGACCAAAAGGCAAAATGCCAAAGCAATGCTTAGTACGTTTAGATTTTTAAATTTAATTATATTCATTTATATTCCTCTACTTCCCCATAAACTGATAATAATATATGGATTGTATATTAATTTAATATTATACGCTATTTTTTTATGTGAATATATTACACATATTTTTTAATAATTAGCGTACATACATACAAACTAGATGTCATTATACACAAATAATATAAAAAGCAATTATTTTTTTTTATTTAATCAATAGGTCTAAATCTGATAAGAAGATCGTGTAATGTATGTTTTCTAATTAGTTTTGCTCCAGGATCTTTTGTTAAAGGTCTCCAAGTATAATTAATTAAATTTCCATATATTGGAATGCTAAAGAAAATACCTTTATCAAAAGTGCCTTCACCGAAATCTTCAGCGCTTACATCAGTAAAGGTTGCAAAAGCTCCAAATTTAATTCCAGTACTAAAAGTTCTTGAAATTTCAAATGTGGTTCCAACGTCTCCAGCTAGATATTCACCAGCAGAAAGTTTTAGATCAAATGGAATTGTTCCATAATTTCTGTAATAAAAATTTCCAGTATAAGTAATGTTTTCATAATCAAGTGTGCCAAAGTCCCAATCATAGTTTCTTTTTTTTACATTAAAGACTTCAAAACCGAATGCGTAGTTTTTATCAGGTATAAAATATAAGTATTCTGCACCGTATCCTTGAAAGAAATCCTCTAGAACCCCAGCTGTGAACATTAAATGATGATTTGGCTTTGGCGTTATGTGGTAGTCAAACTGTGCTCTTCCTAACAAAATTCCATCATTCATATTTTTTAAATATTGTTTTACATCAGATCTCACCTGTGCTGGAAAAGTATCTATGGGTGGGAAAGTTAAGTCTTCAAAATTATTCGCCAATGAATACTTTAAATTAGTATTAAAGAAAAAGTTTTCTCTAATAATGAATTCTGTATTGTTTTCAACAAGAACAGCTCCTTTAAAAAACTCTTCCCTGCCAGCTAAAAAAGGTCTTAAGACTATGCCTGTTGTGGAATAGATCCTTTTATCTAAACTTCTTTCATATATAACATCTGCTTTATTTACAAAATCCTCATCTAGTTCTGATATTGCTTTTAAGCCTGCTACATTGAGATCTGTTTTAATATCTTTTCTTATTCCTGCATCTATTGCTGCTTGAGAAACAATCTCATCTATTATTCTCAAATCAGAATGAACAAACTGAGTCAAATCTAAACCTATAGACTTAGAAGTCTCTGTGACTTTCCTTACACCAATGTCATTTTCTTGAAGATTGTTTATAAGCTTTTCATATTTATTATCATCTTCAGCTACTTTGGCTTGTCTGTATTCATATTTTTTATATGATCTTGCTGGATTGCTTTTATAAACAAATGTAAATGAAGAATAGCCTCCTCTTTCATATGAAAGGCCAATGGTAAAGTTATCTGTAATAGAATATTTTAAACCAAGCGTATAATCACTTTCTCGTTCAGGATAAAGAAGACTTGCATCAAACATTAAGGTGGTGTCTTTCTCAATTTGCAAAAGAGTTTTATCATTATAACTGTATGAAACTCCATAAAACGGAGCCGCCTGCTCACCAGAAAAATACTTACCTAAATTTAATTGTCCTCCCTCTCCTGAGTATCCTCCCTGCCGGTCATAAAAACTTTCTTTTACGAATCCTAAAGGATTTTTAACTGTTTTATTTGTTCCGCTTAACTGACCCCAACCTAAGCCAAAATGCATATCAAGATTACCAATACCATAACTTGAAACAATATATTCAGAGCTATAAATACCCGTTCCTGCAAAATCCATTAATCCTATGGCAATAGCAGGAAGATCTCCCTCTTCCTTGAGTCTAAATTTAACGTTAAACCCTTTATCTTTGTAGCCTTGACAAAAAACCTGATCCCCAATTCCTCTGCACGTTGGCTCCAGTTCAGTATTCATATAAAAGACTGAGGCTTCAAACCAATCATATGGACTTGATGTAACAGTAATTTTTTGATCTATATCAGATCCATAAACAGTGACCCCATGAACACCCTCATCATAGAATCTAGCTGTTGGAGTATTAATGAGACCAACGATGCCATGGTTATTGTATAGATTAAAGTCAAAACTATCTGTGAATGTTTCAGCAGAAAAAGTAATTAAAACTACAAATAAGTTTTTAGCAATAACTTCTTTTATTCTTGAAGACATTTTTTTGATTGAAATCAATCAGTACTTATAGAATTCAATGATGCTAATGCAAGTCCTAAATTACCAAGAATAGTAACATATGCCTGAGCAGCAAGTGTTCTAGCAGCTTGACTATCGATTTTTCTAGGAACAAATATTACTGAACCAGGATAAATTGTTATACCGGAACTTGGACGACTTTCAAAAATATTTCTTTTCTTTGAATAGCTATCAGTTTCTCCATTTGGATGAAGTATGTATATAGAATCATTGTCTGCAAATTTTTTATAACCACCAGATTTTTCTATAAAAAAATCTACTCCTTTACCAGGAGCGAACATCACAGAGCCTTCACTAGATACTTCACCATATACATAAACATTATTAGTTTTTTCAGGAACCATTAAGTTATCTCCCTCTTGAATGCCTAGTGTCTTTCTTGCATCTTCATTTTCCATATCAACAACTATTCTTCCATTTGCTTCTGTATTACTAATTTCTTGCGTTAAACCAACTATTGGAGTTATATCGAGTCCACTAATATTTTGCTGACTTAATGCAATGATATTATCTAGAAACTCTTGATATAAAAGTTCTTGGGCTTTTTCATTGATTACTTTTGCATCCCTATTTTGAAAAACTGCTCCAAAAGGATACGCATTGTCGGTAAACCCACCCGCCTTATTTATCAAATCATTTAAATTTTCTCCAGCTGCCATTGTGTAGCTTCCTGGTTTTAGAACAGCACCTTTGATAGTTGCAGTTCTGAATGGATATTCTCTAATATATACTAAATCTCCATCAACTTGCTTTATGGAATTAAATTGAGAGCTATTTGTAATTGGTATTGATTTTAGAGTGCCATCCAAAATTCTTTCTAAGTAAATATTCATAATATCTGCAGTTTGTTTAAAACCATTAGCATAATCAATAACATCTCCAAGATTTTGTTCATCAGTAAGCTCATATCTTGCAGGTCTTTTGACTGCTCCATCAATTGTTACAATACTTTTCCTAGGCTCTACAAATATAACATCGCCCGATCTAAGGCGTTCTTTCAAATTATATTTCCCGTCAATCAAAAGATCATATACATCTAATACTTCTATGACCTTATCGTCTCTAACTAAATTTACTTCTCTGTATGAGCCATACTCACTTATGCCCCCAGCAATACTAATAGCATGTAATATATTAGTATTACCTGATAATGTATAAATTCCTGGATTTTCTGCATTACCAGTAATCAAAACGTTAACATCTCTTAGTTGCGCAAGACTTATAAAGGCATCGGCTCCAATGTATGTAGATTTTACCCTTGACTTAATCAACTGTGATGCCTCTGTCATGTTCAATCCAACAACTACAACTTTGCCAACATCTGGAAGATTAACAGTTCCATCTCCTCTTACTTGATATTCACTAAACTTTTTTATTGGTTCAGTTAATTGAACTTCAAGAATATCGCCTACACCTAGGGTATATGAAGAATCAGGATTGGGTTCATTAATTGGCATGAACGAAGTCTGGAATGTTGAAAAAAAGTCTGAACCAAAAAGCTCGAGCTCAGAACTTATCTCTAGCTTTTCTCCACTTTGTAGTCTTTCTTCTAGTTCTCTTAAATCAGCTTCAAGTCGCATCTTAAGATCAATGAGTTCCTCAGCTTGAGGTACTGCACTGGAGACATCAGAGGCTCTAAATGTTTCTTCTTCATTCTGATTTTCAGATCTATTAATAACATCGGCCCTAATGTCATCTGGTAAACTTTCTAAGAAAGATTCATCAAACATTTGAGCTTGAATAAAGAAAACTGGAAATATTAAACTATATATAATTAATTTTTTCATAAGCGGATTTTACATTAAATTTTATATCAATAGTATCCTTAAACTAATGTTTAATAGTTTTGATTTTACTTTTATTTTGAAGTCCTGGAATACTAATTGAATCATGCTGTATGGCTTTACTAATAATAATATTCATGACGCTATCGACCTCTTGATCAGTTATTGTAGAATCTTTAGATTGAAAAATAAATCTAAATCCAATCTTGATTTCATTTACCTTTTCGTTTTTAAAATAATCAAAAACAAACACATCTTTTAAAAGATTGTTTTCAAAATTAAGAATAAATTCTTCTAATATTTTACATTTTTTAAAATCTTTAATTGAAAAAGAAAGATCTCTGTAAGAGCTTGGAAATTCTGATACTTTTGTATATTGTTTATTACTAATATCATCAATATTTAGATTGTCAAAAGAACCATCAACCATAAAAGATGAATCTATTTCAATCTCGCAATAAATTATTGAGTTTTTTAATTTTGAATCTATAGATTGTCTAGATATTTCCTCAATTTCATATTTATTGCTTTTAAGCTTGCTTAAAATTTCTTTAAGGTACTGATTGTTTATTTTTTTTGAAAAATCTAAATAATTTTTATCTATTCGTCCGCTTGCTATTATGCCAATAACTCTTTTACCCACTCTTTCTTTATTAGAATATAAATCTGATAATTCAAATAATTTAACAGTATCTTTTTGTCTTCTTTCATTGAATAAAAGATTTTTAACTAGGGAATCTTTTAAGTTTGTTCTTAGATATTTCTTATTTGAATCCAATGGGTTGTCAACCTCAACTGATTCTTTTGAATTAGAAATAACAAAAGGATTATTAATAACTTCATAAAAACCTTCGTTTACTAAAAGTTTTTTTATTTTGTTTTCCTCAAAATTTAATTTCAAATCATTTTGAAAATTTATATCGATTGTTTGTTCTTTTATATTGTCATAACCAATAGATCTTGCTACTTCTTCTGAAATATCATTAACTGAATTAACATCATTTCTATATGAAGGAACTTCGATAAAATTATCTTTGATTGCAAAGCCGAGTTTCATAAGATGTTTTAAACACTCTTCTTGATCAAGACTTATTCCTAAAATTTTATTGATTTCATTAACATCAAATGTAATAAATTTATTTTCTTTGTTATTAAAGTTTTCTGAAAATATCTCAACATTTTTTATGGTTGCATGGCTTTCAATAATACTAAGAAATCTTCTAAGAACAAAATCATGACAAAGTGGATCAGTATTTCTTTCAAATTTATGAGCAGCATCAGAATTTATATCATATTTTAATGACTTTCCTATAATTGCTTCTGGATCAAAGTTGGCACATTCCAAGATAACAGATTTAGTATTTTTATCACAAGCAGTATTTTTGCCACCAACAACACCTGCCAAGTTTATGACTGCATCATTCTTATCACAGAAAACTAAATCTCCTTCATCAATATTAATCTTTTTATCTAATAAAGTTTCGAATCCACAACCTTTCTCTAGAAAATTTAATCTAATTGGTGAGTTAATAGAGGAGGCTTTATAGCAATGTGTGGGTTGTCCTGTTTCGTATGAAATATAGTTTGATACATCTGTAAAAAAATTGATCTTTTTAATATTTAAATCTGAGAAATAATCTTCTAAAGTGTTTGCATAATTTTCTGGGACTTTATCTATCTCAACTTTTAGAAAAGATATATTTTTACAGGCCTGTTGTGCGTCATTTGAAAACTTGAAATCAAAGTTTGGAATATCTTTCTCATATATATTGTCTTCAAATGATATTTCATAAAATACTCTTAAATCCCTTAATAATCCATTTAGAGAAAAACAATCACCTCTATTTGGTGTGAGTTCCATGTCAAATATTTCATCAAATATTTCATGCTCGTGACCTAGTTGAAATAGTTTGTCTGAAAGCTCATCAATATCCGGACGAGAATCAATGCATTTGAGGAAATGTTTATAGGGTATTTTCATTTAAATTGGGTTAAAAAATCTAAGTTGGATTTATAAAAATCTCTAATATCATTCACACCAAACTTAAGCATCGCAATTCTTTCAACACCAAGTCCAAATGCAAAGCCTGAAAATTTTTTAGAATTTATTTTACAATTTTCTAACACGATTGGATTCACTACCCCGCATCCTAAAATCTCAAGCCATTTACCATCATCTGACAATATATCAACTTCAGCAGATGGTTCTGTGAAAGGAAAATATGAAGGCCTAAATCTAATTTTTATTTTTTCTCCAAAGAGAGCTTTAATAATTTTATATATTAGATCTTTTAAGTTAGCAAAATTAACATCCTCATTTACATAAATGCCTTCGATTTGGTGGAACATTGGAAGATGAGTTGCATCATCATCTTTTCTATAAACTTTTCCTCCTGATATAAAAGCAAATGGTGGTTTTTTTTCTAACATTCCTCTTATCTGAACAGGAGATGTATGAGTTCTCATTACACTAGATTTTTTGTTTACATAGAAGGTATCATGCATTTGACGTGCTGGATGTGATTTTTTGATATTCAACATGTCAAAATTGAATTCCTCGGTTTCTATTTCCGGGCCATTTATAATTTCAAAACCAAAAGAAAGTAAAAGATTCATTATAGAATCTTTGGTTTGATTTATAGGGTGATATGCACCAATCTCTTTGATTAAATTAGGTGAATTAATGTCTTTTGAATCTGACATCAGACCAGAAACTAGCTTATTGCAGTGTCAACAACCTTTTTAAAAGTTGAGTTATCAGAAATTGCTATATCAGAGAGGATTTTTCTATCAAGTTTGATATTTTTTTGAGATAAAGAGTTAATTAGTTTCGAATAAGAGACCCCAAGCTCTCTTGAGCCAGCATTTATTCTTGCAACCCATAAAGATCTGAAAACTCTTTTTTTATTTTTTCTATCTCTAAAAGCATATTGCAATGATTTAATATTGGACTGCTTTGCTGTCTTATAAAGTCTACTTCTAGCTCCATAGTGACCTTTTGTAGCATTTAGAACTTTCTTGTGTTTAGCTTTGGCAGTAACTGATTTTGTAACTCTTGGCATAATTATTACCTATTGATTAGTTTAGAAGCCATTTTTAGGACTGTTCCAGAAAGTTTGTTTAAGCCTCTATTATGTCTTTTTCTCTTAGTGGACTGTTTTGTAAGAATATGATTTCTGTTTGCGCTTTTGCTTTTTACAGAAGTACCTGTCTTTTTAAAACGTTTTGCAGCTCCAGAATGTGTTTTTAATTTATAACTCATAATTTATTTTCTATTTCTTTTTTAAAGGCGAAAGAACCATTAGCAACTGTCTCCCTTCTAGCGAAGGCTCTTGATCAACTTGAGCTAAATCTTGAAGTTCAATTTTTAACTTGTTAAGTAAATTAAGTCCCATATTACTGTTAAGAATTTCTCTGCCTCTAAAACGGACGCTTATTTTAGTCTTATCTCCATCAAGAATAAAGCTTTTAATCTTTTTTAATTTAATATTATAGTCGCCAACATCCGTTGATGGTCTGAATTTAATTTCTTTTGTTGTACTTCTTTTTACTTTTGATTTAGAAGCAGAAGTACTTTTTTTCTTATCAAATAAATGCTTGCCATAATCTAAAAGCTTACAGACAACTGGATTTGCATCAGATGGAGAAACTTGAACTAAGTCCAATGACGATTCTTTTGCTGCTTCTAATGCGCTTAATAAAGGCATTATGCCTTTCTTTTCTCCATTCGCATCTACGAGCAATACTTCGCTTGCTTTAATTTTATCATTTATTGGAACTATGTTTTTTTTTAAAGTAGCTATAGGAAATACCTTTTAAAAATATATTTTAGAGAAGAAGATTGACATTAAACGGTTAACAAGATTTGTTAAATAAAGATGTGTATTCAGTCATAATTGGGGGAAATTTTATACTAATTAATAAATTACGCAAATATTTTAAGGTTGTAAAATAAAGTGGTTCCATTCGTTGTTTTTCATTTCATATACTTCTCTTTTGTTAAGTCTTGATTTGTGACCTTCCCAAAATTCGAAATAATATGGAATAAATGAATATCCACCCCAATATTCAGGGCATAGTTCTAAGTTATCTTCATGAAGAGATTTTTCATAATTTTTTGAAATATCCTCATATGTAGCTACTTTATTTGATTGATTGGAAGAAATTGCTAGTGCGTTTTTCTTGCTATCTCTTTTAGCAAAATATTCTATATTAAAATCTCTTGATGTTTTTTTGATTTTTGCTTTCATTCTAATTTGCACATTTGTGCTATTCCAATATATCAAAGCGGTAATTTGATCATGGGATATAAAGTCTTGAGATTTTGGCGATTCATAATTTGAAAAAAAAATGAATTCCTTATCTTTAACGAATTTTAAATTAACGAACCTGGCATTCACTTCTTTATCTTTTGTTGAAAAAGATGAAATACAAATAGCTTCTATAATTTTTTGATTTACATTAAAAGATTCATCATATTTTTCTTTAAAAATTCTATATGGAATGTCGTTACTTAAGTTATCGAATTGAATCATTTATTTTTTTGCCTTGTCTAAAACATTGGCTGCAGATTTAGCAATTTCTTTCATTTCCTTTTCACTCAAGGTTGGATGAACTAAAAAAACTATTGAACTATCACCCAACTTTTTAGCAACAGGTAGACGTTCTTTGGGTCTTAAATTAGTATTATCAAATGCCTTTTCTAAATAAATTTCCGAGCATGAACCATGCATGCATGGAATGCCCATTGAACTTATTTCAGAAACTATTCGATCTCTGTTCCAATCATTTTTGAGAGATTCCTTACTTACAAATGCATAAAATTTATAGTAAGCATGAACAGATCCTTTATCATTATTTAGCATTGGAATTCGAATCACCCCTCCTTCACCTGCATAATTTTCAAAGTGTTTAATAAGTATGTTAGCGTTTCGGTTTCGAACACGGGTCCACTCTGACATTCGATTTAGTTGGATACGTCCAATAGCTCCTTGAATTTCAGTCATTCGCCAATTAGTTCCAAATGATTCATGAATCCATCTAAATCCTTCAGGATGTTTTTGATTATATACAGCTTGATAACTCTTACCATGATCTTTATATTCCCACATTTTCAACCAAAGGGATTTATCATTTGTTGTAACCATACCTCCCTCACCACCTGTTGACATTATTTTATCTTGACAAAAACTCCAACACCCAATGTGGCCAATTGAACCAACAGATACACCTTTATACATGGCGCCATGAGCTTGTGCACAATCTTCAATGACAAATAAGTTATTGTCATTTGCTATATCCATTATTTCATCCATTTGACAAGGCCATCCTGCTAGGTGAACACAAACAATTGCTTTAGTTTTTGAGGTTATAGCAGCACTAACATTGCTCGGTGTAATATTTTGTGATTCAGAATCTACGTCAACAAAAATAGGTTTTGCATTTGAATTGATAATAGAAGTAACAGACGCAATATAGCTTCGAGAAGTTACAATAACTTCATCACCCTCTCCAATTTCCAAAGCCTTAAATGCAATATCGAGTGCAAGAGTGCCATTAGCCAATGAAACGGCATATTTTGAATCTGACCAAACTGCAAACTCTTGTTCAAACTTTCTACATTCATCACCAGTCCAATAATTTACTTTATTAGATATTAAGACATCTTTAACAGAATTAATTTCCTCGTCTGTAAAAGAAGGCCATGGAGAAAATTTACTGTCTAACATAAAGTTATCATTTTAAATTAATACGTTCCTTTTTACTTATAGTTATCTTAAATTTTGTGATATTTTAAAGCAATTCTAATCTTCATTTGAAGCTTTGCGTTTAATCATCATAGTGTCGAATCTTGGCATAATATTCTTGTTATCTGGTGAAATGCCATCACGCTCAAGAACCCTTATGATTGTTAACCATAAAATTTTAATGTCTATAAATATAGATAGGTTATCAACATACCATACATCTAACTCAAATTTTTTTTCCCATGAAATAGCATTGCGACCATTGACCTGTGCCCATCCTGTAATACCAGGCCTTACCTCATGACGTCTTGCTTGCCTTTCTGAGAAAAAGGGTAAATATTCTACCAATAATGGACGAGGTCCTATTAGACTCATATCTCCTTTTAAAACACTCCATAAACTTGGTAACTCATCAAGACTGGTTGATCTCAAAAATTTTCCAAATTTAGTAAGCCTACTATCGTCTGGTAAAAGATTTCCGTGCTGATCTTGCTTATTTGTCATTGTTCTAAATTTGTAGATATAAAATACTTTATTATGCAACCCTGGCCTCTCCTGCTTAAAAAATATTGGCGAACCGAGATTAGTTCTAACCAGAAATATAATTACAAGATATATTGGCATTAAAACTATCAATCCCGATAAGGATAATACAAACTCTATGACTCTTTTTAGATAAAACTTGTACATACTATTTCTTAATGTATTCGAAAATCTTATTATATTTTTTAATAGCTACATTTGTAGCATAATGTTTTTTGGCAATATTAAGCCCATTCCTCTGTTGTTCTGAAATTAATGCTTGGTCTTTAGTATATATCTCAAAATCTTTTACTGCATTGTCATCGATTACTGTTGGTAGAACATATCCAATATTTTCCTTATAAATTAGATTTTTTTGCCATCCATCATGATTAATTAAAATTGGTTTGCCTGCTGCAAGAGTATCAAAGAATTTATTTGCAGAATTTGCCCACAACTCCTTTATGGGAATAACGAATGAACTTCCCATATCGCACTCATAATATAGTTGAGGTAAATCTTTTTTTGGAACTGAGTCAAAAATAAAAATATTTTTGTTCAATATATCTTTATCAATAGCTTTTTGAATGACTTCTTTTTTTTCGGAACCATCACCCAATAACACAAATATAATACTTGGATCTAGATCAATTAATTTAGATGCTAATTGAGTAACATAATCAAGTCCATTTACTCGACCAAAGGTACCTGCATAAAGGATAGTAAATCTTGGACGAAATCCAATTTTTTTTTCTAAAACTGATACTCCTTCATCATAACCACTTTGAAAACGATCAATCTCTGAGAGATTTTCAATAACTTTAATTGGTAATGAGCCTAAATTTGGATAGCGTGATGTTATTGAATCCTTCATATCAATTGAAAGAGGGATAATTGCATCTGCATTTTTATAGATAATACCTTCTAAAAAATACAGGAAATACTCAATAATTTTGTTATTAATCGCGCCAATCGCTATTACGACTTCAGGCCAAATATCACGAGTCTCAAATATATACGGTGTTTTATGAAACCATTTCTTGATAAGCGCGGGTATTCCGATAGTGAGAGGTGTTGAGGTCGCTAGAACTAGATCACCTTTGATAGACAATAATTTAAAAGTTGCAAGCCATAGAAATTGAAAAAAAACTAATGAACGACGCAAGTAGGACATTTCATTTGCATATGGCAAATAGACGTAATAGACCACTAAACCATTCATATTTAACTTAGTCCATCTTTTACTAGTCTTGTATTTTAAATCAGAAGTTGATGTGATCATTTCAACATCATGTCCAGAATCTAAAAAGCCAGATGCTAGATCAAATGATCTAGTTCCACCTGATTCGCTGGGAAATTTAAAGTATTGATGTAAATATATTATCTTCATATATGAAGGTATTTTATCACCATAAAATACAATACCATTTATATGATTTTAATAAGTTTAGAGTCTCCAAGTTGGATTCTTAACAATATTTTTTATATCTATAACGACTTTTTTATTTGATGACAATGAAGAATAATCATCGGAGGTGTATTTCTTAAATTGTTTATGACTTACAGCCACAACAATTGCATCATATTTTTTTTCAGATTTTAAAGGATCACCAATGATTGTATAGCTTGAATCATTCTGATTTAAATCAATCCATGGGTCATAAACATCAATATTTGCTCCAGAATCCTTAAATATTTTTATGATATCAATAACCCTAGTATTTCTCACATCTGGACAATCTTCTTTAAAAGTGAAACCAAGAATTAAAATGTTGGAATCTTTTATAACTTTTCCAGCATTTAAGATCTCGCTGATAGTCTTTTCAGCAATAAATTTACCCATGCCGCTATTTATTTGTCTTGCAGAGAGAATTAAATCTGGTTTATATCCTATTTCCTGAGCCTTATAGGTTAGATAATATGGATCAATGCCTATGCAATGGCCACCAACCAACCCTGGAGAAAGCTTTACAAAATTCCATTTTGTGGAAGCTGCATCAATTACTTCATTAGTATCTATTCCCATTTGATCAAAAATAAGTGCTAATTCATTAATCAATGCAATATTTACATCTCGTTGAGTATTCTCTATAACTTTTGAAGCCTCTGCAACCTCTATACTGGAAGCAAGATGAGTGCCGGCTTCAATAATCTCTTTATAAAGATTATCAACTTTCTTTCCAATTTCATTCGTAGAACCAGAAGTTACTTTAAGGATATTTGTAACAGTATGTTCTTTATCGCCAGGATTTATTCTTTCTGGAGAATATCCACAATAGAAATCTTTGTTAAAGACTAGACCTGAAGATTTTTCTAATTCTGGTACACAAACATCTCTAGTAACACCTGGGTAAACAGTAGATTCATATATAACGATATCTTCTATTTTAAGAACTTTGCCAACTGTTGAAGATGCTTTCAACAATGGAGTTAAGTCTGGACGATTTTCATCATCAATAGGTGTTGGAACAGTAACAATAAAAATATTACAATCTTTAATATCTTCGCTATTCGATGTAAATTGTAAGTTAGCTCTTGTTTCCTCTAATAAAGAATTTTTAATCTCAAGCGTCTTATCATCTCCATCTTTTAAATCTTTGATTCTCAATTCATCAATATCATATCCAACTACTTTAAATTTTTTTGCAAAAGCAACTGCTAAAGGTAAGCCAACATACCCCAAGCCAATTATAGATATTTTTATATTGTCAAAATTCATATTTTTATTTTAGTTATCATAAATTTTACAATAGTGTTTAATGTCATGCTTGTAGTTATTAAAAAAGCTACTGTTTTGCCAAAAAAATTTTTAAAGAATCTAAATCTATACTTTATATTGTTTGGAGATTTTATTGAAAAAAAACTCATATATAAGTCTTTTAAATTAGTGATATTATGATTTTTTATTCCTGTTTCAGTATCATCAAGAACGCAAGTTGCATCCCTTATAATATAAGTAAAAATTTTATGCGATCGTTTAGCATTAAGAGTGAAATCGTTGTCGCCACCATATTGAATGAGATCAGTATTTATATTGCCAACTTTCATAAGCACCTTGCCACTCATCATAAGAAACCTTGCAGTACCCATATCTATTAACCTTTTCTTTTCAACAAAATTTTTTGGATGAATTGTAATATATGGTAAATAACTAAATATTTTTGCTCCACTTGAAACTTCAAGCCCATCATGATTAAAGGTTCTTGGATGGACTATCTGATTAAAGTTTTTCTTAATCTCATTGTGTAAGAGGTTAAAACTATTTTTATCTATTTGAACATCATTATTAGCAAAAACCACAGTATCTTCATCTTTAAGATCATAGTCATTGATAAGCATGTGGATACCTAAATTTATACTACCGACCCACCATAGTTCTTTTTCAGATACAACCACTTTCAATTGGTCACTTTGCTCTATATTATTAAATGTTACTTTTTCAGGATGATCATCTATGATCAATATCAAATAATCGCCATCAATGCATTGACTAATAGACAGCAGAAAATTTTTTGTTTCTTCAACTCTTGCAAAAGTTGGAACTAATATATAAATCACTTATTTAAAAGAAGCATACATACCAGTAGCTATTGTTAAAAATAACAAAAGTAAAAAAATTAAAATAAGATATATTTGGTAAGAGAATCTATTTAACAAAACTCCATAAGACAGAATATAGGGAATGAGCATCATCATTCCTAATCTTTCATATTCCCAATTTAATTCATTCAGTAACAATGATGGAGCTACAAAACTAAAATAATATAAACTCAAATTAAATGAATTTGCTAATATGCTTTTATAAAAAAAAGAAAGAATTATATAAAGTGTTCCGATAAATACAAAGGCTCCTCTAAAATCACCTCCTATTATTTTGCTTGGCCTTCCAACTTCATTTAATCCTGCGATCTTAATAAAGAAAAAGCATATTATTAATAAAAATATACCAATAATTAGATTGAGTAACTTTTTGCTTGATGGGGAAAAATCTTCTAAAACATTTTTTACAATATATGAAAAAATAACAACTGAAGACAGAACAATACCGCTATTGTGCGTTAAAGTTGCTAAAATAGAGAAGATTATCATCCAGTAAATATTTCTTCGTGAGCCTGCGACAAAAGCTAAAAAGATAAATGACATAGATAAGCCTTGTCTCATAGCATTGCTTGTTGACATAATTATTGGCCATGTATGTATAGCTGTGACGTATAACAATATAAAAAATACTAAGGAATAGCTTTGTTTAAACTTTATATGTTCTCTGATTAAGTAACCTGCAGATACTGTAAGTATAAAAGTTACAATATGAACGCCTAAGTGAATGCCATTAATGGAAGCTGTTGCTAGAATGAACCCAAGTCTGTCAAAAAGACCACCCCAATCAAGATTTGCCTTGTAGTATGATGAATAAAAGTCATTGCCATATCCATACACACCTGAGCCAACCATTAATGCGAACAGAATTGATATTGTTAAAATAATAACAGTAGAAAAACTATTACTAACATATTGAGACTTATTACTAATTGCTATTTCTGTCATTTTAAAATATTGCTATAGAGCTCTAAATACTTTTTAGCCACTACACTGCTGTCAAATTCTTTAACTGCCTTGTGTCTTGCATTATCACAGAGTTTTTTATAATTTGTCGCATTTAGAATAAAGTTTATTCCGTTTGCTAAATCCTCAGTTTCAAATGGTTCAGCTAAATATCCATTAACTTTATGATCAACTATATCTAAAAGTCCAGTTGCTCCAAATGCAACAACAGGTGTTCCACATGCCAAAGATTCACTTGCTGTTTGACCAAAAGCCTCTTTTCTAGAAGGAACTATTAACATATCAACAGCACTATAAAATATTCGCAGGCTTAAATCATCATTAAAATGTCCCATAAAATTTATGTTGAAGTCAAATTCAGGTTTTTTCTTAGGTGGCAATTGTCCAAAAATTGCAAGCTCCACATCTTTAGTTGTTTCACGTAAATGCTTCAACGACTCTAAAAGAAGATCAAAACCTTTATAGTATGATGAATTAGCGCCATATGTTCCAAAAGCAATTATAGGCACGTCAGCTGGAAGTCCAAGCAACTTTCGGGCATGAACCTTATCAACTGGTTTCCATATGTTGGTATTCAAACAATTTGGAATATACGTTACAGGCCAATCTTTCATAATAACGCTATTTTTAGCACAATCAGCTAACCAGCTACTTACAGCAACAATTTGATATGGATTTTTCCAATGTTTTAATTTTCTTTTCCAAGTCCATCGATTTAGATCAAAACCACTTTCATTAGGTAAGCGATTGTTTCTTAAATATCTATCACGCCATCTATCGTCCATTGAATAATGCTCAGCACCACAAAAAGCCCACATATCATGCAATGTCCACACTACAGGTTTCGTTATACTACCTATGTCTGAAATAGATGCCATTTCTCCTCCAACCCAATGAAGATGTGCAATATCTGCGTCACTTTTATTAATTTTTTTACTCCAAGAGGATGGAAGAATTGCAGGCGAATGCAATATCTTATTTTTAGTATGCATTGTCTTTAGAATTGGGCTAACTATGTGACTTCGTATTTGTGCGATTGCCTTTCTTAATTTACTACTAGGTCCAAATACCGTCCAATCTCCAGACTTAGCACGATTAACCCACATGCGCGAGTAAATATCATGATTAATAAGTGACTTGTGTATTCTATAGGCAGCTCTAGCAGCCCCTCCAGAATTATCAGCATTATTTAAGTGGATTATTTTCATATCTTTAACTCTTTTATATAAAAATAATTCATACCATTCCTCTCAAGACATTCTTACCATCAAAATAGCTATCAAAAATATCTTCTGCATCACCTACAGAAAAAATTCCATTTCTTACATTATGCCAGTCATTAACTTCATTTTTATCTATTATTGAATCAATTCTTGCAGTAAAAAACTTATGATTAAGGCAGGACAAAATATATGATCTGTGATTACCGCCATCGCTCATAAACCATCTCCATTTACCGTCACTTAAAAGTATATTTATTTTTGGTAAATCATACCCCTTAGCAATATACCCATCATTAATAATTCTTTCGTATAGCTCTTTCATTTGATTTACTCTATTTTCTGCAAATTTTGACGTATACATCATAGAAATTATTGATTTTCTTGTATCATCTTTAAAAATAAAGTCTTTAGATATTCTATTTAGATAAAATGTTTTAGGATACGATCTAAATTTATCTTCAAGGTTTAATTTTTCCCAAGGCAAAACAATTGACCAAGCTGGATAGTTCTTTAAATTCTCGTTATCACATAGCTGAACGATATCTGCTGCACTACAATCTCTCTCTTTTTCTAATATTTTTGACATATTTTTATATAAAACTTCATTTTCTAATCCATTGGATATGTCTTTACACAATCTGCCATTGGGATCTAACAAAATATTTTTACTAAAGGAAACTCCTCTAATGGTTCTTCCAAAACAAAAAGGAACTTTAACTTTTGTATGTGGCAAAAAACGAATTTTAGTTAAAGGAGAGATAAAGCCCTTGAGCTCATTTTCATTAAGGTTTGATAAAAGAAATGACGATTTTAAATAGTCAAAAATTGCTAGAATTATTTGTTTTATTTTAGATACCATGATTTTAATGAAATTTGATGTCATTTTGATCTATCAAAACAATCAAGAAATGAATTTGAAGATAGATTTGTAATCTTAATATTTCTCTTTTTTGCTATTTCTGAAAGTAAATACATTTGATAGAAAGAGCTCCATTGTTGAAAGAGTCTTTCATGCAACATTTTTTTTGGTTCGTCTGGATACTTATTTGTTACATCTTCTAGCGCCTTACTATTCTCATAAAAATGAGGTGCTGAATTAAAAAGTTCATTTGTTTTTTGATCAACGAAGTACTCTTTAAATAAAGAAAAGTCTGCTCCATAAATTTCTATATTGGTTCTATTTCTAGAAATAGCATGCCAAAGCACCATAACGAAACCATTAATAAAATGAGGTGTTATTAAGTTTCTATTTAAGGCAAATAAATTTATAGACTCAGATTTAAACTCAATATTAACTGAATTGATTTTTATAACTCTAATGAATTTATTTCCAGCCAAACGTTCACTTATCCATTTATATCCTCTACTAGGGCATATGATATTCATATTCCAATCAACCTCATCTAAATATTTAAAGAGTTTTTCATTATCTTTTTTAAAGTTTCTAGTTGTGTTCTTGCTCCAAAAAATTCTATCAGTTAGTACATAATATTCGGGTTCAATTTGTCTAAAATATTCAGTTGCTGCAAAATAATTCAATACATAAACTTCAGATCTTAGAGCATCTTTCAAGACCTTCTCGATATCAATTTTTAGTGATGGTCCGCTCGCAAGAAGAATGGTTTTTTCAGAATTTTCCTTGCTCCAGCCTTGTCCAACAACTTTCTTGCCATTGAAAAGTGAATACGAAACTGCTCCAAATAAAAGAACAATGTCGATTAATAAAAAAACTATTTTTTTCATAATTAAAAATTATTTATTTACTTAGATTGGAATAATTTATTAAAACTCATAAGCTTGCCCAACCCAAGTAATTTTTTTATAGGCTCATTGATTCAAGAACGTTAGATAAATCATTTTTTTCATATTTTATTTTATTATCATTCAGCAAAGCATCTATATCATTAATATTTTTTTTCTTTATCCACATTCGCATTATTCTTTTAATCATAATAATTTTTTTATTCATATTACTTGGCTTTATAAAAGGAAAGTTGCTACGAAAACTGTTCATAATTGTATCAAGCTTGATGTTTTCTAAATCACTAAATAATATTTGTAATTTGCTCTCAATGGTCTTAAAGATATGCTCTCCTTTTTCAAAAGAGCCATTTGCAGATTCATTTACTCTATTTCTAATCCAATATAACTCTGAAGTAGCTTTTGAATTGCCTGCAAGATCAGCTGCAAGCTCAAAAATTACTTCTTCCATAATAGTGTCTGATGGTATTAAGCCATGAATTGTCATGGTTTTATCAATAACATTCATGAATGCTCTCTTTCTCCATACAGAATAATGAGCTAGAGGCGCATATGTCTCAGCATGATAATATAATCTTTCTTCAACCTCATTTATGTTCTTGTATCCACATAAATTTTTATATTGTCGAGTGAAATAAATACCCGAGCTATTTCTTCTCACAGCTACAACTTGCCCAGCACAGAAGGTCAAATTCTTATCATTTTCAAGTTCATTTACGCTCGCCAATAATCCGTGATATGTATATCTTTCATCATGATTTGAATGAGCTAAATAATTATTTTTTGCTTTAGTTGCACCTATTAAGCGCTTCTCTAAGATTGGATTTTTTGTTTTTTCGTTAGCCTCATAGGGGATATATCGTACACCTTTGTCACCAAGATAATTTATATCGCTCTCAGATAAATAAGGTTGTTGTTCGTCAATCAAAATAACATCATTACATATTTCAGAATAATAATTTGCAGTTGCAATTGTAATTTCTCTTTGTGAGTATGATGTTACAAGGACGGTGACACCAATTTTTTTCCTATTTAATTTATTCATTATTTACTATGTGAGACATTAAGTTCTCAACTCGCAATAAATCATCTTTGGTATCAACTGGATGGGTATGGAACTTTGTTGGTACCATTTTTACTTTTTTACCATGTTCAAGTACACGCATCATGTCAACCGACTCAACAATTTCAAGTGGTGTTGGAGATAGTTTTGTATACTCAAATAAAAAATCACGAGTGAAAGGTATTATGCAGACTTGTTTCTTCATCGTCACGTCTCCAAATCTTCTAGTTGGTATTGGTTCCCTAGAAAAACATAATGCATTATTTTCTAAGTCACATACTACTTTGATACAGTTCCTATCCTCAAATTCATCTTCATTACTGATGTCTCCTAACAAATTCGTAACTATAATTTCTGAGTCTTCCAACATAGGAGACACTGCCTCAGCAATCATATCGGGATGTGTCATTGGCTCATCACCTTGAATCATAACAACTATGTCATATTGAGTTTTATCTTCTTGCTCTAAGTACTCTAGAGCCTCTGCGCACCGATCTGATGCCCTTTCATGTTTATCTGAAGTCATAACCGCATGTCCTCCGATAGACTTAATATATTCAACAATTTCCTCGTCACAAGTTGCTACAGCTGTTTTTGACAGCAAATCACACTTCATAACATTTTCATAGACATGTCCTATCATTGGCTTACCTAAAATTTTCGCCATAGGTTTTCCAGGAAAGCGACTGCTTCCCATTCGTGCTGGAATTAACGCTAATATTTTCAAGCTATTTTTTTATACAATACTTCAACCCAATCTGTTCGACCATTCATTGGATTATTCGAAGTTTCTAGAATACTAAATAATTCAAAACCTGCTGGTAATAAGTATTTTTCTATATCTTTAAAAGAGGTTTTATGAAGATAATAGTCAAAAAATGAAACTTCTAAAATTATTGCATTAATTTTATCAAGAGACGATTGCCCTCCCTCTAAAACTAATTCTTCAGCACCTTGTGTATCAATTTTCATAAGATCTACAAACTTTATATCATGCTCCTCAAAAAAATTATCGAGAGTACGAGTTTCTACATAAATTCTAGTATTTACTTCTTTCTTGTAATCAACATTTTTATCTTGAGCTCTGATTGAATCACGACTATCTATGTTTACCTCATACAATCCATTTGTATGACTAATTTCATTTTGAAAGAAACAGCTTTCTCCATTTGAATTTGAAAAGGCAAAATTAAATATTCTATTATCTTTAGAGCTATTTTCAGCCAAACTCTTAAAGGAGCTAGGATCAGGCTCAAATGAATATATAACAGGAGAGTCAAAAATTCCTTCTAAATATTTAATGCTCTGCCCACAATGCGCACCTATATCAAATATGATTGGTTTTTTACTATTAACGCAGGATTGAATAATTTTATCTCTACTAAAATTTTTATCAAATTCATTATTTCTAAGGCTTGAGTCACCAACATTTTTCATAACTTTGGATTCCTAATATATTTTTGTAAAACAACAGCATCTATAGAGTAAGGAATAAATCTATATCCTTCGCCTAGTTTTTTATTAAACTCTGCTTCATTTGGCTCTACTATATGAACACCACATGGGACCTTAGCATTATCAGCTTTTGTTTTTATTTCTTTCATGACATCTAAAAATTTTTGATCTTTAAATTTAGCTGTTAAATTCATTGAAGACGAAAGATCGTATGGACCAATTAGAATTGCATCAAGTTCTTTAATTTGCAAGATTTTTTCAAGCTCATCAAGTGCGTTAATATGTTCAATCATAGCAACTAAAAATGGACTTTGAGCTTCTTGGGAATATTCATCGAAATACTTACCAAAAAGATTTGCTCTAGAAAATCCAACACCACGAATCCCAGATGGCGGCCACGATGAATAGTTTACAACTTTTTGCAACTGTTCAGCACTTTCAACCATAGGTATTATCAAGCCTCCAGCACCAGCATCTAACGCTTGTTTGCAATCCTTTGCTTCACCTTGAGCAACTCTTACTAATGGCAACGTATCACCCAGTTCTATAGCACGAAATAAGTCTGGTAATTGACTTATCGATATAGATCCATGCTCCATATCTACAGCAACCCAATCATAACCAGATTGTCCCAAGATTTCAGCAATTGAGGAGTTTGGAATCTGCATCCAACTTCCAATGCTAGAATGTCCCTTAATAAGGTTTTCTCTTAAGAGTTTTATTTTATTTAATCTATTCATTTAAAAAGTTATTTATCTTTTTACATTTTAACTGCTTTTGCAATTTTTTATTTAATTCAGTATTTCGTAGGATGAATTGCACTTTGTTTTCTATAGCTGCATCATAATCAGTTTTGGAGTCACCAATCATCAATGCATGTTCTAATTTAATTTTATACTTACTTAATAATTGCTTTATTGCAATCTTTTTTGAAGTTGGTGATCCAATGACATGTTCAAATAATCCTGTTATTTTGAGTTCTTCAAGTATTTTGATGATCTCACCATTGGGAGTTGCAGTAACTATAAAAAATTGTTGTTTATTAGCATTTTTCTCTAAATAATCAAGAACTCCAGCCACCCATGGTGAATCTACAACTTGTTGCATAACTAACTCTGAAAATTTTGTTTCATATTCAAGAACTAGTTTTTTTGAAGAATTTTTACGAGCCCACTCTAAATAAATAGGCAGCTTATCAAAACGAGACATACCTCCGTTCTCTTCATGATGTTTTTTAACTTTCTTTGATACTTCAGTACCAAAAGGTTGAAATAGTTCCTCAAATGCATCAGATTTAACTGATACAGAGTCTTTGATTACACCATCAAAATCCCAAAAAATTGTTTCTGCTTCTTTTATTAAATCAAGTATCACGAATCGATTCGGTTCAAGTCTTTATTAATTTCTTTTACACACTCAAGTAAACCTTGACCAAGATCAATGAAAGGATTTGCAACTAATTTTTTTGCAACTATTGGATGGTATGAATATGGCGTAATTTTATAATGGCCCGCATTACTACCAGAAATTTCTTTTATTTTAAGCTGATTTTGCATAATTTCATTAATCATTGTGAGGAGCTCTATTCTTTTCAATCTTTCAGTTCCTGTAAGAATTATATGCCCATTTTCATACTGTTTATCTTCAATTACATCAACTGAAAGTTTTGCTGCATCGGCTGCATGAATGTATTCTCTGAGATCTTCCTCATCACCTTTTTTATAATGCAGTTCTCCACTTTTTATTGCATTCAGTAAGAGATTATAAATATAATTATTGTGGCTGGCTCTCTCTCCATATAAAGAACCGTACCTTATAACAGTATATTTTAGTCCGTATTTTTTAAAGTATTCTTCAGTTAACTTTTCACTACTTTGTTTGCTGATGCCATAAAAAGAACCTTCTTTACTTAATGCGTAAGCACTGCTTGCATAAACAAACCTATCGATACTGCCTATTTGCTTACAAGCTTCTAAAATATTGAGATTACCCATAACATTAACATCAAAGGTTTTAATGGGATTATCTATAGCTTCTTCAAGTTCAGCTACTGCTGAAAAATTGTAAATAATAGATGCATCCTTTATTACACCTAAAATCTCGTCAGCATTTAAAATGTCAACCTTTTTAAAATTTTGACCTTCCTGCAAATATTTTGATTCCGAGAGATCTGCAATTGTTACATCAAAATTTCTTCGAGATAACTCATCGGCTACATAACCTCCTAAAAACCCACTTCCACCAAAAATTATTACTTTTTTCATAGTTTAAAAAATTCCTTTAAGTGATTAATTGCAGACATGCCCATAGCTTCTATAGCTTCTTTTGCATTTCCACCAATGTGAGGAGTGCATATAAGATTGGGTAACTTTAAAAATTCTTGGTCTTTTGGAGGTTCCTCAACATATGCATCAATAGCTGCCCCTGCAATGATATTATTTTTTAAAGCATATTTCAGATCTTCTTCATTTATAATACCGCCTCTTGCAATATTAAGAATGTATGCACTTTTTTTCATACTTTCCAAAACTTTTATATCTACCATATTGTTTGTTTCTTCATTATGAGGTGTATTTATAGTAACAAAATCACAAGTCTTAAATATTTCTTCTTTAGAAGTTTCCTTTATACCATTTTCTATATAGTACTCATTTTGATCAACAACATCATTTGCAAGCAAATTACATCCAAAGGGTTTGATAAGTCTTACTAACTCCTTGCCTGTATGACCAAGTCCAATAACTCCGATAGTCTTTCCGCTTAGCTGAAAACCAGCGGATTTGTTCCAAACTCCATTTTTTAGCTCATTTGAAGCCATGAACAAATTTCTTGCAAACATTAGCATAAATCCCAGTGCCATCTCAGCAACTGAAAGTTTATTAACGCCACCAGTCCAACCAATTGCAATATTTCTTTTTTTACAAGCTTCTATATCAATATTATTTAGTCCAACACCATATTTAGCAATAATCTTAATATTCGAACATTTATTTAATATTTCTTCATTGATAGGATCTAGTCCAACAATAACAGCATCAGCATCTCCTAAGAATTCTCCAAGTTCTTTTTGATTAAACTTTTTACCGTCAAGATTTAGCTGAGCATTTGGGAAATGCTTATAAATCTCTTTTTGTAATTTTTCATTTTTTGAAAAACTTGGTGAAGTAGCTACTATTTTCATCTGTGCTTCCAATTTATTCTATTGATATGAATTTCAAACATTGAGCGCAGTTCGTCATGTTCATTGGGATTAACAGTTTTTTGCCATGAAATGTTATTTTTATCTTTTACTTTTTTTAAAATAACCTTTTCCCAACCTTCAAATCCAAGTTGTCGATTCATCATAATAGCTGGTATGTTATCATCAAAAACAGCGCCATCTATTCTGTTTACGCTTGTATTTTTAAAAATCCAATCTATTAAAGTCAACCCAACATAGTAAAATAATTTTGCTTCGCCTCCAGGCTCTCCTCTAATTGCATTATCAAGAAGTACAGAACTTTCAGTTAAATTTTTATACCCAAAATGTCCAACAAATCTATTTTCAAATTCTACTAAGAACAGTTCCTGATTATCAGAGCTCAACCAAAAATTATTGATCCAACTTAGAGTGCTATCTTCAGTAACTTCAAATTCTGTTAGAAAGCAATTCTTATTGTTATTTCTCCATTTCGACAATAACTTGGCGATATGTTTCAAATCAAATTCATTAAAAGAAATTGGAATTAAGTTAGCTATGGTAATGCCATCGTTATTTTCGACTGGTATTTTATTTGTGATTTTATCCCTCATTATTTATTGCGCTTTTTATTACTTTATATAAATCTTTAGGATTGTCGAGCATAGGAAAATGACCAGAGTTATTAATAATTTCAAGTGGTATGTTGTATTTTTTTATAGTATTTATGGATGACTCTGAAAGGTTGCTCTTTTTCCCCCTTATATAAGTTATGTTATTGTTTGTGTCCATTAAACTTTTTACAATTTCCTTATTTTTCAATCTTTCTATGAATTTTTTAGAAAAAGTTTTAATTGCATCTTCATTAACATCTTTGAATCCAGTACTCCATAAATCGATATCAGATTTATTATGCTTTCCAATTAATTGAAACTTTAATGCAACACGACCACCTATTCTGAATTTTTTTACCCAATTTTCAAACTTAAATTCATCAAGAAAAACCTCAGACTGTGTCCATTTTGCATCATCTATATGGATAATGCCTTCAACTATAATTATCTTGTCACTTTTTTTAAGTATTTTAATAATTTCAGGAAGAAATGATGCTGCAAAAGAATGAAGAACATAAACCACATGATCAGAGATTGGTATGTTTGTCGAAAGTTTTGAGACAGTGCTTTCCCAATCAAAATTTAGTGACTTCGATTCTCCATGACCAGGTATCTCAAAATTAACCACATTTACATCATTTAGATATGGTAGTAAAGGATGCCAGTGATGTTTTGATGCAGCGAGACCGTGAACTAGAGCAACAGTTACCATTTAAGAAATATCATTTTTATATATTAAGTCTCCCTTAAGTTTAGGCTTATTAACTTCCTTGCCAATGATATCCATATAACTATCAACACTTATTCCAGTTCCAGGTCTTTTAAACTCTATTTTATCTTCAGTAATAAGATCACCAGGCTGAAGATCTATTTTACAAACAACACTTCTTCTCATCTTAAGAGCCATATCTTCTTCCTCAGATGTCAGTGAACGATGCTCATTTCCCATAGATTTATAGGCCGTCAAACAAGAATCGACCATTTTCCTATATTCATCAGGTTCAGTTGCCATACCATTATCCATTCCTATTTGAGATTTATCTAAAGTAAAATGTTTTTCAATTACACAAGCGCCAAGAGCAATTGCAGCGGTAGGGACACTTAAGCCCTCGCTATGATCTGAAAATCCAATAGCATAATGTTCAAAATGCTTTTTTAACATAGTAATATTTTTAAGATTTATTATTTCAGGTTCTGATGGATATATCGAAGTACAATGAAGTATGACTAAGTCTTTGACAGATTCATCTTTTAACAATTGCACAGCAGATTTAATTTCCTCAAATGACCCCATGCCAGTAGATAATATTAATGGTACTTGTAGACTAGCAAGTTGTTTCAAAAAAACATGGTTGTTGAGCTCCATTGATGCGATTTTCACGAAAGGTACTTTACATTTTTCAACGAGAAACTTCGCTTCTTCAAAGCTATAAGGAGTTGATGAAAAATCAATTTGATTTGATTCAGCATAACTTGCAACTTCAGCAAGCTCTTCATTTGTGAGCGAGAATTTTTTTACAAACCTTTTTGCAATTGGATTTTCTTTATAATATTGGTCAGAATATAATGTATCTGCACTCCAAGACTGGAATTTTACGCAATCTGCACCAGATTCTTTAGCAGCTAATACCATTTCTTTTGCTTTTGAAATATCACCAAAATGACTAGTATTCATTTCAGCAATAAAATAAGGACTTACTGAATCAGAAATCTTTCTCCCACTTCTCAGATTTATCATTGTAAACTTCTCCTACTGATCAATAAGATCAACTATCATTTCTTGTTTTAACAGCTCTCTATCGATAAAAGGTGTTTGATCTTCTAAAGGACGGCGAACGAATTTTTTGTTCTCTGAGCTTTTAGCATAACCTAGCTCAATATAACTTTGATCGTCGCGTGAACATATTTCACATAAAACAGATGAAGAATCTTTAAAAACTTTAGATAATTTTTGCTCAAGTTCATCTATGCTCTCAATCTTTACATATTTAAAATCAAAGCAATTTGCTATTTCTGAAAAATTTGGGACTGTAACGCCATTTGAAGGATCTGTTCCAATCGTCCTAGTTCTGAATAAATCTTTTTGTCTTCGTCTAATAATTGAATAAACATTATTATTAATCACAATTAATTTTATGGGAAGATTTTTACATCTTATAGTTTCTAATTCTTGTAAGTTCATCATTATTGATCCATCACCAATAATTGGAATAACTAATCTATCCGGTGAAGATACTTGAGCTCCAATACTTGCAGGTAATGCGAAACCCATTGCGCCCTGCGATGCAGAATGAATGCAGTTTACTCTGTCTGAGAACGGCATATTAGAAGGAATTATTACTTCATTTAATCCAGAATCAGTCAATATAGTTGAGTTATCTGGTGTTATTTTTCCTAAAGTTTCTGCAAGATCATAAAGGTCAATAACATCATTCGATTTAAAGCTTTCTTCAACTCCAGAAAATATCTTTTTCCAATGCAGACATTTTTCTAGCCAAGGTTGATAATTAGATTCAATATCAATATCTAATAAATTTTTCATCCATGAATTTAGATCAGCCTCTATAAAAAGATCGATTTCTATACCATCTTTAGAGTGCTCATTTGGATCAATATCAACAACTATCTTCTTGGCCTCTCTTGCAAATTTGCAAAATTCAGGACCTGTAGTAAGAGCAGTGAGTCTTGAACCAAGAACAAGAACTAGATCTGAGTTTTGTACAGCCATATTTCCAGCCCTTGAACATCCCATGGCTCCAACAGATCCTATTGAATTTTTGTTTTTTAATCCATAGGTATCTGGTGCTGAGGTTGCGAATGTAACTGGTATTCTAAATCGCTCACTGAATTCTTTGAGCATAAAAGAGGTATCTGAATGTGCGATACCTTTACCAATAAGTATCACTGGTCTTTTTGATTCATTTAATGCATCTTTAACTTTGTCAACATACTTACATTGATCATTATTATTATCTTTTAAGCTTGAATCATCTTTTGATTTTGGTGAATCCTCTTCCACATCAATAAGAGCACTTTGTAAATCAAGGGGAATATCAATGAGTACTGGTCCTTTTCGACCGCTTTTTGCAATTGTAATTGCCTCTTCCATAATTTTTGTAATATCGCTAGCTTTTTCAAGCATTTCAGCATATTTTGTAATTGGCTTAACCAATTCAATTATGTCTGCTTCTTGTTGGCCATAAGTTCTAACACCAACTCCCGTATGTCTTGTCGTTTCTCTTAGAAAATTTTGACCAGAGATAACTACTAAAGGTATGCCATCTTGCCATGCACACAATACACCAGTAATAGTATTTGTAGCTGCACATCCAGTGGAAACTAAACATACACCAATATTATTTGTTTGTTCCGCTGATGCTATAGCGGCGTAAGCGCAAGCTTGTTCGTGATGCATTGCAATAGCTTCAACATTAGGAGATTTAGCAACTGCATCATTAAGAAAAAGTGCTCCCCTACCAGTAACTTGAAAAATATTTTTAACATTTTCTCTCTCTAATCTGCTAATAATATAATCGCAAACTCTCATTTTCATTTAAGTAACTCCTGAATTAATATGTTCTTATTTTTTAGCGTCTGGAAAAAATTTATTAAAAACATCTGGAACTATTACAGTAAAGTCAGCACTGACTGCTAATTCTTCATCAACATACCCAACAACATCTCCTTTAGCCAGGCCTCTCTTAAATGTTTTAAGATTAGCAACAGAGCGTAAAGTATCACCAGGTACGATCTTTCTTTTAAATTTTATATTATCAATGTTGGTAAAGTTGGTTTTCATACCTGAATATTCAGGCAATGAAAGAAAAGTTAGAATAAATGCTTGAACTAGGGCCTCAACTTGCACAAAACCTGGCACATTTGGTTCGTCGTCAAAGTGACCTGGGAAAAACCATTCATTGTATGTAAAATTTTTAATGCCAACTGCGCTCTTTCCCGGCTTTAAGTCAACAACCTTATCAATTAAGAGTACAGGATACCGATTACGTTGATGTTTGATTATGTCAATTATATCTAATTCAGTCTTATTTGAACCTGTTTGATCATTACTCATCTATATCAACTCCATATCTTTTCATGATCTCTTTACCAAATTTGTAACTTGAAAAGTCAATAATGTCATCTATTTCCATCTCTATTTCAAAAGATTCTTCTAACGTTGCCATTAAAGCCATATGTCCAACACTATCCCAAGCTTGAATTGATTGATATTCTAATGCTTCTAAAGAATCTAGTTCTATCTCGAATGACTCGCAAAAAGCATCATTATATTTATTTATATTACTCATAGTTTTTTCCTTATTGAACCTCTATAACCCTTGAAAGAGTTCTTATAATATCATACCCATCCCACATCAAATCAAGATTTAATCCGCTTCCTACTGGAACAATTCTGTCAATGCCTTCTATAGATGCATCAATAAAATTTTCTGCAAGTTCATATGCGTCAATTCCAAAATATGTGACTGTTTGATATCTATTTGAAATCTTAGATGCTAATTCCTGGTAAGCAACATTGTATATCTCAGAAAAATATCCATATCCAACTCGATGGTCTTCAAAATTTGTTTCATTTTTTATTTCAGAACGATAAATTGGGTCACTTATTTTGCTACTAAATTTAAAATCTTCAAACTGAAGTGCTAAACTTCCGACTTTTGCAAATCTATTGATATAATCAGTATCTTCCATTTGACCTTTCTTTTGAACCAAAGAATTCATCTCATACCAAAATCTTTCTCTTGCATTAGAAATGTCTTTAGAATTTCCTATCCAATTTATTAAATGAGAGGATGAGCACGCAAACTGATTAAATAAAAAATTATCATTATAGAAACCTTCGCAGAGCTTTTTTAAGTCATTATTATTCATCGATATAATCTCCTTAGTTCCAAAAATTGAGATGGAGTATCTATCGGAAAAGCAAAGATCAACATTTCTAGGATTAGTTGAAATAGATTTAAAATAGTTTATTGTTTGATCGCCGCCCCACAAAAGACGACAGTCAGATTTATTAGAAAAATAATTATTAAGTTTGTCATTTCTTTCATATCGTAAAAATGAATTTTGATTCTTTAAATTTAAATATTTTGATTTATTAAGCTGTGTATCTATATGTTTTAAGATTATTTGTGTTTGATTAAAATTTGTTCCCGGTACTCGAACAATATTTGCATTTCCAGAGAGAAGACCAAACGCAAATGAAAATGCAAAGTTCACGGGAACATTGGAAGGTGCAATATGTAATGCAAGTCCACGTCCGATTGAGAATGGATGTAAAACAAGCTCCTTTCTTTTTTGATTAAGACTTGCTGGTCTTAACCAAAAGGCAAAACTTATAACATCTGGATATTGTCTTGCCTCTTTGTCTGACATAAGAGTCTTAGACAAATCTCCAAGAAAATCTATTATTAAACTAGAAAATGGTTTTAAAGGAGATTTAATAATTTGCTCTGGTGAACAACCTGCAAGAATTTCATAATCGTCTTTTGAAATATTATGCAACTGCATCACTACATCCCCTTACCTCAGCAGCTTTAAGTCTTCCATTAACAGAAAAATATTTTCCTTTTCTTCCACATTTGCAGTCATCTTCACCATGAACTACTCCTAGATCATCAGTTAAAAGTGAATGACCAGGATAACTTCTAGGAATACATGACAAAACTTGTATAACACCCTCATTACCATTTGATACTTCAGATAAAGTCTTTGGGCAACGCATAATTACATCAGAAAATATGGATGGATGTAAATAACCATACTCGCATTCAAAATATAGTGATCCTGTTTGCTCAACCAGACCGTAATAATTTACAACTCTGGTATTACCAAGCATTTGTTTTGCTCTATCGTTAAAAAGCTTTGTGCTTACTTCTTCATTAGCTAACTTTTTCCATCCTCCGCCATGCAATAAAATACTTTCTGAATCTTTAACATTAACTTTGGACATCATCTTGTTATTAAGGAAATGTTTCCACACCATGAATGTAAAACCAAATAAGAATACTTGCTTGCCTTTGTGTCTAGCAAAGAATGAGTTGACCTCTTCAAAATTCACACTATTGTCACTATTCAAAGCAAAAGTAACATCCTTTCCGTATAGAGAAAATCCTATGATTCCTGCACCACGTGCAGAAAAACTTTGTCTATTTTTTATGATATCTGGATTATCAATTATTAGCATTGGCAATCGCTTTGGTCCTGTTACATCGCGCATTAGTCTAGTTAATACAGTTGACTGAAGAGACGCTGTTTCTTGATCCAGGTATATTTTGGAAACAGCTTGACCACTTGTTCCTGAGGAAGTCATTGTTTTAAATATTTGATCTTTTTTTACGCTAAGCAAATCAAACTCTTTAAATGCTCTCACAGAAAGAAAAGGAATATCTTGAATAGATCGTATTAATTTAAGATTTGAAAATTTTTTAACAAAGCTTGAATATTTCTCACAATTTTTATAATGATGTTGAGTCAAATTATTTAATTCATTTAACAACAATTTTGACTTCTCTTTTTGTGATATATCATAAATGGGTAGCTTTACATAATCACTTATAAGATTATTATTTTTCATAATAATGCTTCCATTTTTTTGTTATTTTCTTCATAAGCTACTTTCCCAGATTTTTTTCTTTCAATCTTATCTATTTCAAAGATCTTAATTGCGCTTTTCTGTATATTGATCTTTTTCATTAATTTTCTTAACAAATTAATTCTGTTTTCTGAAGAGATATTGATACAACCAATTTTTATAATTGAGTCGTCTCCAGTGCAAACATTTTCGTACCCAAAGTCTGTAACAATCTTTTGTACATCATCAAGATTAATTCTCTTACCAACAATTTTGACGAACCTACTCATTCTGCCAGCAATATAAAACCTATTTTTTTCATCGAAATAAGCTAAATCTCCAGTTTTCAGAATGCCTTTAAATTCATCAGATTTCTCTAAATCTCTATAAGAGTGAGAATAGCCCATAGTAATATTTTTGCCAGATACAATAAGTTCTCCAATCTGATCATGATCTAAAATTTCTTTATTATTTTCATCAATTAAAGATAATTTGCAGTTTTGAATTCCAAAACCAATACTATCAGTAGCCTCCAATATATCTGGAAAAGTAATAAATGATATTCTTGGTGATGCCTCTGTTTGCCCATACATTACGAATAAAAATATATTATTTTTTTGACAATGATTTATAAAGTATCTTTTGACATCTGAATTCAAATGACCGCCTGCCTGAGTTAAAACTTTAAGATTTGGTAAATCCTTCTTGTGGAACTTCAATCTCATTAACATTTCATAATGAAATGGAACCCCATTTAGGGTTGTTACTTTATATTCATGAAGTAATTTCCAAAAATCTTTATCAAAAAATGATAGTTCAGTAACCATTATAGAGCTGCCTTTTGATAAATGAGTATGAAGAACAGATGCTCCATATGAATAATTTGGAGGCAAAGTTGTAACAACCCTATCAGTGTCTTGAATTTTAAGATATGTTGAAATGGCATCAGTATTAGTAATTATATTTTCATGAGAAACACGAACATATTTTTCACTACCAGTACTGCCAGATGTAGGAAGTAACAAAGCAAGTTCATTATCAATAGGGTATTTAAAGTCAGAATCAATCAATTTTACTGTGAAGCCTTTTATTGATTTGTGAGTAAATTGATTTGATAGATTATCATGCTTATCCACAGGGACTAGTTCTGCAGAAGGACAGTAAGCATTCATAAGTTTAAGATACTCACTTTCACTAATATCTGAACCAACAAGCATCGGTATAGCGCCACTGGCTAATAGAGCAAAATACAAAGCGATACATTCAGCATCATTACTCAACTTACAAAGAACTAATTTTCTATCTAAGGCTTTAAAAAATTTAGATTTGTATAAAATCTCAATATCAGAATATTTGAATCTTAAACCTGACTCATCAAATAAAGCTTCATTATTACCAAACTTATTTATTAATGTTGAAAAGTATTTCTTTGAGCTATACATAACGTTTTATTAATTTCTCTAGAACATTTGTAACCATCTCAATCTCATTATCAGTAATGTCGTGATAGCTTGGTAAATTAATTGATCGAGTAGGAATGTCATATGCTACTTTGTTTTCAAGCTGGTCATCAAACATAGATAGGCTCGAAAGTGGCCAAAAAAATACTCGTGCATCAATATTGGCAAGTTTAAATTCTTTTAGCATCAACTCTCTAGTTATACCACTAGCGCTTGAAAAAACTATATTTGGCATCCAACAACCCAATTTACAGTTTGATTGCTCAATATTTATTGAAAGAAAATCATAATTATCACAAAAATTTTTGTATTTTTGATATATAAATCTTTTTTTCTCAATTAGATCTTTTATTCTCTCAACCTGAGCACAACCAATTGCTGCTTGAATATTCGACATTTTAAATTTATAGCCAAGAACATCAGGCCAAAATTGTTTTGTTTGACCTCGGGCACGACCATGATTGCTCAATGTAAAAACCTTTTCATATAGCTCTTCATCGTTTGTTAGAAACATACCGCCTTCGCCAGTTGTTAAAGTCTTAGTACCATGAAAAGAGAAAGATGAGAAAGTGCCCATCGAACCAGCTCTATTACCCTTGTATACAGAGCCAATGGCTTCAGCAGAATCCTCGATTATTGCAATATTATGTCTTTTGCCAATATCTAGTAAAGCATCCATATTACATAAATTTCCATATAAATGAGTAGCAACAATTGCTTTTGTATTTTTTGTAATTGCAGCTTCAGCTTTTTCTGGATCAATACACCAAGAATCACTCAATATATCTACAAATACTGGTTTTGCTCCAAGCTGAACAACAGGTGAGGCTGTTGCTATCCAATTAGTATCAGCCATTATCACTTCATCTGATTGACCAATACCCAACGCAGACATACCCATATGAAGAGCGCCGGTGCAACTGGAAGTCGAAATAGCATAATTTGTTTTTATATGATCTTTAAATAAATCCTCAAATTTATTTAAATATTTATAACATTCATCACCCCAACCATTTTTTGCAGCATCAGATGCGTAACTAATTTCTAGATCAGTAATTGATGGTTTTGCGTATGTAATTTTATTTTGTTTCATTGCTTAAAGTTTAATTTACGAAATATGGTTTATGTCCATACCAAGCCTTTTGCTCTAGCATCATCAACATAAACTTCCAAGTCAGATTGAGTTAATAAATTTTTATCTTCATAAAATGCTTTATACCAATTTATTGTTTTTTCAAATGTTTTTTGACTAGACCATACATCTGTCCAATTTAGATCATTATTAGCTTTTGAACAGTCAAGTTTTAGAAGATTTGCTTCGTGAAATTGATTTGAATCTTCAACAATTTCATAATCAATTTTATCCCAATGATTTTCTACGTTTTTAACAACTTCTTCAACAGTAATGCTCGCCTCATTAGATGGTCCAAAATTCCATGCATCTCCATATTCTTTTTTTTCTTCAAGTAGTCTTTGACCTAATAGAAGGTATCCACTTAATGGTTCAAGAACATGTTGCCAAGGTCTCGTAGCTTTAGGATTTCTGATCCTCACTTTTTTTCCTTCTGAAACAGAAAGAACTATATCAGGGATAAGTCTGTCTTTAGCCCAATCACCTCCGCCTATTACATTGCCAGCTCTGCAAGAGGCGAGTAAAGTGTTATGTGTTTTTTTATAATTTAAAATATTAAAAAAAGACTTTCTGTAGGAATTGGCTAATAAATCGGCGCAACCTTTTGATGAACTATATGGATCATGACCACCCATTGGATCATTTTCTTTGTATCCCCGACTAAATTCTTGATTTTCGTATGCTTTATCACTAGTTATGTTGACTATGGCTTTAACATCATATTTTTTGCATGCCTCAAACGTTTTTAGAGTTCCTATTACATTTGTTTCATAAGTTTCGAGGGGGTTTTCATATGAAAATTTTACAAGAGGTTGAGCGGCAAGATGAAAAACTATATCCGGTTTATACTCATTAAAAACTTTATTCAATGCATCTTCATCCCTCGTATCACCAATTATTGATTTAATATCAAAATCTAAATATTGAATATGGTTTGGTGAAGTTGGTGGCTCCAATGAGTAACCTACTATATTTGCTCCCATTTGATTTAACCAAAATGCTAGCCAAGAACCTTTAAAACCTGTATGCCCAGTAATGAGAACAGTTTTATTTCTGTAGATTTTGTTAAATAAGTTTTCCATTACCAAATTTTCCAAGGAGCTTCATTTTTATCCCAAAGTTTATTCAGTGCTATCTTATCTCGCAATGTGTCCATACAATGCCAGAAGCCATTATGTTGAAATGCGCCTAATTCTCCAGATTTAGCCAGTGTTTCCAAAGGATATTTTTCAAATACAGTTGAATCATTTTCAATAAGCTCAAGAACCTCTGGCTCACAAATCATAAATCCAGCATTTATCCAGCTACCATCACCCTCAGGCTTTTCAACAAATTCATTTACTAAATTTGAATCTATATCCAAAGCACCAAACCTACCAGCTGGTTTAACTGCAGTCATTGTTGCTTTTGTTTTGTTTTGTTTATGGTATTTAAGTAAATCTTTTATATTGACATCACAAACACCATCACCGTATGTCAACATAAAAGTATCATTGCCAATGAACTCCTTAGCACGCTTTACTCTTCCTCCGGTCATACTATTTAAACCTGTATCAAGAAGAGTTACTTTCCATGGCTCGCTTGAATTATTGTGAACCTCCATATTTCCATCTGACATATCAAATGTAATGTCACTTTGATGTAAATAATAATTAGCGAAATATTCCTTAATGAAATAACCCTTGTAACCGAGAAGAATTACAAACTCATTAAAACCATAATGAGAGTACATCTTCATAATATGCCACAGTATAGGTTTACCACCTATCTCAATCATTGGTTTAGGTTTAATATCTGTTTCTTCGCTTAGCCTTGTTCCGTAACCGCCTGCAAGCAATAGTACTTTCATAATAATCCTCTCTACTTAAGCGTTTGCCGCCATATTTTTAAAATGTTCATTTTTTTCAATAAGCTCTTGATAAGTTCCTTTATCAACTACTTTTCCTTTATCTATAAAAAATATCTGATCGCATTTTTGAACCGTTTTCAAACGGTGAGCGATCATAATAATAGTCTTTTGCCCGCTGAAATTATGGATAGCTTCCATAATCATTTTCTCGGTTATACCATCTAAAGAACTTGTTGCTTCATCAAATACTAGCACTTCTGCTTTATAATATAAGGCCCTAGCAATACCTATACGCTGTCTCTGTCCACCTGATAGTTGAACACCCCGCTCACCAACTTTGGTGTGAATTCCGTCCTGATAACTATTAATTAACTCTTCAAGATGAGCAAGTTTTAGAGCTTGATGTACTTGGTCATAATTTATTTGATCTTTGGGAATTCCAAATGCAACATTTTCTGCGATGCTTCCTTCTGAAAGGAAAATACTTTGTGCTACAAAACCAATCGTATTTTGCCATGAGCGACAATTTTTATTATTTATTATATCTCCATCAATCTTAAGTTGGCCCTGCTGTGGTTTTATCAAACCAAGCAGAATATCAACCAATGTTGATTTTCCTGATCCTGATGGACCAACTACACCAATTACGCTATTAACTGGTATAGACATATTTAATTGATTTAGTGCTGGTTCCTCTTTATTAGGATATTTAAACGTAACATTTTCAAGTGAAATATTTTTTTTAGGAAATAAAGCAGTTTTATCAATTTTTGATAAAGATGATTTTATTTGCTTTGAATTATTTAGATCGCCTTTAATTGATTCAAATGCAGCGCCGTTTGCTCTAATTCTGGCTATGCTGGTATAAATTGACTGAAATGCTGGCAACAACTTTACTCCTGCTAATGCATATACAGAAAGTATTGGTAATATAACCCCAAGATTACCTTCATGATATGCAATTAAATAAAGGACTACTGAGATCATTGATCCAAATGCAATTAATTCGATAATATATCGAGGCATCGCCCCTAGAGCATCATTAGTTCCAAGACTTCTAGCAAGTGAAATGCCCGTTTGATTGAAGCGTTTTATAAAATCACCATCTCTTCCCAACAACAAAACATCTTTAATGCCACCAAAGCCCTCATTCATAAGTCGAAAACGTTGTTCGTTTACTGCTGATATGGTTTTTCCGTTTCTCTGCAAGCGCATTTTTACCACAGTAAATAAAATTGAATATGCCACCGCAAAAATAGTAAATATAATAATTGCTACTGTCGAATCATAAATAAAAATACTTAGAATCATTAGAAATGCAAGGATAGTTTTTGCATTTACATGCATTAAAGGTAATAAAATTCCACTTGTTACTCTTATAGATTCAATAGCAATTTTTTTTGTTAGAAGAGCGCTACTTCCAGACGCATGAAATAACCAGCCTTGCTTTAAATAATGTGTGTAAAGTCTGTCGGCAATTTCTGCTCCAATCTTGTTAGAGAACATAGATATTGTCCATATGGTGTATGATGAAATCAATGTTGCAATAAGCAACATTATCAATACACCAAGTCCTAAAAGAAATAAAAATTGTGTTTCTGAACTCACTCCACTAGCTTGATAAACCTGAGCAATAAAAGTGTCGTGTTGTAATTGATTTATGTTCCCTACCAGCGCCATGAAAGGGATTATTGATGCAACGCCAGCAATTTCCATCACAGCCATTAAGACTACTAATAATTGTAACGCATAATATTGTTTTCTCTGTTTTGCAGTAAGCAAAGAAAAAAGATTTTTTATAAGTTTAAACATTATTTAATTTGTTAAAAACCATTCATAAGTTTTATCAAGGCCATCTTTTAGATTAGTTTTATAACTCCAGCCCATATTTGAGAGTCTAGATACATCAATAAGCTTTCTTGGTGTTCCATCTGGCTTAGAAGTATCAAAAAATAATTTACCTTGAAATCCAACAACCTCTTTCATAATCTCTGCTAACTCTCTAATTGTTATATCTTTGCCGGTGCCAACATTAATATGTGACAACATTGGTTCTGTGTTCTCTAGATATAATTTTTTTTCTAATTCCAAGACAAATATTGAGGCTTCTGCCATATCATCGACATATAAGAACTCACGCATAGCATTCCCAGAACCCCAAACCTTTACCTCATCATGATTATTTACCTTTGCTTCATGAAAACGTCGCATCAATCCCGGAATGACATGTGAATTTTCAAGATGAAAGTTATCATTAATCCCATATAAATTTGTTGGCATAACCGATCTAAAATCTGTGCCATACTGTCGGTTATATGATTCACATAACTTAATGCCTGCTATCTTAGCTAAAGCATAAGGTTCGTTTGTTGGCTCAGGTACATCAGTAAGTAAAGCTTTTTCTTGCATTGGCTGCTTTACTGATTTTGGATAAATACAAGTACTTCCTAGGAAGAGTAATCGCTTAACATTATTTTGATATGCTGAGTTGATTACGTTAGCCTCAATCATCAAATTCTGATAAATAAAATCTGCTGGGTAGGTATTATTTGCATGAATCCCACCTACCTTTGCTGCTGCAAGGATTACATAATTAGGTTTTTCATTTTTAAAAAAATTATATACATTTTGTTGATTTGTTAGATCTAGCTCTTTGCGGGTTCTAATTAAAATATTTTTAAAGCCTTTTTTTTCAAGAAGCCTTAAGATAGCTGATCCAACTAAACCATTATGACCCGCAATATAAATTTTATCGTTAAAATTCACTAGTATATGTAATTTAAATTTTGTTATTCGTTAAAATCTGGTGCTTTAAAACCATGTTTTTTGACTAAAGAATCACGTTTTGCAATATTGATATCATTTTCCATCATTTCATGAACCATTTCTTTGAGTGTAATTTTTGGTTCCCAACCAAGTTTTTCTTTTGCTTTAGATGAATCACCTAATAAAGTTTCTACTTCTGATGGTCTAAAGTATCGAGGATCGATTGCAACAATTATTTCGCCTGTCTCAGAGTCATACCCTTTTTCGTCAAGGCCATTTCCTTCCCAGCGAATATTCTTCCCTAGATGTTCATAGGCAAAATTAACAAAGTCTCTTACTGAGTACTGTAAGCCAGTAGCTATAACAAAATCATCAGGTGTATCTTGTTGAAGCATTAACCACTGCATTTCTACATAATCTTTCGCATGACCCCAGTCACGTTGTGCATCTAAGTTACCTAAATAAAGTGTTTTTTGCATACCTAATGATATTCGTGCTAACGCTCTAGTAATTTTTCTAGTTACAAATGTTTCACCTCTAACAGGAGACTCATGATTAAATAAAATACCGTTGCAAGCATATATACCATATGCTTCACGGTAATTTACAGTTATCCAATATGCATATAATTTTGCTGCTGCATAAGGAGACCTCGGATAAAATGGTGTTGTTTCTTTTTGAGGTGATTCTTGAACTTCACCATATAATTCAGAAGATGAGGCTTGATAATAACGCGTTTTCTTCTCCAAACCTAAAATGCGAATTGCATCGAGGATTCTTAAAGATCCAAGACCAACGGTGTCTGCTGTATATTCGGGTGATTCAAATGAGACTGCAACATGAGACTGCGCTCCAAGATTATATATTTCATCAGGTTGAATTTCTTGAATAATCCGCATCATGCTCATTGAATCTGACAAATCACCATGATGCAGAATAAACTTTCTATCTTCTTCATGAGGATCTTGATAAAGATGATCAATACGATCAGTATTAAATAGTGATGAACGACGCTTAATGCCATGCACCTCGTAGCCCTTATCTAATAAGAACTCTGCTAGATAGGAGCCATCTTGCCCGGTGATACCAGTTATTAACGCTACTTTATTGTTTGTCATGTTTTATTCCTAGAATATCCTTTTTGAATTTATATAACTATTTATTAAATGGCTTTATCAACCATAGAGTATTCTTTATTAAATTTGTGGTGCTTCTTTTCAAAAAAATAAGTGATTAATTTTGAGCATTCTAAAAAAACTTATTCAAATCAAGGCTAAAAAAGTTTTTTACCAAAAGCATAGTACCTTATTAATACAATAAAGCATCCAAATACTGCTCCTAGGAAGGCTCCAATAATACAAATTAATGAACGAACAGGTTCTGATTTTCTTTCCATAACTGCAGGTGGATCAATATAATCGAAGACATAAAAATCGCTTGCTTCAACAACAGTTAATTGTTGAAGCTTTTGTTGAAGAAGTTGAGCAGTCACAAGCTTGATTTCAGTAAAGTTTGCTTTTGCCATTTGCATATTTAGATAATCTGTTGCTGCCTCTGCTTCTCTTTTAGCTTTTGATCTGAAAAAATAATTTAGCTGATTGACTATCAATTCTGTCCATGCCTGGGCGACGATGGGTGATTGATGTTTAACTGTGATAGTTAAAAAACCAGTTTCTATATCCTTTGAAACTCTTAAATGTTGCAGCCAAATATTGTAACTTTCTTGAGCGCTTGGAATTTGTGTTTGAGGATAATTAAAACCTCTTATCCAAGTTTGAGTCGTTTGATCAAAAAGATTACCATCATAGATCGACTCTTTGGTTGAAGCATCCCAATAGTCAAATGCCATAAGGTCTGGAAGAAAAATATTATCCATGATGTTTTTTTCAAAAAAACTTAAAGTATTTAGTTTTTCTAAAGCTTTTATTGCGTTACTCCCTGAACTACTCTGAGATGCATTAACACCTGCAAGACTTGCCAATCCTCCAACACTTTTCATAACTGAACTGATACCGCTTGAGTTAGCCTCTCCAACTGGGCTCAAAATTGCCTTAGATTGGTACACGTTTGGTAAAAGTAAGCTGTAAATAATTGCTATTATTGAAAATGCAGAAATGATAGCAGCTATGATTAATTTTCCGTTAAACAAGACGTTAAAGATTTCGTTTAAATCGATTTCCTTTTCGTTTTTGTCGTCGACGATTGTATTAAGATTTGTTTCCATGCAAGTAATTATATAGTTTTTCGTACTCTAATTGTTTAATTTTCAAAAATCGTTTTGTCAAAATTGTTTTCTCTTTAATGCCTTTTGGAGTTAAAACATATAAATAGCCCAATTTTTTTTCTGATTTAGAAAAATTCTGTAATTTTATAAACCCAACCTTGGTTAGGGATTTGATACAGTAATTTACTTTCCCTAGACTAAAATTCATTTCTTCAGCTATACCCCTTTGAGAAATCTTAGGGTTGTTGTGAACTATATGAAGAACTTTTAAGTCATCTTCATTAATTTTTTGATTGTCAGACATAAATAGTTAATATAAAAATTGGTGATTATGATAGCTACCGCACGGGAAAAGTTTGCATTTTACCGTTCAATAATTGAACTTTTATCGTTCAATGATTGAACTTTACATTTATATTTAGAAAAAAACAACATAAATGAAAAAAATAATCATATATATATTTTTTTGTTTGAACTAGGATGAACCTATAGCTGACTAAGAATTACTTCTCGTGAGAAAATTTATTATCTAATTCTTCAATTCGATCTTCTAGCGAACCCCATGCAAAATCTTTATCTGAAACAATATTTGGCTCTATCGGCCAATCTATATTCAACATTGGATCATCAAAACGAATACCAGATTCATAATCAATGGCGTAATATGCGGAAATAGCATAAACAGCTGTGGAATTTGGTTCAAGTGTTATAAAAGCATGGCCAAATCCTTCAGGAACAATCATACTTTTACCATTTTCTGGAGTAAGTACCTCACCAAACCATTGAAATCTAGTTGGTGAATCTGGCCTCAAATCTACTCCAACATCCCATATAGAACCAGAAGTACATGCCACAACTTTAGCTTCTGAAAAAGGCGGATATTGAAAATGAACACCTCGAAGAGTACCTGATTCAACAGAAGTAGATGTATTAACATGTACTATATTTGTTGGTCTCCCTGCTTTGGCAATATCATCCTCTCCAAAAAGTCTAGAAAAAGACCCACGGCTATCTTTCATAATTCGTCTATGGAGAACAAACAAATCTTCTATTGGAGTTTTTTCAAGTTTCATTGAGGTATCTAATTAATTTAACTTTTTCATTGATGGCTGCGCTACCCAGATATTAGCGTCAGGTGCTAGTTTCTTAATATTTTCGCTGAGTTCATTAGCAATGTTCCAAGGTAAGATTAGAACATCTGTAGGATTAGCAGAATTTAGATTCTCTGGGTCTAAAACTGGAACCTGTGAACCTGGTAAAAATTTTCCATGTTTTTCGTGACTTGCATCAACAACATATTTAAGTATTTTTGACTCTTCACCAACTGCATTTAAAAATGTATTGCCTTTATGAGCTGCACCATAACCAACAACTACGTCGCCTAGCCTCTGTCTTTCAAGGAACCAATTTCGTAAACCTTCAATTGCTGCTCTTGAACGATTTGCAAAATCTTCCCATTTATCATCAAGAAATAAACCAGATAATTTTTCTTCCTCTAAAATTTTCTTAACCGAATCATCTGGCGACTCTTTTTTGCTTAACCAATATCTATTGGATCCACCGTGAGTTGGCAGACGATCAATATGAAATAATCTTAAGCCACATTTTTGAGAAACAACATCTACTGAATGCGCAGTTAGATATGAATAATGTTCATGATAAATAGTGTCAAAAAATGCGTTATTAAGCAAAATATCAAAAGAAGGATTTTCTATAGTAATAATTGTGGAATCATCTGAAAGAATAGCCATTCCTTTTGTAAAGTCTTGTTGATCCGGAATGTGAGCATAAACATTATTCACAACTATTAATTCTGGATGACCATACTCAGCTAATATTTCTTTTGCTAAATCAACTCCAAAAAATTTGGAAATCGTTGGTACTCCAGCTTTTCTTGCAATTTCTGCAGTATTCTCAGGAGGTTCAACATTTAATACTGAAACTCCAAGGTTTTGAAATTGAGATAAAAGATATCCATCATTACCTCCAAGCTCAAGAACTAAGCTATCTTGATTCAATGAAAGTTTTTCTACCATTTCGCTGGCAAACTTTTTAGCATGATTTACCCAGTATTTGCTTGCAGAAGATAGATATGGATATGTTTCATGAAAAATTCTGTCAGGTAAAACATATTCACCAAGCTGACCTAATCCACAGTCTCTACAAACCTTTAAGTGAAGTGGAAATCTGTCAAGCACTTCATCTGCATGCCTTCCATATTCTGCAGGAAGAGGCTGTTCTCCCAAATCTAATACACTTACTAAGTTATTTGAATCGCAACCTCTACATACAAGAGATCCACGTTTAGAAATTGGCTCGACCTTCATATATTTATTATCCTGTTTGTTGTGCATTGTATGAATATTTTAGAATAAAATCTATGTATCAGAATTATTATCATTGAATAAGCTCTTATAGAGTTCCTTTACTGTATCCTCAAATGTCATTAAGGGTTTGTAACCTGTGTCTTTCACTAAATTTTTAATAGAAAAATCTTCTTTATTTAAAATAATGTCATTATAAGGAAGTTTGCCAAATTGCATTTTTTCTTTGGAGGGATATAAATTGTACATTCTTTCAACATATTCCCTAAGTTTTCTGGGATCTCCTGATCCAACCCAATATTCTTCACCTGATATGCCTTTTTCACATATTAGAAAGTATCCAAGCGAACAGTCGGATAAAGATATGACATCAAAAAATTGTTCTCCACTGGAAAATACCAAATCTCCGCCCTTAACAAATTTTTGAAGTGTTACCTGTAAAAAAGAATCTTTGTCATCGTCTTCGCCCATAACATGTGAATGAAGAACATAAATATATTCAATGTCCATTGATGACGCTTTTAACTGAAGAGCATACTTGGCAGCAATTTTTGCAACTGAGTAAATAACATGTCTGTTGTATTGATCATTTGTATTATGATCAAGTTCTAAATATTTATGTGTAAAAGCCTCTTCCATAGTTCCAACTTGTACGAAGCGACTGCAGCCTATATCTGATGAAACTTCTAGAGCATTTATGCACCATGAAACGTTTTGCATCTGAGAATAAATATTAAGGTCAGACAGTTTACTCTCCCCGCCCCATGCTAGATTGAAAAAAACACAATCATCTTCAATAATCCATTTAATATCATTTATTTGTTTTGATAAATTACTGATATCATTCATATCAATTTTTAAATACGTTGACCCCTCAATACGTTTTCTTCTGACTGGTGAAATATCATTTAAATTCTTTCGGCCAAGTGCTAAAACATCAATGCCTTTTGATACTAAAAATTCAACAAATGATGACCCTATAAATCCAGTTGAACCCGTAACTATTGCCTTTTTCATAAAACTTTACTTCTCAAAAAAATTAAATTGGTTAAATTCTGATGCAAAACCTGTATCTGTTTGAAGTTGATCGGTTTTGAAAAAATCTGACGAAAATATATCAGAGTAATCTTTTTTAACAACAGGCATACCTTTTATATAATTTTCAAACTGAGAAAAATAATCTCTTAAAACGATTGGTTGTCCGCAACCGATATAATAATCGGACTTATTAAGTCCCTTCATACCAATTAAATAATAAGCCAATGCGGTATCTTCTGTTGACACTATATCGAACAACTGTTCATTGTTAGGTGAGGTATAGTCCTCTCTAGAAATAATCTTTTTTAATGTTTGAGGTACATAACCGCCGATTGAAAGATCTGGAGATAATGGTACTGATAATCTAGTATGTATATAATCAATTTTTTCAAGATAAGCGGTCATTTTGCACATATCTCTTGCAGCAAGCTTGGCTATCGCATAGTTTGCTTGAGATGAGTTAAAATTCGATTTTTTATGAAGATGCCATTCAGCATAAGTTTCTTCAATCGTTCCAGAATTGACAAATTTAAAACAACCAATTTTTTTAGCTGCTATAATAGCATTTGCAGAAAATACTACATTTTTGAGCTGGTCTTGTATATTTCCATCAGTTAACCTATCAACCCCGCTCCACGCAAAGTGATAAAAAACGCAATTATTGCCTGGTTGCCATTTAAGCATCTCCAGCTTTTTTTCAAGCTCATCAATATTTTCTAAGTCTAATTCTAAATAGCTTATGTTCTTTCCAAAATTTTCTTCAATATTTTCTTTTGACAATTGCTTTCTGCCTGTGCACAAAACATCTATATTTTGACTTGCTAAATATCTTGCTAGAGATTGGCCAACTAAACCAGTTCCACCTGTAATAATTGCTTTTTTCATTATCATAAAATAGTTTGTAGATTATTCGATATTATATATATCGGCAAGTTGATTTTAAATCCTCGACAGTTTTAATTAACTTAAATTAATTTCATTTAAAGGGGTTGAAGCTTTTCTTTTACTACCGAGAATGTCGATAAAAATATTGACTCTTTCCTTTTCAGGCAAAGAAGCAATTGTAATAATAGATCCTTTAAAGGGGCCTTCTGACATAACAGCTTCTTGTCCAACAAAAACTTTTTGAACAATAGGCTTTTTTAGCGACTCTTCTTCTAGAATTTTTAATTGATTTATTTCTTCATCGTTTAATATAGCTACATTATTATTAAATCGAATTACATTTGAAATACCTTTTGTATATTTAATCTTTGTATATTTGTCCAAAGATGCGTGAATAAAAACATAACCTGGAAACAAGGGTTCTTCCATTGGAGGTAAATTATTTTTTTTTGTTTTTATTGTTGGATGATAATATTCAAAATTTTGGTTATTGAGATTTTCTTGTAATCTTTTAAGTGCGTTGATTTTGTAGGTAGCTACCATCCAAACTTTCATAATAAAAAACTAGCTTAACAATGGTACCCGAGGCCGGACTTGAACCGGCACGATATTTCTATCGAGGGATTTTAAGTCCCTTGTGTCTACCAATTCCACCACTCGGGCATGTTTGTCTAAATCACTCCTTCTTTTTAGAATTAAACTTAATATTCTGTTCTTTCTCACGAACAGTAACATCATTATACTGCGCTCTAATATTATTATTAATATTATTTGCTTTATTAAGAAGGGTTAATTCAGAACCAATTTCTTTAGAATACTCGATAAGTGCTTTAACATCTTTTGGGAAACATGGCCCACCAAAACCATATCTTCCATCTGGTCCTGGAACGTTCATATGCGAGTCTCCTATTCTTTTATCTTTAGAGACTGCGCTTATAAGTTTTAGCCAATCATTTTGTGAATTTAAATTATCAAAAACAGACTTCAATTCATTAAAAAATACTACTTTAAGGGCAAGAAAGGAATTTATTGTATATTTGATTAGAGATGCGGAAATATTATCTGTAATTACATAGTCTTTATATATACATTTAGTATGATTTTCATAAAATTTTGCTAATTTTTCACAATTCTCTTTTTCTCCACCAAAAACAATTATTTCAGAATTAATAAAATCTTCATTAGCATGTTTATCTCTTAAAAATTCAGGGTTTATAACTAAATTTTTTGTTAGCTTTGATATCTCAATAACATACTTTGGCAATATTGTGCTTTTTAAAACGACCAAAATATTTGAATCGTATTTATTAAGTTCATATATAGCATCTTTGACTATATCAATGTTTTGACTTCCGTTGTCATTCATTGGTGTAGGCAAACATACAAAGACAATATCTGGGTTATGATCATGTAAATCACTTATATCAGTATCAAGTTTTGGATCAATTTCAATGCAATCAACATTATCCTTAAGGCCATTTTTTAACGCCTTACCAACAAATCCAAAGCCAATTATTCCTATCTTCATAATATATGGAGGCTGAAGCCGGAATCGAACCGGCGTAAACGGCTTTGCAGGCCGCTGCATAACCACTCTGCCATCCAGCCTAAATTTTTTATGATATTGTATATGCGTATTGGTAGAATGTGGAAATTAATTCCTAAAACTATTATGCGTATAGATATAACCTGTATATAGTGTTATCAATGTTGATATAAGTATAAAAATGTCACCAATAATAATTAGCAGCATTTTGTTAAATGCTAAACCGAATAAATAAATCATTATCGTAAATAATTGAATAGTCGTTTTAACCTTAGCTATATAAATAACTTTCGTAGCATTTATGTTGTTATTTCTGGCATTGTAATCTCTTAGGGCGCTAATCCAAATTTCTCTTGTAATGATTAATGATCCAGCAAATCCTATTAAAAAACTTGATAGATTAACTGCTAGACCAAAAAACAAAAAAATAATTAAAATCTTATCTGCTAATGGATCTAAAATTTCACCTATTTGAGAAGTTGCGTTATATTTTCTTGCAAAGAAGCCATCAAAATAATCTGTCAATCCAGCAATAAAAAATAGGATAAGTGCTAATAAATAATAATTTTTAAGTGCTAAAAGTCCAAAAATAATAACGGCAATAAAAATTCTTGCAAAAGTAAGCAAATTAATAAGTGATGTGATCATTTAAGTTTTTCCAATATAAGTTTAGCTATTTTCTCATTAATACCATCAACAGTCATTAAATCAGCTAAATTTGCCATTCTTATATTCTTTATTGTTTTAAATTTCTTCAGCAATCTAGTTTTTAAAACAGTTCCTATACCCTTTATCGAATCTAATTCTGATTTAGAAATTGTTTTTCTTTTCTTTCTTCTTTGTGCTTGTATTGCAAATCTGTGAGACTCATCTCGCATTTCTTGCAAAATTAAAAAGGCTTTAGAATTTTTATCAAGCTCCAAAATTCCATCTCTACTTATAATTGTCTCTGTTGCTCTAATTCTGTTAGAGCCTTTTACAATAGATATTGCTTTTAAATCTTTATGGTTCGACTTTTCTAAAACTGAATTTACAAATTTTAATTGTGTTTTTCCTCCATCAATTAGAAGTAAATCAGGTTTTGTTTTTGGATCATCAAAATATTTTATCTTTCTTTCTAAAAGATGCTCTAGAGAACCAACATCATTACCTGCTAGATGATTTGGTATATTAAAAAGCCTATAACTCTTTTTTTCTGGTCCAGTTTTAGTAAAAACTATAGAAGAAGCAACAGCATTTTCACCAGAGATATGGCTAATATCATATGCTTCAATTTTGTTAATTTCCTCTTGTCCTACGTATTCACAAAGCTCGTTTAATGCAAAGGTATATTTATCCTCTTTACTTATATGATTTTTAATGACTTGTTGTGCATTAAGCCTACATAGATTAAATATTGGTCTTATAGACTTGCTGGGTGTGTGTATAATTCTTACATTGTGTTGATGTTTGCTTTCAAACATATCCTCAAGAATTTTTTTATCTTCTAGTTCATATGCGCATAAAACTTTTTTTGGAATATCTATTTGATTTTCATAAAAATTAAAAATTGCGCTTTGATAAACTTCATCAAAAGAACTATAAAGAGCTCGTTTTATTAAATGTGTCTTCGTGCCTCTAATTTTTCCGTTTCTTACTACGATTATGGAAATACCTAGATAACTCATTTCTGAACTGACAGCAAAAATATCAATATCATTTGCAAAAGTAACAACTGATTGCTCCTCTCTAAGAAGGTTTAATCTATTAAGACGATCTCTTATCTCAGCAGCTTTTTCAAATTCAAGATTAGAAACAGCCTTCTCAATTTCACCAGTCAGCCTTTGTACCGTTTTAGTGTCTGAAGATGTAAGAAAGGACTTTGCGCTTGTGATATCCTCAAAATAATCAACTTTATTTATTTTTTGAACGCATGGAGCAGAGCATCTTTTCATTTGGAACTCTATGCATGGCCTTGTCCTATTCACAAAAGTGTTATCACTACAATTTCTAACTTTAAAAATTTTTTGAATTTCTTTAATTGATTTCTTTACAGCCTCAGAACTTACAAATGGTCCAAAGTAATTCTTGTCGACACTTCTTTTTGTTCTTTTAGAATAAATTCCTGGGAAATCATGATCCATTGAAAAATAAATATATGGATATGTTTTATCATCTCTTAAAAGAATATTAAACCTTGGTTTATTTTCTTTGATTAATGATTGTTCCAACAACAAGGCCTCTACTTCATTTTTGGTTGTGAAAGTCTCAACTTTATCTGTAAGAAATTTAATTTGAGTGGTTTTTCTATCTTTATAAGATTGTCCAAAATAAGAGGAAACTCTTTTTTTTAAATCTTTTGCTTTGCCGATATAAATAATTTCTTGATTATTAAAAAATTTATATACTCCTGGAGTATTAGGAACTTTTTTAATATCTATTTTCAAGTGTTTAAATTAAATTTATTTGGGATCGTAATAATCTACTCTTTCAATATCATCTTCAATACAAGCTTCGCCATATTGAATTTCTATTAAATGACATGGTTTATCAAAAGGATTTGTAATTTGATGCCATTCTCCAACCTTAACAAAGTAATGATCAAACTTATTTAGTTGTATATCTTTTCTGTTATCTGGATCGTCTTTGCTGTAATTTACGACACATGAACCTTTGCTAACAAGCCATATTTCTGATCTTTTAAAGTGTTTTTGAAAGCTCATTCCCTTACCTGGATCAACAATCAACTCTTTTACTTTGACATCATCAGATTCAAACAAATTATAAAAATCACCCCATATCCTGCTCTCATGGTAGTACTGCCAATCCTTTAAAATCCATGATGAAGAATTTTTTTTATCATCACCGCCTATACTAAATAAAAAATTTACTCCATTAACTTGCATTTCTGGGATGCTTTCTCTATCTCTGTCACCACCATTTGCAAAATAAATGTCATCTTCCTTATAGGCATTTTTGACCTTTTCAATAGCATTAATGCAACTTCCAAGTTCATCATCCTCGAAATCGATTACTTCATCAACATAACTTAAATTTTCAATTATTGATTTTCTTTCAGAAAAAGGCATAAAAAATTTACCTTTCTTTTTTATAAGCCAATCATCACTATTTAAAGCTACAATAAGTTTATCTCCATGACTTCTTGCATCTTCAAAATAAGAAATATGCCCGGAATGCAATGGATCAAAACCACCGCTAACTATAACTATTTTCATAAATTAATTATATTCTATTAACTGTCTTTAAAAAATTCTCTGACAAATTTTTTACCTGCTATGACACCAAATTGATCAAAAGGATTTATTTCAAGCATTGTCGCCGTGATAAAGACCCTATGCTCCCATGTAGCAATCAAATATCCCAAAGTATATGGATCTATTTTATTAAGAAGAAATAAATTTATTGGGACGTTTCCGTTAATTCTTTCTTGTTTTTGCAAGTCTTTGGCTCCATTGGAGAAGAGAGTTGATTGAATCAATGCTTGAGCGTATGACAAACTTTTTGGGTCTTCTTTGTTAGCAATAATGTCTGCACAAATATCTTGAGTGCCTTGATGTAGCAGTTGAAAGTATGAATGTTGGGCTCTTGGTCCAAATCCACCAAAAATTATTTGACCAGTTTTATTAAATTCGGAATTGGGATTTGCTAGCTTCCCAAGCGACTCCATTTCTAACTGTTGAAAATAATCTGGAAGAGAGCGTAAGTTCCATTCATAAGAAAGAATAGCTCTTGTGTTTATGCCTTTGATATTATTCATCCAAATATCGCTAAATGATAATTTTTTAAGAAAATTAAGATATTCTTGATCTTCTTGTAAATCGATGTCTGCCTGATGACCACCCCTTTCAAAGGCATCTCTATAGTTATCTCCACATAAATGAAATTGAGTTATTGGAGACCAAATAGAATATCTGCCCCCTATTTCTTTATCAAAAATAACTACTCTTTTAATACCATGCTTCTTTGCTTTTTCAGGGTTTGAAGTAATTGCTAAAAATTTTTCATTATCATCAGACCAATCAAGAGCTCTATTTAAAGTCTCAATTGTTTCATCTGTAGTAAATGATTTTGATGAAACTATAAAGAAAGTATTTTTGGGATCTAAAAATCTAAGTTTAAAATCAAATTCCTTTGGATCAGACCCAGTAACAAAGTCAAAATTTATTTTTTGTTGATCATACAATTCAGAACATATTGGATGATTGAGGCACTCCAATAAAAGTTTTGGTCCTTCATAGGATCCACCTATTCCAAGAGTAATAATATTTACTACTTTATTTGTCTTTTTGTAGCAGAGACTTAAAATTTTACTAAATTCTTCTGCTTTGACTTCTGCATCTATAAGACATTTTGGTATTGATATGTTATTAGATCCATAACTTCTGTATTGAGGATGAAGTGCCGCTTGATTTTCAGTTAAGTTAACAACTTTGCCATTAAAAAGATCATCTATTTTTGATGTGAGATCTAATTTATCTGCTTTTATATCAAATTCTTTATAAATTTCTGGTGTAAATTCATTTGCTAAAGATTCATATCTTAAAATATCATTTTGAAAAATATAGTTTTTTGATCTTCCTTTAATCACTTTATACTTGTATATATTTCATCAAAAGCTTTACTAATATCTTCTGATGCTGTTATAGGTCTTCCAATTACTAAATAGTCTGCGCCTAAATCAATTGCCTCTTTTGGATTCATGAATCTCTTTTGATCATCTTTTAAATTTTGAAGTCTTATACCAGGAGTTATAGATAACAATGAGTCTCTTTTACCAACAAGTGCTAATTCATGAGGCGAGCATACTACTCCATCTATTTTGGCAGACTCTGCTAAATCTAACATTGCATTTACTTGATCTTTAACAGATCTTTGGTATATCTCATTTGTATCTTCGTCACTGAGACTTGTTAAAGCAGTTACACCGAATATTTTTATATCAGACCCTGAGACTGCTTCCATAGCTGCCATCATCATTTCTTTTCCACCAGATGTATGGACTGTAAGCATTTTAAGTGGAAGAGAAATAAGCCCTAATATTGATTTTTTTACCGTATTTGGGATGTCATGTATTTTTAGATCAAGGAAAATTTCAAACCCTTCTTTTGCTGCAAAGTTAATTATGTCATTTCCTAAAGAATTAAAAGCAACACTGCCTATTTTTATGATGCATTTATTAGAATTAAGACTATTCAAGATTTGTTTAGCTTGATCTAACTCAACTTCATCTATAGCTACAATTATATTCTTTGACATATATATATTATTAATCTTCTATTCGTCATTGGATAATTTTTTTGAAGACTTAAAATGCATTGTTGCAGTTTCACCTAAGTATGAAACTTTCTTTGTATTTGGATTGATAAATTTTCGAGGTCTTATTTGTTTTTTTGAAAATGTTCCAAAACCCCTAATTTCAACTTTTTTATCTAAGGCAACAGCCTCAATTATTGAGTTACATATAACATCAATTGATTTAGATAACTCTGATTTACTTAAATTAGGTAGTTCTTTTCTTATTGATGATTCTATATCTGATTTTGTAAGTGTATTTTTTTTTATCTTATTCACTAAGTTTTAATGAGATTCTTTCTCTTTCAGAATCAATCGCAATAACTATACATCCTAGGCTCTGGTCTTTTTTAAAATCTTCAAGCGATATATTTGGATCTTCGTCTTCAGATATATCAGATAAATGTATCAGGCCATCTATGTCCCCTTCCAAACCAACAAAAACTCCAAAATCTGTTACTGATTTAATTTTACCTTCTACCTTATCCCCAATGTCGTATTTGTTATCAAATTCTGTCCACGGGTTAGATTTAGTCTGTTTTAAGCCAAGAGAGATTCTCCTTTTATCATTATCAATTTCCAAAATCATAACTTTGATTTTTTGTTCCATGTCGACAACTTTTGATGGATGAATATTTTTACTGGTCCAATCAAGCTCTGATAAATGAATAAGTCCTTCAATGCCTTCTTCTAATTGTGCAAAGCATCCATAATCTGTAATATTTGAAACTTCAGCTTCATATATACCTCCGACAGAATAATTAGACTCTACATTTTCCCATGGATCGTTATGAATTTGTTTGAGCCCCAATGATACTCTTAATTTTTCCTTATCAAAGCTTAAAACTTTTACATCTATTTCTTCACCTAGGTTTAAATGGTCTGATGGATTTGTTACTCTTGACCAAGAAATATCTGTTATATGCAATAACCCATCAAGTCCACCAAGATCTATAAATGCACCATAGTCTGTAATATTTTTAACAATCCCTTTAACAATCTGACCTTCATCAAGGTTTTTAAGTAGTTCAACTTTAACAGCTGAGTTGTTCTTTTCTAGGACGGCTTTTCTAGATAAGACAACATTATTTCTCTTGTAGTCAAGTTTAATAACTTTAAATTCTTGGGAAGTATTTTCTATATCTGGAGCTTCTTTAACAGGCCTAACATCAACTAGAGAACCTGGTAAAAATGCTTTTACAACATCTACTTCAACAGCAAAACCACCTTTGACTCTATTGTGGATTCTGCCCGTGACAAATTCACCTGTTTCTAAGGCTTCTTCTAACATTTTCCATGTTGACAATTTTCTTGCTTTTTCTCTAGATATTCTCGTCTCGCCATACCCATCTTCAACAGCCTCTAAAGCTACTTCAACTTCATCTCCAACATCGATAGAGACTTCACCTTCGTTATTTCTAAACTCATCTAGAGATACAACTCCTTCTGATTTAAGGCCAACATGAACAGTTACCCAGTCCTTATCAATATCTAGAACTACTCCAGATACAATTGAACCAGGCTGCATATCAAGCGCGTTCAAACTTTCGTCAAGTAAGGCTGAAAAAGATTCTGACATTTATATAAATTCCTTTTTAATATAATCTTCAGTAACACTGAACACTTCTTCAAGCGACATTTCTGAAGAGTCAATAACATGAGCATCTTCAGCCGGTAAAAGAGGTGATAATTCCCTTGAGCTATCTTTTAAATCTCTTTTCTCAATATCAGCTATAAGAGCGAGCATATTAACTTCTTGACCACGATTCTGCAACTCTAAATATCGTCTT
>CENF01024215.1_pt1 | contig 60140 bp, 57 predicted proteins | sample 361291 | NCBI WGS metagenome assembly CENF01 (sample SAMEA2619399, study PRJEB7988) | marine metagenome | isolation source: saline water (ENVO:00002010), including | reverse complement strand
TGTCTCACGCGCAAAATGGTTTGCTAAGGAACTTCGTAGAATAGACTAAAAATAAACACAACCAACTCTTCTAAACCCTGAGCGAAAAGCTAGTATGGTGGAAGATAAATCCGTGAAAGTAGCACATGACACAAGCAAATACAGGAATTGACCTCAGCAAATATCAACTAGGCTGGAGCGATGACGAAGACTATGTGTTCAAACCAACAAAAGGCTTGAATGAAGACTTAGTCCGAGAAATTTCGTGGATGAAAGGCGAACCGAACTGGATGCGCGACTTCCGCGTGAAATCACTCAAACAGTTTGAGAAAAGACCAATGCCTCATTGGGGCGGGGATATGTCCGAGATTTATTTTGACGACATCTACTACTACATCAAACCAAGTGAAGCGGTTGTTGATGAGTGGGAGGACGTCCCTGAATCAATCAAAGATACTTATGAAAAATTAGGTATCCCTGAAGCAGAAAGAAAATATTTAGCTGGAGTAACAGCACAATATGAATCTGAGGTCGTCTATCACAAAAATCGTGAAGACCTTGAACAGCAAGGAGTCATTTTCTGTGACATGGACACTGCTCTTCGCGAATACCCAGAAATTGTTCGGGCGTACTTCGGTAAAGTTATCCCATCCAACGACAATAAATTCTCAGCATTGAACTCTGCCGTCTGGTCGGGGGGCTCTTTCATCTACGTCCCTGAAGGTGTTGAAGTAGAGATGCCTCTGCAGGCATACTTTAGAATCAATGCTGAAAACATGGGCCAATTCGAGCGAACCCTAATTATTGCTGACAAAGGCTCGAAAGTGCACTACATCGAAGGCTGTTCGGCCCCTGTTTATAGTACGGACTCTCTTCACTCTGCAGTAGTAGAAATTGTTGTTAAAGAATCCGCTCGAGTGACATATACAACAATTCAAAATTGGTCAAATAACGTCTTCAACCTCGTAACAAAGCGGGCTGTAGTAGAGGCCGAAGGCCACATGGAATGGATTGATGGCAATATCGGTAGCAGACTGACGATGAAATACCCTGCAGTTGTGATGGTCGGGCCAAAAGCATCCGGCGAAGTACTATCTGTGGCATACGCCGGATCAGGGCAACACCAAGATGCCGGAGCGAAAATGACCCATGCAGCACCGGAAACGACTTCAAAGATTGTTTCAAAATCTATTTCTAAAGATGGCGGGAGATCAAGTTATCGAGGACTAGTTCGAGTGGAAGATGATGCACACGGATGCAAGAGCCACGTGCAATGCGATGCGTTAATTCTTGACGAAGATTCGATAAGTGACACTTACCCTTACATGGAAATCGGTTCCAAAGATGCGGTAATTGGTCATGAAGCTACCGTATCCAAAGTCGCAGATGAGCAACTTTTCTACTTGACAAGTAGAGGGCTAACCGAAGAACAAGCAACAGGAATGATAGTTAACGGTTTCATAGAACCGGTTACGAGAACCCTCCCAATGGAGTATGCAGTCGAATGGAGCAGACTAATTGAGCTTCAGATGGAAGGTTCCGTTGGTTAACTCAAAGACTCCAAGAGAGTTTAAGAGCCTCAACCAAGCCATCTTCTTGAACACTTCTAACGACATAATCAGAGGAGTTAATTAACTCCTGGTGAGCGTTCCCCATCGCAACAGAGTGTCCCACGACTTCAAACGCATCAAGATCATTTAATCCATCACCCACCATCATTACGTCTGAGGTATCAAGAGATAGTATTTCGCACAACCTAAGAATAGCTGATCCCTTATTAATGCCTTGCTTTGTTACAGATATGAAAGCTGCGCCTTCAAGCACAGGAGAGGTGGCAACGGATAAATTTCCCATACCCGACATCGATTCGATAACAGAAGAAACTTGAGACTCCTTAACAACAAACTGTATTCGAACTACAGGTTCGGCAAGATCTGATGGATCCCCCAACTGAAAGTCACAACCCAACATCTTAGAATGAGCGACAGCTAAAGGTTGACCAATTGACGAATCACCCATTGAGCGGAAGTCATCAGGGGAATAATATTCAATTGCCCAACCACGGGCCCCTGAAAGTTCCGTTCCAACTCGAATGATTTCCTGTGGTAAAGCTTCAGGAATAACTTGACCAGTTCCGGTGTGCAAAAGTGATGCACCTGCATGAAAAATATGCCAACCATTAGGGTCTAATAACGAGGCGTAACTGGCAGTCGGTCCCATAGCGCCACGCGCCGTTGAAAGCGCCAGAGACTGCCCTAAAGAACGGGCATGCTGAACCGCATCCAAAACACCCTGAGTGGGTTCCCCTGATTCGCCAATCAGCGTTCCATCAACATCAATGCACACTAACTGCAACATAAACCAATGCTACTCACAAATGAAAAGATAAACATTAGCTAAGGTGTACTCTTTGTGAATCCTTGTCAAGCCTAAGATAGCTTCCGATAAGATTAAGCAGCTCCAAAAACTCCCACATGTGAGGAAAAATTGAATCAAAGCGAACTATTAGAATCTTTCAAAGGCGAAGAGTGGCTTAAAGAAATAAGGAAGTCAGCTTTAGTAACTGCCGGAGAATTAAAGTTCCCAACAGGGCAACTTGAGAAGTGGAAATACAGTCCGATTCACAAATTATCCCTAGATGAATTTCAACAGGTAACTCTCCCGCCCTCTCAAAGCAGAAACCCCGAATACACAAATTATATTGAGATACTAGATGGCCATCTAATAGGGGAAACTCACTCTGGCAATTATCAAGTCAAACAATTGAATCAACAATCGGAGCCTTACAATTTCTTTTCTTCTCCTGACTTCTTCGCTCAATTAAACACTGCGTTATGTCCAGACCCTGTGTTGATTGAGGTACCGGAGAGAACTCAAATAGAGAAGCCAATTGTTATCCTTAACAGAGTCTCGACTAAGTCTGGAATGTCATTTCCTAAATTATGTATAACAGTTGGTGACGCTGCGTTTGTTGAAATTGTTGAAATTTTTGAAAGCGAAGATATCAAAGCACTGTCAATCCCCGAAACGCGAATAGAAATCGGAAATGATGCAAACGTAAAGTATCAACAAATTCAAGCCAACCAAAGCCAAATCTGGCAGTTGGGAAGGCTAGACATTGGCGTCGGAAAGCAATCTGAATTCAATGGAGCATCTGTAGGTCTAGGCGGCGCATATTCAAGAATGGAAACAACGTGTCGCCTGAATGGCCGAGGGGCATCCGCTACACTTTCCGCCATATATTTGGGGAACGAAGAACAAACCCTTGACTACAGAACGTATCAAGAACACATAGGGAAAGACACTCAAAGCAACCTGTTGTTTAAGGGAGTTCTTGATGACAGAGCATCATCAATTTATACAGGATTAATACAAGTCCACAAAGAGGCGTCTGGAACAAATGCTTATCAAACTAATCGAACGATAAAGCTGAGTGAAGACACCTGGGCGGAATCTGTTCCCAATCTCGAAATTGAAAATAATGATGTTCGGTGCAGTCACGCTTCAACAGTTAGCCCTGTTGATGACGACCAACGCTTCTACCTTGAGAGTAGAGGAATCCCCACGGAGTCAGTTGACCGACTAATTGTCCAAGGATTTCTCAACGAAGTAGTCCAAAAGCTACCGATAGAAAGCGTGAATGAAACGATCCTTCAAATGCTATTAGAGAAGCAACAAACAGGAGCCCTATAGTGGCCATTGTTAATCAACACTCTGACTCTAACCCTGCCAAAGAAAGAACGATCCTGTGTAAAGTGCGTGATCTTAGTAGGGAGAAAGCGACTCGTTTCGAAATAGGTGATTTGAAACTTTCTGCCTCCGAAATTGATGGATCAGTCTATGTGGTTAGCGATATGTGTACACATGCGAACTATTCATTATCTGACGGACCTTTGGACGCGGAGAATTTGACCATCGAGTGTTGGAAGCACGGTGCTCAATTCTGCTTATCAACAGGTGTTGCATTATCCCCACCAGCAACAAGACCACTCAATACGTTTCCTGCAGAAGTACATGGCGAAGACGTGTACGTACATCTCCCTAAGAAAGGGCAACAATGAGCGAGCTAATCATCACTGATCTGTATGCCAAAGCAGAAGAAAAAGAGATACTTTCAGGAGTTAACCTCACAATACGGTCAGGTGAAGTACACGCACTCATGGGGCCAAACGGTTCCGGTAAATCAACACTCGCACATATTCTCATGGGAAGGCCAGGTTACGAGATAACTAAGGGACAAATTTCGCTAAATGGTGTAGACATTACTAATAAGCCGACATGGGAACGAGCACAATTAGGCCTGTTCCTAGCAATGCAATACCCAGTTGAAATCGATGGGGTGACGCTATCAGACTTACTGAATGAATCATCAAGTGATGTTTCCAACATTGATGACCTAATTTCAAACGAGTCTGATCTTTTGGGGCTTGAAAAAATTGATATGGCACGCGGGATTAATTCAGACATGTCTGGAGGAGAAAAGAAAAGAATGGAAACATTGCAATTAGTTGCTCTCAAACCTCAGATAGCCATTCTTGATGAACTTGATTCGGGACTAGATGTAGACGGCCTCAAAATTGTTAGTAGCCGTATTGAGAAAGCCACGCAAGAGGACGATCTAGGTGTGCTAGTAATTACCCATTACAGTCGTCTATTGGAAGAATTAAAGCCGGACCTTGTCCACATTTTTGTAAACGGCAGAGTTGTTGACTCTGGACCTGCCGAACTTGCGAATGAGCTAGAGAAGACAGGATATGAAAAGTGGACTACCTCGCTGGAAACCTCGGTATCACTGGGAGGTCTCTAAGCCATGGTTCAGCCAAATAGGAAAGACGTACTTACAAAGGCTGAGATACTAAACGGGGAATACAGAACGCTATCGTGGGAAATTTCTGACCAAAGTCTAAGCAAAACTTTTGTATTCAAAGATTTCGCAGAAGCATTTGCCTTCATGGTTGAAGTTGCAAAAATCTCGGAAGAACTTGACCATCATCCCGATTGGTCTAATAGTTGGAATACAGTTGAGATTTCAATCACGAACCACCAGGCCGGTGGTGTAACCGAAATAGATCTCTATATGTGTAAAAGCATTGAAGAAACGGCAGAACGATGGGGGAACTAGAAGAAGGCAAAGTTGCAATCGTAACAGGTGCAGCTTCAGGGATAGGTGCTTCCTTAACTCGGCACTTAATAAATAACGGATACATTGTTTTGGGAGTAGACCTAGACTCCACCAGGCTTGATGCGCTTAAAGAGGAAACAGGGTGCGCGACAATGGTCGGGGATATTTCCACCGAAGAGTTCAATCAAGAAGTAGCAGATCATGTCATTGAACTTTTTGGAAGATTAGACCTCGTATTCCTAAATGCGGGTGTCTTGGGCAGAAACATTGAACTTCAAGGAGCTGACTTTACGATCAATGAGCTTGAACACGCTAGATACGCAAAGACAAGATCCATCAATTTCGATGCCGTGGTTTTTGGAACAGTAGCTACTAGTCCGTACTTAGCTAGTTCAGGTGGGGGGTCAATCGTGGTCACCGCCTCAATTGCAGGACTCACAGCTTGGAATCGTGACCCATTTTATACTGCTACTAAGCACGCGGCTGTGGGTTGGGTTCGTGGTATTGCACCTGCTCTCCAAGCCCAAGGAATTTCTATAAATGCCATATGCCCAGGGGGAGTAGCGACACCTCTTGTTGGTTTAGAACGCCTTGAATCTGCTAACCCAAACTTGTTAAACCCCACTCAGGTAGCAAACGCAATGCTAAAAATAGCTCAAGAAGAGTCCACAGGTAAGGCTTTCGTGATTAAAGCAGGGCAAGAACCCCTTACTCAAGTATATGACTTTGCACCTATTGAGGGGTTTCCTGTTTAAGGGGGGGAATTTATGAACTTTTCAAGACAGACAGCGATCGTGGGGATAGGGGCAACAGAATTTTCTAAAGACTCAGGTCGAACCCCAATGCAGTTAGCAACTGAATGTAGTTTGAAGGCGTGCGAAGATGCAGGCATAGACCCATCGCTTATCAATGGAATTTCAGTCTTTAGCGCTGAAAAGAATACTGAGATTGAAGTTGCTAGAAATCTAGGGATACCTGAACTCACGTTCTTCTCTATGATTCATCATGGTGGAGGGGCGCCCGGAGGTGTCATACAGCAAGCAGCTATGGCAGTACACTCAGGTGTAGCCGACTATGTTCTTGTATACAGAGCATTCAATGAAAGATCTTGGCACCGTTTCGGAACTGGAGTTCAAGGTCGCCATCAAAGCCCTGAAGCATTTGATGTGAGTTTTAGCTGGAGCTCTCCATTCGGTTTACTTACCCCTGCTTCATGGGTCGCAATGTATGCGACTCGGTATATGCATCAATATGGGGCGACAAGTGAAGACTTTGGAACAATTGCGGTGACAGACCGTAAACACGCAGCAAACAACCCCGCCGCATTCTTTTACCAAAAACCGATAACACTTGAAGACCATCAAAACAGCCGGTTTATAGTTGAGCCATTACACCTGCTTGATTGCTGTCAAGAGAGTGATGGGGGACAAGCTCTTATTGTAACAACCCTCGAGAAGGCAAAAGACCTTAAACAAAAACCGGCAGTCATAGCTGCTGCCGCTCAAGGAGTTGCAAAAGATCAACACATGATGAAGTCGTACTTTCGTGAAGAGATCACAGGAATACCCGAAATGGGTGTAGTAGCCAGGCAACTTTGGGACGCCAGTGGCCTCGGGCCTAAGAATATTCAGACAGCTACAATTTACGATCACTTCACGCCGCTAGCTTTACCACAGTTTGAAGAATTCGGGTTCTGTGAGCGCGGAGAAGCAAAAGATTTCATCAAAAATGGAAATATTGAAATCGGTGGTGAACTTCCAATCAATACCAACGGTGGTCAATTAGGCGAAGCCTATATTCATGGAATGAATGGAATAGCTGAAGGTGTTCGGCAGATCCGAGGATCCTCGGTTAATCAGGTCCCAGATGTTGAAAATGTCCTTGTAACTGCAGGTACAGCAGTACCAACAAGTGGACTAATCTTAACTCAGCCAGAGTAATGCAAGGCGCTCAATTCAATACTAAGGGCACACGATAAAAATGACAGATCCACTTGCTAAACCAGCAACCAAATACACCATAGATGCTAATTCAAAGGCTGGAGCCCTCATTAACTTTGATGATGATAGCGACTTTAAGAGGGCACAACAAGGTCTTATAGCTACTCACGAGACAGGACGGATTGAACTTGACGGAAGAGCTGTATGGGATACAGCTTCACATAACTTTCTTAGGGAAGAAAAACAATCACCTGAAACAGTGCACCCTGGCCTATGGAGACAGGGGCAGCTCAACGCCCTGCATGGCCTCTTTGAAGTTGCTGAAGGAGTTTGGCAAGCAAGAGGTTATGACATATCAAATATCACTTTTATAGAAACCTCTAACGGATGGCTAATCATTGATCCGCTCACAACGAGTTCCACGGCTGCAGCTTGTCTGGCCCTTGCAAATAAGGTATTGGGTGAGCGACCAGTCCATACGGTCATTTATACACACAGCCATCTTGACCACTTTGGAGGCATTCTTGGGGTTACAACTCAAGAGAAAGTTGATGCAGGAAATGTGCGAATCATTGCTCCCGAAGGCTTCCTTGAGGAAGTAGTAAAAGAAAACATAATTGCCGGTCCTATCATGGCTCGTCGTGCACATTATCAATTCGGTCCACTCTTACCAGCATGGCCTCAAGGACAGGTTGATATTGGGTTGGGGCAATCGCTGCCACTTGGAGCTTCACACCTCATTCCTCCCACAGAGACAGTTTACGAAACAGGAACTGAACTAGATATAGACGGGCTGCGAGTCATATTCCAGAATACTCCCGATGCTGAAGCTCCATCAGAAATGAATTTCTTTTTTCCAGAAAAAAATCTTCTCTGTATGGCTGAGAACTGCACGCATACGATGCATAACCTCTACCCAATACGAGGGGCTCAAACACGGGATGCCCTTGCGTGGAGCAAATACATTAATGAAGCTCTTCTACTCTGGGGTGAATACACCGACACCATGTTTGCAACGCATCATTGGCCAAGATTTGGAAAAGATGATGTAAAAGATTTTCTATGCCTCCAAAGAGATGTATACCGGTGGCAACATGATCAGACAATGCGACTAGCTAACATGGGATACGTCCCTACGGAGATAGCTGAAAAACTACAACTACCAAATGAATTCCTAAATGAATCTCACGTGCAGGGCTACTACGGAACTGTCTCACATAATACAAAAGCTGTCTATACAAAGTACCTAGGCTGGTATGACGGTAATCCAGCAAATCTCAATCCTTTGCCGCCAGTTGAAAGTGCGCAAAAGTATGTTGAATATATGGGCGGCACCGAAGAGCTCATTGCGAAAGCTACCAAGGCTTTTGAAGAAGGAGATTATCGTTGGGTAGTGCAAGTAATGAACCACGCAGTTTTCGCTGACCCAACCAATGCTGAGGCAAAGAACCTCCAAGCCGATGCTTTCGAACAACTAGGCTACCAATCTGAATCAGGAACCTGGAGGAACGCGTATCTCACAGCAGCACGAGAACTTCGGTATGGGTCACTTCGCATACCCGCATCAATGGGACGACAAATCGCTCATGCAATAACAATTGATCAACTCTTTGACATGATCGGCGTACGATTCAACCCTGAAAAATTTGAGTCTGGACCATCTCGCATTAACTGGCACTTTTCTGACTTGGAGGAGGACCATGTGCTTGGCATTCAAAATGCAACCATTTACCACAACCCAAATACAAGCGACGATAAGGCTGAAGCAACTATAACGACGACGAGAAAGGTAATATCTCAAATACTTGGTGGGCAAAAGTCTCTAAACGAAGCACTTGAGGAGGGCGATTTTGCTATTAAAGGTAATCAACTTGTAGTAAAGGCCTTTTTTGATTCGCTTGAATCTTTTATAACTGCACCGCTAATTGAACCGAATTTAAATGGATGGTCTTGAAGCGGCTTATTCTAAACGATTGTAGTTGTAGTCTTGTTAATTATCTAAGCCCTGAATTTCATCAATGGATTGGGTCAGCGTATTCCACGCGAGTGTTGCACACTTTATCCTTACTGGATATTTGACTACCCCTTGAAGTGCTTCCAAGTCGCCAAGGTCAATAGCAGAGGTAGAATTCTCTGCTTCTTTTCCAGAGAGTTCACTCTCATAAATGTCCATCATTTCTTTAAAGGCGTGGATAATTTCTTCAGCTTCAGTGACGCTCTTTCCTTTTATGATTTCTGTCATCATTGATGCAGAGGCTTGACTAATTGAGCATCCCTGTCCACCAATTTTTATATCTTCAATCTTTTCATCAATTAACGAAACGTAAACAATTATCTCGTCACCACATAATGCGTTGAATCCTTCACAGCGGTGAGCGGGTGGAGCAAGCTCTCCTTGATTTCTGGGAGACCGGTAATGATCTAGTATGATCTCTTTGTATAGGTCGTCAAGTGAAGACATAGTTGCAGTTTAATTATGGAATGAAAAGATTACGTACTTTATGTAATCCTGCAACTAAGGCATCAATATCGGATTGGTCATTGTACAAGTACATGGAAACGCGAGAAGTAGCTCCAACGTTTAAGACTTGCATTAACGGTTTTGCACAATGATGGCCCGCACGTATACATATATTCTCTTCATCTAGAACTTGCGAAATATCATGGGGGTGAGCTCCGTCAAAAGTGAAAGAAATTACGCCACCACGCTCATTTGCATCTTTGGGTCCAAAAATTGATATCGTTTCGCCAAATTCCGAAGACAGTTTTTCAAGAGCGTAATCGGTTAATTCAATTTCATGATTCCGGATTTCATCCATGCCTATATTAGATAGGTAATCAATAGCAGCACCTAATCCAGCGGCCTCGGCAACCATAGGTGTGCCGGCTTCAAACTTCCAAGGTAACTCATTCGTTGAGAACCCTTCTTTTGTCACATTAAGGATCATTTCTCCGCCCCCGAGGAAGGGCGGCATAGAGTCAAGCAAGTTTTCCTTCCCCCAAAGAACGCCTATTCCCATGGGCCCCAATAATTTATGGCCAGTGAAAGTAAGGAAGTCAACTCCTAAAGCTTGGACATCTGTGTCAGTGTGCGGAGTGTATTGACTTGCATCGGCATGAACTATCATCCCTAAGTTATGAGCTCTTTCAGTCAGATCTTGCACAGGGGTAAAAGTGCCAAGAACGTTGGACATTGCAGCAAAGCTCAGAAGTTTCGCACCGTCAATAAGCTGATCAAAATCTGATAAATCAAGGTGCCCGTTATCGTCAATCTTGATCCACCTGATCTCAAAGCCCTTTTCTGCAGCGAGCATCTGCCATGGAACAATATTTGCATGATGCTCTAACTCCGTTAAAACAATTGCGTCACCACTAGAGAGATTTTCTCGACCCCAAGTGTTAGAGATTAGATTCATCGCTTCGGTAGCATTCTTGGTGAATACAACTTCTTTCCTTGAATTTGCATTAATAAAGCTTCGAACTTTATCTCTGGCTCCTTCAAGAATAGCTGTTGCTTCATTGGCAAGTTGATACGACCCCCTATGGACATTCGCATTGAATTTACTGTAGTAATCTTCCATGGCATCCATAACTGATGCAGGTTTTTGTGATGTGTTTGCGGAATCAAGATAGATGAGGGGCTTTCCATTGATGTTTCTTTGGAGAACCGGAAAATCTTCCTTAATTTTAGCTACATCTATACTCATAGCCATGCCTCGTATCCCTGACTATCTAATTTCTCAACTAGTTCAAATCCACCAGATTCAATTATTTTCCCGTCCACTAAAATGTGCACATAATCAGGATTTAGATGATCAAGTAAGCGCTGGTAGTGGGTGATGGTTAGTACCCCCATATCAGGCCTTTCTTTGCGAATTTCGTTAACGCCTTTTGCGACCACCTGTAGAGCGTCTATATCTAGACCGGAGTCGGTCTCATCAAGGACTGCAAAATCTGGTTCGAGTAATGCCATCTGAAGAATTTCATTTCGTTTCTTTTCCCCTCCAGAAAACCCTTCGTTTAAATATCGATCAGCAAATGCCGAATCCATGTCCAATTTCTCCATCCATGACATCATGAGCTTACGAAGATTCAATATTGATATTTCTTTAGAAGTACGTGCTTCAACTGTTTGGCGAAGGAAATTCAGCACTGAAACACCTGGAAATTCTTGTGGATACTGGAATGCCAAAAACATCCCTAACTTTCCTCGCTCCGAGGAGTCAAGTTCGGTAATGTCCTGACCCTTGTACCTTATACTTCCTCCGGTTACGACATATTCTGGTGAACCTAGAAGCGTCGATGCGAGAGTAGATTTCCCGCATCCGTTAGGTCCCATTAGCGCGTGGGTTTCGCCCTCATTAATAATAAGAGTTACGCCATTGAGAATTTCGGTTCCATCCTCAGCTGTTATATACAGGTCAGTTATTTCTAATAGAGGCTCGGCCACACTTTATCTTACCTACCGAAAGGGACTTAACTATTTACTAAGTCGTAAAACTCCGTGAAATTTGGCTCACCAGCCGCGATCAATCCATTCATCTAAATGAGGTCGTTCATCTCCGATAGTTGTGTTATCGCCATGGCCAGGCAAAACAGCTGTTCTCTTGTCAAGCGTAAATAATCGTCTATCAATTGAGTCAATGATCTTTTCAAAATCACCACCCTCAAATTGAGTTGCACCCGGTCCGCCCGGAAATAAGGTATCCCCGCTAAAAAGTATGGGTTTATCTTTTACTTTGAAGCACATCGAACCAGGAGTGTGTCCGGGCGTCAAGATTGTTTCAAGCCTTACTCTTCCTACATTGATTATTGACTCGTCTTCAAGTATTTCATCGTAACTCTCAAGCATGTGGGCATCTGCCTGCGTTACATGCACTGAATACCCTGCGTCTCTTACTTGCGGAACAGCTTGAATATGATCCCAATGTCCATGGGTCTCTATGACACTTTGGACATTAAGTTGTTTGCAGAGATCTAAGAGCAATTCATGTTCATTGGCAGCATCGATAAGAAGGCCTTCTCCTGTTTGCTTGCAACGGATTACAAAAACATTATTATCCATTGGCCCTACGACAACTTTATGAATTTCTAATTCGGAATCTTTAAAATGTAATGTTGACATGACTCCTCCACTCAAAGATTACTTGTTATTCTACCGAACGGCTAACGTTAGATAGAGATGTGGCCCTATATAGTAATTGCTTCAACAATAGTCCTCATTCCTTCGTGGTTTGCTGTGGTCATGGTTTCGGCTCGGCTTAGAAACACTCCCGAGCAGATCGTTTTTGATATTGACAAAGCAACTGATTACGTAGCAGACAATTTACCCGAGGAGATAACAAGGAAAATTTCCTACCTTGACGTTGAAACACTAATAAAATTAGAACTGACTTATCTGCGTCAACGAGGTATCGCAAGTTACGGGAGCGTTGACTTTCTTGCTGAGAAGGCATCAAAATCAATTGATACTGTCCTAGCTCATGAAGATGAATTAGTAGACCAGTTGCTTCGGAAGGCTAATGAACGAAATTTAGAACTTAACGCGTTGGATATCGTTTGTGTAACCAATTTAGTGAATGAATATTTCCTCAAATTAGGTGTAGTGGGCGAAGAAATAAGCGGTGTCACATACGGTGAAATTGAAAGCACTGAAAGCTAGCTAGAAAACTTCTTCGTTCCCAAATATTGAATTAGAATTGGGATACCAACGAAAGGAGGTGGTCCAACTGAGTAGTAAAATTTCTGGGACCTTGGAGGTGGCCAGCCATTAGCGGCCCCTGGACCATTTGTGAATTCAAACTGGTCACCCGCAAAGAATCGGTCAGGTTCGGTCCCACCTGATCCAAAATTTGGAACGTGACTTTGTGAACCAGGTTAGATGGGGAAACTTTCGAGTTTCCCCATCTTTTATTTAATAGAGTCGCCAAACAAGGTATAGATTTCCTACAATTACAAATGGAGGACTTATGAAAAGACCAGTGCGTGTTGAACATTTTCGATGGCTAGGCGATAAGCGAAACCAAGTTGTATACGACTTGGAAGAAATCACCGACGAAGAAATTATAGGCGAATTAATAGAGTCAGAAATGTATTTAGTCTTTAGCCCCGATACTCTTCCAGAGGCCCGAAACAGGGGATATCGGCATCGGAAAGTATAAAGAGAGTCTGTGATACTTCGCTTCGAATCCGACGGCTTAGAACTAGTAGGAAGATTATCAAAACCTGAAAAGGCAGCAAAGGGTTACACAACTGGACTTATTCTTTGTCATGGCTTCCCATCCCAGTCTGCAGGCGACCACGATATAGCGAAATCATATTATGACCTAGCAGATTTAATCTCTGAACAACTCGGATGGATAGTGTTCGCTATTACTTTCCGAGGGTGTGGAAGTTCACAAGGAAACTTTTCTCTGCAGGGGTGGTTAAACGACATAATTAGCGCCACTAATTACTTAGTTCAAGAGCAACATATCGATTCTGTTTATGCAGCAGGATTCGGAACTGGTGGAGCTATGGCAATTAATGCTGCTAGTGAATGCAAGACTCTGGCTGGCGTGGCTGCTATTTCCCCACCGTCTGATTTCAACGATTGGATTGCTGAACCCGAAGACCTTCTCAACTATGCAAGAAAAGTAGGAGTAATTAGTGATCCAAAATTTCCAACCGATTTGGAGGGGTGGACCAACGAACTTTCTCAGATGCAAACACTTGATGCCGCCGAAGCAATGGGAGAGAAACCGTTACTTCTCGTGCATGGGTCCGATGATCGAGTCGTTCCCTCATTTGATGCCCGGGTGCTTGCAGATGCTCATGGGTCCGCCGATCTCCGAATAATAGATGGGGCGACTCACCGTCTACGCTTTGACCCCAGAACAACAGCAGTTTTGATCGGTTGGTTAGACAGGATTAAACGGGTTGCATATCAAAAAAGTGAACCCAATTCTTTCGTAAACGGAGGTCAATAATGCCAGAGCGAAATCAAATTTATACAGATGGCGCTTGTAGCGGTAACCCCGGTCCGGGTGGTTGGGCATGGATAAGCACGACTGGTTGCTTTGCGTCGGGTTTCGCTGAACAAACAACAAATCAGCGAATGGAAATCACAGCCGCCATGGCAGCAGTTAAAGATAATACTGGACCACTTGAAATTCTGAGTGATTCAACCTACGTCGTTCACTGTTTTAGAGATGAGTGGTGGAAAGGGTGGCTAAAGCGAAATTGGAAAAATAGTCAGCGAAAACCTGTTGCTAACCGTGATCTTTGGGAGCCATTTATTGAGGAGGTATTGGATCGAGATGTTGTTTTCACATGGGTTAAAGCTCATGCAGGGGACTATTGGAACGAAATGGCTGATCAGTTAGCTGTTGAGGCAGGTTACTTACAATCAGCGAGGATCGGCGATCAAATCCCCAAGGACATTGCATCTCCATAGACACAAACCTACATTGCGTACTAGCCTAAATTTTGTCGGTAAGGGAGGTTAGCAATGCCGTATCCACAGGAGATAATTGATCTAGGGGAGAAAGTTAAAAATTGGGGTCGTTGGGGAGATGACGACGAAATAGGAACCATCAATTTCATCACCAATGAAGTTGTGAAAGAAGCCACCAAATGCGTCAAAAGTGGCAAAAGACTTTCTTTAGCATTTCCTCTGCAACAGCAGGGTGGATTACAGCTTGGATCAATGCCAGGCAGAGTTAACCCGCTTCGCACTATGATTCAGCTAAATACACCTGTCATTGGTGACCCAACACAATTTTGTACATCTGACGACGTTGTAACTATGGGGCTACAGGCTGCAACACACTGGGATGGTCTATGTCATGCCAGCTGGAATGGGAAAATCTACGGGGGCAGAGATGCTTCAACTATCACCTATGATGGCGCTTCTGTTTGCGGGATTGAGAAAATTACCTCACTTACGAGCAGGGGGGTCCTTCTTGATATCGCTTCTCTTCATGGTGTAGAGGAACTTCCGGGAGGTCACGCAATTAGCTATGAGGATTGTCTCAATGCAGAAAAGAGGCAAGGCGTGGAAGTGCGAAGTGGTGATATTCTGTTGCTTCGTACTGGCATGATGGCAAAAGCGAAACGAGGTGATGTCATAGCCTACGGAAGCGGAACTCAAATAGAGGATTCGCCAATGCCCGGATTCCCTGGTGTCGGACTGGGGGCTGTTGAATTTTTCTTTGACCGTGAAATCGCAGCTGTCGCCACAGACACAATAACGTTTGAAGTGATGCCCTGGGACCCCAAAGTGCCGGGTGCCATTCTGCCGATCCACTGCATAAACCTCGTAATGATGGGTTTGACACAGGGCCAGAATTGGGATTTGGAGGAACTAAGCACTGACTGCCAAAACGACGGGAAGTGGGATTTTCTTTTAGAAGCGAGCCCTCAACCATTCGTAGGCGGCATCGGATCACCTGTAAACCCAATAGCAATTAAATAACTATTTTATCCATATTCGGTGATCGGCCATTGCCAGCATTTCTCTATCGCCTCGAGAATTGCCGTATCCCCAAATTTCCGCTGGTTCTTCACCAAGCCATTGTTTCAATAAACGCGCCTTTTCGGCTCCGCGCACGTTATTGCCCTTTATCTCACCAGTGAGAAACTCCGCTCCTGCTTCTAGTTCAACTCCGATGACATGATCAAACCCCAATAGCGACCCGATCGGGCGAGTGTAAGAAGCTAATGATGCAGTTACCATCACCAGAATATGACCTTGCGCTTTATGGGCGGCAATATGGTCTAAAGTGCCTTTCCGAAATTTACTGTGAAGGCTATCTGCATAAGCTATTCCATCGTTGAGAAATCTCTCGTTTGGATACCCTTCAAATATTTCCCTTAGAGCGTTTGCTTTTATAGTGGTTCTAAAATTCCCTTTTTTTCTTTGTAATGCTGTTTTAAATGCTGAACGGATAATCTTTCCCGACCCGTAGGAAAGCAAAAAAGGTAGAAAAGTATCTCGTTTCGTAATAGTCCCATCAAAATCAAAAACAGCAACTTTACGTTTGTGCATTATCCGACAAAAAATTTGCAAGGCGCTGCAGCGTCCGCTCAATGTTTTCAGGGTGGCTTTCGGGATACCCAGCTACTTCAATTAGTCGAGGGAATACCGAAAATGACCAATCAAATGTCTCAGTTATTCTTGTTCCGTCAGGTACATCATCGAGTTCGTAGCGCCATCGGTGTTTGCCAAGATGTGCCCATGCTATTAAACGGTCTCTTTCGTATTCAACCACTGTGCTTTTGACACGGTATCTTATTCCCCACATTTTCATCTTGGCTTTAAATGAATCGCCAACGGCATTCAGCGGCCCTCCAATTACGAGACCTTTGACCGATCCAGATCCGTCAAATTCGCAATGAAGTTCAGGGTTTGAGATTACATCAAAAATTTGGCTACGAGGGAAAGGGACTTCAATACTTCTGGAAATGCTCTTCTGAGAGTACTGCTTCTTTACCATTTTACTTTTTTAGAATATCGGGTAGCGATACATCAAGATCAGAATGGCGGAATTCAAAACCATGTTCCAATGCTCGTTTAGGGATAACTCGGGCGCTAGTTTCAATCAAGTTTGAAGCTAGCTCACCACCAAGGAGCAACTTGGGCCCAATCATCGGTATCGGGAAAATAGTGGGCCTGCTTACAGCGCGTCCGAGTGATTTAGTGAACTCAAGATTGGTTACCGGATTCGGTGCAGTCAAATTCACGGGTCCTGAGAGATCAGCAGTCAATAACCACGAAATAAGCCGTATCTCATCTTCAAGAGAAATCCAGCTCCAAAACTGTGAGCCAGAGCCTAGTTTACCCCCTAAGCCTAATTTAAAGAAGGGAAGTGTTTTCTTCATCATCCCATCCTTCGGGGATTGAACTAATCCGGTTCGAAGGTGTGTTACCCGGATTCCAGCCGATTCAGCCTCCGCAGTCGATTTCTCCCACTGATCTACGACGTCAGATAGGAAACCCGAGCCTCTTGATGAGTCCTCATCTAGTTCTTCATCGCTTCGATTTCCATAGATCCCGATCGCAGACCCACTTAAAAGTACTGAAGGAGGATTTGAGAGATTCACTATAGATTTTGTCAATAGTTTTGTTCCTTCAACCCGACTATCAAGGATTCTGCGCTTCTGTTTATCAGTCCACCTTCTTGAAGCAATATTTTCCCCAGCAAGATGGATGACCGCATCAATCCCTTCTAGCTTTTCTGTTTCTATCTGTCCCGAAGTTGGGTCCCATAAAACATCTCCAGATGTGCTCCGACTTACGGAAAGAATTTTGTGTCCATCTTTCTCTAAAAAAGATGTGAGTGCTGATCCAATAAAGCCAGACGCACCAGTTATGGCGATTAACATAGAAACTCCTTTGGAGTGGTCGCTTGTCAGATCCCAAGTGTAATAAATCATCTGACTTCTTGCATGCTTTGTGACGTCTAACACCTTCCTCGTTTTCTAGGTAGGTATTTCTCTATGGCTATGGCAAACTTGGTTATGAATTCCGACGAATTAGATGATCAAATAGCGACCGATTTAGATGAAACCAAAGCGAAAGGTTCGGGCGCCGTGATTCTAGGTGCTGCGATGCTGGCAGTAGGCGAGATTATCGAGCCAGAAAAGACAACCGTTGAAATTGCTGAGGTTGCTGATGACCATGTTCCCGACAAGGGATTAGATCTCAATTTCGGTGATTTGCCGCCTTTAAATTAACAGATCAATTACAAAGTAATAGTCGTCGGGAAAGGTCGCTTTGCCATATTCCCTGTGGGTCAAATTGCTTCTGTATAGTTTTCCAATGTGCGAGTTTCGGATACATCTTGTCTAAGAGATCTGCATCAACACATGAGTCTTTTGCTAAATTGACGCGCCCCTCTCCGTAAGCGATCCGGGGGTTGAATTCATTAATATAGCGATATGAGTCTTGGGTAGCCGGCATGTCAATAGCTAACGTCCACCCAGGAGAACAGAAGGACAAATAGCTTTCGCTAGCCTCACCGCATCTTTTAAGTACGGCTAATGCAGGAAGTGCATTGGCTTTGCTAAATCCCATAATTATTTCCTCCAGAAGTGATGTTTCTTTATCAGGCAGAATGAATTGCCACTGGATGAGCCCGGATTTACCGTAAAGATGATTCCAGTTGCGAACTCTATCAAGAGGGAAAAGGTAATTCTGTATTGATGTAACTCTTAAACCTTTAGCTTTGGAAGACATTAGATATTTCAAATTATTATGTGATTTACAAATTGGGGGCAAAACCACGTTCAAATTTCGTGGTTTTGGGATATGTATTTGAGTAAACCTTGTTGGCTTCTCCATAGGTCCACGACTTTGTTGGATAGAAGCTGACTTCAGAATCCCTCTCCCAGGCTCACGTGGGGAGAGAAGGTCAAGCCACGCAACAGCGTATTCTTCTGAAGCTGTTACATCTTGAAAACCCTTTAGAAGTGATGAGAGGTTCTTGTAACTCTTGGTTTGAACTTGGACAGAGGTGCTAGCGATTCTTTGAAGACGAAGGGTTGCGCTAGTTATTAAGCCCGTTAGGCCTAATCCACCTATCGTTGCCCAAAACAACTGATTTTCTATTTCTCTATTGCAACGGATAATTGTGCCATCAGAGATCATTACGTTAAGTTCCTCGCAACACGATGCGATAGACGATTGGTGCCAATGATTCTTACCATGAGCATCAGCCGCAAGCGCACCACCAATCGTGATGTGCTGTGAGCCGGGGATTACCGGAAGGATCCACCCAAGGGGCAGAGTCGCATCTAGAAGTTCCCCTATTGTCATGCTTCCTTTAACGCTGATCAGGCCAGAATTATGGACTTCTAAATTCGTTGCATCATCTTGCTGTGTGAGCGAGATCATTAACCCATCCGAAACTAATGCTTGATCCCCATAACTTCGTCCGGCTCCACGGGGGATAACGCCTGAAGAATAAGAGTTCACAACAGTTTCGGCTACATTTGCTATCTGAAAATGTGTTTGATGTTCAGCAAAGGTCTTTTTGTTATTTCCCCAACTATGAGAAATCATCTTAGGCATAAACGGACCCCAAAAAGCTACCAACCCACATAATAGCAACGAACCTTAAGCACGGATCAAGTAGAATCTGCGCCGTTGGATCTTCAGCATTCCCAGCTAAAGCCAATTTAAAGAAGCGAAAGGTGGCAAGTAGCAGCGATATGAATGAAATCACCACTAGAAAAAAATTGATATTGCTACTCTGCACAAACCAAACCAAGTATCCAACTATCCCACCACATGAAGACACAATCATCGCATGACGAAGAAACATGTTGGAGTACCGATCAAGCACGTGGCGTCGTGAAGTAATATCGTGGGAAATAAGCTCAGAATGCCTTTTGCACCCTGCCAAGAAAATCGAAAAGCACGAAATCACGAAAAGGAAAACTGCTGTAAGTTCTGTATCTGTTGCGGCGCCACCAAAAGCAGCCCGCAACCCAAACCCAGAGGCAACAAATAGGAGTTCAAGAACAGCGATTCGTTTTACAAACAGTGAGTAAAGAATATTTATTGAAAGGTACGTTGCAATTATCAGGCCTGCTGCAAGTCCATAAAAAAAAGCAAATACTATAGAAAAGGACCCCAGAGCAAGAGAAACCGCCAACGCCAAACCTATCGGCAAGGATCCCGATGCTATTGGGCGAAATGATTTCATGGGGTGCTGAGCGTCCATCTTCCGATCAAAAGAGTCGTTGACCAAATAGATACAGGCTGAGGCACCACAGAATATAAAAAAGGCCCCCAAGGATTTCTGAAATATGTCTAGCTGGAAGAAAGTTCCAGCCGCCAACGGCGCAGCCAAAACTAGAAAATTCTTCATCCACTGTTTGGGTCTGATGGCAATGAAAACCTGCTGCATTAAGTGCATAATCATCAACATAGCAAGATGCTTAGCGAACTGTGATAGGCGGCTTAAAACAGAACCCGAATCAAATCTTGATACTACTTCTTTTAAAAGCCCAGACCGCACTAGAATTTAAAGCATGAGCACCAGAATGTTAATCACAGTTTCACTCCTATGTGGGCTTACGATATTGTTGGCATTCACGGTTCAAGTATTAGTTGCTTCGTGAAGATGAAAGTGGCGAAATAAAGAAGCAACGCTGAGCAGCATTGCAGAGACAAGAGTCATTATGAGTAAAGAAAAAACACAATTTGATCTGATTGTAATCGGAGGCGGACCCGGCGGTTATGGTGCAGCTCTTTATGCATCTGCTGCAGGTCTGGAGGTTGCTCTCGTCGAAAATGTCAAACTCGGGGGTACGTGCTTAAACGTTGGATGCATACCAGCGAAAGAGCTTCTTGAAACAGCTTCAGTCCTCAGAACAGTCCGTCATGCCGGTGAGTTTGGAGTACAAATTGGCGATCCCCGACTTGATTTAATAAAAACTATGGAGCGTAAACAGGCTGTTATAGACCAGTTAATCTCAGGAGTCGAAGGGCTGCTCAAAAATCGCAAGGTCACCGTTTATAGCGGAACAGGTAGCCTCCAATCCAGAACAGAGGTAAAAGTGAGATCTGGAGACGGAACAGAAATTCTTTTATCTGCTCAAAATATTATTCTCGCAAGTGGCTCTAGACCTCGAACGATTCCCGGCTTTGAGATTGATGGAAATCAAATCTTGACGTCAGATGAATTGCTTTCCATTACCGAAGTTCCCAAATCAGTAGCAATTATAGGGGGAGGTGCAATCGGAGCAGAGTTTGCATCGACGCTTAATGATTTCGGTGCCGATGTAACGTTAATAGAAGCATTGCCTCAAATCCTAGCGACTTGTGATAAGGATTTATCAAAAACAGTTGCTCGTTCATTTAAAAAGCGGGGCATAAATGTGTTGGCTGGAACAAAAGTATTAGGTCATTCAAAAAGCGGCGAGGGAATTGAAATAAAAATTGATTCCGGCTCAGTTACTGTCGAAAAGGTAGTGATTTCAGTTGGGCGACGACCCTTCGCTGATCTATTGGAATTGGGAAATGCAGATCTGGCGACTGACGAATTTGGATATGTTCCAGTTGATGACTTCTGTCGAACAGGTCAAAAGGGGATTTATGCTGTAGGCGACTTGATCAATTCCCCTCAGTTAGCGCACGTTGCTTTTGCAGAAGCAATTATGGTTGTTAAAGATATCTGTGGCGAAGTCGTCTCGCCAGTAGATTACGGTAAGGTACCATGGGCAATTTACTGTCATCCTGAAGTGGCCTTTGCAGGCTTGAGCGAAGAAGAAGCCTTATCACAAGGCTACGAAATCCTTGTTTCAAAACACCGCTACAGCGGGAATGGGCGGGCCATGATAGTTGGCGAAACTGAGGGTCTAGTTAAAGTTATCGCAGAGAAAACAGATCAAGGAACTGCAGGGCAAATTTTAGGAGTCCATATGGTGGGTCCATGGGTAACTGAGCAATTAGGACAAGGCTATTTGGCTATTAACTGGGAAGCTACGGTTGATGAAGTTGCTGAATTCATTCAACCTCACCCTACGATGAGTGAATTGTTTGGCGAAACTGTTCTGGCGCTAACAGGAAGGTCACTTCACGGCTGACCGCTAAAGAATTTTAATCATCTTTGTCAATGGTGAAACCAACTTTGCGTTGCTTGATGGCAACTTGGTAAAATGAGAAGTATTGATTAGCGCTAGGAAAAATGCCATTTCATCAGAATCGTTCTTGAATATCAGATGGTTAGGGAAAGTATCGTATAACGATGCGCTCACCGTCCAAAAGGCCTTATTCAATAGAGGATCTGAAAATTACTTATTACTTCTAGAACATCCTCATGTCTTCACTCTGGGTGTCCGAGGCGATATATCAAATATTCTGGTTAACCCATCAGAGATCGGGGCAGATTTAGTTAAAACAAACCGGGGTGGAGATGTTACCTATCATGGGCCAGGGCAGTTAGTCGGATACCCAATATTGAATCTTGCCGGCAAGCGGGGCGGAGGAATGGCAGATACAGTGGCGTACGTTCATTCTGTTGAGGGCTTAGTCATTGAAACCTTAGCTCACTTAGGTTTGGCGAATTGCGGAAGAATAGATCAATACCCCGGAGTATGGGTTGACCCTAATAGTGCAAATCCTCGTAAGATCGCCGCCGTAGGTGTGAGACTAACAAGAGGAAGAACCATGCACGGATTCGCTTTAAATATTGAACCTGACATGACGTACTTTGATTCAATAATTCCATGTGGAATCACAGATAAGTCAGTTACCTCTTTATCCAGAGAGGGAATTGATGCATCAATGGCTGAAGTAGTCGCAATAGTGTCAGAATTGGCAGCTAAAAAATGGGGCAAGGGGAACTTCAGTCGCATGGACGTCTCATGGCGAACTTCTCAAAGCGAACTCAGCCCCTTTTCTAAGGGTGAAGGCCCAGGAGAAGTCCCAAAGCCAGTTGAAGAAAATGCGCTTAATACCTCTCAACCTGTAACAATCGGACGGAAAAGCAAAAAGCAAAAGCGTGCAGAAATAGCTATAGGTAAAAAGCCGGAATGGATGCGGATCAAGGCCAATATGGGTTCAGAATATAGGGAACTGAAAAAATCAATTCGGTCTCTTGAATTAACAACAGTATGTGAGGAGGCAGGATGTCCCAACATTTTTGAATGCTGGGGGCAGGGAACCGCCACGTTCATGGCACTAGGCGAACGCTGCACACGTGCATGCGGATTCTGCTTAGTAGATACGCGAAAACCTCAAGCAATTGACCATGATGAGCCAAGGCGAATAGCAAAAGCGGTCAACCAGATGAACTTAGAATACGCAGTAATTACCATGGTTGCTCGAGATGACTTAAAAGATGGAGGCGCAAACCATATCAGAGAAATAATTAATGAAGTCAGATATCTCAACCCTCAAACAAGTGTCGAGGTTTTGATATCTGATTTGAAAGGTAACGCTGATGATTTGCAAACCGTCTTCTCTGCCAACCCTGACGTCATGAACCACAATATTGAGACCGTCCCTCGCCTGCAACGGCAAGTTCGGCCATCAGCTGGATACGCTCGAAGCCTTGCTGTTCTTTCCCAAGCGAAAGATGAAGGATTAGTCGTTAAATCATCGATAATGGTGGGGCTTGGTGAAACCGAGCAAGAAATGTTTGAGACCCTCAAAGATTTGAAAGAAATCGGTGTAGACATCGTCACAATCGGGCAGTACCTGCGACCGACCATGAATCACCTTTCAGTTCAGCGATGGTGGACTCCTGAAGAATTTAAAGAGTTCAAGAGGACAGGGGAAGCTTTAGGAATACCGCACGTTGAGTCAAGCCCATTGACACGAAGCAGCTACCACGCCAAAGAAGCCGAAAGCTTAGCAAAAAATAAGGCAAGCTCTTTAGCTAACAGTGGAGGTAGATAACATGAGTGGATGCAGAGCGGACGGAATGCTTTAAATGTTTCTTGAACGAATTTCCAAAGTGCAGAATCTTATGCGGTCACATAACATTGATGCTCTGCTGCTGTCGACCGGGGCTGATTTGCCATACTTTATCGGTTACGAAGCAATGCCATTAGAGCGGCTAACGATGCTTGTCATTAGAGACGAAGGCCATCCGATGCTCGTTATTCCCCAACTAGAGAGGGCAAGAGTTATCGAACGCCCAACTATTTTTGATATTTGCGAGTGGGGGGAAACAGAAGACCCTATAGAAATAGTGGCAACAGCTTTAACTGGATCAGTCCGAGTCGCAATCGGGGACACAACATGGACTCGATTCACAATTGAGTTACTTAAACGAATGCCGAATATTGACTTATCGAGAGCAAACCCAATCACTAGCCAACTACGTTCAATCAAAAGTGCCGAAGAGTTAGACAGATTACAACTAGCAGCAAATGCAGTAGATAAGATCGCTCACCGCCTTCAAAATGGGCAAATAGAATTAATAGGAAAAACGGAAAAGCAGGTTTCTGAAGAGCTAGGTCGCCAGATAATTGAAGAAGGGCATAGTAAAGTCAATTTTGCAATTGTCGCAGCCGGAGAAAACGCAGCAAGTCCGCATCATGAAGCAGGAGATAGGCTCATTCAAAAGTCTGAAATCGTACTGTGTGATTTCGGAGGAACCATGTATGGTGACGACGGAGTTGGGTACTGCTCAGATCTCACACGCTGTGTGTGGACGGGTAAACCGCCCCAGGAATTCGTCGAAATGTACGGAGTGCTCCAAGAAGCTCAGAGCAAACAAGTTCAGGAAGCTATACATGGTACGCCAGCCCAACAGATTGACAGGGTGGGGAGGCAAATCATATCAGCGGCAGGGTACGGAGATTTCTTTGTTCACCGAACTGGTCACGGAATCGGAGTTGAAGCGCATGAAGAACCCTACATAGTCGAGGGCAATGCTGACCCAATACAGTCTGGTAATGTCTTCAGTATTGAGCCAGGAATATATATTCCCGGTAAATGGGGGATTAGGTTGGAAGATATTGTCGCAGTAACTAAATCTGGGCCGCTTCCGCTCAATACCGTCAATCACGACCTCGCTACCTATTAGCCCGAAATGATCGATTTTCAAGCATCAACCTTTCTTCTGCAGTGGGCCACGGGAGGGCTGCTTTTCCTTTGGGTCTCAAGTAAGACAAGATTAATAGGGCTTGGATTTGGCTGGACAACACGGATTACGTATCTAGTAATTGCAGGTATAGGGCTCGTAGTCGGAGTGATGGGGGACACACTTTGGCTGAGAGAAATATCAACTATCGGTCTTCTTATGGCAACAAGTTTTGCTCTTCTCGTTTCTATAGCTAGGAGGAAAGCTGGGGTGAAAGGTCAGCGAGAGTTACAGAGATCTCGAGCAGACCGAGTTTCAGCGATGGTAGGAGATAGAGGTCAAATAAAGGTATCAAACACAGTAGCCACAAAAGAATTTCCACCAGTGCTGGATTTGATTGCCCCTATCATCGGAACTTTTGGTCTGGTAGCCGGTGCAGTGGATGCGGCAGGGCCTATTTGGCTGTCAGTAGCGAGAACCCTTGTCGGAGCGGCATTCTTGGGGGCAGTATCAAATTCGATGCTTCTGGGCCACTGGTATCTGGTGCAACCTGGACTTTCGCGCGACCCAATATTTACATTAGTGAATTGGACAGGCCTACTTTGGCTCCCCGAATTAGTATTTTTATGCATCCCGACGGGAATGTTCTCAGTCCTCAATGGGACCATAGACGATAATTACAATGGACTTCTTGGATGGTTTTGGGTTGCATGTGTATTAGCAACAATATGCTTAGTTATAGTCACCAGAATGGCACTCAAGGAAAAGGAATACTCAGCAGTTATGGCCGCAACTGGTCTGATGTACCTAGCTATTCTTACCGCATTTGGGATGGACCTAGTGGCAAGAATACTCCTTGATGCTTAACTTCACCTTCAAATTGAAAGCCGATAAAATGAAAGAAAGATCTTGAACGAAATGACTAAAGAAAAGCCCCAAAAAAGAAACAAGCGAAAGATCATAATTTTCGGAGCGCTAATCCTTCTTGGTCTGATCTTATTTCTCGCATGGTTTTTCATAATTCGAGACACTTCACCTGCCTCCGTTACGAGCAGCGAAGCCATAGAAGCACGAAATGAAACGCTTTCTAGTTGCTCGGCAGAGGGAACAGAAGATGTCAACGGTACATGGTTAGTCGCAACAGACTGTGGGACCTTTGACGAGAGTTGTTTAACTGAAGTCTGCGCAACATCTTTTGCAGGTTTCCGAATCAAAGAGGAACTCGTTGGAGTCGGAGGGAAAACGGTTGTCGGAAGAACTCCAAATGTAACAGGTGCACTCGTAATTAATGAGAAGTTGATCAATTCCGAACCAAATCAGCCGTTAATAACTGTTGATATGGCGAGCCTTATGACAGATAATGCAGCAAGAGACAATGCTTTAAGAAACCAAGCTATTGAAACTGCAAAATTTCCCACCGCAATATTCGAAATCAAAGATCCTATTGACTTCTCTAATGAAACTGATCTAGGCGCAGGATTCACGCGTGACGTATCTGGGGTATTGACCATACATGGAGTCAGCAGACAAGAGACAATATCTATATCCGCCTCCTTTAATGGAAATACTATTCTCATATTCGGAGAACTTGGCCCGATAATGCTCAGTGACTACGACATAGAAAAACCCCGATCAGCAGTTGTGTTGTCAGTCGAAGATAATGCGTCGATGGAATTCCAAATCTTCTTTAAGAAAACAAACTAAACGTATACAGAGAGGGTGGCAAAGCATGACAAAGCTAAAGAAACCGCTATCGTCAAACATATGAAAATCTACACGAGAAAAGGTGATGACGGGACTACAGGCCTGTTCTACGGTGGGCGAGTTAAAAAGAATTCGCCGCTTCCTTCAGCCTACGGTGAAGTAGATGAGGCCCAAGCAGCAATAGGCCTTGCAAGGGCTCAAATTGGGAAAGGAACTGAGCTTGATAATCTTTTAGTTCAAATCCTGCGAGACCTCTGGGTTTTGATGGCTGAACTTGCCACACTTCCCGAGAACCGAGACAAGCTTGAACCAGAGACCAGCCTAACAACTACAAATATGGTCAACAGACTGGAGGAAGCCATAGACGAATTTTCTGAAAAGTTTGAAATGCCAAGCGAATTTATCGTGCCAGGCCAAAACCCAGTCGCAGCCCATTTTGACTTCGCTCGCACCGTAGTCCGAAGAGCAGAACGAGCCGTATTAGGAATTGAGGTTGAAGATTCAAATGTAATGCCATATCTGAATCGGCTATCTGACCTTATGTGGATCATTGCACGTACCCAAGAAAAGAAATCCCTAACAGCAAAAGAAAAGAAGGAATAAATGCCTATTGAAATAAAGAACTCAAGCTCAATATCAGCAAGGTCAGATCTCCTTGTAAGAGTCGTAACGATAGAAGAGATCGCTAATCAACCATCTGATTTTGACACCAACTATCTTTCCTCGCAAGCATTTGAAGCTAAAGAGGGCCAAGTAATCTTCACGAATGGAAGCAATTACTCAACAGCATTAATTGGGATAGGCGAAGATGCTAACGCAAGTACAGAAAAATTTCGGCAAGCCGGCGTTCACCTCCTTCGGGGAATCAAAAATTTTAAATCAATAACAATCGACGTAGGTGGAAGCGATATCGCAAAAGAAAATAAAGCTACAGTAATTCAAGCATTTCTTGAAGGAGCGATATTGGGAGACTATGAATTCACGGCTTTGAAATCCGATCCCCCTAAACCAGTGAAACGCACAATTACTGTTCTCGGGTCAGGAAGTGGAGTGAAATCCGCTATAGCTCGAGCAGAATCTATTTCTAGTGGTGTGAATACAGCTCGGGATTTCGTAAATCTACCGGGAGGAGATTTAACGCCCGTAGTTTTTGCGAGGAAAGCGACTGCACTCGCAAAAGAAAATGGCTTGAGCATAAAGGTACTAGATGGGCCCGCAATAAAGAAAGCAAAGATGGGTGGGATACTTGGTGTCAATAGAGGCTCTACACAGCAACCTAGATTTGTTCAACTCAGCTATAAACCAAATAAGAGTAACGGAAAGCATATCGTTCTCGTCGGTAAGGGAATTACCTTTGATGCGGGAGGGCTCTCAATCAAAACTGCACAAGGAATGTCAACAATGAAGTGCGATATGGGGGGAGCAGCAGCAGTACTGGGCTCCATGATAGCAATCGGGCAGATAGCTCCGAATACTAAAGTAACGGGCCTAATACCACTTACCGACAACATGCTCGGAGGGGATGCAACAAGGCCAGGAGATGTTCTCCACATTAAGAATGGCAAAACAGTCGAAGTTCTAAACACTGATGCAGAGGGAAGACTTATTTTGGCTGATGCTCTCTCTGTGGCTTCAAAAATGAAAGCCGATGCAATAGTGGACTTAGCGACACTAACGGGCGCTTGCATGGTGGCGCTGGGTAGCCAATATGCCGGTTTGATGGGAACAGATAATTCTCTGATAAGTGCTATTGAAGATGCGGCCAAACAGACTGGAGAGAGAGTTTGGCATCTTCCTTTACCAGACGAATATAGAAGTCAACTTGATTCAAATGTTGCAGATGTCAAAAATATCGGAAGTAATTGGGGAGGTGCCTTAACGGCCGGGCTATTCCTTAAAGAATTCGTCTCCGAAGAGATTCCATGGGCTCATCTCGATATTGCAGGACCTGCGTTTGCAGACACTGCATGGGGTGAGCACCCGAAAGGCGGAACAGGTTTCGGAGTCCGCTTGCTTATCGATCTAGTTGAGAATTTCTAGATCTTATACGGAATGCAAAGTCATACGTTACTACGGCGTAGGCAAGTATTGACCCTAGGATAAGAATCGCTATATATCCTAAACCCCACCAGTTGCGCGAACTAACTTGTTCCCCTAGTCCGTCAACCCCAACAGACCCTAGAGAGACAATCATCAGAGCAAAATTCATGAGGAGATGACTTCGCGAAGTCGGGACTTCGGATTTCCCAAAACAACCACAAGGTAAAGCAACAGGTAAACGTAAAATGTGCCATGTTAAAACAGAAAAAATAGCAAACCAAGCTGCAACCACGAATGGGAAAAATTTACCAGCAAAAATCATGCCACAAATAGCAGTCGTAAACTCAAGAAAGCCGATAGACCTAACAAAGGTCAAAGATGAAGGGAAATTCAGCTTCTTCCAAGCATCATGACTTAGTTGAGGGCTGAGGAGTTTTAAGCTCCCACCAATTGCCAATAATTGACAGGCTATAAAGTAAGCAATTGAAACCATAAAAGAATTCCCTCAACTCGTTCACTACCAACTCTAGAACTAGTTTGTCACGCTAGCATTCTTATAGTGGAACAAAACAAACCCCATCAAAAAGAACTCGATAATGCCAAAGAAGTTATAAAAAATTCCTCAAAAGTAGTGATACTTACTGGCGCAGGGATAAGTACGGACTCCGGTATCCCAGACTTCCGCGGCCCCAATGGAGTTTGGACAAAGAATCCAGAAGCAGAAAAGGCCTCGAATATCCGGTACTACACGACTTCACCTGAAATCAGGAAGAGAAACTGGGAGCTCAGAGCTTCTGGGGACCTTTGGCCAAGTGTTGCCCCAAATGATGGGCACAAAGCTTTAGCTAACCTTGAGGAGAAACTCCTCCTTTTGATAACGCAGAACGTGGATGGGCTTCATCAACTAGCTGGGTCTCCAGAGGATCGAATAGTTGAAATCCATGGAAATACAAGAAATGTAAAATGTCTTGATTGCGACTATTTAGCCCCAATGGAAGAAGCTTTAGAGAGAGTTCGTAACGGTGAGGAAGATCCACGTTGCGAGACATGCAACGGGTTATTGAAATCAGCTACAATCTCATTTGGTCAATCCTTGGTTGCCGAAGATTTACTTAGATCTGAACAATCAATTCACGAATGTGATTTACTGATGACAATCGGGACATCGTTAACAGTGGGACCAATTAATCGAATTGTACCTCTGGCTCATAGTCTCGGTAAACCAATACTAATTCTCAACGGAGAACCTACAGAATATGATGGACTAGCCTCCTACTTGATAAGGGGAGATATTAGTTCCACTCTTCAAGAAATTTGTTATTCAGCCTAATAGTGTGAATTTCGTAATATGAAATTAAAATAAGCTATGGCCAATTTCCGCGAGCTATTAAAAAACACTAAATCTGAAATTACTGAAGTTTCAGCAGAAAAGGCAGAAAGTCTCCTTTCGGATGGGTGGACACTCCTCGATGTTCGAGAACCGGATGAGTACGAACAAGGCGCAATAAATAGTTCAGTTCATATACCCCGTGGGAATCTCGAGAGTTCGATAGAAGCCCGAATACCTAATAAAGAAGCCAAAATTGTTGCTATGTGTGCAGGAGGTGCGCGTTCTGCGTTTGCCGCAAAGACGCTTCAGGAAATGGACTACAAAAATGTAGTTTCATTGGATGGCGGTTTTAATCAATGGAAGGATGAGAGTCGCAGATGGGAAATTCCGGCTGTCTTAGACCAAAGCAAGCGGAACAGGTACCAAAGGCACTTACTACTTCCCGAAGTCGGAGAAGCAGGGCAAATAAAGCTTCTAAACTCTAAGGTCCTGTGTCTGGGCGCAGGAGGACTCGGCTCGCCTGCAGCGCTATATCTTGCTGCCGCCGGAGTAGGAACGCTAGGTATCGTCGATATGGATGTCGTCGATGAATCTAATCTTCAACGACAAATACTCCATAACTATTCAAGGATAGGTCAGCAAAAAGTTGATTCTGCAAAGAAAACTATCAATGAGCTAAACCCTGATGTAAGTGTGATTACGCATCCCGTAAGGCTCGACGCATCAAATATTGAGGAAGTCATTTCGCAGTACGACCTCGTAGTCGACGGAACCGATAATTTCCCAGTCCGCTACATGCTTAATGATGCCTCTGTCAAACTAGGTATTCCAGTCATACATGGTTCAATCTTTCGATTTGAGGGACAAGTAACCGTATTCGACCCTCAAAACGGGCCAACATACCGTGATATGGTGCCTGAACCCCCACCTCCCGAATTAGCACCAAGCTGCGCGGAAGCTGGAGTATTGGGTGTCCTTCCGGGAATCATCGGCTGCCTTCAAGCATTAGAAGCAGTAAAAATGATTCTTGAATTAGGAGATTCCCTTACTGGCCGGTTGCTTACATTCGATGCAACAGAAATGAGCTTCCGAGAGTTTAAATTAAGGAAAGACCCTAATCTGGAAATTACCTGGGAGAACCGAGATCGTGTTCAGGTCGTAGAACTCAGCGACACCTGTAGGCCAGCTCCTCTAACCAAAGCTTGATGATCTTCTAACTATCAGATGGACCTAAGGTTGTCTTCGTTTTTATCATCGCTCGGAACTACCGATGGTGTTCCAACCGTTTACGATTTTACACTTAACTGGTTAAATGACTTCTCGAAAGGTGTTTCAGTATAAATCATTTGTCAGAGACTGTCAGAATCCTCGCTCTGCCGAATAGGAAGCCTAAGCCCCATGCGACATGCATGGTAACAAAAATCAGACTTAAAGCAACCCTCAGCCTAAATGGAAGACCCTTTTGGAGGATTGATACAGCAATAGAAACTGATAAGTATGTAATCAAAGGAATCAGATACCAAACACTGGATAACACAAATAGAACTATTGAGGCAAGGATTAGGATAATCAGACTTGGGGCAGCAACTTGCCTTATTCTCATTGACTTAGGGTGTTTGAAGATTACTTTCCTTTTCCAACTTCCGTACTGAAAGAATTGGTTAAATAATTGAGAAATATTAGATCTCGGAAAATATTTGACGACCATCTCCGGAGTGAACCAAACCGATCTTCCTGCTTCACGAATTCTGATATTAAGCTCATAGTCTTGATTACGAATAAGCTTCTCATCAAAACCACCTAGTTCTCTGAATAGAGCAGCGTCGAAGACTCCAAGGTATACGGTGTCAACCGGTCCTTCTAACCCTCCATAATGAAACTTAGAATTTCCAACGCCGAACTTTGACGTCATAGCAGCCGCTACAGCACTTTGGAATCCAATCTCTCCGGTAGCCATTTGGATACCACCAACATTACCTGCACCAGTTTCCCTAATTTTTTTCACAGCAATGTCGACGTACGAATCAGGAAGTAGGCAATGTGCATCAACACGAACAAGGTATTCGCCCGTTGCGATTTCTGCAGCTAAATTTAAGCCACGAGCTGTCCCTCCACTTTTATTTTCCACAATTTGAATACGCGGATCTAATTTCTCTTGTTCCTCTGCAGCCACACTAGTTTCATCATCAGAAGGGCCAATTGCCAGGATGATCTCGACAATATTTGTATAGCTCTGATTAAGAACAGTCTCTATTGTCCTTTCAAGCGTTTTTGCAGCATTCCTGACTGGCATTATTACGGATACTGGAGGCTTTAAGTGGTCCATCGTTAGGGTCTTCGCACGAGAATTGTCCAAATAGTTTGAAATAGAATTTGGATATCAAGGATTGGAGACCAATTAACCAAATACTGAAGGTCATGACCTAATTTATAAGCAGGGTCTGTATGGTACCTTCCTTTGACCTGTGCTAGCCCCGTGATGCCCGGTGCAATATCATGTCTGCGCTCGTAGCCTGGAATTTCTAACTGGTACTGGTTCGTAAAATCAGGTCGCTCTGGTCGAGGCCCGATAATAGACATCTCTCCCTTTAATACATTTACGAATTGGGGAATTTCATCCAGACGAGTTTTCCTTATCCAATCGAGACCTTTAACAACACGTTCGTCTTTGTGCTGTGCTTTTATTACGCCAGTGTCAATCTCAGCGTTCTCGGTCATCGTGCGAAACTTTAGCATCATAAACGACTGTCCAAATTTTCCAGTTCTTTCCTGTCGGTAGATTATATTCCTGCCCGCAAGTAGCCTTACATAGCCTGCCACGAAAGTTGCTATGAGCATTAACGGGACTAAACCAATCGTAAGATACAAAAGCTCTATTGTACGTTTTAGAGTAGATCGAGGTTTTGACAGAGAATGAGCGCGCAAAGCTATGAAAGGCATTCCGCCTATTTGTAGGCTTCGTTTGATACCCAGAAGAGTATCCGAAGGTATTACCCTCTGAAAAATGCCTATTCTTTGCTTTTCAATTTCTGCTAAGGGCGTAGGGTAGACGCTTTCAAGGCCTCCTGCGCTCATCAATAGAATATCCGTTGCGGATAGCTCATTAACAAGATCAGCTAAATTCATTGGGTGATCCACTAAGCCAACAACTGTGACCTCAGTTTCTGACACCAAAATGTGATCACTTCCTAAAGAGATATCACTATCGTTTCCCACAAGAAGCACGCGCGGTCTACCAAAGCGCTTATTTCGCACTTTATGCGACAACCATCTATTAAATGCAATGCCAAGTGAACCGAAAATACCAAAAGCAACTAAATTACCCCGCGGCATCAAGAAAAACCCAGTTATTAATGCAAGCGTAGCGTCCACAAGAATAGCAAACGCAGTCAATGCTGTAACGCGTGGAAGAAAAGATCTAGCCCCGATCCTTGGCGAGGGCTCATATAGCTCCCCAAAGTAGTAGACAATCAAGTGAATCAGAACAGCTATTAAGAATCCGGCACAATATGTGCTGAATGATTTAGGCCATGATGTGCCAAATCTTACGAGTAGAGAAGCGAACAAGATAGAAAACAGGACAAAAAAATCTGCAACATAGAGCGCTCGGAATCTAGTTCCTTTCAGCAGTAAATTCCTTTTCACTGATACCTTTCGCTTCATGCGATGATGATTGCACGAATTCTAGCTGTCAGGATCAATCACTATGACGATATCTCCGGCACCAACGGAATCGCCCTCAGAAACCCCAATTTCAGATATCGTTCCATCTACATCTGAAGAAATATTATTCTCCATCTTCATAGCTTCTAGAACCAGAAGAATATCTCCTGACTCGACTGTGTCTCCGACAGCTACCTGAATTTTGACTATCGTTCCCTGCATAGGGACGGAAATTTTCCCATCCCCGCCAGATGCGCTGGCGCCAGTTGAAGATGCGCTTCGCCGGATTTGACTTTTCCCACTTGGAACAGACATAGATACGCTAAAGCGTTTACCATTGACCTCCACGTCTGTAGTTCGAACAACTGAATTACTTCCATCTTCGATGTTCTCCGTATCGGAGCCTTTAACGCCAGTTAAATCGAGACCTTCCTCAACCCACTTTGTAGAATGCTTGTTTGCTTGGAAATCAGGGTGCCTTAGAATAGCCAGATCAGCTGGGATAGTAGTACTGAGTCCGGATACTTCAAATTCCTCAAGGGCTCTTATAGTCCTTGCGATGGCAGTTTCCCTATCCTTACCCCAGCAGATTAGTTTGCCAACAAGGTTGTCATAGAATTGGCTGATCTCATCGCCCTCTTCATAACCGCCATCCCACCTTGTTCCAAAACCAGCCGATGCTTTGAATGTGGCGAGCCTTCCCGGACTAGGAAGAAATTGTCCTTCAGCCGGATCTTCAGCATTAATTCTGACCTCAATAGCATGGCCTGTTATTTCAACATCTTCCTGTGCGATGCTCAGTTCTTCTCCGAAGGCAACTCTAAGTTGCTGTTCAACCAAATCAATTCCCGTTACCATTTCCGTAACAGGATGCTCCACCTGAAGACGAGTGTTCATCTCAAGGTAGTAAAACTCTTCGTTTTCATACAAAAACTCCACCGTACCGGCATTGACATAATCACAGCCTTTAGCCACGGAAACTGCAGCCTCACCCATTTGCCTGAGTATTGATTCAGGGATATCAAAAGCTGGTGCTTCTTCTATAAGCTTTTGGTGCCTTCGCTGTGCTGAACAGTCCCTGGTTCCGAGGTAGATAGCGTTACCGTGCTGATCACAAAGAACCTGAACTTCAACATGCCTCGGCTTAGTGAGATACCTTTCCATATATATTTCGTCTCGGCCAAAGTAGGCGAGTGCCTCTCTTTGCGAAGAATCAATAGCAGCTTGAATCTCGTCCTTACCTCGAACGACCTTCATACCGCGCCCTCCACCTCCGTATGCAGCCTTGATAGCAACTGGATAGCCATGCTCAGCAGCAAAATCCTCTACCTCACTAGGCGATGTAATAAAATCTGTGGTGCCAGGCACTCCACTTACTCCTACCTTCTCAGCTGCTTGACGTGCGCTGATTTTGTCACCCATAACGGCAATAGCGCCAACAGGAGGGCCAATAAAGGTAACGCCTTTCTCAGTTATAGCCTGAGCGAATTCAGCGTTTTCGGAGAAAAATCCGTAACCAGGATGGACTGCATCAATTTCAGCAGCTTCAATAATTTCGAGAATCTTTTCTGTATTCAAATAGCTATCTGCAGCAGTTTCGCCTCCGAGAGCATAAGCTTCATCTGCAAGCCGTGTATGCAATGCATTGCGGTCCAACTCTGAATATACTGCGACTGACTGAATTCCTAACTCACGGCAGGCTCGAATGACCCTAACAGCGATCTCTCCTCTATTAGCAATAAGTACCTTTGTGAACACGGCTATAACGTTACAGAATTTGGAGCAAAAGTAAGTGTCAATCTTAAAACTCATTGAAATTTTTTCTGCTTGGAGGAAAGCTAAAATTCTCCAAAGAAGGCTTAAAGCCTATAATTTCGGGGAAATTACCTGGAAATCAACGACTGGGTCAACCAATCAAGATTTGATGCGTAAGGCTCAAACTGGGAAAAATCACCTTTCAGTAGCTATTGCTGATCACCAAACTGCCGGTAAAGGGCGGAAAGAAAGGCAATGGATATCGGAGAAAAGGTCAGCGCTATTGATGTCTGTGCTGTTTGAAGTAGATACAATTTCAGATCTATTAAGCCTTTACAGCATGAAGTTATCTATCTCAGCCGTCAGGGCCCTTGAACAACTCGGGTTTTCACAAATAAAAATCAAATGGCCAAATGATCTTATAACCCTGCATCATGGGGAGCCTCACAAGTTGGCGGGAATCCTTGCTCAGTCAACTATAAAGGGCACAAGTGCAACTGTGGTAGTTGGATTAGGGCTCAATATTTCACTAGCAAACCTAAGGGGGCTTTTGCCGGATGACAGCGTATCCGCATTGTCTGAAATTGGAAAACCGCCGGATGTCATAGACCTTGCCGAAGGTATCCTCAGAGAAGTTATTTTAACTGATCTGGATAAAGAGTCTCTTTTAGTTGAGTATGAAAAATATTCTCATACTCTTGGCACTGATGTAAGGGTAGAAATCGGGGACGAGAGATTCGAGGGTTTTGCAGAGCGCATAACTCAAACTGGGTCCCTGATTGTTAAGGTTGAAAATGGAGTTGAGAGGGAGATCTCAGTCGGTGAGATAATCCATTTACGATGAAAATTCATCAACACAAGAATCTTTATCTAAAAATTCATAGGGTAGCTTGAAGCTATGTCTATTGGAAGAAGACCAAGGCGGAAAAGAACATGGTTTCAACGCTTTTTCTTATTACTGACCTTTCTTATCTTTTGTTCCTCTACGATCGCCGCAATTCTCCTAGCCTACACATCGGAAACTGTTGGTAAGATTCCTCGCACTGCATATGGAACCACTCTTAGCGCCGAGTCAGAATCGAGCAGCGACCCTCTAAATTTCTTATTAATCGGATCTGATTCCATTGCAAATTTACCAGAGGGGGATTATCTCAGGAGAGTTTCAGGAAGATCATCTAAGCAGTTGCTGACCGACACCTTAATCGTTCTTAGGCTTGACCCAAGCGGAGATACAAAAGCATCAGCACTATCCCTACCTCGTGACCTGTATGTTCCTATTTCGGGGTATAGAGATTCGTGGCAAAAGATTAATAGCATTGTTTACTTCACGGACAAGCCGACTTTAGTCCAAACGATACGCGATGTGCTAGAGATCCCAATCCACCATGTAGTAGAGGTGGATTTCAACGGATTCATGCGGTTATTTGAAACTATCGGAGGGCTAGACGTTTATCTTGAATACCCGCTAAGAGACAGAAAAGCTCAATTAGATATTCCAGAATCAGGTTGTGTTACTTTAACGCCACTTCAAGCACTTGGTTTGGTGAGGACGAGAGAGTTGCAGGCGTATGTAGAGAACTTTGACGGCTGGTACGGACCTTCATCTAATGCCTGGGTAAGGGTTGACGGTACAGGAGATTTCGGCCGTCAAGAACGTCAGCAAGATTTCCTGATACTTGCACTCCAGCAAGCTTTTGACTCTGGTTTTCGTAACCCACTTAAAATCACAGAAATTATTCAAGAGGTTCTTGGCGGCGGATTCGTCAATCTCGATGACAGATTGACCCCTCAAAAAGCAATTAACTTAGCTCAACAGTTCCGGAATTTTCGTCCGAATGACTTGGAAAAGTATCTTCTGCCTACCGTTTATGATTTCGCAAACGAACTGTCAATACAGCGCATTATTAAAGCAGAGGCTGAACCTATTCTTGATGTATTTCGAGGTTTGAGAGCGCAGGCTTCAGAAGGCTTAACTCTAGAATCTGGCACGTCAGAACTGTCTCTTGGGACTTCAGAGGTATTTTCTCTAACTTCCTTTGAGGCACCAGCAAATTCTCGAAACCCCTCATTTAGCCCAGTAGTAAGTGGTTCTCAAAAGATGCAAGCAGAGTTAACGAATGAAGAAAAGAGAGCGGAGATTCTTGAAAAAGCAGGAAAAATCCGAGGTTGCTAGGTTAAAACCCTTCAAATTATCTAATGCTTTGCTGCTTTGGTATTTTTTTTTGAAAGAACCTTAAAACTTGCGCCAAAAGTGTCTCTGTAACCACTACCGTATGAAGGCATGGGAAAGGCTTCAACAGCAAAGAAAATTGCAAGAGCGGAAAAGGCTGTATCGTCCAGTGGGCCAACTGAGAGGAGACAGCTTGGTTATCCAGCAGCAGTTGCCTTGGTAGTTGTATTAGGTTTAGCCCTCGTGGTATTCGCTAGAGCAACACGAGATGCTGAGGCATCACCGACGCTTCAGGATCATTGGCACGCAGCATACGGAGTCTGGGATTGTGTAACCGAATCATTCCTAACGCCGTTCCAAAGCGAGTTTGACCCAGAAGGAATACATTCGCACCAAGACGGACTGATACACATTCATCCGTTTACCTCGTCTGTAACAGGCAAAGAAGCGAAATTAGGCGTGTTCCTAAACGCCATGGGGGCTTCTCTTTCAAATAGCGGCCTAGAGCTACCTGGAGGCGCAACTCTAGAATCTGGAGCTACATGCAATGGTGAGGAAGCCATCATGCAAGTCATCCGCTGGGAAGATGCTTTTGTCGGTGGGGAGCCTACAAATATTTTTACTGAGAACCTTGAGGGCGTCCGTTTCCTCAACGATAGGGAAGCCTATACCATAGCCAGAGCTCCACTCGGAGCGGATGTCCCGCTACCTACTACAATTGATAATTTGGAAGGCGTATTAGGAGGCAGAAGCGGTCCTGGAATTGACCCTCCCAATACGACCAATGTCCCAGGTCCTCAGGACTTTGGGGTGGAACTTGACTGATAGCGGGAGAAGGGCAGACTCAGGTCCTGTGCTCGTGATCGTCAGCGGTTATTTCAGCCCCTTACATAGCGGGCATTTGGATTATTTAGAGGAGGCAGCATCCGCAGGTGACCGACTAATTGTGATCGTTAATAACAATGATCAGCAGATTTTGAAAAAAGGTAAGTTAATCATGGACCAAGAAGATCGAATCCGCATCGTTAATGCTTTATCTGTGGTGGATGAGGCAATCATCTCCATTGACAATGATCGGTCAGTGAGCAAAACACTTGCATTGATAGCTGAATCTAACGAAGATTCCAAACTGATCTTTGGCAACGGCGGTGACCGAAATTCTTTGGAAGATATTCCTGAAGTAGGTATCTGTAAGAAGTATGGGATAGAGACCATTTTTAATTTTGGTGGAACCGACAAGAAGGATTCCAGTAGCAGGATAAATCAGGAGTTAGGGATAGAAGCCAAGGGGTAGGCGTTATCTAAAAAGGTCGTCCTGAGGGTCTCTCACAATTTGATCTTGAACAGATCCAATACCAAACCAACTTTCGTCAGCGCCTCGAATTATAGCAATAGGAATTCCTGAAGATTTCCCCATAACAAGTTCAGCCGCTGATGCTAATTCATCTACCAAAGCTACCTCAGTTACTTGCATTTCTCTGCCGAACGCATCAGGGCTTCCACGCAAATCAAGAATTGGCAGAACACCAGCACTACCTATAGCCACATCAGTTAAGCCTCTTCTCCAAGGTCTACCAAAAGTATCAGAAATAATTATTCCGACATCTAGCTTAAACCTGCCCGCCAAGCCATCCCGCAACCTTCTCGCTGAGCGGTCACTATCATCGGGAAGAAGAGCCGCTTGACCACGTTCCACATTCGATAAATCAATCCCCGCGTTTGCACATACAAATCCGTGTTTAGTTTGGCTAATTATCAAGTCACCTCGGCGCCTAAGAATTCTTACAGACTCTTTCTCAACTAATGGTTTATGGCTTAAAGGATCGTCGGGGTCAATCTTTACCATCTGATTTTCAGCCTTGGAGATGATTTTTTGAGTGACGACGAGAATGTCTCCAGACTGAATAGCATCTATCTTCCCGATTATTTCAACTAGGTCATCTCCGGGTGATATCTCGGGAATACCTTCAAGTGGAATTATCTCTAATTTTGTCATTTCAGTTTATTATCTCACTCAATACAGTCCTGCAAAGATCCGCTGACTTAGCGCCGTCGGTCATAACTGTATCTGTAATCATGCATCTAAGGCCCAATTCTTGAATTCTCTTACACTCACTTCTATCAACATCGTCGATAACGAAAGTTCCGACAAAGTTTTTGTAAATTTCAGCAACAGCTGTAGCAGATGCTTCATATCCCAGCTCGTTTAAGAGGCGCCCAGCAGGACCCTTTAATGCTTTGCCATTAATAATTCCCGAGATTGCAATAACATTTTCGCTCCTTTTACGAAGAGCATCTTCAATTCCGGAAATTGAAAGTATCGGAGCAATACTCACAAGGGGATTCGAGGGAGCGATAAGAACAATATCGGCTGTAAGAATTTCAGAAATGACATCAGATGCTGGCTGGGCTGTTTCGTGGCCTTCGAATCTGATGTTGGCGATTTCAACATCATGCGATAGTCGAACAAAATAGTCTTGAAAATTTAATTCCTCTCCTCCAACGGTCGTAACTATTGTCCGGACGGGATCGTCACTCATTGGGATAACCCTGACTGCAACTCCCCACTTGGTGGCGATTTCATGAGTTATCTCCGAAAGGGTAGCTCCTTCGGAAAGTTTCTGAGTGCGAAATAAATGAGTTCCAAGGTCCCTGTCACCAAGACGAAACCAATCAATTCCTCCATATTTAGCCACCATATCCATGGCTTTCCACCCTTCGTCCTTTAAACCCCATCCCGTATCGGGATTAATTTCATTTGCGAGAGTGTAAATTATTGTGTCAAGGTCTGGGCTGATATGGAGACCATGCATTGATAAGTCGTCTCCCGTGTTCACAATAGCTGTTACGGACTTGGGGTCGACTACTTTAATTAGGCCTCGAAGTAATTTGGCAGCACCAACGCCACCACATAGAACGACTATTCTTTTGTTAGTCAATTCTGTCACGCTAAACCTTTGAGGCGTCCTTGGAGCAAGGCTAAATCCGCTTCAACCATCATGGTCACAAGGTCCTCAAACGACGTGGTGGGCTCCCAAGCAAGTACTTTCTTCGCTTTGCTGTAATCCCCAACAAGGAGATCAACTTCGGCTGGCCTGAAATATTGTTCATCTACAAGTACATGGTCTTCGTAATTGAGTCCGAGGTGGCTAAAGGCAAGATCGCAAAATTCTCTCACGCTATGGGTCATCCCAGAACAAATTACATAGTCATCTGGTTCTTCTTGTTGAAGCATCATCCACATCGCTTCAACGTAATCGCCGGCAAATCCCCAATCTCTCTTCGCGTCAAGATTGCCCAACGAGAGCTTTTCTTCAAGCCCTAACTTAATTGATGCAGCACCATAACTTATTTTTCGAGTAACGAACTCTAAACCACGTCTCGGACTCTCATGATTAAAAAGTATGCCGCTCGAGGCATGGAGATCATAGCTTTCACGATAATTGACAGTTATCCAATGCCCATATACTTTCGCAACGCCATAAGGGCTACGAGGGTAAAACGGAGTGGATTCAGTTTGAGGAACTTCTGCTACTTTGCCAAACATTTCACTAGAGCTCGCCTGATAGAATCGAATATTAGGGTCAACAATACGAATTGCATCGAGCATTCGAGTAACACTTAAAGCAGTTGTTTCTCCTGTTAGGACTGGTTGCCCAAATGAAGTCTGAACAAAGGATTGTGCGGCAAGGTTGTAGATCTCATCAGGCTCATGAATTTTGATCGCATCAATTAGTGAGACTTGATCAAGTAAATCGCCGTTTGCGAACGCTATTGATCCCTGTATGTGTGCAATGCGTTCGTAATTTACAGTGCTGCTTCTCCGAACCATGCCTACGACCTCGTAGCCCTTGTTCAGAAGTGCTTCAGCAAGATAAGATCCATCTTGACCAGTTATTCCTGTGATTAGTGCTTTAGGCAAAAGATCTCCTTATCTTTCCTCAGTTATTAGAGCTTTTGTTGACTTGATTGTGTCTTCAATGGTTTGCTCAAATTCTATATGGGGTTCCCAGCTAGTTTGCTTATGAAGCTTTGAGTAGTCTCCGACTAATACAGGTGTATCAGACGGCCTATGGAGCTTAGGGTCTATTTTGAGTTCGAGTTCAAAATCAATTCGACTTAAAAGCGCAGTGGCTAAATCTAAAATCTTTCTACCAGTTCCAGAGCATACATTATAGACATTACCTCCTTCGCCCTTAGTGAGAATTAATCTATAAGCTCGTACAACATCTCGAACATCTGTGAAGTCTCGTATCGCTGCAAGATTTCCAACTGTGATCTCTGAATGTCCGATTTGTCGAGCTAAAAGCATGCGTTTGGCTAATGCGGCGACAACATAATTTTCCTTTTGCCCAGGTCCAAAGTGATTAAATGATCTTGCCATCATGATTTCTAAATTGCGCGAATTCATTTGCTGGCATAGTAACTCTGCAGCGGCTTTACTTGTCGCGTAAGGGTTTAATGGGGTAATTGCGTGCTCTTCAGTTATCGGCAACTCAGACTCTTTAACCGAGCCATAAACCTCTGCGCTCGATACACAAAGTACCTTCTTTACACTAGATATTTGGCATGCACGAAGTAAGTTCAGGGTGCCTTCAGCGTTAACACGAAAAGTTTTAAGTGGATCTTCCCAAGAGGCTTTGACATCTGCTTGTCCAGCAAGGTGATAAACAAACTCAGGTTGAATTTCTGAAATTAGATCGGCCATGCCAGCGGGGTCCAACAAGTCTGGCCCCCCAAGGGAAAGATCAGAACAGATAACCTCATCTCCCTGGTCAGAAAGATGCTCGGCTAAATGTTGACCAACAAATCCCCCAGATCCAGTTATTAGAGCTTTCATTATTTCCCTTACTAATTACTATTAATTGTACTGCTGCGATGAAGGGGTCACTATCGAAGAGTTCTAAAGGTGAGTTATTTATCTTGCAGATACTTATTGGGGTACATGAGAAATAGGGAATTCGGGATTATTCTTCGCCACAGTGGAAGATTTGCGTAAAAGTGACGAAATAGAGCTTAATGAGGAGGTTTTTGCGTTTCCCCCTGTCCGAATTGTCGTAGTAGCGCATAAGGAAAATGAATGGTTTAAAGAATCAGTAGCTTCTTTCGCGAACCTGAATTATTTAGATAAGCAACTTATCGTTCTTGTGACAGGGCAAACGGAATGGGTGGAACCAATAGTCAGTCAATACTTTCCTGATGCCGACATACTCCAAGTAGACCCTGAAGCAGGACTTGGAGCCAATTTTAATGAGGTGATGAATAGTTCAGATGAGCCAGCATTCTATTTATTTTGTCACCACGACGTAGCTTTAGCTCCTGATGCCTTGCGACTACTGGTTGAAGAGTCATACCGTTCAAATGCTGCAGTAGTGGGTCCCAAAGTAGTGAATTGGGATCGTCCCAACGAGCTCTTGGATGTTGGGAAGGGCATGAACAGATTCGCCGTGCCTGTGCAGAGAGTTGAGGCAGGGGAAATTGATCAAGAACAATTTGATTCAGTTGAACAGGTATTTGCTGTATCTAATACCGCACTTTTGGTTCGGGCGGACCTCTTTAAAGCTCTTGACGGCTTTGATGAGGCAATGGGTATGTTTGGAGAAGATCTTGATTTCTGCTGGAGAGCTCAAATTGCAGGTGGGAAAGTCATGGTAGTGCCTGGAGCAGTAGCCCGCCACAGAGCTGAAAGTGGAGAATACCAAGCGAATCCGAGCAGGAACAGGTTGATTGAACGACATCGGCTTAGGGCAATTCTCAGTAACTACGGAAAAGTCAAAGTTCTCCCTGTGCTGCTTCTAAATCTTTTAGTCTCAATAACAAAAGGAATTTTAGGACTGGTTCGAGGTCGTCTTTCCAATCTAGGAATACTTTGTGATTCCTGGTCGTGGAATCTTCTTAACTTAAAATCCTTGCTTCAAAAGCGAAAAAAAATTAATGAATTAAGACGTGTAACGGACTCAGAACTTGCGTCTCTCAAAATAAATTCATTACCTTTCCAAAGAGCCTTTTCATCTCTCAATACCTATGAAAATGCCAGACTAGAGTCAAGTGGTCGGCTACGCATTTGGATTAACGATCTTCGGAATGGCCCATCCAAAGTTTCTGTAGCCTTTTCCTTTATTTCTATAATCTTGTTCGTCTTTGGCAGTAGGCATTTACTTACTCGAAAAGTGCCTGCAATTGGTGAGTTGGTTTTATTTGATAAGGGGCCAACAGAAATATTTGACCTCTGGGCTTCTGGTTACTGGGTAACTGGACTTGGATACGAGGGAGCGATGCCGAATGCTATGAGCTTAATTGGTTTTCTAGGAATCATATTCTTCGGCTTCATGGGTTTATTGAGAACAGTCCTTACTCTTGGGATGATCCCGATCGGGGTATTGGGTATCTGGTTCTTCCTAAAGCCATTTGGCTCGCCATACATAAAAGTCGCCGGAGCGACTATATACCTAGTGAGCCCCGTTTCGTACTATGCGCTAAGTGTAGGGAATTGGGATGCGCTTATCCTATATGGTTCTTTACCCTGGGTCCTCACACTGATTAGCCGCGCAGGAAAGTCTTCTCCTCTAGGGAAGTCTGGCGGCGAAATCGGACCCAATGTTATCGCTTCAGACTTTTTTAGAGAGGTTTTGACTTTAGGCATCTTCGTAGGCGTTGTTGTTTCTCTCTCTCCGGTATCGGTCTTGTCTATGATCGCCGTTTCATTATTAGTTCTTGTAGGCTCGCTGGTCGCTGGAACAGCTATAAAGGCTCTTCGTCTTGTCATAGTGACTATAGTAAGTTGCCTTTTTGCTCTGGCATTGAATCTTCCGTGGCTACTTGATGCATTTATCTATAATCCATCGTTAGAAGCTATTTTGGATAACAGGACTCCAAATACGGAAACAATTACTGTCCTGAAAGCTCTGACTTTAAACCCTGACCTAGCTGGAAATTCCATTTTAGGTTGGGGGTTTCCAGCTGTTGCCGCTGTCCCTCTTCTTATCGCTAAGGGAGAGAGATGGGGGTGGGCAGTGCGTGGTTGGACCTTCTATTTGGCTGGGATAGGTATGGTGTGGGTTGAGGAGATGGAATACGTTCCGGTTTCGTTTCCTCAAGCAGAAATTCTATTGATACCAGGAGTACTGGGGCTTGCTATTGCAGGTGCGATGGGCGCCGGAGCGCTTCAACGAGATCTTCAAACATTCAAGTTTGGTTGGAGGCAAATGGTTCCGTTGACCGCAATCGTGGCAATTACTATGACGATTTTGCCATTTCTCGGTTTAACATTCTCTGGGGATTGGGGAATGCCAGACGATGAATTAAATGATGTCCTTTCCTACGATGAAGACGCTAATAGTAAAGTCTTATGGATTAGTAACAGTGATTTACTTCCTGAGTCAGGCGAGAAATTTACCGATGACCTCTCGATCATCGTGACTGGTGATTTGGCATCTTCCTTTGAAAATCGTTGGCAACCTCCCAAGAGCAATATTGACGATTTGTTGAAGGAGTCTTTGGACCTTGCTAGAAATAATGGAACGTCAAATCTCGGGATTCTGTTATCGCAATTTGGGATTACTGATATTATCCTTCTCGAACGCTTAGTGCCTCTTCCATCCACCAGTCGGAGTTTCCAGATAGAGGAGAGATTCAAACTTTCCCTATCCCGTCAATTAGATCTATTAAAGATAGACGTTGCTCCCGGCATTACCCGCTACCAGAATTTATCTTCTGTAGGCTTTGGAGTTATAGCGGATGAGGGAAGCACCGTAAAACGTGCACTATCAAACTATGCCTCAACCTCCGAGAGCCCGTTCCTTGATGCCCTACAACCAGTTGGGGACGACATGAAGAAATATCAGGGCGTCATTGAGCTCAATCAAGAAATATATTTAGCGTTCCCCTTCTCAAAGCAATGGGAACTCGAAGTTAACAATGCTACTGTTGAACCAGAAATCGCTCTTGATTGGGCAACAGGATTTTCGCCAAAAAGCAAGGGGACAGTAGAGCTAAGATATAACACGAGCAATTCTCAAAAGACTGCAGTTGCTCTTCAAGTTATACTCTGGTCGATTGCTTTTATAGCGCTTGCTCGAACTATGTCTGAAGTGAAAGTGGATGGAAGATGAAAGTCACGCGCTGGCCAGCAATATTAATATTCGCATTACTACTAAGCGCTTCCTTGATCATTCAGCCTGATGATGAGGTTGCCTCAGATGCAGTTCTTCAGAAAAATCAACCGTCGCTAATTGGGGATATCAAGAATCTTTCCTCAACCTGGTATTGCGTAGCCGGAAGTGTAGGTGATGCTAGCCTAGCGAATCACGAACTTCTTCTAGGGAATCCCTCTAACACTGAGTCATCTGTTCTTATTTCTGTAGTTTCTGTCCTCGCTTCCGGTCAGCAAAATTTGACTGATGGATCAGGAGACACGGTGCAGGATATATACCAGCTTCCTGTGATCCAAGAGGAGTTTCCATTGCCCCCACGAACAGTGACTTCGGTTAAACTGGCAGAGATTGATGGCGTTTCGGGCGACTATGCTGCAGCTTTGATCCAGTCAAATTTGGGGAATTTAATAGTTGAACATAGACTCACCGGTCCCTTGGGTTTAGCGCAATCACCGTGTGCATCAACTACATCGCCTGAATGGAGCTTCGCTGCTGGGACGACAAGAACAGAAACGCGTGAAATGATCTTTCTCTTTAACCCCTACCCTGATAGCGCGGTATTAGACATTACGTTTGCAGCTGATGGGAGAACTCGTCGCCCAGATTCTTATAATGGGCTGGTTGTGCCCCCTCAATCTTTGCTGCCTATCGATGTAACATCAGTAGTCACACTAGCAGAAACTATCAGCACTCAAATTACTGCCAGAACCGGACGAATCGTTGCAGAACGCCTTGTTATGTTCGGAGATGAAATAGCCCCTAATGGCTTAGATGTCGAAGTTGGGTCGCCAAGTTTAAATGACCTTTGGGTATTTCCAGGAGGGATGGAGTCAGCCGTTCAGGTTTCAGTCACTATATTCAACCCTTCAGAGACAGAAGTAGCTGTTGTAGATGTCGAAATTATTCCTGATGTATCTGATATTGGTTATATCGAACCAATATCGGTATCTATACCCGCAGCAAGTTCACGAGACGTCAATTTTTCATTAGATGGGGAAGGGGGAGACTCCTCCGCCATTGATGCTTCAACTCGAATTGCGAAGGGTATCCCTTATTGGGTTGTTGTTCGCAGTACTAACGGTGTACTTGTTGCTTCTGAGAGGGTTCTTTTAACTACTTCCGCAGGGAATTTAAGCTCGGGTTATAACCCAGGGGTTGATATCTCAGGGCAAGAACATTACTTCCTTTTAAAAGAACCTTTAGGAAGAGTAGCTATAGTTAATCCAGCTTCCGATCGCCTGACCCTACTTGAAATTGAAGCCCTTTCAAATGGTAATATCTTCTCGTCACAAATAATAGAAGTTTCAGCGAAGTCTAGAAAGATAATTGACCTTCAGCAGTTAGGTGTCCCACAAGATTCTATTCTGAGAATAGTATCTACCGAGCCAGTCAGCGTTGAAAGATTTTTGGGAGCAGAAGGTTCTGGAGACTGGGGAAATGTTTCTCCAGTTGCAGATAGCGTATCAGACCTGTCTGTATCGCCACCGGAATTTGATTAGTTGATCTTTACGCTCTGTCCGCTCTCGGGTGGAATAATATTCAGGTTCACTAACGCTTCAGATATTGCGATAGAGGGTGGGACACCAGCGAAGGACCACTGAACGATTCCCTGTCGGTCGGCCAAGAGTAGAATAGGCACGGAATCAATTTCGTATCTAGCGTGCAATGATTTATTAACGGCGAAATCAATATTTTGAACTACAACGTTAGATAAGGAAATTTTAGAAACTTCATTCACGACTAAATCACATGCATCGCAGGTCTCGGATGTAAATAAAACGAAAATCCATTCAATATCCGGTTCACTGAAGTCTGATCGGTCTAGCTGATAAGGGAGTATCGATCTAGGTACAGAGGGACTGTCTGGTTTCCTTCGATTAGCTAAAGCTGAAACACTGAAAGCAGTTACCCCAATTACTAATATAAGGATGATAGTGAGTACCATTCTCTTTTAATTATAGGTTTTCAGGTTTGCTGAATTTCTGGAGTGCAGGTATTTCGGCATTTGCCTCTGAAGGATTTAAGTCATCGTCATGGTCTTTAGTTTCTTTTGAAATTCCCAAAAGAGAGTGAACATCGCTGCTGTCTAAGGTTTCCTTTATGAGAAGTGATTGTGCAAGAGCGTCCAGTCCCTCGCGATTTTCATTGATTAGGTCTTGGCACCGTTTTTCAGCTTCCCGGAGAATTGACTCAATTTCCTCATCTATGAGATTAGCCATGTCGTCAGAATAATCTCTTCCACGACCCATATCTTCACCAAGAAATACTTGTTCTTGGGATCGCCAAGCCATTGGTCCGACCCGTTCACTCATACCCCACTCGCGCACCATTCTTCTTGCCATGTCGGTCGCTCGCGCTAAGTCATCTGCAGCTCCGCTTGATACCTCGCCAAATACGATATCCTCGGCGACTCGTCCTCCGAGCATTTTTACCAATTCGTCTTTCACGTAGCTTTTCTGAAGTAGATACCTATCTTCTTCAGGTAAGGTCATGGTTACTCCCAAGGCCATACCGCGTGGAATAATTGAGACTTTGTGGAGTGGGTCTGCATTTGGCATCAATGCAGCGGCTAATGCATGTCCGCTCTCATGGTAGGCAACCCGTTCCCGCTCATGTTTATTGAGAACCGTCGCTTCTCGTGTTTGCCCCATGAGAACCCGATCTCTCGCTTGCTCTAGATGCATATTCTTAACTTTCTTATCACCTTCACGAACAGCGATTAGAGCAGCTTCGTTGATCAAGTTAGACAGATCTGCGCCACTCATTCCCGGTGTTCCCCGAGCTAACAGGCTCAGATCGACATCCTCATCCATCTTCTTAGCTTTGGCATGAACTTCTAGAATTTGTTCACGATCTTCTAATTCGGGAAGTGAAACTATTACTTGTCGGTCGAATCGGCCAGGTCGCAATAAAGCAGGGTCTAAGATGTCTGGTCTATTAGTCGCAGCCATCATCACAATGCCCTCAGTCGCCTCGAATCCATCCATCTCTGCCAACATTTGATTCAGAGTCTGCTCACGTTCATCATGTCCACCTCCGAGCCCAGCTCCTCTTTTGCGCCCAATGGAATCAATCTCATCAATGAAGATAATAGCGCTTCCCATTTTGCGAGCACTTTGAAAGAGGTCCCTCACTCTGCTGGCTCCAACACCAACAAACATTTCCATGAAATCGCTTCCGGTAACAGATAAGAACGGCACTCCAGCCTCGCCTGCAACAGCTCTTGCGATCAGGGTTTTGCCTGTGCCCGGAGGGCCAACTAGGAGAACGCCTTTTGGTATACGTGCTCCTATTTCAGCAAACTTTTCAGAATCTTGTAGGAAGTCAACTACTTCCTGGATTTCTTGCTTGACTCCTTGATAGCCGGCCACATCGTCAAACGTTGTTGAAGGTCTTTCAGTTGTGTAAGCCTTCGCTTTAGAGCGGCCTATGGACATAATGTTGCCCATTTGTCCTTGAGCCCTTCTATTTAGCCAATAGAAAAAGAGCAAGATAAGTGCAAGCGGACCGAGAACAGGGATTATGAACCCTGTCCATATATTTGAGCCGGGGGTAAAGAACTTGAAGTCTTCAATGTTCTCAAGAAAGAGTCTTTCATCATCGCTCGAGAGTTCAAGCGGTCCTGACGTTTTGAATTTGTCTCCTGACGTCGACTCAAAGGTAATTTTTCCAGTGTTGTTATTGAACTCTGCGACCGCCACTTGTCCAGAAGAGACTTGAATGCGGAATTCCTGATACGGTAAGTCCGTTGCATCATCGTTATTGAGAATATTTGGGAGAAAAAACAGGGCTAGAAGTCCTAATGCCAAAAGGTATGAGACCCTCTTTCGCCAGGGGTTGACCGTTTTTGTTTCCTCATCTTCTCGCTGGGTGTCTTTGGGTGCTGGTGGAAGGCTTTCGCTCATAAATATATCGTAGTGGAATTCACGTCCATTAAATCAGTCAACAGTGAGATGTTAGGAGTTTCTTGTCACATGCAATGTGATGCATGAACGTTTTGGTTAGGATTCAGAATGTGTCTGGCACAGTAGATTCTGAAGATAATTTACCTCTCGAAGAATATGCTTTCCCACCACCTGGCCGACTTGAAAATGATTGGCGAAAGTGGGGATTCGGCCAAGTAATTGTTGGATATGGATTGAGTTTGGTGGCATCAATAGTAACGCTAAGCCTTATTCTAGAACTTACAAATTTTAACGATTGGGATGACGTTCCAATGTGGGGTGTCTCTTTAGTTGGCCTATCTCAGCAACTCGTTTTGATAGCGGCTGTTGTTATTTCGGCACGAACTTTTGGGTTTAACTTGCAGAAGGACTTTCTATTTCAGTCAAAAAAGGCTGATGTGCCCAAAGGTTTGTGTTATGGTGTCGCTGCTCAAATTCTTGTTGTTCCTGCGGTGACGTACCCTTTCGTATGGATCTTTGACATTGATGCTGATCGGATAAGTGAGCCAGCAAGAGAGCTGAGCGATAAAGCTACTTCATCGCTAGGGGTAATAGCTATCATCGTGACGGTAGGCATATTAGCGCCGCTCGCGGAGGAACTTTTCTTTCGGGGACTTCTTTATGGAGCTATAAGGAAGAGGGGAGACTCTCTAGGAAGCGAAAAATCAATCGTGTGGATTTCGATAATTGTATCTTCTGCAATCTTTTCAGCCATTCATTTTCAGTTGCTTCTCTTCCCTGCCTTATTTGTAGTTGGTATGATCTTTGCTCTCATTTATGAAAGGTCGCAAAGGTTGGCTCCAGCAATCTGGGCTCATATCGGGTTCAATGCTACGACTCTGTTGTCACTACTCGCATTCAACTAGTATCTAAATGATTTCATTTCATTTGTGTCCTCAGTGTTACTTCTCGCTACCTTGAATACATGGGTGATATAGACGCAATTTTTAAATCCTATGACGTTAGGGGATTGTATCCCCAAGAGATAGACGAGAGACTCTGTCAAAATATTGGATTGGCATTCGCAAGTTTTCTTTTGGAAGAAGACCCACAGATTACTCAGATAATAGTTGGAATTGATATGCGTCCATCTTCAAAAGATCTTTCGGAGCATTTCATTAAGGGAATAGTATCTCTCGGCGTAGATGTTATCTATCTAGGTTTAAGCTCGACAGACATGCTTTATTACGCTTCGGGTGTTCTTGGTTCACCAGGGGCAATTTTTACTGCCTCTCACAACCCTGCCGACTATAACGGAATTAAGTTGTGTAGAGCCTATGCAGTGCCAATAGGTGAAGGGTCTGGGCTAGAACGCGTCAAATCTCTTTGCGATACGCAGATCAAAATCCCGAATGAAGCAAACGGTAATGTAATTCACCTTGATCTTCTAGAAGGCTTCACTGACCATATTCTTAGCTTCGTTAATCCAGAAACAATAGCTGATAAAAGAATAATTGCTGATACAGCAAATGGTATGGGAGGTCTAATAGTCCCTTCTGTATTCAGACACATTCCATCGGAAATAAATATTCTTTATGAAGAACTTGATGGAAGCTTTCCTAACCACCCAGCAGATCCTTTAAATCAGGAAAATTTGAAAGACCTAATTAAAAGTGTCATTGACTCCTCAGCTGATATTGGGCTCGCATTCGATGGTGATGCCGACAGAGTGTTTCTCATCGACGAGACAGGAACGCCACTCTCAGGCTCAGTCACAACTGCGATTGTCGCAAAAAGTATTCTTGAGCACCAACCTGACGCAACGATCATCTATAACCTGATATGTTCTCAAGTTGTTCAAGAAACAATTTTTGCTGAAGGTGGCAATGCTGTCCGAAGCCGAGTTGGTCATTCCCACATAAAGAAGTTGATGGCTGAAACAGACGCAGAATTTGCAGGGGAACATTCAGGGCACTACTACTTCAAAAGAAACTTCCGAGCGGACTCAGGCATTATCGCAGCGCTGATTGTACTTGAATACATATCAATGAATGGGGTCAAACTCTCCGAACTGCGCGAATTATATGATATTTATAGCTCAACGGGTGAAGTAAATTACAGAATTCAGAATCACGAGGAGTTATTAAAAGTCATTGAGCAAAAATTTCGAAATGAAGAATCTGACTATCTAGACGGACTTACAGTGAAATCCGAGAGTTGGTGGTTCAATCTTCGTCCATCCAATACAGAACCACTCATCAGACTGAATCTAGAGGCAAAAAACCAAAGCAAACGTGACGAAATATTGAATATCTTAGAAAACATCATTACTGCTTTCGATACAGGTGATGGGAATCATTAAACATTCCGTTAAAATTGAGCAATGAGCTTAGATCCTGAACTGTTAGCAATTCTGGCCTGCCCAGAAGACAAGAAAAACCTTATTTATGTTGCTGAAGATCAAGTTCTTTACAACCCCAGACTGCAAAAAGCATATGATATCCGAAACGGCATACCTGTCTTGCTAGTATCTGAATCCAGAGAAGTCTCAGATGAAGTTCACGAGCGTTATACACAGCTCTGATATAAATATTCTAGTCAATTATCTAAGCGCTAAAAAGCTGAGTGGCGCAATAGAATGTAATAAGCTGCAAAAGAGTCAGATGACCTCAGCTAGTAGATACAAATTTTGAAAGGCTTGGTCATGGTAGTTAATGATTTTAAAGTAGCAGACTTATCACTAGCAGATTTCGGTAGGAAAGAAATACGCCTTGCCGAGAACGAAATGCCAGGACTTATGGCTCTTCGTGCTGAGTTGTCCGATGATAAACCTTTGCAAGGAGCAAAAATTGCCGGATCTCTGCATATGACAGTCCAAACAGCGGTCCTTATTGAAACACTCGTTGAATTAGGCGCAGAAGTACGGTGGGTCTCATGCAATATCTTCTCTACGCAAGACCATGCAGCTGCCGCAGTTGCAGTCGGCCCCTACGGAACAAGTGAAAAGCCTTCCGGGATCCCAGTTTTTGCATGGAAAGGGGAAACCCTACAGGAGTATTGGTGGGCAACTGAGCAACTTTTCCATTGGCCAAACAATGATGGGCCTAATTTAATTCTTGACGATGGAGGCGATGCGACGTTGATGGTTCATAAAGGACTTGAGTATCTCAAAGCCGGGATGATTCCTGAAGCCGAAGAAAAAGATTCTGAGGAGTGGAAAGTTTTCCTCAACCGTATGGGAAAAATTGCACAGAGCGAGAGCATAGACTGGGAACGAATAGCCTCATCAATCAAGGGAGTTTCAGAAGAAACCACAACAGGGGTTCATCGCCTTTATCAAATGCAAAGCGAATCATCTTTGCTGTTCCCCGCAATCAATGTCAATGACTCAGTTACGAAGTCAAAGTTTGATAACTTGTACGGCTGCCGTCATTCACTCATCGATGGAATTAACCGAGCGACGGACGTTATGCTTGGAGGGAAAGTTGCCTGCGTGTTAGGTTACGGCGACGTCGGTAAAGGATGCGCCGCATCTCTCGCAGGACAAGGTGCACGCGTGGTAGTTACCGAAGTCGACCCAATATGTGCATTACAAGCCGCAATGGAGGGATACCAAGTGGTCCGCCTTGAAGACGTTATGGAAACTGCTGATATTTTCATAACCGCTACAGGTAACAAAGATATAATCACAGCTCAACACATGGCGAGAATGAAACACCAAGCCATAGTCGGGAATATAGGGCATTTTGATAATGAAATAGACATGGCGGGGCTACAACAAATGTCAGACGTCCAGAGAGTAAATATTAAACCTCAAGTAGATGAGTACGTCTTCCCTGATGGGCACTCAGTGATTATCCTTTCCGAAGGGAGATTGCTAAACCTTGGAAATGCGACCGGTCACCCTAGTTTCGTTATGAGTTGTAGCTTTACAAATCAAGTTATGGCACAAATCGACTTGCATAAACATGCTGAAGAGTATGCAAATGAAGTGATTACCCTTCCAAAGGCACTCGATGAGAAAGTAGCAAGGCTTCATCTCGATTCACTCGGTGTGCGACTTACGGAGTTGACTGAGGAACAAGCCGATTACATTGATGTAAATGTGGATGGCCCCTTCAAACCGGCTCACTACCGGTATTAGACTTCCCTGATAGCATTAATAACTAATGAATGCGCTTGAATATGGAGCTTGAAATCTTTGAGTAAAAACCCAATCAAAAAAATCCTCAGATCTGGTGAAGGAAAAAAACTTAAGCTTCTTCAGGACCTAGTTCCTGATATCAATGAGCTAGAGCAGGATTTCCAAAAGCTTTCTGACGAAGATTTGAGAGCAAAAACTTCAGAATTCAAAACTCGTGTAAAGCAGGGAGAAGGAATAAATTCTCTGATTATTGAGGCCTTTGCGGTCGTAAGAGAAGCATCAAAGCGAGTACTCGGGCAAAGACATTATGACGTTCAATTAATTGGTGGAGCAGCTTTGCATTTTGGATGGGTCGCCGAAATGAAGACAGGTGAAGGGAAAACTTTAACCTCAACACTGCCAATATATCTCAATGCTCTATCCGGTGAAGGCGTTCACGTCGTAACGGTGAATGACTATCTGGCGACACGAGACGCTGAATGGATGGGGCAGATCTACAAGTGGCTTGGATTAGAGGTCGGGCTAGTCGTTCCAGGGAGTAGGGACACACAGCATAAAAGGCGACAATACGATGCAGACGTAACCTATGGAACCAATAACGAATTAGGGTTTGACTATCTCCGTGACAACATGACGATGTCGTTGGAGAATAAGGTTCAGAGAGGTCACAACTATTGCATAGTCGATGAAATTGACAGCATCCTCATTGACGAAGCCAGAACCCCACTTATAATAAGTGGAAAATTAGCTGACGCAGTAAAAACTTACAATCAGTTTGCATCAATAGTTCAACGATTAAATAGAGATGAACATTACGAGGTAGATGAAGAGAAGAGAACAGTTGCACCAACAGAGAGTGGAGTAACTGCAGTAGAGAAGGCTCTAGGGATCGAAAACCTCTATGAAGGCATTTCTGCAAATCTAGTTCACCAGTTTCAAGTAGCTCTAAAAGCCAAGGAACTTTTCCACAAAGATAAGGAATACATCATCGCGAATGGCGAAGTGAAAATAGTTGATGAGTTCACAGGACGCGTGCTTGATGGAAGAAGATGGAGCGATGGCCTTCACCAAGCCGTTGAAGCAAAAGAAGGAGTGTCAATCAAAGAAGAAAATCAAACGTTGGCAACCATTACGCTACAAAACTATTTCCGACTATATGAGAAACTCGCTGGCATGACAGGAACCGCTGAAACTGAAGCCGCAGAATTTTATAACACATATGGCTTACACGTTATTCCCATTCCTACAAACCTGCCGATTGTGCGAAAAGACCAAGTGGACTATATCTACCGATCTGAAATGGGTAAATATAATGCGTTGGTAGAGGACATAATAGAACGCAATGAGAAAGGTCAGCCAATCCTTGTAGGCACAATATCCGTGGAGAAATCCGAACTTGTTTCTGACTTACTTGATAAGAGGGGAATCAAACATAACGTGTTGAATGCTAAGCTCCACGCTAAAGAAGCCGATGTCGTAGCACAAGCAGGACGTATAGGGTCAGTTACAGTAGCGACAAACATGGCAGGACGAGGGGTTGACATTATTCTCGGTGGAAACCCAGAAGCACTCGCTGATAGAGACCTGCGTGCAGAAGGAATAGAACAATCTGACCCAGCGGGAGAGAAACGATACAGCGAACTCTTGAAGAATTACGAATCCACATGCTCTGACGAAGGAAGAAAAGTTAAGGATGTCGGTGGTCTTTATGTTCTCGGAACTGAACGACACGATAGTCGCCGTATTGATAACCAGTTGCGAGGTCGCTCGGGACGACAAGGAGATCCAGGAGAATCAAGATTCTACCTTTCCTTGGAAGATGAACTCATGCGACTCTTTGCCACAGGCGCAATGGATTTCGTGATGAAAAAAGCACTACCTGATGACGCGCCACTGGGAGATAAGTTCGTTTCAAAAGCTATAGAGAGAGCACAAAATACAGTTGAGCAACGAAATGCTGAAATCCGCAAAAATGTGTTGAAATATGATGAAGTAATGAATGAACAGAGAAAGGTAATCTACGCCCGCCGAAATGAAATCTTGAGTGGAGAGGACCTCAGAGAGGATACGATCAACAATTTCGCAGCAGTAATCGACGATTCACTAAATACATACTGCCCAACAGAGCACAGAGAGGAATGGGACTTAGAAGGACTAGTAAGTGCCTTGCAGGCATTATGGCCCCATAAGATTGAACTATCAGATCTAGAAAAGCACGAAGAAGTAAATGCTCTCTATGAAGAAACTATGGAAAGAGCCATAGAGTTCTATGAAAGTCGGGAACAAGAACTTACACCTGATGTGATGAGACAAGTGGAGGGGCAGATAATGCTCCGAATCCTCGACCAAAGATGGAGGGACCATTTGTACTCTATGGATTACTTGAAGGAAGGAATCCATTTACGAGCTATGGGCCAAAAGAACCCTTTGACTGAGTGGCAACGTGAGGGATTTGAAATGTTTGAGACGATGATGGATTCTGTGAGCGAGGACTTTGTAAAATATGTCAGCCACATCGAGATAGGCGACAATCCGAGCACCGATAATGATCAAAATACTCTTGATCAATCTCAAAACGTGCAGTACTCGGGAACAGATGAAATAGCATCAGGTGCAATCGCCGCAGTCAGTTCAAATAAGTCCGCTGGAGAACTCGTTGAGAATGCCCCTGCTGTTGTCGAAGAGAACAAATCAACTAAACAACAGACTGTAGTAAAAAGCGAATATGAAAAAACAGGAAGGAACGATCCGTGCCCGTGCGGATCAGGAAAGAAATTTAAGCAATGCTGTGGGCGTTAGTTCGCCGTAAACCAATGCAGGGAAGACTCTAGGGTAAGGTTTTATTCATGTCTGAATCATTGCCCGACCTTCGAGAAGCGAAGAACCGGCTACAAGAAGCATCAACATATTTACGAATAGAAGAAATTACAGATCGCAAAATCGAACTTGAAGATCTGGTGGCCCAACCAGGCTTTTGGGATGATGCCAAAGGCGCTAAGAAATTAAGCCAAGAGTTGGCGGAGATCTCTGAAGACATCACGGTGTACCAAAATCTAAAACTAAAAATCGAAGACGCAGAAACCCTCATCGATCTCGCGAATGAAGAAGGCGACAACGCTATTCTTGGAGAAGCAAATCAGATACTGCATGATATTGAAAGCGAATTCATCGAGCTGGAACTTCGGTCATTGTTCACCGGAGAGCATGACGAAAGGGATGCTGTTTGTCATATACAGTCAGGTGAGGGAGGCACAGAGGCTCAAGACTGGGCTGAAATGCTCCTGAGAATGTATCAGCGATGGGCTGAACAGAAAGGGCTATCCTTTGATGTCACAGCAGTCTCAGAGGGGACGGAAGCAGGAATATCATCAGCTGAATTTATAGTCACGGGTAGAAGGGCATACGGAATGCTCCAATCCGAACATGGTGTACATCGTTTAGTTAGGATTTCCCCATTTAATAAACAAGCGAATCGCCATACTTCCTTCGCCTCAATGCACGTAGTTCCGTTCTTTGAAGAGGTCCCTGATCAAGTTGACATTGAGGAAACAGAACTTAGGATTGATACATATCGATCTTCAGGTGCTGGCGGTCAACACGTGAACGTAACCGATTCAGCTGTCCGAATAACTCACCTACCCACAGGCGTTGTTGTGTCATGTCAGAACGAGCGAAGTCAGCATCAGAATAAAGAAAAGTGCATGCAGATGCTAGCTTCAAAATTGCACGACCTTGAGCGCCAGCAACGAGAGGACGAAATAGCAAGCATTAGGGGGGAAAACAAAAATGTTGGATTTGGAAGCCAAATAAGATCATACGTGATGCAGCCCTATCAAATGGTCAAAGATTTGAGAACAAATTTTGAGATCGGGGCAGTGGAAAATGTTCTGAATGGACAAATTGACCCCTTTGTTGAGTCTTATTTGCGTTGGGTCCGATCAGAATCTAACGAAATCTAACTGTTTATGACTACTGCTATTGCCAGTTACTAATCGCCTAGTTCCTTCGCAGTGAAACAACACAAGGACTTCGAGGTGTTAATCTTTCAATATTAATAAGGGCGCTAAATGATTAAACTCGAAGATGTTACGAAGGTATACAAGGGAGAAGTTCTGGCTCTGCGTGATGCTTCATGTGACATACAAAGAGGGGAATTTGTTTTCTTAGTCGGACAATCTGGTTCGGGTAAGTCAACGTTTCTTCGCTTACTGAATAAAGAGGAAGAGCCAGATTCTGGACGTATTTATGTGGCTGGCAAAGAAATTGGCTCTCTAAGCAAGTGGAGAGTCCCCCGGATGCGTAGGCAGATCGGTAGCATCTTTCAAGATTTCAAACTTTTGCCTAATAAAACAGTGACTCAGAATGTGGCCTTTGCCCTTGAAGTGATTGGTACTCCGAAACACATAATTCGAGATCAGGTCCCAGCTATTTTAGAACTGGTAGGCCTACATGAAAAGACTCATCGCTTTCCCCACGAGCTATCTGGTGGCGAACAGCAGCGTGTCTCCATTGCACGGGCATTTGTGAACCGACCGTTAATCCTTCTCGCTGATGAACCGACAGGAAACCTTGATCCTGGGACTTCTGTTGAAATCATGCGACTTCTTGAGAGGATCAATGAAACAGGAACAACGGTAGTCATGGCGACTCACGATCGCGGTATCGTCGACACGATGAGGAGGCGAGTAATTGAACTTAACAATGGAGAAATCGTAAGAGATCAAGCTCGAGGTGTCTATGAGTAGTAGATCGGTCTTGTGCCAATGAATGTTGACTACCTCGTTAAGGAAACTGCTAGAAACCTGAGGCGTAACTTGACTTTAACTCTGGCTTCTGTGCTGACAGTGGCTGTTTCACTGAGTTTGCTAGGAGTGGCTTTACTCCTCCAAAAGGGAGTGAATAACGCTACTGATCGATGGGAGAATGGAGTCGAATTCATAATCTGGGTCCAACCCGATATCAGTGAGAATCAAAAGAATTTGCTACAGACCGATTTGGATAACTCTACTGGAATTTCTTCATACCGTTATGTCAGTCAAGAGGAGGCTTTGAAGGAATTTAACGAAGATTATTTTCCTGATAATCCAGAAATTACACAACTCGTTACTGCAGATGTTATTCCATCTTCTTATCGCGTGATACCGGCTCAGCTCAATGCTGAGGCAATTGAGATAATTGCATCTGGTTTCGAAGCCAAGCCAGGTGTCAAAAAAGTAGTACGCGCAACTGATGAAATTTCAAAGATAGAAACGGCGACGGATGTTATTCGATGGGTAGTTCTGGGAGCCGGCATTATTCTTTTGGCGACCGGGCTACTTTTGATCTTGAATACGATCCGGATGGCTATGTTTGCGCGCCGTCGCGAGATAGAGGTTATGAAACTAGTAGGAGCTACCAATTGGTTTATCCTGATTCCGTTCATGCTTGAAGGCACATTTCATGGAATAATAGGGGCGGCTTTAGGGACTGCTTCTGTTTATGGTGCAAACAGGGCGTTCGAAGAATGGCTGTCAAGCGATAATGTGTTGAATATCTTGCAGAGCTTTGCAGTTGGAAGCGGTGAGGTATGGGAAATCGGTATATTGCTTCTAGGGATCGGTGCTTTAGTAGGGTCAGTTGGATCAGCAATTGCTGCCTATAGATTTTTAGATGTTTAATCACGCTGACGTCGTAATTTCCATTTCGTATCTCGTCAGCTCAATTACCGGATAAAGTCAACCCATGACTCCCGAGGCACCAGCAACCTCCTTTGCTAGCGATAACACATCCGGAATCCTCCCTGAAGTACTAACGGCGATAAGTGAGGTTAATAGCGGCCCCGCTATTGGATATGGTGACGACCCTTACACCCAGAAGCTACGACAGCAAATGAACGAACTTTTCAACAGGGAGGTTACCACTCTCCTTGCGTACGGAGGAACGGGTGCGAATGTTGTTGGTTTGCAAGCAATGCTTAAACCATGGGAAGCCGTTATTTGCACCAAATCATCGCATATAAATATTGATGAATGCGGAGCGCCTGAAAAGTTTTTAAGCGCGAAACTCATAGACCTTGATAGTGCAGATGCAAAAATAAAACCAGAGATGTTGCAAAAGGAAATCGAGGTATTAGGGATTGTGCATCACGCTCAGCCAGGGGCAATTTCTCTAACGCAATCTACTGAATATGGAACACTTTATTCAATCGATGAATTGAAAGAGGTAATTGATATCTGTAAGCGTTCGGGCTTGCGTGTCCACATGGATGGGGCTCGTATCGCAAATGCGACTGCAGCGTTAGGTCTTTCAGTCGCTGAATTCACCTGCGACCTTGGCGTAGATATTCTAAGCTTTGGGGGAACAAAAAATGGCATGGCTTACGGAGAAGCGATCATTGTTTTCAACGAAGAATTAGTAACCGCTGCAGAGTACATTCAAAAGCAGTCTGCACAACTCCCATCCAAAATGCGCTACATATCAGCCCAGTTCTCAGCGATGCTAGAAAACGACCTTTGGCTAAAGCATGCTTCTCATGCGAATATGATGGCCGCTCAATTAGCTGAAGGGCTTGAAACGATAGAAGGTGTCGAACTTACTCAAAAGGCAGAAGTAAATGCCGCTTTTCTAAAACTTCCCTCACAATCAAGAAGGCTTCTCCAAGATTGGAGCTATTTCTATGATTGGGAACAAGAAAATGAAGTTCGTCTAATGACCAGCTTTGAAACTACAGCCGAGGATGTCGAAAGAATGTTAGA